>Ga0181538_10001762_pt1 | contig 23640 bp, 24 predicted proteins | sample PEATcosm2014_Bin_40_FD_119773 | JGI IMG/M metagenome (GOLD analysis project Ga0181538, IMG submission 119773) | Peatland microbial communities from MTU Mesocosm Facility, Houghton, MI, USA - PEATcosm2014_Bin23_30_metaG | ecosystem: Environmental > Terrestrial > Soil > Wetlands > Peat | place... | reverse complement strand
GCTCGTCCATGGCTGAGACCACGGTCCGACGGACGCCCCAAGCAGCCGCCGCGTATGATCAAGACGCCTGACCAACCAGTGGGGCCGTCATCGAAAACCCACAATCAACGGGACATCGTCCGCGCGCCGCCGTGCCCCGGCGCGGGGCCCCGGTGTCGCCACGGGAGCCTCGAGCCGCGTTGCATCACGGGCGCCGGCGGGCGACGCTGTCGGGATGCGCATCGCGACCTGGAACGTCAACTCGCTGAAGGCACGTCTCGCAAAGCTGGAGGAATGGGTCTCCTACGCCGAGCCCGACGTCGTCTGCCTGCAGGAGACGAAGATGTCCGACGGGGCTTTCCCCACAGCGGCGTTGGCTGCACTCGGCTATGAGTCCGCCCATCATGGCAACGGCCGCTGGAACGGGGTTGCCATCCTGTCACGGGTAGGGCTCGACCAGGTGCGGGCCGGCTTTCTGGGGGAGTCTCCCGGGGCGATCGAGCAGTGCCGCCTCCTCACGGCGAGCTGCGGTGCAGTCCGGGTGGCGAGCGTCTACGTGCCGAACGGCCGCGCCGTGGGCAGCGAGCAGTACGACTACAAGCTTGCGTGGCTCCGCCACCTTCGTGACGACCTCGCCGCGACCACGACGGCCGACGAAGCGGTGGTCGTGTGCGGCGACTTCAACGTGGCGCCGGAGGACCGCGACGTGTGGGACATCTCGCAGTTCCTCGGTGCGACACATGTGAGCGAACCCGAGAGGGCGGCGCTGCACGAGCTCGAGGCGTGGGGGCTCGTCGACGCCTTCCGCTCCGTGTATCCCGAGGTCGACGGGCTCTACACGTGGTGGGACTACCGCGCGGGCGACTTCCACCAAGGGCGCGGGATGCGCATCGACCTCGTGCTCGTCTCCCGGGCACTAGCCGGCGGGGTCCGTTATGCGCTCGTGGATCGAGAGGCGAGAAAAGGGATGGGGAGCGACAGGCCTCCGTCGGACCACGCGCCGCTGTTCGTGGACATCGGCCCGTGAACGGTCAGCCCACGTGAGCCGTCAGCCTCGGTGAGCCGCCGGGCGGCCGCCACCGCCCCGGGGGGGCGCCGATCAGTGGACCGGGAGCCCCCAGAGGGGGAACCAGCGTTCGAGGTCGGGCTCCATCGAGAGGTCCTGAGCCAGCGTCACCTTCAGGAGGCGCTCGCGGTCCGAGTCGCGTTTCTCCGCGACCGGGAGTGGCACGAACGGGTAGAAGGTGCCCCGCTTGTACAGGTAGACGAGATAGGTGCCCGCCACTGTCGGCGCGCCTGTCGCGGCGGCGGGATCGGCAGCTCCGCCGGGGATCGGGGCAAAGCCGAAGACCGAGCAGAGGAGCTGTGGTCCCCAGCCGTGGTCCTGCAGCGTCGTGTTGACGACGTGCACCTCGTTGATGAGGTCGCCGAAGTCGTCGTCTGTGATCACGGCCCACCGGTACCCGTAGGAATCGGATTCGTCGTGGATCTTCGTGTTCTCGCCGAGGTCGAGCAGCTGCTCGACCTCGGTGGCGGTCTGGGCGAACTGCTGTCCCGTCGCCGGCTTGAAGCAGACCCCCGCCTGGCCGGTGGGGCGCAGGCCGAGCGATGCCTCGAGAGTGATCTGAGCGCCCGGGAGCCCGAAGAGATGGTCGAGGTTGGGCTGGGCAGGCTTGGTCCGGCCCAGGAGCACGTCGAACAGTTTCACGCAGCGCGCCCCATCTGGGCCTCGAGCTCGGTCAGCTGCTGGAGGCGGCGCTCGAGGGTGGGGTGGGTCGAGAACAGCGTCGAGAGGCTGACGCCCTTGGCGAACGCGGGGGCGAAGAAGAAGGCGTTGAAGTGCTCCGCGGCCCGGAGGTCGCGTGTCGGCACCCGCGACATCTCTCCTGTCACTTTGACCAGCGCCTGAGCGAGAAGGCGCGGTTGGCCGATGAGGATCGCCCCTGACCGGTCCGCCGCCAGCTCCCGATAACGAGAGAGGGTCCGGATGAGGAGGAAGCTGATCGCGTAGATCAGCGCGGAGAACAGGAGCATCCCGAGCTCGAGAATGGCCAGCTGGCCGCCCGCGGCCCCGCCTCCTCCTCCGCGGCCCCTGTTTCCTCCTCCGCCGAAGCCGCCGAACAGCCCGGCGTAGAGGAGCACGCGGGTGAGCAGGCCGGCCAAGATCCCGAGAAAGCTGGCGATGGTCATCACGGCGACGTCACGGTGCGCGACGTGCGACAGCTCATGGGCCAGCACGGCCTCGAGCTCGGGCTCGTCCAAGCGGCGCAGGATGCCCGTGGTGACACAGACCACGGCGTGCTTGCGGTCGCGGCCCGTGGCGAACGCGTTCGGCATGTCGACATCGGCGATCGCCACCTGGGGCTTGGGCATGTCGGCCATCGCGCACAAGCGGTCGACCACCCCGTGAAGCTGGGGGGCCTGTTCGCGGGTGACGATCCTGCCTTTCATCGAGTACAGCGCGATCCGGTCCGAGTAGAAGTACTGCACGAAGAGCAGGACGAACGCGATGACGAGGATGAAGACGAGCTTGACCCCGACAAGGAAGAGCACCGTGACGAACACGGCGTAGAGGAGCCCCAGCAGGAAGACAGTCGACATCATGCGGGCCGTGAGACCACGGTCTGCGGGAAAGCGCGTGCGCGTTGACAAGCGACTCAGGACTCCCCGACGTCCTCGGACGCCAGGAGCTCACGGAGCTCGGCGAGGGACGCGCCCTCGTGTGGAAGCGTCAGATCGGACGGCACGAAACGATCCGCCGCGACAGGCGTTCCCTCCGTGCGCACCTTTTGGACCAACCGGTTGAGCACGTCGTGGAAAGCCGGCTCGTCACCGGCTTCGAGGGCCGCCACGAGTTCCTGGTCGAGCACCTCCAGCGAAGAGACCTGGCTGGTTTCGAGCTCGAACTGGCCTTCTCCGAGGATGCGCACGATCATGACGCACTTCCGCTGTCGTCAAGGGTGAACGGGTCCGCGGGCGCTGCCGGCGCTCCCACGGCCGGCCTGGAGGCCGGCGGCTGGTCCGGCACGACCTCACCGTCGACCGGCTCGTCTGAGGCGGCCGCCGGGCCCGCGTTGCCGGCGCCGAGCTCACCGCTCGGCGCGGCCGCCGGTGGATTGAGCTCGGCCTTGAGCTGGGCGAGCTGAAGCTCCACCTGCCCGGAGGAGGCCGTCTTGTCGAGCTCTGCCTGGAGGGGATCAGACGAGCCGGACAGGTCCGTGAGGGTCCCCGAGGCGAGGAGCTCGTCGACTGCGCCCGCCCTCGCCTGCATCTGGGCGATCTTGTCCTGGGCCCGCTGCATGGCGAGGCCTGTGTCGCTCATCGACTCCGAGATACCGGATACGGCCTCGCCGATCCTCGTCTGAGCCTGAGCGGCCGTATAGGACGCTTTCAGGGTCTCCTTCTGGGTACGGAAGGCTTCGACGCGCGCCTGGAGCTGTTGGGTCGTCGCCTCGAGCCGCTCCTGCTGCTGTGCCAGCTGATCGTGCTGGGTCTTCAGACCTTCGAGCTGCGAAGCGATCCCCGATCGTCGCGTGAGCGCCTCGGTGGCCAGGTCCTCGCGGTTTTGCGTGAGTGCCTGTCGTGCCTGGTTCTGGAGCTTGGCGGCTGCCTGCTGCAGCTGCTGAGCCTGGAGCTCGATTCGCTTCTTGGCTGTCGCGACATCGGCCAGTCCCCGTTTGACTTGTTGGAGCTGCTCGATCTGCTTCTCGTAGGAGAGATCGAGCGTCTCGCGAGGATCTTCGGCCTTGTCGAGAACCTTGTTTGCCTTGGCCTGGACGATGTTCGTCAGGCGCTTCATCACACCCATTTGTGCTCCCTTGCCGTCTTGGGGCCATCATAAGCGGGTTGGAGCCCTCAAGCCCCACCGCCCCGTTAGCGTGGCCAGCCATGAACGACCAGCCCTGCATCCTGAGCGTGCACGCGCATCCCGACGACGAGGCCTCCAAGGGGGCCGGGACCATCGCGAAATATCATGCCGCGGGTGTCCACACCGTCCTTGTGACCTGTACCGGTGGCGAGGAAGGCGACATCCTCAACCCCATCATGGACACCCCTGAGGTTCGCGCCGACATCGCCGGGGTCCGTCGCCGCGAGCTGGACCAGGCCGCCGAGATCATCGGCTACGACGAGGTCGTCCTGCTCGGCTACCGCGACTCGGGCATGCCGGGCTCGAAGGCGAACTCGGATCCGCGTGCCTTCGCCGCCCGCCCGCTCGAGGAGACCGTCGAGCGCCTCGTGGCCGAGATCCGCCGTGTACGCCCGCAGGTGGTCATCACCTATGGCGACGACCAGGAGCGCTACCCCCACCCCGACCACATCAGGGTGCACGAGATCTCGGTGGCGGCCTTTGACGCCTCAGGCGACACGGGTGCCTTCCCTGGCGCACACAAGGCGTACCAGCCTTCGAAGATGTACTACTCGGTCTGGTCGCGGGCACGGGTGGTGGCCACGCACGCGAAGTTTCTCGAGCTCGGCCTGGAGTCGCCCTTCGACGAGAGCTGGCTGGAGCGCCCGGGCGACGACGACAAGATCACGACATCGATCGACCTGACAGGCTTCGAGGACGTTCGCCGGTTGGCTCTGCTCGCGCACGCGACGCAGGTCGATCCGACCTCGAAGTACTGGTTCGGGCTGCCCCCGGAGATCCTGAGGAAGATCCATCCGTACGACGACTACATCCTGGCGCGCAGCCTCGTCGACACCGATCCTCCCGAGGACGACCTGTTCGCCGGAGTACGCCTGCCCTCGAGCCGATAGCATCCGCCCGCGGCGAGGATGTAGGTACGCGGTGCCGGCGGAGATACCGTCGGCGCACTTAGGAGGGACGACATGGCCAAGTGGCTGACCCAGGAGTGGCTCGACGAGGGCAAGAAGCTCGCAGAGGGACAGCCGGAGCGCCCGGGAGCTTCCGCGAAACTGCAGTACGTCATCACCGGAGGACCCGACGGCGACATCCGCTACTACTGGCTGCTCGAGAACGGGAAGCTCCTCGACTCACGGCTCGGCGAGCTCCCCGACGCCGAGGTGACGCTGACCGAGAGCTACGAGGACGCCATGCGCATCCAGAAGGGCGAGCTCGACGCCAACGCCGCGTTCATGCAGGGACGGGTGAAAGTCACCGGCAACATGGCAAAGCTCATGGCGATGCTGCCGATCACGAATTCTGCGGAGTACAAGCAGCTCCAAATCGAGACCTTGGAGATCACCGAGTTCTGATTCCCGGCGCCGGCGACCCGTTCCAGTGGCGGCAGCCCGGTCGGAGCTTGTGATCAACCAGTGCGCATGAGCTCGCGAAGGGCCCGGTAGCCGAGGAGCTTCACTCCGGCCGCGTCGAGCGCTTCGGCCAGCGCTGCCTCGCCCGCGAGCAGCCCGCGGTCGGCAATGCGTTCCCGCCAGTCGGGCGCCGCCGCACGGAGCTCAAGGGTGTCAAGTGCCGGCCGTAAGCAGACCTCGGTGACCCCGGGCTCGAGCCTGGCGAGCAGCTCGGTCAGTTGCGCCTTCACGTCCGAGTCGTCGGCGTCGAAGGTGACGTCGGCCGGGCCCGAGACGCCGGCCAAGCGCCCGCCCAGCGCGCCCAGAGCAACGCCGGCCAGGCCGCCGGCCGGGATGACGCGATCCGGGGAGGCGACGCCGCGCTCGAGGCTGAGCGCTCGAAACGGGAAGCCAGCGAGGCGCTCGGCCCGGGCGTCGGGCAGACGCAGGGGCAAGCGGAACTCGTCGGCGAGGTCCAGGAAGACATCGAAGAACTCAGCCTTGAGCTGGACGGCGTCGAGGTGAGCATCGAGGTGGCTCACGTCGAAACCCCAGTAGATGGCACGCTCGAGCTGGGCCCGGCACTCCCGGCGTACCTCGTCGAGGTCGGCGTGGTCCCACAGGTCGGCTGCCGTCCGTGGGAAGCCGCCATCACCGTCGAGCAGGGAAGGGGCCTGGGTGATCGGTCCCCAGCGGTACAGATCGTGCTCCGCGTTGAGCGTGAGGCTTACCCCGATGTCTTCTCCCCGGTACTGCGCCGCGGCTTCTCGTGCCCAGGGTGCCGGCACCATCAAGGTTGCTGTCGTGGCCGTGCCATTGCGCAGGGCCTGGTAGATGGCGACATTCCCGGCGTGGAACACGCCGAGATCGGCGCAGCTCAACACGAGCACGCGGTCGTCGGGGCCATAACCGAGTCGTTCAACCAGTGTCGTCACCGGATCGACGGTAGCCGCAGTGCGCAAGGCTGCCAACCGTTCTCACCCCCGTTTGCTCGGTCACCGAACGAGACGCCCCGCCTGCTCACTCCGAAGAGGAACGTGGCACACTGACGCGATGGTGCTATCAGGAATTCTGGCCTCGGGCGACCTCGTAGGCGGGATCGTCGCAGGCGTGATCGTCCTAGCGATCGTCGTGTCGATCGCACTCCGCTCGCTCATGACGGTGGTGACGGAGTACCAGCGGGCGGTGTTCTTCCGCTTCGGGCGGATTCGTACCGAGGCCAAAGGCCCGGGCCTGATCTTCCGCATTCCCGCGGTCGACCGCATCGTCAAGGTGAATCTCCGGGTCGAGGTGGTCGACATTCCCCCGCAGTCTGCGATCACAGCTGACAACGTCACCTTGCAGGTCGACGCCGTCGTCTACTTCCGCGTCGCCGACCCTGTCAGGGCCGTCGTCGGAGTGGACAACTTCCGCCTCGCCAGCCAGCGCATCGCGATGACGAGCCTGCGCTCGATAATCGGGCGCCACGAGCTCGACAATCTCCTCGCGCACAGAGAGGACATCAACAACGAGCTGAAGGCGCAGATCGCATTGTCGACCCAAGGCTTCGGCGTCGAGGTGCACGAGGTCCAGATCCGCGACATCTCGCTCCCGAGCGAGCTCGTGCGGGCGATGTCGCGCCAGGCGGAAGCCGAACGCGAGCGCCGGGCCAAGGTGATTGCCGCGACCGGCGAGCTCGAGGCGTCGAGAGAGCTGTCGGAGGCGGCGACGATGCTCGCTTCGTCTCCCGGTTCGATGCAGCTGCGGTCCTTGCAGACCCTCGCCGAAGTCGCGACCGAGCACAACTCAACACTGATCTTCCCCATCCCGATCGAGCTGCTCGAATTCATGAGGCGCCCCGGTGCAGTCGATGAGGCCAGTCCGTTTGCCGTGCCACCTCCGAGCCGGCCGAGCTCGTCGCCCCCGAGTCCGCCCCCGTCCCCGCCGGCGGCTGTCGCGCCTGTTCCCGGTGTCGCTGCCATCGGCACCACGGCGCTGGCCGAGGAAGAGTCCTAGGCCTCACCCCCGTCCGCCGGAATCAAGCCCGGCCGAGCCTGTCTCCGGGCGTCGGGCTTGCCGGGCTAACGGGGCTTCCGGGCCGGCTGGCCAAGCGGGGCTAGCGGCCGGCTGGCCGGTCAAGAGGAGCGATGCGTCTGCCTAGACGGCCGAGCATCACGCCTATCGCAATTCCGCCGACGACGTCCGAGGCATGGTGGATCTTTGTGTGGACGCGGCTGAGCGCCACCACCGTCGCGAGCGCGTAGTAGACGGGCGCCCGCTCCTGTCCCTCCGCGAGCAGCGACGCGGCGCAGAACGCGGCGGTGGCGTGGCCACTCGGAAAGCTCGAGGTGATCGGCTGGCGGAACGGCAGCGGGTGTGCCGCCATCGGCCTGGGACGCCTCCGTCTGAACAGCGACTTCACTCCGACATTGACGAGGACCGATTCGAGTCCGGTCGCGAGGACCGCCCGCAGTCCCGCTCGGGTGTCGCCAGGGCGGCCGCGAAGTATCCTCACGAGGCCGAGCGCGAGCCAGAGCAAACCGAAATCGCCGAGTGCCGAAGCGGTGTAGAAGAGACGGTCCGCGATCGGCTTGCCACGCAACAGGGCGAAGAGGTCGTCGACCCGGGTGTCGAGGGCCTTGACCCAACTTCGTCGGGCATCAGAGTTGAGCATGCCGGGCGGACGCATCAGGCGGGCGAGCTCCCCGAGCCGACGCCTGCGGCTTCCAACGCCGGGGCGTCGGGCGCCGGAGAGGGGACTGGCGTGGCTGCCGGGCTGCCCAACGCCGAAGCTGCCATCGCCGGGTCGCCTCCGAAGGACGGGCAGTAGGCCCGGAAGGAGCAGAAGCGGCAGAGGCTCGACGGGTTGGGGCGGAAATCGTCCTGCTTGCAGGCCCGTTCGATGGCGGACCACACGCCGAGAGCTCGCTGGCGGGCGCCACGCATTGTCTGATCGGTCGGCGCCGCGGAAATGACGATCCGATCCCGGAGGTAGAGAAGGCGAACGACCGACGGCCGTCTTCCCAGCTCGGACTCACACATGAGGGCGTACATCTGGACCCCGCTCAGGCGCGATCTCGACTGCTCGGCGCGCGGAGCCCGTCCCGTCTTGTAGTCGACGACCGCCAGGCTGCCGTCGTCCAGCTCGTCGAGGCGGTCGATGATTCCGCGCACGGTGACGCCGTCGAGATCGGTGCTCAGGTTCAGCTCGAGCCCGAGCACACGTACGCCGTCCGGGTCCTCGAGCTCCAGGTAGCGGTCCACGAGCACACGCGCATCGGAGATGAAGGCAGCCGTCTCGGCCTCGTCGAGTGTGAGCCCCTCGAGTTCTTCTCCGCCCTGCTGTTGTTGCCAGGCGGCATCCAGGCTCGCCTGGGCTGCAGGCCTGCTCCTCGAGCCGCGTGGGTACTCGGTGAACAACAGCTCGAGCGCCCGGTGGACGAGCGTGCCCTTCAAGGCAGCCGACGACGGCGGCTCGGGCAGGTGCTCGACGACCGAGAAACGAAACGCGAGCGGGCAGTTCGTAAAGGCCGTGATCTTCGAGGGCGAGAGGGTGCCAGGAAGAGGTAGGTCTGTCACCGGGAGAGCCATTGCGGCCAGGCTACGCCGGGGGTGGGTCAAGAGCCCGGATCACCGAGTCGGCGACAACGCCAGGCCGCTCGAGAGGTCCGAAATGCCCGAGCCCGGCAAGCACCTCGACACGCCCGTTCGCAAGGCGCTCCACGAGCAGCTCGAGGGTGACCGGGCCGAAGTCGTCGCTCTCGCCGCCGCAGGCGAGCACCACTGGGCAGTCGACCGCGGCGAGCCGGGAGAAGGCCGGGTGGCGAAAGCCCCTCTCGTAGATCAGTGCCTCGTTCTCGCCCCTGCACCGGAGCCGGACCGTGCCGTCGGGCAGGTCTTCGAAGCCGAACTCGACGTAGGCGGCGAGGGCTTCGGGGTCCAAGGCGCACAGCGGCGGCTTCGACGCGTAGTTGGCCAAGGCCTCCTGGCGCGACGCGAAGATCTCCCTTCGCTGCCGGGCCCCCCGTGCGAGCGGGCCGGAGGGGTCCGGCGACGGGGGATGGTCGAAGGGGACAACGACGGGCTCGAAGCAGTAGAGGGTCGAGAACGTGCCGGGCCGGGCCTCCTCGGCGAGCAACAGCGCGGCGCCTCCGCAGGAATGGCCGATGCCGACCGGGCCTTCGAGGCCGAGCGCATCGACGGCCGTCAGGACGTCGGTCCCAAAACCGACCCAGTCGAAATCCAGGTCCGCTGTCACTCCAGACTCGCCGTGCCCGCGGAGATCGAGTGCCAGGCAGTGGAGGCGGCCCCCGAGACCTCGCGCGAGCGGGCCGAGCGCCCGGCCGTGGAAGCCCGTCGCGTGGACGAGGAGAGCGGGCGGTCCGTCACCGCCGAGATCGTGCAGAGCCACGGTGACTCCATCGGGGGTCGTGGCTCTGATCGGCGGCACCGACTGGCCAGGCTAACGGCCGGTCCTGGAGAGCGATGGCGCACAGCCCGAGAGCAAGCTAGAAAGATCGGGTCGTGCAGCACCTTCTCTCGTCCTGGGGCTATCTTGCGCTCGTTCTGCTGACCTTCGCGGAAGCGGCATGCGTGCCGATCCCGTCCGAGGTGACTCTGGGCTACGCCGGGTACCTGGCTTCGACCGGCAGGCTCGAGGTCGGAGTTGTGATCGTGATCGCCGTCATCGGAGAGCTCCTCGGCTCGTTCGTAGGCTGGTCGATCGGCCGCTTCGGTGGCCGTCCCCTTGTGACAAAGCTCGGTCGCTACGTCTTGCTCACGAGCTCCGACCTGGACAGAGCCGAGCGGTGGTTCCGCAAACGCGGCGAGCCGGCGGTGTTCTTCGGGCGCATCCTGCCGGTTGTCCGCACCTTCATATCCATTCCCGCCGGGTTCGCGGAGATGAGCCTTGTACGTTTCGGCGCGGCCACATTCGCCGGAAGTGCCGTCTGGTGCACTGCGATCGCCCTCGTCGGTTACGAGCTCGGGGGAGAGTGGACCAGGATCACCAAGGGATTCAGTGCCGCGGGTTACGTCCTGGTAGCAGTCGCCGTCGTCATCATCGTCGTCTTCATCCTCCATCGCCTTTCGGCGCTGCGCCGGGAGCGGGACGCCGCCCGGCACTAGAGCCGGCCCCTCCGCGCCGGCGCAGGCTGACCGCAGAAGCTGCAGTCAGCCCTTCGGGCAGTGAGCGGTCGAGGCCTGCCCGGAGTTTGCGCTGAGCTGGAGACACGACTCGTCGACTGCCACGAAGTCTCTCGCCGGGATCTGCTTCATCATGTCGACGAGGGTGATGGGCCACTGTGGGAAGGCACTTCCCTGGAAGTACCAGTTGCTGCCGTTGTCGGCCAGGATCAGGCCGTAGTGCTGCATGGCGGTGATGACCACGGCCAGTTGGGCGCAGTACGGTGACCCGGCCTTGCAGATCTTCGAGGCGCTGAAGCCGGCGCTCAGACGGAACCGTGCTCCCATGGGGGGATAATCGGCGCCACAGGAGCCGGCCTCGTGACGCGCCGGCCAGATGTAGGAGTCATCGGTGCACTCGGCGGTGAAGCGGATCGCGTGGTCGACCTTGCCCGAGCGCACCTCTTGGTACAGAAGCAGGCCCGGCAGGATCGGAAGGCCCGCCGCGTCGGCCGAGGTCCACCCTGGGGGCCGGAGCGCGTTCGAATTCAGGCTCCAGATCGCGCCCGAGCCGGCGGTCGAGGCGGTCCTGGACACGTAGTGCGCGTCCCACAGCTCATACAGGACGCAAGTCGCCGGATCGACCATGAGGGCGTGCCGGTCTCCCGACGCGTTCGGGCCACCCTCGATGGGCGTGTTCGCGCCGAACGGGTAAGGTCCCTTGTTGCTCTCGTCGGCGTACTCGAAACGCAGATGGACGAAGGCCTGCGTCCTCGGGTTGATGACCGTCCACGGGATCCCGTACGGGTAGCCGCCCTCGTTGGGCCCGAAGTCGGGATGCAGATTGGTCGTGGAGGCGTCCATGTGCGCCATCCAGGTCGCGCTGTGCTTGTTGACCGGAAGCTTGGAGATGTCGGTGTTCCGGACGTTGTTCGCAGGGAACATCTGGCAGTTCGGCGCGCCGGGCACAGGCGGGCCTTTGGGCGTCGCCGTCGGTGTGACCGCCGTCGCCGGGGCCACGCTCGAGGCGACCAGAACGCTTGCAAGGATCAACGGGAGCCACGTGAGGCCGGCCACCGCCCTGACGCGAAGTCCCAAGCGCGATCTACGATCCGGGTCCATACTCGGAATATCGGCCCCCGCGATGGGGCCTTGAGCGATTCTTGCGGCACCGCGGCACCAAGCCCTACGGTCGCCCCGGAGGAGGGTTCCCGCGATGGAAGAATTCGAGAAACCAGGCCAAGTGGCGGGCGACCCACTCGCCCAGCTCCTGGCGGAGGCCGTTGAGCTGGCCCGCCAGGCGGGCGAACTCACCCTCAGGTACTTCCGGTCCACGGCTGTGGTCGTCGAGTGGAAGAGCGACGGCACGCCGGTCACCCAGGCCGACCGACAAGCCGAGCGCCTCGTCCGCGAGCAGCTCGAGCTGCGGCACCCTGGTGACGGGATCCTTGGCGAGGAGGAGCCAGAGAAGCCGAGCGAGACCGGCCGCCGGTGGATACTGGACCCGATCGACGGGACGCTGGCATTCACTCACGGCGTCGGTCTGTACTCGAACCTGCTCGCCCTCGAGGACGAACATGGCATCGCGGTCGGGGTGATCAACGTGCCCGCTCTGGGCGAGTCGGTCTACGCCGCCAGGGGCCTGGGCTGTTTCTGCAACGGCGTGCGTGCCGAGGTGAGCGAACGCGTCGAGCTGGCGGAGAGCTACCTGAGCACGAGCAGCTTCGACGACTGGGACGAGACGGTGTTGCTTGGGGCGAGACGAGCCGGTCTTCAACTTCGCACGTGGGGCGACGGCTACGGGTACTCCCTCGTGGCAACCGGGAGAGTGGACGCGATGGTCGACATGCAGGCCGCGACCCACGATCTGGCTGCGATGCCTGTGATCATCTCGGAGGCGGGCGGCCGTTTCACGGACCTGCGTGGCGTGCCGGGGCCTGGCGGTGGCTCCGGTGTGGCGAGCAACGGGCGCATCCACGATGCGCTGTTGAAGCTGTTGGTGCGGTCATGACCGCAGGCCCACGCGTCGTGCGGGCGCCTCGAGGCACGCAACGCTCGTGCAGGGGCTGGCCGCGGGAAGCAGCCCTGCGAATGCTCATGAACAACCTCGACCCGGAGGTGGCCGAGCATCCCGACACCCTGGTCGTCTACGGTGGCACCGGCCGCGCCGCCAGGTCGTGGGAGGCCTTCGAGGCGATCGTCAGTGAGCTTCGGGAGCTTGCCGACGACGAGACGCTGCTCGTGCAGTCCGGCAAGCCGGTCGGACTTCCAGGGACTGCCGGCCCGGATCTGCTGGCTCGGTCACGGCGAGCGCGACCGGGCGGGACTCGAGTTCAACGCCATGGTCGCCTCGGGCGAGCTCGCCGCACCTATCGTCATCGGCAGGGAGCACCTCGACTCCGGTTCGGTCGCATCGCCCTACCGCGAGACCGAGGCGATGGCCGACGGGTCCGATGCCATTGCCGACTGGCCGCTGTTGAACGCGCTCGTCAACGCTTCGTCCGGGGCCTCGTGGGTGTCCATCCACCACGGTGGCGGCGTCGGGATCGGCCGGTTCATCCACGCCGGGCAGGTCAGCGTCGCGGACGGCAGCTTGCTCGCCGCGGCCAAGCTGGAGCGAGTCTTGTCGAACGACCCGCTGACGGGCGTGCTGCGCCATGTCGATGCCGGCTACGCCGAGGCGCGCCGCCACGCCGAGGCCCACGGGGTACCGATCCCGATGGCCGGCACGGGTGCCGGCGAGTCGGCATGACCGTCGTGTTCGTCGGCGGCCGCCGGGTCGTGGCGGGCGGGCACCATCAGCCGATCGAGGGTCCCGGCAGGGCGGTGAAGGACCCGCCAGCAGGGCTCGCAGACCGCGTGGCAGTGCTGTGAGGCCGCCTGGCGGGTCACTTCTCGTCCGCAGCATCGGGTTGCTCGTCACCAATCGCCCCGAGCTCGGGGAGGGCGCCCTGGGCGTGTTGCGTGATGTCGACCTTGTCGTCCAGGACGGCACGGTGGCTTGGATCGGAGGAGCGAGAACCTCACCGGCGGCCGACGAAATGCTGGACGCGGCCGGGCGATGCGTGGTTCCCGGATTCGTGGACTCGCACACGCATCTCGTCTTCGCCGGCGACCGTGTCGAGGAGTTCACGGCGAGAATGGCCGGGACGCGCTACGACACCGGGGGGATATCGGCCACCGTCGCCGCCACACGCTCCGCTCCTCAAGGTCTGCTCATGGAGTCGGCCGCCAAGCTGGCGCGAGAGGCCGAGGCTCAGGGCACGACGACGCTCGAGACCAAGTCGGGCTATGGCCTGACGGTCGCAGACGAGTCCAGATGCCTCGAGGTTGCCGGGACGGTCGCCGAGGAGGTCACTTTTCTCGGCGCGCACGTCGTGGCACCTGAGTACCGCGGCAACGAGCAGGACTATGTCGCGCTCGTCACCGGCCCGATGCTCGAAGCTTGCGCGCCGAAGGCCCGGTGGTGCGACGTCTTCTGTGAGGAGGGCGCTTTCGGCCCTGACGCAGCCAGGGAGATCCTGCAAGCCGGGCTCGACCACGGGCTCGGCCTTCGGGTGCACGCGAACCAGCTGTCCTGCGGCCAGGGGGTCCAGCTCGCCGTCGAGATGGGCGCCGCTTCCGCCGACCACTGCACTCATCTCGATGGAGCCGACGTCGACGCGCTTGCCGAATCTGACACGGTGGCGACCCTGCTTCCCGGGGCAGAGTTCTCCACGCGATCGCCGTACCCGGATGCGCGCCGTTTGCTCGACTCCGGTGTCACGGTCGCGCTCGCCACCGACTGCAATCCGGGAACGAGCTACACGACAAGCATGCCGTTCGTGATCGCCCTGGCTGTGAGGGAGATGCACATGACGCCCGACGAGGCGCTCTTTGCTGCCACCGCCGGCGGCGCGCGGGCTCTCAGGCGCGAGGAGATCGGCACCCTCACCCCAGGCTCACGCGGCGACCTCGTCGTGCTGGACGCGCCGACGGCCGCGCATCTCGCTTACCGTCCCGGCGTCGCCCTGGTTGCCGCCGTCGTACGTGCGGGCCGGGTGCTGGGCTAGAAAGGCGCCCGGTCGCCCGTCGGCCACCGCGGCGCGCCGGCGAAGGACCAACGACGGTCCGGGAGCTGACGGTTCTCGTGACTTAAGCTGCGCAGACCGTGACCGATTCCGACGAGCCTCGAGCGCCAGCGCCACCGCCGACCACCAGCGTGCCTGTGCGAAAGGGGGCTTGGCGGCGTCAACTGCTCGACTGGTTGGTGGTCGTCCTGTTCGCGGTGCTCATCGCGGCAGGGCTGAGGGTGTTCGTGGTGCAGTCGTTCTACGTGCCCAGCGGCTCGATGGTTCCGACCCTGCAGATCGGCGACCGCATCATCGTTGTGAAGATCGGCTACACGATTCATCGAGGCGACATCATCGTGTTCCGCCGCACCCCGCGCGACACCTCCACTACGGACTCCCACCTCGTCAAACGGGTCATCGGGCTGCCGGGAGAGACCATCTCCTCGCGCGGCGCTACGGTGCTCATCGACGGAAGGCCTCTCAAGGAGCCGTGGCTACCGGCCCTGACCCCATCGTGCGTGGAGTCCGCCGAGAACATCCGGGCTACGAAGATCGCCCCTGGTCATTACTTCGTCATGGGTGACTGCCGTGGAGACTCTGTCGACAGCCGAATCTGGGGCACAGTGCCGGCCTCGTACGTCGTCGGCAGGGTCGTCGTCATCGTGTGGCGGTTCGGCCGTCCGTACTTTCACTGGTTCTGATGCCATGTAGGAGGGTCTGACCACTCCCACATGACTGGCTCGTCGACATATTCGGGCGACGCGCCGGGCAAGGGGGACGGCCAGAGGTGGTCATCGAAGAAGAACGCCGACGCCTCGGATTCGACCGAGACACCCGACTAGTCTCGCCGCTGTCGGAGTAGCAGCACATTCTGGAGGTTTCGCATGAACTGGTTCGAATGCGTACCCAACTTCTCGGAGGGCCGGGACGAGACGAAGATCGCCCGCATAGTGGCCGAGGCGAAGGACATACCAGGGGTGGCGCTGCTCGACGTCGAACAGAACGCCGACCACAACCGCTGCGTGGTCACGCTCGTCGGCGAGGGGCCGGCGCTCGTGGACACGGTGCTGCGCATGATGCGGGTGGCGACGACGCTCATCGACCTCACCAACCACCAGGGCGAGCATCCACGGATGGGCGCCACCGACGTTGTCCCCTTCGTGCCGCTCGGCGACGCCACCACCGAGCAGGCGATCGATCTCGCCGTCGGGCTCGGCACCCGGGTGTGGGAAGAGCTGCAGGTTCCGGTCTACCTGTACGGCCAGGCCGCTCGGCTGCCGGAGCGCCAGGATCTCGCAAGGGTGCGCGCCGGGCAGTTCGAGGGCATCCGGGACGCGATCGGGACCGACCCCACCCGGCACCCGGACATCGGCGAGCCGCGTGTGCATCCGACGGCAGGTGTCGTGGCCGTCGGCGCCCGGCCGGTGCTCATCGCCTACAACGCCTACCTGGCCACCCCCGACGTCGCGGTGGCCAAGCGGGTGGCAAGCGCCATCCGCGGCCGCGACGGTGGCCTGGCCGAGGTCAAGGCGCTGGGCTTCGACATCCGCGAGCGGCGGCGCGCCCAGGTCTCCATGAACCTGACCGACTACCGACGGACCCCGATCCACCGCGCCGTCGAGGCAGTGCGGCGGGAGGCGGCCCGCTTCGGAGTGGGCGTGGAGGAGACCGAGGTCGTAGGCCTGGTTCCAGAGGACGCCCTGTTCGATGCCGCCGAGTACTACCTGCAGCTCAACAGCTTCGACCGGAGCGCCGTCCTCGAGCGCAAGATGCGGGGCGCGCAGCCGTCAGCGGAGTCCTTCTCCGAATTCACCGCCCGGCTTGCCGCGCGCACACCCACGCCCGGCGGGGGGAGCGCGGCCGCCGCCGCCGGCGCCCTGGGCGCCGCCCTGGGCGAGATGGTGACGGCCTACTTGGTGGTCACCGACGACCTGGCGCCGGCCGCGGTCTGGCAACGGCTCACCGCCGCCCGGACCCGCCTTCTCGGCCTGGTCGAAGAGGACGCGCAGGCCTACGCCGACACCGTCGTGGCGCGCCGGGCGGCCAAGGGCCAGCCCGGGCCGGAGGCGGAGCAGGCCTGGACGGCCGCCATCCGGCACGCCGCGGAGGTGCCGCTCGACACGGCGCGGCTCGCCTGGACCTGCGCCAGGGAGCTCCGGGAGCTGGCCGACCGGGTCCGCCCGTTCATGAAGAGCGACTGGACCACCGCGCTGGCCCTGTTGAACGCGGCGCGGGACGGCGCTCTCGCCAACGCGGTCATCAACGTCGAGGACCTGCGGGAACGGGGGGCCGACACCGCCGACCTGGAAGCCGCGATCCGCGAGTTGGGCTGAGGCGCGTCGGGCAGAGCCCCTTTCGGCTGATCCGGCCGTGGCGTAGCGTTGGCATCGGGTCCTCGGAGGTAAGCCCGCACCGAAGAGCCGGGGTTGAGGGTGTGAACCGGCCGCGCTGGTAGGTCTTTCGACCGCAGGTGTCGTTCCCTCCTTGGGACGCTCCCGGGGACCCACTACGAGCCGGCAGGCACCCGGGTGCCGTCGCGTCCTGTGAGCCCGAGCACGGCGAGCCCCTTGTCGTGCAGGACCTGAGGCGTTGGACGGCATCGGGCTTCGGCACGTCCTCATCGCCGAGGTACCACAGGAGCCGCACGCCGCGGGCACAAGCGGTTCACGGGTCCGTCGCGACCTGTCACCGCGGGCCGGGAGGTGCTCCTGTCGGCTGCAAGTGGTCGGCTCGGGATCGAGGCCACGCTCACTCGAACGGCGCTCTCAAGCAGTCGTTGTCGAGTGAGTATCCCCGTCACACGGTCGCCGTGATCGTAAAATCAGCCCGTGCGAACCCGACGGGAAGACTTGTTTGACCTTGGGGGATCCAGTCGTCCCGACCCCGGTTCGCTATATCCGGTGGAGCCCTTGACCCTTCGTGAACTCCGTGCGATCATCGCCTCCCTCGAGAGGTCGAAGGGCGCGTCACCCCCTGTCGATTTGTTCGTAAAGCGAGTCTCCTCACCGACCGAACCCGGCTCTTCTCCACGACCCTGATCGGAGCCTGGACCCCGGGGCGGGTGGAGATCATTCCCACGTTCTCGTCGCGGCGCTCCGAGGATGTCAAGAAGAAAAAGAGGGGCGAGCCGAAGCCCGCCCCTCCTGGTGTCGGACAGCAGGATCATTTGGCGACAGTGAGCGTCTCCTTGGCCGAAGTCGAGGTATCGAAGTTCGTGCTGCCGCCGTAGGCGGCGACGAGGCTGTAGACACCCACAGGAAGCTTGTTGGCCGACGGCGTGCACGATCCCTTGGCGGCCGAAAGAGTGATCGTGCAAAGCGTCGTCGTGGATTCCTTGACCGTGACCGTCCCGGTCGGAGTCGTGCCGGAGTACTGGGGCGAGACGGTGACCGAGAGGCTCAGGACCTGCTCGTGTCCGTAGGTGACCTTCGTCTCAGACAGCTTGAGAGCGGTACTGGACGTTGCCTTCGCGACCGTGAGGGTCTTCTTCGCCGAAGTCGAGCCCTTGAAGTCCGCGCTCCCCCCATAGGTGGCGACGAGGCTGTAGGCACCCGCCGAAAGCTTCTCGGCCGACAGCGTGCACGATCCCTTGGCGGCCGAGAGCGTGATCACGCACAACGTGGTCGTGGACTTCTTCACCGTCACCGCCACCGTCACCGTCCCCGTAGGCGAGCCCGAGTAAGCAGACGAGACCGTGACCGACAGGTGCAAGACCTGCTCGTGTCCGTAGGTCACCTTGGTGGCCGATGGGTTGAGGGCGGTCTTGGAGGTTGCCGGTGACGAGTAGGTGAACGCATATCCCTGGGAGTCCACCGCGGCGCAGAAGCTCGCCGTCGGGCACGAGACGGACTGCAGGCCGCCCCCGTCGCGCTCGATGCTCTCAGGCGACGACCATGAGCTGCCGCCGTAGGTGAGGACGTAGCCGCTCTCGTCCACCGCGGCGCAGAAGCTCGCCGTCGGGCACGAGACGGAGTACAGGGCTCTGCCTGCGTCGACGCTCTTGGGCGACGACCACGATCTGCTGTTCCAGGTGAGGACATCGCCGTCGCCGTCCACCGCTGCACAGAAGCTGCTCGTCGCGCAGGAGACCGAGTACAGAGCTCTGCCTGCGTCGATGCTCTTGGGCGACGACCACGAGCTCCCGTTGCTGGTGAATACGTTGCCGCTGTAGTCCACTGCGGCGCAGAAGCTCGCGGTCGGGCAGGAGACGGTCAGCTCGAACGCGTTCGTGCCGAGGCTCTTGGGCGAGGACCACGAGCTGCCGTTGTAGGTGAGGACGTCGCCGCTGTCGTCCACTGCGGCGCAGAACTTCGCCGACGCGCAGGAAACGGACCGCAACCCCCCCTGCTGGGGACCCGCTGGGCCGATCTTCTTGGGCGACGACCACGAGCTGCCGTCGTAGGTGAGGACATCGCCGTAGCCGTCCACTGCGGCGCAGAAGCTCCTCGTCGGGCAGGAGACGGACCGCAGGGCCTTCCCGGCGTCGATGCTCTTGGGCGACGACCACGAGCTGCCGTCGTAGGTGAGGACATCGCCGTAGTCGTCCACTGCAGCGCAGAAGCTCGTCGTCGGGCACGAGACGGACTCCAGGCTGCCCTCGTTGGGGTCGATGCTCTTGGGTGATGACCAGGAGCCCCCGCCGTAGGTGAGGGCGTAGCCGCTCTCGTCCACCGCGGCGCAGAAGCTCGCCGTCGAACAGGCGACCGAGCTCAGCCAGTTCGCGTCGATGCTCTTGGGCGACGACCAGGAGCTGCCGCCGTAGGTGAGGGCGTAGCCGCTCTTGTCCACCGCAGCGCAGAAGCTCGCCGTCGGACACGAGAGCGAGTACAGAGATCTCCCTGCGTCGATGCTCTTGGGCGACGACCATGAGCTGCCGTTGTAGGTGAGGACGTGGCCACTGCCGTCCACCGCGGCGCAGAAGCTCGCCGTCGGACACGAGACGTAGCTCAGCCAGTTCGCGTCGATGCTCTTGGGCGACGCCCACGAACTGCCGTTGTAGGTGACGACATGGCCGGACAGGTCCACGGAGGCGCAGAAGTTCGCCGTCGGGCACGAGACGGAGACCAGGCCGGTCCCGCCCTGGTCGATGCTCTTAGGCGACAACCAGGAGCTGCCGTTGTAGGTGAGGACGTTGCCGCTGACGTCCACCGCGGCGCAGAATTTCGCCGACGGGCAGGAGACAGAGCGCAGGCCGTCCCCATTTGGGTCGATGCTCTTGGGCGACGACCAGGAGCTGCCGTTGTAGGTGAGGGCGTGGCCGCTGATGTCCACCGCGGCACAGAAGCTCGCCGTCGGGCAGGCGACGGACTGCAGGCCGTCCCCATTTGGGTCGATGCTCTTGGGCGACGACCACGAGCTGCCGTTGTAGGTGAGGACGTTGCCGCTGTTGTCCACCGCGGCGCAGAACTTCGCCGACGGGCAGGAGACTGAAGCGGGCTGTCCTTGTAAGGGGTCGATCAGTGACCCATGTGACCAATCGACCGCGGCATTGGAGTCCGGCGAAGCAGCCGCCGACGGAAGCTCGGCGGCGAACATCGCCGAGGTCACGGAAAACAACAGCAGAGAGGCAGCGAACAGACGAACGGCAGCTGGTTTCAGCATCCCGCCTCCTTATGGTCCGGCACTTCGATGAACAAGAGCCAGGTGACCGCCGAGCTCCATGCGGCCATGGTGACGACTGGTGAAGTGCCAAGTTTGCTGACACATTCACATTAGCCCCCATGACCTGGCGGCCACCCAACCCCGATGAAATGCTGGTGGTGGCTGTCGGGTGTGGTCGCCGAGTTTGGTTTGCAGCTGAGAGCTCTTCATTAGTCCGACGCAGGGACCGTGGAGGACCTCCGACTGTCGCCGCGGGCACGAACCCTGGATCTCGCTTCGCCAGGTCCTTCTCCGATAGCCTCCTGACAACTTTGACGGAAGTGATGGTGATCAAGCGGATCAGAGACCGCGTCGCCGGGCTCGACGTCCATCGGGACATGGTCTTCGCGTGCTGTTGGGTCGTCGATCCAGACGGTGAAGTCGAGGTGACCAAACAGAGCTTCGCCACGACCCGAAAGGGTCTCGGTGAGCTAGCGGTCTTCCTCTGCGACGTCGCGGTCACGACCGTGGCGATGGAGGCGGCTGGCCTATTGGCGGTTGGCTATGTCACCTCGCCGATGAGGAAGAGGACGCGGGTCGGCATAGCCGTCGAAGCTGGTGAAGCTACGTGAGAGGTGCTCGCCCCTTTCATCGAACAACGAGAACTTCTTGATGCCGCGCCGTTCCCGGCGCTGTGCGGACCAACACCAAGGCGAGCCGATCACCTTGACCGGTGAGCTTCGACCAGCTCGTCCAACATCCGGTCGATTGCGCCCAGGCCGATCGAAAGATGACCCTCACCCGGCTCTAGGTGGACCGAGGCGTGAGGAAGCAGCGAGGAAAACCACTGGCCGTGGGCGAAGGGCACCATCAAGTCAGCGCTCCCTTGCCAGATCATGGTCGGGATCGAAACCTCGCTTAGAGCGAAGCCCCAGGGTTTGACGAATGCCAGGTCATCGTCGAGCCACCCGTCTACCCCGATTCGCATGGCCTCGTGGAAGGCGGAAGCCATGTCCTCCCCGAACTCGTCGGTCAGCACGGCTCTGTCCACCTCGGGCAGCACCGACCCGAGCGACGTCACGATGCCGGCTGCGGTGACTTGCTTCAGGTGCTCCCGCATTTGCTCGAGGTAGGGCCGCAACCGCCCCTCACCCTGGACCGCAGCCCCGAACTCGGTCACGTTCTCCTCGCCCATGCCAGCCATCCAGTCGAGACCGTCGGCATCGCAGGGGGCAACACTGGCTATCAACAGCACTGCCGCGGCCTCGTGCAGCCTCGCCGCGCACGCGAGCGCGTGAGGACCGCCACCGGACCATCCACCGACCACGCATCGCTCGGCACCGATCGCGGTGAGCACCGCCTTTGTGTCCGCCACGACATCGACGACGCTACGGCCCGCTTGACGGCTCGAGTCCCCGTACCCAGGTCGCGAGGCCGTGACGAGGTGCAGCCCTCGCTCGTGAGCCGCTCTTTCGATGGCTCGGATCGGTGTGGCGGCACCAGGTGTCCCGTGATGGAAGACGAAGGGTAGGCCAGCTGGCGGCCCGCTCACGCGAACCTCTAGGCGTCGCCCATCAGGGAGTTGAAGGACTTCGGCGGCGGTCATTCGGTCATCTTGACATGTTCGCCCGGGCTGTCTTGCACGAGCGGACGCCGGTGGCGAGGTGGGCCCGTGACCTCGGACCGCACCGGGACCCCGAGAGACAACACTCCCTACTTCGACGCGAAGAGACGGATCAGCACCAACTGAACGTGTCTGTCCGGGCGCCGGTCCCGCCGTCTTCTTGCATCCCGGAGGTCGTTGTGCACGTAGCGACGCTCGCGTCCGATACGCGAACCGGTCCAGTTCCCGCTTCGTGGGAGCGTGACGGCGGTGAGAGTGCGCGCTCTCGCGATGGTGGCTGTTGTGCTGACCCTGGCCGCGTGCACTAGCTCCGAAACGGGGCCTACAACCACCACGACGGCGCCAGCTTCGACAAAGCCGCTCCCAGCGGTCGACCTCTCGGCCACACCAGATGGATGGGTGCCGGTCGACTACGGCGATTCGCAGGTGTCGGTGCCGCCGACATGGTGGGTCGGTTACGGAGGCTCAGCCTGCGGAACGACCCCACCGGGGCTGCTCGTGGTTCAGCCGCCCGAGGGTCCGCCATGGTGCGGTGCCGTCGGGTTCGAGACTCCGGCTCAACGGCCGGCGCCACCGAAGTCGATAGTGACCGTCGGTCCAGAGCTGGGCACCTACCATCTGCCGGCCGGGCCAAGCGTCGTGATCCACGGCATCGCCCTGTACGTGCTGAGCCGTGGCGCACGGCTCACGACTATTCGCTACCTCGCACAGGACCTCAGAGTGATCATCACGACGAGTGGGCCGCTCGGTCGCCGAGTTCTTGACACGCTCTCGCTTACACCGAGGGCCGCGGTCTTGTCGGAAGGTGCTCTGCAGACTCCTAGGACATGGCGCTGGCACGCATTCGACGGCGTCCGCTTCGCCGCGCCGGCGACCTGGCCGGTGCAGCGGACCGACATGTTCTCGTCTTGTAGGAGCTTTGTTGCCCTCGGCGGGAGGCAGGTGGTCAGGTACTCCTCCCGGAACTTGGTCATCGAGCCGGACAGGCCGGTTGTCGACCTCGACACCGACCGGACTGCCTATACGGGCAGCTGCCCGCCCGGCCCGTTCCAGGAGTACGCCCCAGGTGACGGCGTTCAGGTCGATGCCGGCAGCGCTCAGGTGCCGACCCCGTCTCCATCACGCCTCGACAAGGCGATCAGGCTCAATGGCGTCGTCGCCTACGTGAACGCCTCGCAGCCGTTCGACATCCTCGACCTGCTCGTCGTCGCTCCAGGCCGCGCAATGCCACTCGAGGTGGAGATCGGGCTCGCCGGCAACGGCATGGTCGCTCGGACGATCCTGTACTCGCTGCGGGCGGCATAACTCGTAGGGTCCGCCACCTCATCGCCATGTTCGTCGTGGCCGTGCCAGCCGTGGCCGGCATCGGCGCCGGGGCACTGGCTCAGGTCACCCGGGCCAGCACCGACCACATGTTGCTTCAGGGAGTTGCGCTCAGCCTTGTCCCGGATGCAGCGAAAAACAAGGCCTTCGAGCCTCTTCCTCGCCTGAGCATCCGCGAAGAGTGCCTTCCGGCAAGGGAGAATGGTCGTTGACAGACCAGCCCACGTCCCCGAGCGGAAGGCACCTGGCTGATGCGCCTATCTCCGTACGGCTTGAACCGGATCTGGTGACCTTCGACGACGACCACGCGGTGGCAGACACCCGGGCTGATCCGGCCTGCAATCCTCGCCGGGCATCTCGGGTTACGCGAGATGCCCGGCGAGCACGTCGGCCTCGAGGGCGCACCGGGCCGTGCCAACGCGGGAGCGAAGGCGATGACACTCGTGCAATGGCCTCTCGCCGTCGGCGGAGCGATCAGTATTGATACTTGCCGGCGGTGGCCCTCCGGCTTGAGCCCCCGGATGCGGACACCGTGACGTAGGCGGTGCCCGAGCCGGGCGGCGAGATGACGACGATCTCAGAGGAGGAGACCACGCGGAACAGCGTGGCCGGCCTCGCCCCGAAGTGCACCGTCAACGTCCCGATAAAGCCGCTTCCCCGGATCGTCACCTTCGTGCCGCCCTTGGTGGGCCCGGCCGTCGGCGTGAGGCCGGTGACCGTCGGCGC
>Ga0181538_10001756_pt1 | contig 23688 bp, 23 predicted proteins | sample PEATcosm2014_Bin_40_FD_119773 | JGI IMG/M metagenome (GOLD analysis project Ga0181538, IMG submission 119773) | Peatland microbial communities from MTU Mesocosm Facility, Houghton, MI, USA - PEATcosm2014_Bin23_30_metaG | ecosystem: Environmental > Terrestrial > Soil > Wetlands > Peat | place... | reverse complement strand
TTCGCGCCACTGCTGTGAGTAGTTCGAAATAATTGGTCGGGGAGAGAGGATTTGAACCTCCGACCCCCTGGTCCCGAACCATGAACTTACAAACTCCAAGTGCTTTATCTGGTGTCGCTTAGAGAGCAGCGTACCGCTTTTTCTCTCGCTCAGTTGTACCGATCTTGTACCGAAACGGCGGATCCGCAGTTGTTGGTCGATAGTTTGGCAGTTGTGTTGTGCGACACAGCCCGCCAGTACATCGCCTCCGCTGCAAAGTGGGAATCACCGAACCGAGCGAGTATCTCGGCGTACCATCGCTCTGCGTGCGTATTTTTTTCGAACGAAAGCGAGGCGGCCGAGGCCATTCATCAGCGCGGCCAAGAAATCGCCGTTTGGCAGAGAGCCTTCCAGTCGCACACGCTCCTTCCCATCGCTGTCCAGCAGGAGCATCGTGGGAGTCCAGACTGCATCGAAGCGATGAAGCTAGGCTGGGTGCTCCTTTATATGAGCTTCGACGGGAAGGAAATTTTCGTGAATGAACTCCGCAGTCTTCTGATCTGCACATGATTCGGCATCCAGCCGAGCACATGCTCCTCAAGCCGGCGCTGCACTGAAATCCAGCAAGATCGGGCGGGATTGCTCCTTCGCTGCGGCGAGCGCCTGATCAATATCCTTGTTCCAGTTAACGGCCATCATTAGCCTCCCTCATGTTGTTACAAATCAAAATTGAAGCTTGTGCTTCAAAGATCATCCGGCCCTCTGCAATCGCGGTTTGAGCTATTCTCGATTGCGATCAGGGTACCTTGGCGGCGATCTCGCGAACAAAGAAAACCAGAAGCGCTGCCGACACAGCGTAACAAAAAGCGATGATGAGTTTGTCTTTCATTTCACAACCCCGCCCGGTGCCTAAGCTGTTCCGATCTTTCTTGTCACACGGAGCTTAAGACAAAAGAGCACGAGAACTGCCAAAACCTCGCTTTCACTCGGTTGCCCGCCTTTCGAATAGACGTGCCGTAACCGCGCCGAAGATCAATCCGCCGACGTGCGCCAAATACGCGACACCACCGGTCTTACTCATGTCGGTGACGCTTGCGACAGCACCGAGGTTGACCAGTTGCGTAAGGAACCAGAACCCAATCAGCAGAGCTGCAGGGATGAATGTGACTCGGGCAAAAATACCCAAAAACCAAACCGACTTGATCCGATCGCCAGGATAGGTGACCAGAAATACTCCCATCACCGCAGCGATCGCGCCGCTGGCACCAAGGCTCGGCACTGTTGAGTGTGGCGTGGCTGCGATCTGGAAAAGACCGGCAACGAATCCGCCTGAAAGATAGAAGATCAAGTAGTGCAGAGAACCCATTGCCTCTTCGATCTCGGGCCCGAACGCCCACAGGAAAACCATGTTGCCGATGATGTGTGACCAACTCGCGTGCATAAACATGGAGCTCAACAAGTTGATCCAGTGGTGCCCGGCAGTGATGTCAGCAGGAATGGCGGACCAGCGCATCACGAAGGCATCGCCTCCTGCCAATTCAAGCGCGAATACGATCGCGTTGATGACGATGATGAAAGCCGTAGCCGCTGGAAAGCGGCTGGTTTGTCGAGAGGCATCTGAGAGCGGAATCAGTCCACCCATGGCTTGTGCTCCTTTTTCATAGCTGAGGACTAGCAACTGTGTACCCACAACACTTCATGCGCCTCGGACAGGACGGAGCCCAAATAGGCATGCGAAAGCAGGCGCAGTACTCGGGGGATTAACAGCCGGCTTCTGACGCTGCCGTCGTTCTGACGAAATAACGCCAAACTTCGGCGAGCGTCCTTCGAGCGACCGCGTAGGCCAGCCGCACAGGCAACTCTCTACGTCGCATTGAATGCTGCGAGCAACCTAGCAAGGACGTGATTATCGTTAGGCATTTCCAAAGTCAGATGCTCCCGAGAAGATAGTCAGCCGCGCTCCGTATTCGGTGCGGCCCATTCAGTGATGTGGTCGGCGACGTGCTTCTTAGTTGTGCTTCCCAGTTGCACTGATCGACACGAGGTCACCATGAAATTTGGCGTATTGGCGTTGGATTATGACGGGACGATCGCACGAGCTGGAGTGCTACACCCGGAAGTCAGGGCCGCGATTGCCGACGCACGCGGCCGTGGGATCGTCGTCATCATCGTAACTGGCCGGATTCTCACTGAGCTACAGAGAGCCGTAGGAAATCTCGATTTCGTTGACGCCGTCGTGGCGGAGAACGGTGCCGTCCTCTCGTTTCGCAACGGCCAAACGCGAATCATTGGTCATCTTCCGCCGCAAATCTTTCTCGAGGAATTGCGACGGCGCGGAGTGGCATTCAAATCGGGCCAGTGCGTCGTTGAGGCGGATGCTTCTGTTGCGCCGGCAATTCTTGCGACGATCAGAGACCTGCAATTGCCGCTAGTAATCTTGTTTAACCGTGGCCGCCTGATGGTCCTTCCACAAGCAATCAGCAAGGGTACCGGTTTGCGAAACGCGTTGAACATCCTCCGGCTCTCGCCGCATAACGCTATTGCCATCGGGGATGCAGAAAACGATCACGACCTTCTCGCCGAGTGCGAGCTGGCTGTCGCCGTCGGTTGGGGCAGCAGGATGCTACAAGCTGAAGCGGATGAGGTCGTGAATGGCGATGGCCCGAGCGCCATTGCCGCCTACATTCGGCGCGCGACCACGCAGACGAGGTTAGATGCTGGCCGACTCGGACGCCACCGGCTCACGGTCGGCACAGAGCAGGACGAACGACCGCTCACAACTGACATTCGCGCAAGAAACATCCTAATCGTCGGAGAACCGCGATCAGGCAAGTCCTGGGCCAACGGGCTTCTTTGCGAGCAAATGATCACACAGGGTTACAGCCTTTGCGTCATCGATCCGGAAGGTGACTATGAGGGATTGGAGTCGCTTCCTGGCGTTGTTGTCTTGCGTGCCACCGACCAGCCACCTGAGATGACGGACGTGGCTCGCGCGCTCCGGCATTTTGATTTGAGCGTCGTGGTGGATCTGTCGCGCATACACCTCCGGGAAAAGACCGAGTATCTGAAGGCTGTGCTGCCGATGCTAGCGTCCCTTCGCCGCACGACAGGGTTGCCCCATCGGATCGTCGTGGACGAAGCTCATTACTTTCTACACGAGCCCAACATCAAGCAACTCCTCGATATGGAATTGGGCGCCTACACGATCGTGACCTATCGCCCGTCCGATCTCCATCCCGACCTCCTCCTAGCGATCGATATTGTAGTTGCAAAGCGACTCACCGACGTTCACGAGGTGGAAACATTGTTGGCAATGGCCAAGCATAAGAAGGTGGATCCGAGGGTACCATCCATCCTCTGTGAGTTGTCCACGGATGAGGCTGTCGCCTTCGCCCGTGAAGCCGAAGGACAATTTCGGCGATTCAGGCTGCTGCCTCGCCTGACGTCTCATGTTCGACACCGGGCGAAGTATTTCGACTTCCAGGTTGTCTCCGGACAGGACTTCGTGTTCACCGACCATGGCAAACCCATTGGATCTCCTGCCCGATCTTTAAAGCAGTTTGCAACGTTGTTACAGGGTTATCCGGCCAGTGTCGTCGGCGATCACGCGCGCCGCGGAGACTTTTCGCGATGGATCGCGAACGTCTTCTGTGATCATTCCTTAGCCTCGGACATCCGCAAGATGGAGCAGCGATACCGGATGAACCATCTGAGCGATGTGCGTCAATCGATCCCGGCACTCATACTTGCCAGATATGGGAGCTCGGCGGACGGCCTGCAACGCGTAGGAGGTGGCGCCGCGATCGCTGGGGAAGAGGCCGAGCACAACCCCGATAAAGTCGCTGGTTCTGGCTCGAAGCTCCGCCGCATTTCCTAGCGAGAAGCGGTCGCAACAGTTGGATTGGCGCTCCACTTTCTGAAAGGCATTGTTCTGAGGTACGAGCCGCGACGATGCCGCCAACTCTTGCACAACACCTTCCTCAGTGCAACAAAAGAACCCAAGAATCGCTGCCACAGGCATCTTTCATTTCTGCTCCCTACCAGGTTCACCGTCGTGGTTCCGCAGACGCTATTCCGCCACTGTGACGATGACTCGCGCGCCAACTTCGCCTCCCTCTCCTGTTGCTGATTTCGGGATGCCGGCAAAGCTGAAGTAACTCAACGAGTTCGCGTTTTTCCGAACTTCAATCCGAGGTGCAGCCCGATTGGCGCGGCACATGCTTCTTGTCAGAGTGCACGCCGCGCAACGCGGTTTCCGACTCGGCGTGAAGTTCACTACAAAGGAGAAAAAATATGTCGAACAGTTTTCTAGTACAAAATCCACTTGCCGCGGGAGTTAATGAGATTCGCAGCTATTGGGGTCGGTTTACGGCCTTAGGAATCGTGTTTATGAGCTTGGGCCTGTTTTGCATCTTTTACAGTGGCATCGCCACCGCCGCCACCGTGCTGGTGCTGGGATGGATGCTCCTCTTCAGTGGAATAGTGTCGCTGATTCAATCCTTCTGGATCCGCAATTGGAGTGGTTTCTTTCTGTTCTTCCTCAATGCGCTGGTGCAAGGGGTTCTCGGTTATATGCTGCTCCGTCATCCGCTTGAGGGTGCCGCTGGCCTGACCTTGGTTGTGGGTTCCTTGTTCGTCGTGGGAGGCCTGTTCCGCATGGTCGGTGCCAGCCTTCTGAAGTTTCCGAGCTGGGGGTGGGCGGTGTTCTCGGGTATCGTTTCGCTGGTTCTGGGCGTCGTCGTACTCGCGCATCTGCCGGTTATGACCGTCTTCTTCCTCGGGATCGTCGTCGGAGTGAACCTTCTGACGGACGGAATCGCTTTTGTAGCGCTTGGGACACAGCTGCACAGCATCCCGAAGATCGAACCATACAAAGCAGGAAAAGCTGCGTAGAACGCGCAAGCCCGTAATTAAAGAGGAGCATGTTATGAATCGCGTAATAGTGGTGGTCTTTAACGAGCGCAGTCAAGCCTTTGACGGGCTTGACGCGCTCAAGAATCTTGATCGTGAAGACGCTCTCGCGCCGCACGAATACGCAATTATCCAGAAGCAGCCCGATGGCACCTTCGCGGTCAGCGACAACAACAACAAAGAAGGACTCAGAACGCTGCTTGGAACTTCACTGGGTGCCCTGATCGGTCTTCCAGGAGGACCGCCAGCTGTTGCTCTCGGCGCGGTGGCTGGAACTGTAGCCGCGGCCGCCGCGGAGACTGACAATGCGCTCAGGACCTATGACTTCGTAGACAAACTCTCGGAGGAGCTGGCACCCGGCAAGTTCGCCTTGATCGCCGTAATTGATGAAGAGTGGACAAAGTGGACCGATCTCCGCATGCAGGAACTAGGCGGAACGCTCTACCGTTACACTCTCTCCGAGGTGAAGCAGACAGAAAAGTCCGTCCATCTTGGGCAGATGAAAGCAGATCTCGCCCTGCTGAAAGCCGAACTGGCGCAGGCAAAGGCGGACGCCAAAGCAAGCCTGTACAGAAAGATCAATCGGCTGGATGCGAAGATCAAACAGCAGATGGAGACCGCAGAGGAAACGCGGGGGGTCGCTGAATCCGAGGCAGACGCCAACGCCAGGCTGCTCAGGCGCGAAGCGGGTGAAGTCCTGAGGGAAAGTGAAGAGAAGGAAGGACCGCTGAGCCTGCATGAACACGAGAGTGCGTAATCGATGTGCAAGGGGGGATAGTCATGCTCCGAATTACAACGACCGACAAAGGCGAAGTGACAGTTTTCCGGCTCGAAGGCCGTTTGAGTGGAGACTGGGTAGACGAGCTGGAGCACTTCTGGACAGAAACGAATGTCGGCTCCGCAAGAAAATTGCAGATCGACATGACTGATGTCGAGTTCGTGGACGAGGAAGGAAAAGTCCTTCTCGAACGCATGCTCCTGGAAGGGGCAGAGCTTCATCCCGGCAATCCCTTCATGACGTCAGTAGTCGCCGAAATCGTGGAGAATTCCACGCTGGTGCGCGTGAAGTATTAGGTCCAATCAAACCTCGGTTCGAGTGCACTCGAAAGAGCAGGAGAATGTATATGCCGCAAACCAAATCATCATCGGCCCGGCCGGATCGCGGGAACAAGAAGAATGATGACGACTCAAAGCGCCGTCTTGCCCAGTACGCCGTGAGCTATTTGCTCACAAGCCTGATCATGCTGTGGCTCTTTCAGATCTTTGTCGTTGGTCCGTCTTCCAAAAGCTCCGAGATTTCTTACAGCGAGTTCAAAAGCAAAGTGTCAGCCGGCCAGATCGTCGAGGTAACCATCGGCGACCGTGTGCTTGTCGGCAAAATGAAAGACCCGAAGGGCAGCGCGTCGGAGGTCCCGTTCAACACGGTCTTCATGAGCGGGTCTGACCCGCACTTAGCTGATGACCTCAAGAGTGCGAATGTGAAGTACCAGTTCCAGCGTCCTCCGAATCCTGTCGGCGCAATGTTGCTGCAGTATGTAGTCCCACTCGTGATATTGGGTTTTTTCTGGTCTGCCGCATACAAGCGAATGGGCGGAGGGGCGGACATAGGCGCCGGGATCTTCGGTGTGGGAAAGAGCAAGGCCACAGTGGTCAAACCCGAAGACATCACGATTACATATAAAGATGTAGGCGGAGCGGACGAAGCGATTGCCGATTTGCAGGAGATTATTCAGTTTCTAAAAACTCCCGAGCAATTCGCCACTCTGGGTGGGCATATCCCGAAAGGTGTTTTGCTGGTCGGACCGCCGGGAACCGGTAAGACGCTCCTGGCCAAGGCAACCGCCGGCGAGGCCCATGTCCCATTCTTTGAAACCAGTGGATCGGAATTCGTTGAGATGTTCGTCGGGGTTGGTGCAGCAAGGGTGCGCGACTTGTTCGAAACTGCACGCAAAGTTGCTCCAGCCATCGTGTTCATTGACGAAATCGACGCAATTGGTCAAAGCCGCGGCGGCGTGATGCGAATGGGTGCGAATGACGAGCGGGAACAAACCCTCAATCAGCTGCTGGCAGAGATCGATGGCTTCAAAACCGAGGCTGGCGCGCCCGTGATCATTATGGCCGCCACGAACCGTCCGGAAGTGCTCGATCCTGCGCTTTTGCGTGCTGGACGTTTCGACCGGCAGATTGCCATAGGCAATCCCGACCTCAGTGGTCGAATTCAAATCCTGAAAATACACAGCAAAAAGATCAAGCTGTCCCCTGGATTCGATTTGGAACGCGCAGCTCGCATGACCGCCGGATTTAGCGGCGCCGATCTTGCCAACGCGATGAACGAAGCAGCACTGATGGCGGCGCGGGAGAAATCGTCGGCTGTCACACTGGCGGACTTCGAAACAGCAATAGAGCGGGTGATCGCTGGTTCAGAGAAGAGAAGCCGTGTGATGAACCCGCAGGAGCGGACTACGGTCGCTTACCATGAGTCCGGCCATGCCCTGGTCGCAGAACTGGTGAACGGCGAGCCGGTCGCAAAGATCAGTATCGTCCCTCACAGCCGGGGCGCTCTTGGTTACACGATGCAAACCTCAACCGAGGACCGTTACCTGCTCACTGCGGAGGAACTGCAAGACAAGATTGCAGTCATGCTCGGAGGGCGTGCGGCGGAGTTACTGACCTTCCACAAGATCAGTACGGGAGCAAGTGACGATATTATGCGGGCGACTGAGCTGGCGCGGCGTATGGTCGTCGAGTTCGGGATGAGCCCGAAGCTTGGGTCTGTGCGCTATGCCGGTCAACAGATGCAATACATGGGTCAATCCGTCGAGGACGACGGCCACCTCAGCCCAGAAACCCGAAAGCTGATCGATGGAGAAGTTCAGCGTATCGTCACCGAGCAGTACGACCGCGCAAAGAAACTGCTGACAGAACACCAGCCGGCGCTCAAGACTCTTGCTGTCGAGCTGCTGGAGCATGAAACTGTAGACGGTGGCGCTGTGAAGAATGCTCTTGTGGCACAAGCTCCGGCAAAGGCGGCTACAGAAGTCGCTTCGCTGGCGTTAGTTGCCAATGGATAGATCAAAGGAGCTTTGCACGTAAGCGGCCCCACTCAGCGAACCAGCTCGGGGTGGGGCATCGTGTCGGCAGCAAAGCCTTTAACTGAGCGCTGATGGCCTTTTTGTCAATTCGCGAACAAGTCCCGGCGCGAGATCTGCAGTTTTCTCATTTTGGAATTCAGGGTTGTGCGCTTGATTCCGAGCTTGCCTGCTGCGATCGCAACCACGCCGTCAGCGTCGCGAAGGGCGCGCAGGATGATCTCGCGCTCTGACGCGGCGAAAGTTGATGTACTCTCCCGAACCGCTGGTGCGACATTGCGTGGCTTGAGTTGTGCAGCGGGAACATTGAGGGTTGTGCCCTGGGTTAAGATCAGCGCCCTCTCCACGATGTTTTCCAGTTCTCGAACATTTCCCGGCCAGTGCCACGCTGATAACGCGCGCATCGCCTCCGCGGGAACCTTCTCGATGTGTTTGCCAATGCGTTTCGAATGCTTGTTGACGAAGAAGTTGACCAGCAATGGGATATCGCCCGGCCGCTCGCGCAAAGCTGGAACGTGAATCGGGAAAATATTGAGCCGGTAGTACAGATCCTGGCGAAAGGTGCGCTCATTGACCATTGCCTCGAGATCCCGATTGGTAGCAACGATGAGCCTGACGTCCACCTGAATGGTGCGGTTCGATCCGAGCCGCTCAAACTCTTGTTCCTGCAGGACGCGGAGCAATTTTGGCTGCAACTCCCGGGGTATATCACCCACTTCATCCAGAAACAGCGTTCCTTTGTTCGCCAGTTCCACCCGGCCAGTCTTCTGCGCGATCGCTCCCGTGAAGGCGCCCTTTTCGTGACCGAACAATTCGCTTTCGACCAGACCGGTAGGGATGGCTGCACAGTTCAGTTTCACCAACGCACGACCGCGCCGGTTGCTGAGATTGTGGATAGCCCGGGCGATCAATTCCTTACCTGTTCCCGTCTCGCCCAGGATCATCACAGTCGAATCCGTTTTCGCCACGATTTCGATCTGCTGTAACACATATTTGATCGCCGGGCTGTTTCCGACGATTTCTTCGAAGTTGTGTTCGGTGCGGATCTCCTCTTCGAGATAGATCTTTTCCTCCGTCAACCTGTCCTTCAGTTCGGCAATCTCCTGGAATGCCAATGCGTTATCAACGGCAAGAGCAACCTGATTGGCGATCTCCGTGAGGAGTGCCATATTATCTTGCGTGAACGCCCCTTCCCGTGTACTGCAAACGCTCAGCACTCCGAGGAATCGTTCACGATTGATAAGCGGGAGCCAGCACCCCGACTTGATTCCTTCACCCAGAAGTCGCACCCCTTGCGGATAGTCATGCAAAGTCAGCCGGTTTACTAGAATTGGATTACGCGTAGCCAGCACCCTGCCCCATGGAGAACCCTCAACTGGAACGAGGCTCTCTTGAACATCCTGCTTTACGGCAGAATCTCTTACCCTGAGACGAAATTGATTTTTCGCCGGATCATATAACGCGAGGCGACAGTCGTCGTTGGGCATGACGTGGGCGATACACTTGGAGATTTCCCGAAAAACGTCCTCAGGGTCCAGACGCCTCACCAGGGTGTTCGTGATGTCGTGCACCAGTCGCAAGCGCTGCAATTCTCTGGCGAGCCGCTCTTCATAAGTTTTTGCGACTGCATGTGTACTTGTGGTCTCGACAGCGACGGCAATTTGAGTCGCTAACTGCTCCATGAACTTCAATTCCGACTCGGTGTAGGCATCAGGCTCCCGGCTCCCAAAAGAAAAAGCCCCGAACGCTTTCCTCGCCGTTGTTACGGGAAGCGAGCAGTATGTGCGAATTCCGTTGCCTCTAATCATTTCAAGGTGCCGCGGGAAACGGTCGTCAGTTGAAATATCTGAGATGGCAATCCGCTTCTGGTTTTGCCATACATGCCCATCAAAAGATTCGGCGACCGGCAGCTGCAGCGTTATGGGCACAGTCACCGGTACCTTTACATGCAATGCACTTACGCGCATCACATTTTCAATCGGATCATGAAGCATCAATGCAAGAAAATCGAACCTGCCCAAATCCTGGATGCGATCAAGAAGTTGTCGAAAGAGTTCCGATAAATCCAGACTCGACGCTATGGTCCCGGCGACTTCCAGGAGGGTTTCATAACGTTTGAGTTGCGGCCGTGAGGTGGTGTCCACGGGTAAGAGCTCTGAACCGTCCATCGGAATGACCTTGGCTCTGGTCGACGTAGGTGGCATGGGAGCCTCCTGATCGTGATCTTCTCTTTGAAGCGAGCCAGGCGCTTACAACTTGTGCTCGGACACTGGCTAAAAGGTATCGCAATGTTAGCACCTGTAGCCCCGAGTGATGAAATATCACCACTCTGACGAGGTGCGTCGTAGCTCACGTGCGAGAACCTTCATCTACGCCCCTAAGTCGCTGCAAGTATTGATGAAAGCACGTATCGATGCAAGACCAACTGGCCATGGAATTGCCGGGTTTAGGACGGATGGCCGGTACTCACAGCCATTAGCGGTTTTCGGCCGGATTCGAACCGGGCGTCCGGGTTACCCGATGCAAAGGGGGGCTAGTTTGCTACGCAAGTGCTTCAATCCGTCGTGTTCGGCCGAGTTCCGGTATCTGCATGAAGGCAAGCTGTATTGCTTGAGCAGCCAGAGGGCTCCAGCTCAAAACAAGAAGTATGAACGTTCCGAGGTCGAGTACGTATGGATGTGCAGCGCGTGCTCCCACGCATTTCAGCCGACGCGGAACGCCGATGGCCAAATAAGTCTGAAACTACTCTCCCAAATGATTGACCGGGCGGGACCAGGTTTACCGGAACAGGAGACGAGGTGCATATGTCCACAGTCACGGTGAAAATGGAGACAAACATTCATCTGCAATCCATCCTCGTCGCTACCGATTTTTCTCCGGCTTCTGAAAAGGCGCTTCGCCACGCGCTTTCAATCGCTCGGCACTATGACGCAAAGCTGTATGTGATGCATGTCGTGTCCTCGGTGGGACTGAACATGGCCGGTCCGGACGCAGTAGCTGCAGCGACTACGCTGGCGTTGAGGGATGCAATGTTAGCCGAAAGGAGACTGGTTGCCAGCGGAGTACTGCGCGACCTTCGGCATCACGTCATCGTGCGCTCTGGCGATGTCTGGACCGAACTGGAGGCTGAGATCAAGCAACAGGCTATCGATCTCGTTGTGATTGGAACACATGGTCGAACAGGATTGAAGAGACTGGTGCTCGGGTCGGTATCCGAGCACGTTTTCCGCAACGCCTGTTGCCGCGTTCTTACCGTTGGCCCGTGTTCACCAGTTGATGCCCATTTGGAGCCGGACGGCGCACCGCGATCACTGCTGTTCACGACCGATTTCGGCGACGCGTCGCTGAAAGCATTACCATACGCCACTTCATTGGCCAATCAGCGGCAGACAAGACTAGCGCTGCTTCACATCCTCTCTTCGTTGCCAAAGATAGACGGAAATCGCTGGTATACCGCCAGTGACGTTGTGGAAATGCGAAGCGCCGCAGAATCCGAAGCGCGAAAACATCTGCAACAGCTCGTTGCGAATGTCCCGTTGGCAGTCGAACCGCAGTTCTTTGTCAGTTTCGGCGAGCCGGCAGAAGAAATCTTGCATGCCGCTAGTGAGCTTCATTCCGAGGTCATCGTCATGGGTCTGAGATGTAGAGAGCACGTGGGAACGATCTCGCATCTGCCATGGTCCACCGCCTACGGTGTCGTGTGTAACGCAGTATGTCCGGTGCTGACTGTGCGGGAGAATCCACAGGATTGGAGATGGGCGTGGGAGCGTCCGAGGTCCACAGTCCAGGTTGACTAGAATACTTGGTTAATGTTCCAAGGTGTTGCGTATCGCAGTCAGTGCCTTCTGCAGATTCGAGAGTGAACCACTCACCGCTGCTTTTCTGACGATCGAACCCTTCAAGCCAGTCAAGCCCGCTTGCTCGGACCCCATTTCCTTAATCAGGTAGAAGCCGGGTTCGTCGGCTTTCTCGCCTGCGCGTGCGCAGAAGGAAAGATCAAGCGCGGTTTCGAAGTAATGACTGGAATAGAGCTGCTTTTCTGCCATGGCGTAGATCACCGGATCGCCCGGTTTGCCACGCATAGTAATACGGTGCACGATCCGGAGCGTCGGCTTCAATCCGAACTTGACCTTAGCCCAGTAGAACGCGTCATCAGTTGCTGCCAGCCGGAAATCCGGGTATTCAAGAAGGTAGCGATGGAATTCCGGAAGCTGCTCCGGCAAAGCTGTGGCGTAGCTGAGCATGTACGCGAATTGCTGACGGACATTGGTCGGATTGCGCTTGTCGTGCATGACGCCGAGCTCTTGGTTACCGTCTTTTTGGTAACGGGCCACGAGGTCCAGTGCGGCTTTACGTAGAAGGTCATTAACCTGAAGACTGGGATCTGGCGCTGACCAGTCGATCGCTTTCTGGGCGCGCTCCATCGAACTCGCGGGCATCTGGATCAGGCAATCGCCCGGTTTGCAGTCCTTCAGGGCCTCGATGTCATCGTCGTCGAACGAGAAATCACTCAGATCGGAAAGCTGAGGAGGGGTACTGAAAACTCCGAGCGCCAGGTAGTTCGGGAGTTGGCGAAGGCGATCGAAATCATGGGCAAACTGGAAGTACTTCTCGGGTGCGGCATGGACATAAACCGCTCCGAAGAGAAGGACCTCGGCGGGGCCGCGCGGAGGCATCGCTTTCACCACGGCTTTCCCGCTCTTGATTGCAGCAATCTGGTCTTCGCTCAGGCCGATGTTATTCGCAAAGAAATCGTGCAGACCCGAGATCGACTGTTCAGAACCCGTGGCGCTCCCCAGAAGCGTTACTGAAAGCGCAACTCTGGTCGCAAGCTGGCTCCATCTCCCAAGTCCGAAGCGTTTGGTTTGGCTCATGGTCGCTTTCTCCTAATGTGCTATGTGCTCGTGAACGTTGTCAGGCGGCGCATTTTGGGTGTCGTGCGCGTGGTGTTCTCGCTTTGCTTTTGGCCGATACCAGGCAAAATAGACGACCCCACCAATAAGCACGCCGATCGCCAAAGCGATGAGCAGCTTTTCCATGAACTGGTAGTGAGCCGCAACAACGTCCACGACCCGATGTCCATAAACGCGACCAAGTGCAGCTTCACCAAAGAATCGCAGCAAACGGCCGGCGGCAAGAGCAGGCAGAAACTTTCGTTTGGGGTACTGCATGACACCAGCAGCGATCAGGACCGTTCCGTAAGGAAATGGGGGCGGTAGTACAGCACCGGCAAGTACTGTCGCGGTTCCATGTTTCTCGAAGATTCCGTGAATCTTCTGGGCGCGGACGCTGCCTAGCTTCTTTTCGAGCGTCGCCTTACCACCCTTTTTTGATAACTCATAGGTGAGATACCCGCCGATTACTTCGCCAATCACAGCCATGATCGCGTAGTAAGGCCACCACCCGTGATGGTCGGTTGCTAGTGCTATGACGAGTACATCAATCGTTCCAGGCGGAGTGGACATCACAGGCGAATTGTCGAGGATGCCCAGCAGTATCAGCCCAGGGCCGCCAAGGCCGTGTATCCATCTCCACGCAATCTCAGGCAAGGTCTTCTGGAGAACGTGTGTCGCAAGAAGCCAAGCCATAATGAATCCCTCTACGCCGCCGCCTTGACGGTTAACAGCCGCGAATCTGCAGACACTTTTAGAATGTGCCGCTTGGCAAACTCGACAAGTACGAGGTAGGCGGCCGTTACCCCCGCAAGGAACACAAAAAACGAAAGCGGCAAAGGCGTGAAGCCCAATACCCGAGCCAGGGGGCTAAACGGAAGAACAACACCGACCGCAATCGAGCCGAGGCAGGTCGCAACAAGCGCTCGGCTGGGCTGGCTGCGCAGCGGGTTCTTCGAGGTGCGAATGACGAACAAAACCAAAGTCTGCGTCATCAACGATTCCACGAACCAGCCGGTATGAAAGAATGCTTCGCTCGCGTGGAAAACGCGCAGCAGGACGAAGAAAGTCAGAAAATCGAAGATCGAACTAATCGGTCCCACATAAATCATGAATCTGCGGATCAGGCCGATGTCCCAGTGCTGAGGCTTCTCAAGATAGCTTTCGTCAACATTGTCGGTCGGAATGCTGAGTTGGGCCATATCGTACAGCAGATTGTTAAGGAGGATCTGTGTCGGCAGCATCGGCAAGAACGGCAGGAAAAGAGAAGCTGCGGCCATGCTGAACATGTTCCCAAAGTTCGAACTCGTCCCCATCGTGATGTATTTCATCACATTGCCGAAGGCTCTTCGGCCTTCGAGGATGCCGTCGTGCAGTACGCGCAACCCGGGTTGCACTAGCACGACATCGGCGGCTTCTCGCGCCACATCGACGGCGCTCGACACGGAAATACCAACGTCTGCCGCATGCAGTGAGGGAGCGTCGTTGATGCCGTCGCCCATAAAACCGACTGCATGACCGTTATGTTTCAGAGCCAGGAGGATGCGATTCTTCTGTGCTGGCGATACGCGAGCGAAAACGCGGGTGCTTTCGGTTGCGTGCTGCAGCGCCGGCTCAGTCAGCTTTTCCAAATCATCACCGGTTACGATTTGACCCGCATCGATCCCTACCTCCGCGCAAACATGTCCGGTGACGCGATCGTTGTCTCCCGAAATGATCTTTGTCTCCACCCCGTCCCGTCTTAAAGATGCGAGCGCCTCGGCGGCATCAGCTAGCGGTTCATCCGCAAAGCTCAGAAAGCCAGCGAGAACCAGGTTCTGCTCGTCTCGAACGGAATAAGTTGTTCGCGGTGGTACGTCGGCGTAAGCGACCGCCAACAAGCGGAAACCCTGGCTCCCGAGATCGTTAACGTTGGATTGTATGCGCGCCTTAGCATCGTCGTTGATGGACACGATTTGTCCTTCGACCTCGTACGATGAGAGCAGAGGGAGAATTCCTTCCGCAGCACCCTTTGTGATCAGGATTTCTTTCGGGCCACGCGCCACGACTACCGAGAGTCTCCGTCGCTCAAAATCGAACGGAATCTCATCGGACTTCGTGTAGCCGGTCAAGTCGGGAGCGGACTGATGGAGAATTACGTCATCAAGGGGACTCCGAATCCCCGTCTGGAACTTGCTATTCAAATAAGACAGATCGAGGGGCCGTTGCGACGATCTCCCGAATGGATCAAGAGAGTCGTGAAGGGACATCGTCCCGGCGGTAAGCGTGCCCGTTTTGTCGCTGCAGATCACATCGAGACTCCCAAGGTTCTCGATGGAAGCAAGGTGCTTTACGATCACCTTCTTCTTCGACATTGCAACGGCGCCCCGCGACAGTGTCACCGCTGTGATCATTGGGAGGAACTCTGGAGTTAGACCGACCGCCAGTGCAACGGCGAAAAGCAGAGATTGCAGTGGATCGCGGTGGCGCGCGATGCTGACGATGAGTAGAAACAGGACCAGGAACAGGACCGTTCGTGCCAAAAAACTGCTGAAGTCCCGTAAGCCCTTGCTGAAAGCGGTTTCTTGCGGTTTCGCAGCCAGCCGCGCCGCAATGTCGCCGAATGCGGTCCGAGCGCCGGTGTTCACAACCTCCGCCATTCCCGTGCCGCTAACAACGGAGGTGCCGAGGAACACCATATTTTGCGCGTCAGCTTTGGTTGAAGCGGGATCATTGGCGACGTTCTTTTCGGCAGGAAGCGACTCGCCCGTCAGTGCCGCTTGTTGAACGTACAAATCACGAGCCTGGACCAGCCGCGAGTCGGCAGGAACGAGGTCTCCGGAAGAAAGCCGAATCACATCCCTCGGTACCAGATCGCGGCGGCGGATTTCCTTCCAATCTCCATCCCTGAGGACAGTGGCGGTTGGAGAGACCTGAGCGCGGAGTTTGTTCATCGCGTTAACCGACCGATGCGTTTGCACCAAGTCGATGATCGTGCTCAGCACCACCATGGTGCCGATGATCACTGCATCCACTTTTTGTCCCAGAAACGCCGAAACCGCCGCTGCCATGAGCAGAATGATGGTCAACGGATTTGCTAGTGAATGCCAGAGATCGGTAACCACAAAGTGGCGCTTCGTTGTGGCCAGCTCATTTGGGCCAAAGCGGCCCAGGGACTCCCCGGCTTGCGCGCTGGTCAGGCCGGCGAACTCTGTGGCGGTTGCGGCTGAACTAGACGACATGTTGTTCCTCTCTGGCAGGGGACTCAAGGTTCGACTCGCGCAGCATCTGAAGGGCTACGAGCGTAACCGATACCACCACCGGTCCGATGAACAGCCCGAGTGCACCGAACGCCTTCACGCCGCCCAACAACGCGAAAAACATCAGCAGAGGGTGCATGTTGGCTCGTTGACTGATGATCCACGCCCGGAGCAGATGATCGATTTGCGAAACTACCGCTACACTCCATGCAACCAATATCAAACCTTTCCACCAGTGTCCGGAGGCAAAAAGAAGAATCGCTGCGGGTCCCCACACGACGGATGAGCCAACAATTGGAAGCAAAGAACAAAGAGCAGTTACGAGTCCCCACAACGCAGGAGATGGCAGACCAAGCGCCCAGAAAGCCAGACTCATCAGGACTCCCTGCGATGCGCCGACAGCCAAGCAACCATAAACGTTCGCGACAATGGAATTGCTAACTCCGGTGAACAGGCGCTCGAATTGATCGGCTCTGAGTGGCAGGAACGCGGCAAGTTGAGATTTCAATAACTCGCCTTCCCGGAACAGAAAGAACACTGTAAAAAATGCAATTAGCACTTCCAGAAAAGATGAAACGATGTTGTTCAGGAAATGCGATCCCCACGAAAACAAGGAATGGCTAATCTGCTCCAGCGAGCGGACGAATGCTCCGCGTAGGTCAAGTTTGGAGACATCAACGTAGTGACCGGCCCATCCCGAGACCCGATCGACGATGTGTGTTGCATATAGAGTCCAGCCACCCTGTGCTGCGCTTCTCTCGCTCAGGCCGAGATACAGAGCGTGGACCTCACGGGCAACGAGTATGGCGAGTATGACTGTTGGCACAAAAACAGTGATTAGGACCAGAATCGTAGATATCAGACCTGCCACATTCCTGCGCCGGATCCGGCTTTCGATCCGTATATGCACCGGATGAAATACGATTGCGATCATCAGGGCCAGAAAGATAGGAGCCAGAAAAGGTCTGGCTATCACGTAGCAGAAATAGAGTGCGACGGCAGCCAAGGCCAACAGGAAGACCATCCCAACCGAAAACTTCCCAGGTGACACGACCGCAGTACGTCCTTGCTGATTAGGTTGAGCTTGTAACGTTTGTTCTGGCACGGTTTTCTACCTCGCAAATCGACCTCGGGCAACGATGAGAGCCGTCCTGCACAGATCCTTCAGACAACGAGGCGAGCCGCCCACGAAAGCAGCTCGCCCGGAGTGTATCGCACACGGCAACTCGGAGTACTAGCTGGCCTTGTCGAGTTTTGCGGCGGCTTTCCTCAACTGTTTGGCAGTTGTGGACCGCAGCGTAGCCACTGATTGCTCGTACCGATTCCGAATTTCCGCAATTCGATTATTTATCGCTGTCTTGGTCTCGCGCGGAGCGTTCTTAAGCTTGCTCTGCAGAGCTTTCACCTTCGCGTCGGTCTCGTTGTCGAGCTGTTCTGAGCGCTGCTTCGCCTGGTCGAGTTTGGCCTGCAGCTTGCGATTGAGGTCATCAACCTTTGCCTGAATTTTGGCCTTTCGCTCAGCCTTGGCCTGTGTGCCCTCGGCCTTCAACTCAGCGATTTCGGCATTGAGAGCAGCAATTTCTTTCGCACGTTGTTCTGCTTCGAAGTCCTGCCTTACCGTGCGAAACACGACCCCGCCGATGGCTTCCATTCTCGTGTCCAAGGGCGTTACCCACTCTTCGCTGATATCGGCAACGACCGCGACCTTTCCGGGTGTGAGGGTTGCCGCGACCTCGGCGAGGAAGTCCTCGTCCACTCCCGCGACGTAGACGTCCGCGACCACACCCGTCGTTGCACCAACCGCAGCACCAATACCTAACCCGATGGGGCCGCCGAGCAAGCCGATGAGGCTGCCGATCGCGGTCCCACCCATGGTGCGAACGGGAAATTCGTCTTCCACCTGCTTCATGCTGACGGTTCCATCCTGGTTCTTCTGGATCACCGCTTGCGCGTGAATTGCGATGCTTCCTTCGAAGTCAAGATTGTCCAGGGCTCGGGTGCCTTCAAATGCTTTCTTTTCGTTTTCAAAAACTACAACCAACATCTTTTCCATGAGAGTTCTCCTGTTTCAGAAATGTTTGTGCGCTTACTATTTGAGCTTGAAACGCAATTACCTAAGGAGCACGAGCGTGGCCAATTTGCGCCTGACTCAGCCCAGAGCTAACGCAAGGAAGAAATTGAAGTTATGACCTGCGGACGAACTGGACCTGAGTGCGTCAATCGTCGTAGTGGCGGGATTTCGCCACGGAGCTGAATGAGAACCCCGATTCAAACTGCCAGGCCCCGTAAACGACAGATGCAGAGGCGGCAACCGTATTGCAGTAGGAAACCTCATGGCATCACGGGGCAGAAGCATCTTGCGTTGTGTTTTCCATGATGTTTTTGCGAGCGCAGCGAAAGGATTGATCGTAGTCGTGCTTTGGTTCGCGGAAACATGCCTACTTCCTTTAGCACTCGCGCAGCAAGCGGCGGTAGCCCCTCCGGACGCGCCTGGAGTAATCGACAACAACGGCTGCGTTGAACCCGTACCAACGCTTTCAGTCTCCGATGTCAATGGCCGCTTCAAGAAGGTGGAGGCGCGGTTTGTGAACCGTTTTCAGTTCGATCTTATGTGTGAGAAACGGACACCACCGGATGTTTCACATCAGGCTGTCCCCTGAACAATACAACCATGAGAGTGACTCCTTACTTCGGCGCCAGCAGGCGAAGCTCACTCACCTTGGGTTCCTAATGCGAAGTCAATTCTTTGTCGGAATGGAGCGGTGACCGGCGACCCCGCCCCGGTGGACTAGAACGACTGCGAGAACCGGGTTTCCAGAAATTCGCCCAGCTTGGCCGTAGCCTTGAATTGAGGGATTGGCTCCAATTCCTTGAATGCCAACGTGAATGCATTCGAAAGGCTCCAGATCGTCCGTGACCGGAATTCCTCTTACCTCGGTTCGAAGTACAAATCATGCACCGTGCGGGCGAGATGTTTTGGAGCTTCGAGTCTCCCCTCGACAAACCTCGTAGATGACCACCTTGGCAGTAACGTCCGTGAGTTCACTTCTTTGCCAGGTCTCCACTTGCTTGCGCATCGGCTCGAAATTTCGCTGCATTCGATCCACGCCAACGGAGATGCAATCGATGAGCGAGAACGACTTCGAGTGTTTGGCGAGCACGGGCGTGAAGTTTTCTGCGAACGCCATGTTAGAGGTTCGGCTTCAGACCGGAGCCGTACCTTCGACCAGTCCCCCGCCTGACTCCCTGGTTTTTACCCTGGGGCTCATTTGAGTTCCTAAGTCACTATTTATAAACAGCATATGACTTGGAAAATGAAACCTGAAGCCAATGAAATAGGCGTCTAAAGCGAATCGATTGTGCCTGTAATTAATTGATGTTAATGTCCGTTCCGAGACATAGGTAACAGAACGTTCCGGAGACATAGGTTACACTTTTCGGCCCGAAGGGGGCGGAGAGGTGATGCCATGGAAGGAGAGTTCTGTGATGGACGAGCGAATGCGGTTTGTGATCCGGCTCAAGGACGGCGAGACGATGGCTTTGCTGTGTCGGGAGTTCGGCATCTCGCGCAAGACCGGCTATAAGATCTTCGAGCGTTACGAGCAATGCGGATTGGAAGGGTTAAGTGATCGAGCGCGCCGCCCCTTCCGCTATGCCAACCAGTTACCCGAGCAAGTCGAGGCCGCCATCGTGAGCGCCAAACGGGAGAAGCCGCACTGGGGCGCGCGCAAAATCCGCGAGCGTCTCTTGCGACGCCTGCCGCATGCCATCAAAGTTCCCGCTGCCTCCACCGTCCACGCGGTACTGGATCGGTATGGGCTGGTCCAGTCCATGGGGCGACGCCGCGGCCGAGCCCAAGGCACGCCCTTGTCCGATGGCTTGCCTCCCAACGATCTCTGGTGCACCGACTACAAGGGCGAGTTTCAGCTGAGCGATAAACGCTATTGTTATCCGCTGACCGTCACCGACTACTCCTCGCGCTACCTGCTGCTGTGTGAAGCGCTGGAATCCAATCGCGAAGAACTCGCCTTTCCCGCCTTTGAGCGCCTGTTCCGCGAACGCGGCTTGCCCCGGGCCATCCGCTCCGACAACGGCGTTCCCTTCGCCTCTCCGCATGGCTTGTTTCAGCTCTCCAAGCTCTCGGTGTGGTGGCTGCGGTTAGGCATCTCCATTGAGCGGATCCGTCCCGGCCATCCCCAGCAGAACGGCCGGCATGAACACATGCATCTCACCCTGAAACAAGAAGCCACTCGCCCGGCGGGCGCCAACATCTTGCAACAGCAAGCCAAGTTCGACGCCTTCTGCAAGAGTTCAATCACGAACGACCGCATGAAGCCCTCGCCATGAAATGCCCGGCTGAGGTCTACTCTGCCTCCTGCCGCCCTTATCTCGGCATCCCTGTCCCTCACTATCCGTTCCACGACCGCACCGTCGTGGTCACCAGCTGCGGACGTCTTTGCTTGTACAACAAGAAGATCAACCTCAGCGTTTCGCTCGCCGGCCAGGCCGTTGGAGTCAAGGAAGTTGACGACGGCATCTGGCTGGTCAGTTTTATGGAGTACGATCTCGGCTATATTGATCTGGAGGAAAAAACCTTGCAGCCCTTGCAGAACCCCTTCGGGCCAAAAGTGTAACCTATGTCTCCGGAACGTTCTGTTACCTATGTCTCCGGAACGGACACAAAATATTTGGTCGGGGAGAGAGGATTTGAACCTCAGGCCCCCCTGGTCCCTAACCATGAACTTACAAACTCCAAGTGCTTTATCTGGTGTCGCTTAGGGAGCAGCCTACCTCTTTTTCTCTCGCTCAGTTGTACCGATCTTGTACCAAAAGGGGGGAACCCGCGATTGTTGGCCGACACTGGCCGTTGTCATTAGGAAGCCCGACGGCGACGCTGGCAGACCCTCAAGATCGTAGAGATTGCAATCCGGAATCGCGGCGTACCCCGCAACGGGCACGGGGTTAGGAACTGGCTAAGAAAGCTAAGCTCTGGTCTGCACCGGCGGACGTCCTGATTGCTTCAGATGGGTGCCTTTGGATTCGGCCTGCAGAAAGGCTACATACTCTTGGGCCGGGACATCGAAATACTGGTAGACCCGCCCGGTTTGACGGAACTCCAGTTCCAAGATTTGCGGTTCAGAATCGTAGCCGATGGTCGCCAAGCTGCGGGACTCGACCGGAACTCGCTGCATCCCGACTCCCACGTGATTGACTTTTTCATCCGCTGGGCACGGCGGAAGATGCGATAGATATGGAAGTGCCAGAACTTCCATACGTCGTCTTCCTTGATGAAATCCACGCCGTACTTATCCCGTTCCCAAAAGCATCGGGCCTCTCCGGTTTGTGCGTCCCTCCTCGCAACAAATCTGATGCCGATCCAGACATAGCTTGCTGAATTGCAACCCGCTCGCCGCACGCATCAGAGTGAGCGAGTTGAGATTGCAATATCGGGGTAATGGATTGCTGCAGATCACCCAGATTTGAGCTCATCTGGAGATGGACTAGATTATCGAGGTTTGCTGCTGGAGCGCGAGAAATCGTGGCGGAAGTGCGAACTGCGATCGTCTGGTTACCTATTGTTACAGAATTTGTCGAGGCCGGCATCGTGAAGATGGGTTGCTCTTCTCCCGGGTCCGGAAGGGCATACATTTCTTTTCCCAACACACGCAGTTCCTCCCGAAAGTCAGCCAGGGCCCCCTCAACTTTGAGCGATGAGCTGATGAGTTCGCTCTTCTTCGTTATCCGATCGGCGATCCGCGCGTCAAGTGCCTTGGCCCGGTCCGCTAGCCGGGAATCGGCGCGAATCAATTTCCAGGTGAATTCCTTTAATGCGCCTTTCTGTTGTTCGGAAAAACCTTGCACGAAAGCCTTGTTCAATGTGCGAGCCTTCTCTAGGGACTCATCAAATGCAACTCTCTTGGCCGGCCATTCCGTGCTCGCACTCTCCTCGTCCAATAGCGTCCGCAAATCTTCAAATTTGCTGATGACTGTCCTCGTGCTCTTTACAAGAGAGAGGTACGCTGACACCTGCGCTGGCATGGCTTGAGCTGCCAACGCGTGGCGAAAGGCTTCCAGTTCAGTTTCGTCGCTCGGGTGCAGAGCGGGGGGATCAGCCGTGGTTGTTGGGCCGCCAGGCCTCATGCCAGGGCCCATGGGACCCTTGGGGAAATTGATCTTGATGCCATCGGTTCCGATGCTAACGGTCGGGATGGGGAGCCCCGCGCCAGCAGGCGGCTTTTGCGCAACTGCCGCTGAAGAAAAGATTAACGTTAATAGGGCAGTCCCGAGGGTAAATGAAGCTGAGGGCGTCATTGGAGCCTGGTATCGTCGCTTCATTCAAATTCTCCGTCGAATTCCACGTTTCGCTCGACACATCGCGACAAACATCGGGATCGGTGATTGGCGGTCTTGGTGAAAAATCCCGTCCCCTGCAAACCGAATCATTTTTTGACGAACTCCTTGGATTCGGCGGATTCGGTCCGTCTTTTTTAGCGAGGAACCTCGGCCTCGCCCGTCTGTTCCTGAAAGTAACTAGGGCCGCAAAAGGCCTACAGACCTACAGACCGGGTCTCTACCCCAGTTGTTCGATTCTTAAACTAGGATTCTTATCGTTCGCGGGCAGTTGTGTGCTGGGCCCTACAAATAGGTTAAGAAGTGTAAAGAGTTTGTGTGGCGGTGTATCCGTCAAAGCTCCCTATCAAATTGTCGGTGAAACACTCTAAGTCTTCGATGCCAGCGAGAGTGTAGCTGAGTGCCACCGGCCTGTGTTGCCAATGTCGTGGCAGCATGAAGTCGAACCATTCCTCCGCTCGGCCTTTTCGTTTCATGACCACTTGAAAGATCTTTGACCGCGCGTCAAGGGGCAGACCAGTAGTTCCACTCTTTTCGCTTTTTACAGTGAGGAGTGGATAAATAACAAAACTTTACTTTTGCTTCACTAACACTTAACAACGAATCGGAACGGTGTGTATTCCAATGTCCTACATAGAACGAGCGGCTTAATGTGCTTGGAGATCCCATGCTATCTAAGATCAACTATTCGCTCGTTACAGGCAGTTAAGTCAAGGCAGTGAAGGCGAGAATCTTACCAATCTCTAAACACGCGATCAAATCAGAAGGAGGATGCTAACTTCACCGCCCGTAAGAGCTGTACCACTCTGGTGGTACGGATCCCGTTGCAAGTCTGCCGGCCTCACACTCCTGTCTCGACAGACTTCAACGGGAAACAGTTCCGGCGGTTCGGAGGATCATCTCCGTAAAGCTCGCAACCGGTAAAGGTATGAAGCAAATACTGATTCTAATTCTGGTGATATCGACTTTGGCTGCGGCCCGCGATAAGAAAGCAAAGGCTCGGCCGGGGCCTTATGTGTTTACCAGCAGATCGTCTGCTCAAACGCTCAAAGCGCTCATCGTCCAAGCGAATCTAAGGGAAGGCTACACGCTCGATTCCGACAATCAGCTCCGGTTTCGCTTCTCGAAACCCGCGCAAATGCCCGTCGTGGATGCGATTTTCACGGCCTCAAGCATGTGTAAGGGCATGACCACAAAAACGGTGTGGTCGTACACCTTGGTGGAACT
>Ga0181538_10001755_pt1 | contig 23691 bp, 23 predicted proteins | sample PEATcosm2014_Bin_40_FD_119773 | JGI IMG/M metagenome (GOLD analysis project Ga0181538, IMG submission 119773) | Peatland microbial communities from MTU Mesocosm Facility, Houghton, MI, USA - PEATcosm2014_Bin23_30_metaG | ecosystem: Environmental > Terrestrial > Soil > Wetlands > Peat | place... | reverse complement strand
GGCGATGCCGTGTCGATTCGCCGCAGCCGCCGCTCCGTGCGCCTGATGCACCTGGCGGACAGTTCATTCCTGGAAGCCTTGCGCCGCAAACTCCACTGGCGCGGAGCCTATTTATAAAATGAAAAAAACAAGTCGAGAGCCGGGTGTCGAGAGTCGAGGGCAGAAAATCACGCCCGCATCCCGACTTTCGCCACTCGCCACTCGACCCTCCCCGAACTCCGAACTCCGAACTCCGAACTCCGAATTCTGACCATGGTCCGACTCAAAGACATTGCCCAAAAAATCGGCGTCTCCGTCATGACCGTTTCCAAGGCGCTGCGCGACGAACCCGACGTGTCGGCGGCGACGCGGGGGCGCATCAAGCTGTTGGCGCAACAAATGGGTTACGTTCCCGACTCGACCGCGCAGGGGTTGCGCTCGCGCTTTACCAAGCTGTTCGGCGTCGCCATCCCGTCCATCACCAACCCGATTTTCGCGCGGGTGTTTTTCGCCCTCGAAGAGCGGGCGCACGATCTGGGTTACGACCTCCTGCTCGCCCACACGCAAAACCAGCCGGAACGCGAGGAGTTTTGCATCCGGCGGCTGCTGTCGCGCCGCGTGGACGGTCTGTTCATCTCGCCGGTTTATCGCATGGAACCGGAGGCCCGCATCTATCAGGAATTGCTCACGCGTCAGACGCCGACCGTTTTGCTCGGACCGCCCGCGCCGTTCTGCAAATCGTTCGTGAGCGTGGAAATCGAGGAATTGATCGCCAGTTATACCATCACGCAACATCTTTTAAAACTGGGCCACAAACGCATCGCCTACCTCACCGGGCCGTCCGCCTCGCCGTGGTCGCAGGAACGCCTGGAAGGCTATCGCCGCGCGCTCCGCGAAGCCGGCCTGGAAGTGGACGACCGGCTCATCTTTCAAGCCGGCAGCACGATTGAAGACGGCACAAAAGCCACGCTGCAAATGCTCAACGAATCGTGCAACGCCACCGCCGTCCAGGCGGTGAATGACATGGTCGCCGTCGGCTGCGCCGAAACGCTGCTCGCACAGGGCTTGCGGATACCAGAGGACATTTCGGTGGCGGGCTTCGGCAATATCATGGTGGCCGAACATTTCCGCGTGCCGATGACGACGATTCGCCAGCCGAAATTTCGGTTGGGCGTCGCCGCTGTGGATGCGATGATGCAACTGCTGAAAGGCGAGCGCCCGGAAATCAAGCGCCTGACCGCTGAATTCATCGAACGCAAGAGCACCGCCCCGCCGAAAGCCGCCCCCGCCGCCGCCGCGGAGAAGGCCCACGAATAAACGCAAATTCACTGTTGGCAGGAATGTGCGGTTTGCACGTCCGGTCGTCGTGGGCGGCACGTCATCATGAAAATCGACAACCAGACCCTGCGGCTCTTCGCGAACTCGATGGCAACCTGCCTATCGTCAGGGCTGACACCGAAGAGGTCGCTGGAACTGAGCGGGGCGGGAACGCAATCCAAAGCTCTTCGGACGGTGGTTCGTGTAGCTCTGGACCGGTGCGATCAGGGCATGGCGATTTCTGAAGCTCTCGAGCCCGGTGCGCGGGCTTTCCCGCACTTTTTCCTCCCGGTGATTCGCGCAGGAGAAGCGGGTGGCCGGTTGGTGGAAGCCTTTCAATTGCTTGACCATCAATGCCGCCGGATTGGACCCTCCGTGAAGCTTGTGCGCAATACCTGGCTCTTTCCCCTCATCTGCATCGTCTTCGGCTGGATTATCCGAACCGGGATTCTTGTGTATTTCGGAAGGTACGATGCAGCCCGGCACTTCGTTTGCGCGACTTTTGGGACGGGCTCGCTGCTCGTCCTGTTGGGTTGGCTCCTGTTCAAGGTGCAGCCGGTGAAAAGCATGGTTGACCTTGTCCTGCTACAGATTCCACTCATCCGCGAAACCGAGCTTGGTCTAGCGGTCGTTTTATTTTTTGCCACGTTCCGGCTCGTCTACGAGGCCGGGGGCCTGGGAGTGGTCGTCATGTTCGACCTGGCGTGGCAGACCGTCCGCAATGACGCCATTCGTCAGGATTTGCTGAAAGCCCGCCAAATACTGGCAGAGAACGGCACCTTCGAAGATGCCTTCGGGAAGCCGGCGCTGCTGGAGGACGACCTCAAAGGGCAGATTAACACGGGGTCAATCAGCGGGAAGCTGGACCGGAGCCTCACCCAAATCGTGGAGACGGCGACTCAACAGCTCGAGACGACGCTTCGGATATTCAATCAATTCTTCCAGCGCCTGGTCGCCATTACAGTTGCCATGTCAATCGTGGAGACGGTACTCATCTGCATCCTGTAATATTGTGACCGCGCAAAACCTCAATACATCGCGGGGCGGTTGAATCGTGTGCGTATGGTTGACCATCAAACCAGTTGCAGCGGCTCGAATTGGCGGCCGAGAATCGGCGCGCTCTTCGTCTTTAACCAGCTTTCCAACACACCGGCATAGACGTTGCGGAAATCTACGTTGTATTTGATGTCGCCCTCAAACAAATCCTGCGGTGCGAGGCTCGGATATGTCCCCAGCAATCCGGCTTTCACCTTGTTGCCGACAATGAACATCGGCGCCGCCGCGCCGTGGTCGGTGCCGCCGTTGGCGTTTTCCGTGACGCGCCGGCCAAATTCGCTGAACGTCATCACCAGCACGCGCGGCAAGTTGCCCTGCGCCTTCAAATCGTCCACAAACGCTTTCACCGAATCGCCCAGCTCCTTCAGCAGACGTTGTTGCGTGGGGATTTGATTGGTGTGCGTGTCGTAGCCGCCCTGCGAGACGTAATAAATCCTCGTCGGTAAACCTCCGCCGATGAGCTTGGCAACGAGCTTGAGCGAATTGCCGAGTTGCGACGCCGGATACGTCGCCTGGTTCTGGACGCGGTCGGCAATCTTGCGCACTTCGTCGGAACTGACCTGCGCGTCGAGTGCAGTGCGCTCGATGAAGTCCACCGCTTTCCCGCCCTGCATCGGCATCCCCGCCGCCAACGCGCCGATGGTTCCGCCGGAGTTGTCGTCCGGCGTGGCGCCGGACATGTCCACTTCATTCATTTTTTCGTAAGCCGCCTCGGTCAGGTCCACGCCACCAGGGCCGCGTCGGCCGTTGGCCATGAAGCGGTAGCTCTGCGGATTGTTGAAGCAGATGCCCGTGGGCGTCTTCGCGAAAAATGCCTCTGGCAACTGGCTGCCGATGGTCACGCCCACCGTCGGGTCGGCGCCGGCGCAGCAATTGTCGAAATAACGTCCGAGCCAGCCGTATTTCTCCACCTTGTCCGAATCGCTGGCGGTCTGCCAGATTTCCGTCGAGCGAAAGTGTGAGCGGTTCGGGTTCGGATACCCGACGCCCTGCACCACGGCCAGGTTCCCGGAGTCGAACAGGGCCTTGAATCCCGTCATCGCGCCGTGCAGGCCAATCTCGCCGTTCAAATTCAACACCTGTTGCGTGGAAAGGCCGAGTTTGGGACGCGCCTGGTGATAAAAATCATTCGCAAACGGCACGACGGTGTTGAGGCCATCGTTGCCGCCGGCCATCTGCAGCACAACCAGGATGGTGGCATCCTTGCCGGTGATGATTTGCGTGGCGGAATCCGCCGCCTCGCTGTGTAACGCGGCGAAGGTGTCCGCGAGAAACGCCGGCACCGTCCACGACAGCGCGCTGCCGAGCATAGTGGTCCGCAAAAACTGGCGGCGGGTTTGGAGTGAGATTTCGTTTTTCATATCACGTTTCACTTTTTACCGAATCACGACGCGCACGGAGTGATGCGCCCTACCTTTTTCATTTTGCCTTTTCATGTCACTTGTCACCTGTCACTCGTCACTTTTAAGTCACTTGATATTGCGGTGTGGCCATGACGAGCCGGATGGCGGTTCGGACATCCGCGTCGTCCAATTTCGTTTTGGAACCGAGAAAATCGCGCAGTGCCTTTTGCTGTTCTTCCTTGAGCGTCGTTTGCAACAGGCGGGTTTCCAACGAAGCGACCAAAAGGTCCTTGTCCGCAAGCAACCCGGGGGAAAGAATTTTTCCAACGTCCACACCGCCGATAATGACGCGTTGTGCCTGGCGTTCAGCTTTGGCGCCGCCCTGCCCACCCGGTTTGCGCGCGAAATCGGAAGCGGCCAGCGGCGGGAACGTGCCTTGAACGAGCATCGCCGCGTCGTTGTAACGGGCCAGCAGCGTGTTGGTGGTGATCCAGGTGATGCCGCCATCCCAGCCTTTGACGTTCGGCGGCGCGAACAAGTCCTGTCCGAGATTGCGCAGGACGGCTTCGCAGACTTGCGTCGGCGGCAGATCACATTCGAGCATCCGCGCGCTGCCGACGAGCCATTGCACCGGGCTTTTGACCTCGTTGCGAATGATGGCGGCGTCGTAAAATTCCTCGCTGCGGAACAGGACGCGCAGGAACGGTTTAAAATTGTTTCCGTACCCGCGAAGAACTGTGGCGAGCGCGTCGTTCAGCGCATCCGGCGGCGGTTGCCCGGCGAAATAATTCCAGAGCTTGGCGGTGATGAAGCGCGCGGCCTGCGGTTGGCCGATGATTTGCGCCATCACGTCGTCGCCGTTGAGATTGCCGGTGCGACCGAGAAACGTTTTATTGCCGTTGTCGTGGAATAACGGACGGTAAATGAATTTTTCGGTCAGGCGATCCAGCGACCAACCGGTCAGGGCGCGTGCGCCCTCGGTGACGTCCTTTTCGGTGTAATGGCCTTCGCCGAGCGAAAAAAGTTCCATGACTTCGCGTGCGAAATTTTCGTTCGGATGCTCCTTGCGGCTTTCCGCCTGGTCGAGCCAGATCAACATCGCCGGGTCCTGGCCGGCCAGCGTCAGCAATTCCAGCCAGTTGCCGGTGGCGAGCCGGCGGAACAGTTCGTTCTGCCGCCACATGTAATAGGCGTTGCGCACCTTTTCGAAGCTGGTGGCAAAATGTCCGTGCCAGAACAGCACCATTTTTTCCTGAAACGGCCGAGGGCCTTTGGCCATGCGGGTCAGCCACCAGCCGCGCAGCTCCATTAGGCGATCAAATTGGAGCCGTTGTTGCTGCTGCTGAATTTGCCGGCGTTCCTCCGGCGTCGCCTTTTGGATGGCGTCCCGCAGGTTTTTATTTCCTTCCGGATCGGGGACTGCCCAAGCCGGGTCGGGCGTGGGATCGGGAATGTTCTCGTAATCGAGCAAAACCGAAACGGCCCGGTCCGGGCCGAGGCTGGCCAGTTTCTGGATTTCCGCCGGCGGCCCGCCGAAGCCGGCCCGGTTCAACAGATGCGCCGCCGTCTCATAATTCCAGCGGTCGGCTGAAAGCGACTTAAGCATACATTCTGAAAGACGTAAGCCAGACTACAAAGGTTTCACCGGTAAAGGTGACAAGTGACAGGTGGCAAGTGACAAGAAAAGGCTAAAGCGGGACAGGAACCAGCACTGATTTTTCGTGTCACCCGTCACTCGTCACATGTCACATCTTCAGGCGAAACGCCGCGAGCAACGTGTGGCTAGCCCCGGTTGGCAACAGGTCGCTGCGAATCAATTCGACCTCATTCGCCGTCCATTCACCGAACAGACGGTCTTTGACGGCCTGCGCGTGCGCCGCCAGTTTCTCGATTTCGGGCCGTTTCAGAAATTTGACCCGTCCTATCGTCACATGGCCGGCAAACCGTTCCGTCCCCTGCTCCTGCGTGAACGGCTGAACCGCACCTTCAATCTTTTTTTGCAAATCCACCAGACGCCCTTCGCCGTCGTTGACGCCGGCCCAAATGACGCGCGGTGCCCGGGCATTCGGGAAAAAGCCGACGCCTTGTGTACGCAGACGCAGAGCCGGCTCGCCTGCACAAACCGCATTGATGGCCTCCTGCAAAGCCGCCACACGCCCGGCCGGAACCTCGCCAAGGAACCGGAGCGTGAGATGAAATTGCTCCGGTTTCGTCCAGCGAATGGCGTCGCGCGATACCAGTTGCCGCAATTCCTGCTGGAAGCCGGTGATTTCATTCCGGACCACTTCCGGCATCGGAATCGCCACAAACAGCCGGAGTTTCTGCGTTGAATTGTCGTCGGCCATCTCACTGAAAATTACACCCAAAGAGCCGACGACGCTCTATTTTTGGTGGCTCAGCTGACAATTTTGGTGGGGCGAGCGTCCTCGCGAGCCGCATCATTCACCAATCGGACAGACGGCTCGTCAGTAGCCCGCCCCACCTGACTCGTTCGGTCCATGTTTTTTATTCGACACCCCAGACTCAACCCTCAACACTCAACACTGTGAAAATACTTCGCATCCTTTTGTCGCAAAATCGCCCTGAGCCGCACTATAAGATGACGGTGGAGTTCGTTTGAACAGGAAATGGCATGGACTTAACCGACAAAGAATACGTCGATCACTGCCGTGACGGCCATCCAGAGGACTTCGGTCAGCTGGTAGAGCGTTACCAAAAGCCGCTGTTCTCCTATCTGGCCAGCCGGGTCGGAGACGGCGGGCAGGCTGAGGAAGCGGCACAGGAATCATTTGTGAGAGCCTTTCTGTCACTGAAGAAGCTGCGCAAGCCGGAGTCGTTTTACTCCTGGCTGCTGGGCATCGCGGGGCGGGTCGCCAAGGAACAATTCCGCGCTGTGGCGCATCGGCAACGCGACCGCGAAGCGGCCGAAACCATGATGACGGACACGACTGACAGTGATAAAGAGTATCCTTTGGAAGAGGCCATTGCCGCCCTGCCTGAATCCCATCGTCTGGTGATTCTGCTGCGGTATTACGAGCGGCTCTCCTGTCAGGAAGTGGCCACACGACTCAACCTGCCGCTGGGCACGGTCACCAAAACGCTTTCACGCGCCTACGCCCTGCTGCGGCAGGAGCTGGCGGCCCGCGAAGGCGCGGAACCAACAGTCAACCAAACGCAATAATTATGAACTGCGCTGAATGCCGGGACAATTTAGTCGCCTGCGCGGAGGGGTTGCTGGACCGCGAAGCCTTGCTCGAATGCCAGGCTCATCTGGAAGCCTGTGCCAGTTGCCGGGCTGAATACCAGGTAATCGCCAGCCTGCAACAGCGGCTGGTCGCTCGTGGCCAGGCCGCCGCCGAGGTGTCCATTGTCGCACCGGTGATGCAGCGGGTTCTCCAAAAAAGAAATGAACCGGAAAGAGAAACAATTATGAGCAAAATATTAAAATACCGTTGGGGATTCGGATTGGGCACTGCCGCGGGCGCGGCCGCTATTATTCTGATGGCCTTCCTGATCTTTCCCAAGGCACAAGCCACCGCCGCCGAGATCATGACCAAAGGCGCCCAGGCCGTGGCCAAACTCACCAGCATCCATATTCGAGGCCAGTTGCGCACTGCACCAGCCGATAACTTCGGTTATATCAATCCCGACTCCGAGTTTTATACCATCGAACTGTGGAAGCAGCTCGAGCCGGAGTTGAAATGGCGTGTCGAGAAGCCCGGACGAGTTGCCGTCATGGACGGCCAGTCCACCGTGCTTTACATCAAGGCCGCCAATTACGGAGCCAGGTTTCAACACCCCTCGCCGAGCGCCTATGACACCGATTGGCTGCAAAGGATCGCCAACCTCAGCAACACCATCAGCAATGAGCTAAACCGGGCGCAGGCCAAAGGCTGGAAGCTGGATACCACGGAAGAAACCGCCGCGGACGGCAGGATGAAGTCCATTGTTACGATTCACGCCAAATCCGGCATTCCGGAAAATGACTACGGCAAGAATAATTTCTTCGACAACGCGGACACCCGCCGGGTCTATCGCTTCGATGCCCAAACCAAACTGCTGGAAACCGTGCAGGTCTATCTGGTTCGCCCGTCCGGCGAAACGCTGATTTTTGACCTCAGCCAGATTGACTTCAACCCGCCGATTGATCCGAGCATATGGAAACTTGAATTGCCGGCGGACGTGAGCTGGAGCCAGGAACCGCAAAAATTGCCTGATAACGAGAAATATGCCTCGATGACTGCGGAGCAGGCTGCCCGCGCCTTCCTGGAAGCTTGCGCCCGCGAGGATTGGAATGAAGCCGGGAAATTCATGTCACCCATCACCGAGGGCGTGAAACAGGCTTACGGCGGCCTGGAAATCATCAGCCTGAGTGAGTCATTTACTTCCAAGTCTTATGGCGGCCGGTTTGTGCCTTACGAAATCAAACTTCAACCGCAGGAATTCAATGTGCGGGTGTCCAACGCCAACCCGGCGAAACGGTGCGTTGTCACAGGAATGTATGACAGCAAACTGCGGCTGCAGCAGGATTTTAAATGGTCCACCGAGCCGGAAGTTCTGACCAACAACGATGTCTATGCCCGGCTATCGCCCACGGAAGCGGTGCAAGCCTACTTCGACGCCCAGTCAAAATTGGACTGGGTCGAAATGCGCAAGTTCACCTCGGAATCCGACGTCAAGGAAACCAAAGGTCAAGTTGCGATGGCGGAGAAACAAGGCATGGACATCCATAAACTGATGCCGGTCATGGAGGCGGGCGAAGCCACCTGGTCACCCGAACAGTCCGCCTGGTTTGTGAAATGCCGCATGTCGCAGACCAAAAAATGGAACCTGGCCGTGCGGAAAGACAATTCAGCAGGCCGCTGGCAGGTGGACGGCGGACTTTGACCCGCGCGTTTGATCGCGTGGCCAATGAGGTGCGGGCGGAACGCCAAGGGTTTCGCCCGTTTGGTTTGTTCCGGCGGCGACCGACGCTCCCGGCAAGGAACAAGCTGATGCTTGAACTCCAACACTAAGTTGATGCCCCGTTTTTTATTCGACACTCAACTCCCAACCTTCAACACTCAACCAATGAATTTGCCTGCGGATTATCACATGCACACGCCGCTTTGCCGTCATGCGACCGGCGCGCCGGGCGATTATGCCAAACACGCGCTGGAAATCGGTTTGACGGAAATCGGTTTCTCCGATCATGCGCCGATGCCGCGCGACGATTTTGACAACTGGCGGATGTACGCCAGCCAGCTCGATGAATACGTCGCCAAGGTCCGAAAGGCGCAGAAGGATTTTCCGCAGCTCACCATCCGGCTCGCGCTCGAAGTGGATTATCTGCCCGGCTACGAGGACTGGATACGCGGACTCGCCGCGCGGCATCCGTGGGATTATTTCATCGGTTCGGTGCATTACGTCTCCGACGGCTGGGCCATAGACGATCCGCAGAAACTGTCCGAGTGGAAACACCGCAACGCCGATGAAGTCTGGTCGGCCTATTTTGAGCGGTTGGCCAGGGCGGCTGAGACCGGCTTCTTCGAAATCATTGGTCACGCCGATTTGCCGAAAAAATTCGGCCACCGTCCCTCGCGCGACCCGGGCTCCGCCGAAGGCTTCGCCGAGGCGGGCTGCACGCCGCTTTACGAAAAATTTCTCAACGCGGCCCAAAGGAACAACTGCGCCATTGAGTTGAATACTGCCGGGTTGCGCAAGGATTGCCGGGAAATCTATCCCAGCCGGCAAATCCTCGAACTCGCATTTCAAAAGGGCGTGCCCATCACGTTCGGTTCTGACGCCCACGCGCCGGGTGAAGTGGGAATGAACTTTGCCGAAGCCGTCCAACTCGCGCGTGGGGTTGGTTACATGGAATGTTGCCGGTTTGCGCAACGGAAACGGGAGTTGGTTTCGTTGATAATGTCCTAATTTGAGTTTGGGGTTCCGCGTTTACGCGGTTTGGGGCCGCCTGAAGGCGAGACTCCGAACAAGTTGGGACAGTGTCGTTTTGTTCTAACGCTGGACTTTGGGGCGCAATTTGAAAGACTTTGCGCGCGTGAAGCAATCGATCGTCACTTTGGACATGGAAGGCGTGTTGACGCCGGAAATCTGGATCGCCGTCGCCGAGAAGACCGGCATCCCGGAATTGCGCCGCACCACCCGCGACGAACCGGATTATGACAAGCTCATGCGCGGCCGGCTCGCCATCCTCGACCAGCACGGCCTGAAACTGTCCGACCTCCAGAACGTGATCGGCACGCTGCATCCCCTGCCCGGCGCGAAGGAATTTCTGGATGAACTCCGTTCGCTGGTGCAGGTCGTCATCCTGTCCGACACGTTCGAGCAGTTCGCCTCTCCCCTGCTCCGCCAACTGGGCTGGCCGGTGCTGCTGTGCCACCGGCTGGTGGTGGAAAATGACCGCATCGTGAATTACCAGTTGCGCATCCGGGAACAAAAGCGTGAGGCCGTGGCGGCGTTCAAGCGGATGAATTATCACGTCATTTCCGCCGGCGATTCATTCAACGACACCGCCATGCTCATCGAAGCGAACGTGGGTTTTCTCTTTCGGGCGCCGGACAACGTGAAAAAACAGTTCCCGCAATTCAAGGCCATCGAGGTTTATCCGGATTTGCTGAAGCTCATCAAGGGAGCGATGGCGTAATTGTTGGAGTTCAAGCTTCAGCTTGTTCTTCGAGTGAGTGAGTAACGGGTGATGCAAGCTGAAGCTTGAACTCCAACTTCATTTTCATGCCGCCAGCCGACAAAAATCTTGTTGCCCGGCGGCGCAATGCGGTTAGCTTTCTTAAGTCATGCCAACGCGCCAAGGCTCATTTCACCTGTTCCGGTTGTTTGGGATTGATGTGTATTTGCACTGGGCCTGGTTTCTGGCCGTCGTGTATTTTGTCCACCAGGCCAAGGGTTACTCTTCTCCGATCTGGAGCGTGCTGGAATGTCTTACGTTATTCCTGATCGTGTTGATACACGAATTCGGCCATCAACTGGCTTGCCGGCAGGTGGGCGGAAAAACCAGTCAAATCATTCTCTGGCCGCTGGGCGGCGTGGCCTACGTATCACCGCCGCAACGTCCCGGCGCACAACTTTGGAGTATCGCCGCCGGACCGCTGGTCAACGTCATCCTGTTCCCGATTCTGGGCGCGCTGGCTTTGCTGGGCGGGCATCTGGGGTGGGATGACACCCTGCCCGACTTGTACAAATTCCTGAACAATATCTGGCTCATCAATCTCGTGCTATTGATTTTTAACATGCTCCCGATCTATCCACTGGACGGTGGACAAATCTTGCGCTCGCTGCTCTGGTTTGCCTTTGGCCGCGCCAACAGCCTGCTGGCGGCAAGCATTATTGGCTTCATCGGCGTGGCAGTATTGATCGGACTGGCGGTGCTGGCGCACTCCTACTGGCTCGGCATCATGTGTGTATTCATCCTGTTGAACTGTTGGGGCGGATTGATGCAGGCGCGCGCGATGGCCCGCATTGCCAAAATGCCGCGGCGCGATGGCTTTGCCTGTCCGGTGTGCAAAATTCCGCCGCCCGTCGGCACCATCTGGCGGTGCGGCAAATGTGGCAGTCCGTTCGACACCTTCCTCACTCAAGGCACCTGCCCAAACTGCGGAACCCAATTTAATGCGACGCAATGTCTGGACTGCGGCAGCTTGCGCCCAATCAGCGAATGGACGACTTCGCCCCCTCCACCACCAACCATTAACGGGTGACGAAAATCCGGAATACGGAGTGCGAGGTGCGGAGCGTGGGATTACCGAAGCCAAATCAAGAATGAGCCGGCCGTGGATTTATAATTTTTGATTTACGATCTATGATTGAAGACACAATTTGCAAGTCGGCTGTCCAAATCATCAATCCACATCAGTCTTCGGCCTTGAACGCGCGGGAAATCAAATCGCGCACCGCTTTCTTTGGCTCCTTGCCTTCGTAAAGCATCTGGTAAACCTCGTCAATGATCGGCGTCGGCACATTCTTCTCGCGTGCCAGCCGATGCGCCGAACGCGCCGTGGGATAACCTTCGGCCAGTTTCGGATGGGACGCCTGGATCGCCGTCATCGTTTCGCCGCGTCCCAGGCGCTCGCCCAGGTTGCGGTTGCGGCTCTGTTTTGAGAAGCACGTCAACATGAGATCGCCCAAGCCGCTCAGGCCGGCGAACGTCTCCGGTTGCGCGCCGCACGCCACACCCAGCCGGCGCATCTCGGCCAGCGCCCGCGTGACCAGACCGGCCTTCGTGTTGTCGCCGTAGCCGAGGCCGTCGCTCACGCCCGCTGCAATGGCAATGATATTTTTCAGCGCACCGCCGTATTCCACGCCGAGAACGTCCGTGCTGCGGTAGATGCGGAATTCCGGGCGGTGGAAGAGTCCTTGCACGGTGCGCGCCGTGCCGTCGCTTTCGCAGGCGCAAACCACCGCGGTCGGGATGCCCAGCGCCACCTCGCGGGCAAAACTCGGTCCCGAAAGCGCGGCCACGTGGCTGGCCGGGGCGTGTTCACGCAAAATCCGGCTCATGGTTTCGCCGGTTTCAAATTCGATGCCCTTGGTCACGCTCACCAAAATCGCCGGTTGCCCTTTCAATTTCACTGCCACCTGCCGGAAAGCCTGTGAGGGAATGGCCATGACAACGCACTCGGCCCCGCCCACGGCTGTTTTGAAGTCCGCCTCCACCCGCCAGTTTGCCGGCAAAGGCACGCCGGGCAGGTAACGTTCGCTGCGCCCGAGCCGGAGTTCGTCCAGCGTTTCGGTGTCAATGTCCCACAGCGCCACGGCATTGCCGTTTTCGTGAAGGACCTTGGCCAGCGCGGTGCCCCACGCGCCTGCTCCGAGCACGGTGATTTTCATTTCGTGGCCTCCGGGGTCGCACTTTTTTTGCCGAAACGCCGCTCCGTACCATTGAACAGCCGCTCGATGTTGCTCTTATGTTTGGCAATGGCCAGCAAACCGAGCGCCGTTGTCACAATGCGCAACGTCAGGCTGTTCGGCGTCAACCAGACCGTGGCGGGCAATGCCACCGCCGCAGCGATGGACGCAACCGAGACGTACCGGCTCACGGCGAACACGATAATCCACGTTGCTAGGGCGATGGTTACGGCCAGCGGTGCGAGCGCAAAGAAAATGCCGGCGCTCGTGGCAATGCCTTTGCCGCCCTTGAATTTGAGCCAGCAGGTAAAATTATGGCCGAGCACCGCCGCGATGCCCGCGATGATCCGGTACAGTTCGGCGTCGGTGGTGGAAAGGTTAAGAAGACCGAGCAGTCCATCGCAAAGCCAGGTGCAGGCGGCGTAACCTTTCAAGCCGTCCACGACCAGCACAATCACTCCGGCGGTCTTTCCGAGCGTGCGGAAAACATTGGTCGCCCCCATGTTGCCGCTGCCGACGGTGCGGATGTCAATGCCCCGGGCGCGTCCAGCCAGATAGCCCGTCGGTATCGAGCCGAGCAGATACGCGGCCACGGCGATGACGGCATAACTCAAAATTGGCACGGCAGCAGATTATGAGTCCAAAGTCCAAAGTTCAAAGTCCAAAGTTGAAGTTGGAGTTCAAGCTTTAGCCTGTCGGGTAAGACACGCTGAAGCGTGAACTCCAACGCGCTGCCGATTTCCGCTTTTAGAAACAGCCTCCCGCTGGCAAACTCCGCTCATGGCATCAAAGGTCAAAGTCGCCGTCCTCGGCACCGGTTCACTCGGCAAGGAGCACGCCCGTATTTATTCCGAACTCGCCGCCGCCGGTCTCGTGGAATTCACCGGAGTTTTTGACACGGACGCCGAAACCGCCCGTCGAATCGCCGCCAAATACAAGGCGCGCATCTTTAAATCGGTCGCCGAAGCCGCCGCCAACGCCGACGCGCTCAACATCGTCACCCCGACCGTCACCCATTTTGAACTGGCCAAAACGTTGCTTGCGCAGGGCAAACACGTGCTGGTCGAAAAACCGATGACCGACGACACCGCGCAGGCGGAGGAACTCATTCAACTCGCCCAGCGGAAAAATTGCGTCCTGCAAGTCGGCCACGTCGAGCGGTTCAATCCCGTTTTCAATTACCTGGAATCCGTCGCCACCGAACCGCGCTTTATCGAGACACACCGGCTTTCGCCCTACCCGGCCCGCTCGACCGACATCGGCGTCGTGCTCGATTTGATGATTCACGACCTCGACGTCGTGCTCGCGTTCGTGAAATCGCCCGTGACGAGCGTGGACGCCGTGGGTATTCCGGTGTTGAGCAAGAGCGAGGACATCGCCAACGCGCGGCTGCATTTCGCCAACCGCTGTGTTGCCAATCTGACCGTCAGCCGCGTCAGCCCGGAGCGGATGCGGAAAATCCGCGTTTTCAGCGGCCCGACAAACCCCTGCTACATCTCGCTCGATTACCGAGCGCAGGAGGGTTTCATCTATCGCATCGCCCGCGAAGGGGAGTGGGTAACTCCGCTTCTGAAAAAGGTTTTGGCCGTAAAGCTGGGCGTCGGCAAGGGCTCAACCATTGTCAGCGAATTTGCCGGAAAACGCATCGTGCGCGAGCCGGTGCCGATTGCGAAGGACGAGCCGCTCAAGCTCGAACTGCAGGATTTTGTGAATTGTGTCCGCGAAAAGCACACACCCATTGTCAGCGGCGAATCCGCCAAACGCGCCCTGGATCTGGCCTTTGAAATTACGCGGCAGGTGCAGCAGAGCAGATGAACCCGAAATCGTTCATGCTCATCGCCGGCGAGGCGAGCGGTGACACACTCGCAGTGGGACTGGTTTCCGCGCTTCGTGGCAAATTGCCGGATGCGAAATTCTTCGGTGCGGGCGGACCCGAAATGGCCGCCGCCGGAGTCGAACTGGCATTTGACCTGACGCAGTACTCGGTCATCGGCATTGAGGATGTGCTGAAAAATTATTTCAATTTCCGGCGGTTGTTCAATCAACTGCTCGCGCTGGCGATTGAACGCAAGCCTGACGCTGTCATCGGCGTGGATTTCGGCGGGTTCAACTTGCGCTTCGGACATGCCATCAAACAATTCGTCCGCGACAATCCATTTGCGAATTGGAACCCGAAAATCATCCAGTTCGTTTCACCGCAGGTCTGGGCGTCGCGTCCCGGCCGCGCGAACGTGCTGGCGGTAGATTATGACCTCGTCCTGAGCATTTTCCCGTTCGAGCAGGACTGGTATGCGCAGCGCGTGCCGAAATTGCGCGTGGAATTTGTCGGACACCCCATGCTAGGACGATTTACGAATGACGATTTACGATTTACGCGCCGCGAATCGGAAACCGCGTCAATCGTAAATCGTAAATCGCAAATTCTTCTATTGCCTGGCAGCCGCGTGGACGAATTGCGCCGGCATTTGCCAGTCATGCTCGGCGCGTTGAAGCTGATTCGGGGGAAATTGCCGTCGGCGAAAGCAAAAATGATTTTGCCGAATGAAGGCTTGAAAGAACTCGCGGCCGAACTGTCCGCGCCCCCGGCAAATTTTGAAATTCAAATCGGTAATTTGCCGCAGGCACTGGCCGGAGCCGACCTCGCCATTGCCTCAACGGGCACGGTGACGATGGAGTGTGCGTTTTTCGGCGTGCCGACGGTGACGCTCTACAAAACGTCGTGGTTCAATTGGGAGATTGCCAAGCGCCTCGCCACCGTGAAATGGGCAACGATGCCGAACATCCTGGCGAACGAGGAGATTTTCCCTGAATTCATCCAAAGCGCCGCCACGCCCGAGAACATCGCCGAAGCCGCGTTAAAACTTTTGCAGGACGAATCGCGCCGCACTCAAATCAAAAAACGGCTCGCGGAGGTGGTTTCAACGCTGGGCAAACCCGGCGCCAGCGCGCGCGCCGCCACGGCGATTTTGAGTTTGTTCCCATAAAATTGTGGTAGCCGACGTGAGGATGCTCTGACCAAATTTACGATATTGGATTTACGATTTACGAGCCCTGCCGCAATTATGGACATTGCATAAATCGTATATCGTAAATCGCAAATTCAGTTTGAGTCTCGTAACCTCGACTCTTACACTGCCGCCATGGAATCGCTGCACGCCCCGTGGCGGATTGAATACATTCTCGCGCCCAAACCGCAGCTTGACGCGAGCCTGTTCACCCGCATCGCCCAGTCCAACGACGACGAAGCCAACTGCGTCATCGTCCGCGACCGCACCTGTTTCGCTTTGCTCAATACCTATCCCTACAACGGCGGGCACCTGATGATCGTGCCTTACAAACAAGTCGCCGACCTGAACGATCTGACCGACGGGGAACTCGCCGATTTGTGGAAGCTCACGCGCCGCTGCGTGAATGCGCTGACGCGGTTGATGAAGCCGGACGGCTTCAACATCGGCATCAATCTCGGCAGGGTTGCCGGCGCGGGCATCGCGGAGCACCTGCACATTCACGTCGTGCCGCGCTGGAACGGCGACACGAATTTCATGCCGGTGCTGGCGAACACCAGGGTCCTGCCACAAGCGTTGAACGAGGTGGCGGCGAAATTAAGGGCGGAGCTGGCAAAATAATTTTTGATTGTGATATCAGAACCGGTTAATTTTCCTGCATGACAACGACAGTGGATGCAATTTACGAACACGGCAAACTTCTTTTGTCGAAGCCGTTGTCGCTGCCCGAAAAATCACACGTTCGCGTGACCATTGAATCCGACACAGAACGCGAAGCGTGGCTGAAACTTTCCGAGGAAGCTTTGACAAAAACCTGGGGCAATGACGCCGACGACATCTTCAATGAACTGCTCAAGAAATGATGTCGTTCTCCTGCCGATTCCGTTCACGAACCTGACCAGCCGCAAAGTTCGCCCCGCCGTCGTAGTTGGAAGGAAAGGCCCTGACCTGTTTCTCGTTCCCATCACGTCGGTGTTGGGAAACACGGATTTCCCGCTTGTTGAATGGCAGGTGGCAGGATTGAATGTTCCTTCAGGTATCAAAGCCCAACTCGCAACCGTGGAAGCAAAACTCGTGGTGAAAATTGTTGGTCAGCTCACCATCAAAGATGCCAAAGTTTTGGATGCCCGGCTGCGGAACTGGTTGCAATTGTAATGGCCACGGAAACCCTTCATTTTGAGAACGCGCGGGTCGCGCAACAGCTTTTCAACAACGAACCGCGCAACCTGCAATCGCTCGAAACCGAACTCGGCGTCAAAGCCACCTCCCGCGAAGGCTGGATCAAGCTCGAAGGCCAGGCCGACGCCATTGAGCGCGCCAAACACCTTTTCGTTTCGCTGGAAACGCTGTTGAAGGCCGGCACGCCCGTCCGCAACCGCGAATTCACCCACGCGTTGAACGTGGTAAAACACGATGGCGCCGAAACGCTCAAGGACCTGGTCAGCGACCGCGTGATGACGCATGACCGGAAGCCCGGTGTGACCGCCAAAACGGTCGGCCAGAAAAAATATCTCGATGCCATCCGCAAACACGACATCACCATTGGCGTCGGGCCGGCGGGCACGGGCAAGACGTATCTGGCAGTGGCGGTGGCACTCTCAGCACTACGCGACGGCCGGGTGTCCCGGCTGATCCTCACCCGCCCTGCGGTGGAAGCCGGCGAGGCGCTCGGTTTTTTGCCGGGCGATCTTTACGAAAAAATCACGCCGTATCTCCGTCCGTTGCAGGACGCGCTGCATGACATGCTGCCCGCCGAGGAAATCCAGAAGCACACGGAACGCGGCACGATTGAAATTGCGCCTCTGGCCTACATGCGCGGGCGCACTTTGAACAACGCCTTCATCATCCTCGACGAAGCGCAAAATTCGACGACCGAGCAGATGTTGATGTTTCTCACCCGCCTCGGCCACGGCTCGAAAGCGGTCATTACCGGCGACGAAACGCAGATTGATTTGCCGCCGAATAAACACTCCGGCCTGCTCGAAGCGCATCGAGTTTTGAATAACGTCGAGGGCATCGCGGTCGTTGAGTTCAGCAAGCGCGACGTTGTCCGGCATCCACTCGTCCAGCGCATCATCGCGGCCTACGAGGAACATCGCGGCAACGCGAAACCGGAATGAAATTATCTCGCAGGAGCCGAGTCAACGAGGCTCAAACTGAAAGAAAATCAGAGACTCCTCACGTCGTCTCCTGCAATTTTTCAGGAATGAATGTCACTATCGCCAGCCGCCAGCACGTGCGGAAAATCAACCGGCCTTTACTGAAACAGATCACCACCGCCTTGCTCGCTGATTTGAAGATCGAAAAAGCGGACCTTGGCATCCATCTCGTCGCCGCACCGGAAATGGCGCGCTTGAACGAAACATTTCTCCGGCACGCCGGCCCGACCGATGTGATTACGTTCGACTATTCAAACCCCAGACCCCAGACCCCAGACCCGAGACGCCAGCTACACGGTGAAATTTTCGTGTGTGTGGACGAAGCCGTTTTGCAGGCGCGAAAGTTCGGCACCAGCTGGCAGTCGGAAGTGGTGCGCTATATCGTCCATGGCGTTTTGCATCTGCTCGATTTTGATGATGCCAGCGCGAATGCCCGGCGGAAAATGAAGCGCGAGGAAGACTGCCGGTTGCGCGCAATTGCCTGCCGCTTTCCCTTGAGCAAACTCTGACACGACCCTAGACTGGCCGCATGGAACCGAGAAGTTTATTCGTCCGCTGGCGCTCCAGTTTTTTGACCGGCCTGGCGGTCACTTTGCCCGCCTTGCTCACGCTGGCGGCGGTCAAGTGGCTTATCGGCACGATTTCCAGCGTGACGGACGTGCTGTTGTTTTTTCTGCCCAAAAGTCTGACGCACGAGAGCCTGGTGTATCCCCGCGACGGCATGGGGCCAATGTACTGGTATTGGAGTCTGGTGGCGTTGCTGCTCGCGGTGGCACTGATTTCGGCGGTGGGGGTGCTGGCGCGCTACTACATCGGCAAAAAAATCATTGATTGGACTGATCGCGTGTTGATGCGGGTGCCGTTCCTGAACAAGATTTACGGCGCCATCAAACAGGTCAACGATGCCTTTTCCGGCAACAAGCATTCGTTCAAAACCGTCGTGCTGGTGGAATTTCCGCGCGAGGGCATCTATTCTATCGGCTTTCTCACCAGTGAACAGCGCGACGAGGTGCAACAGAAAACCAGGGAAAAGGTGGTGTGCGTGTTTGTCCCCACGACGCCGAATCCCACCTCGGGCTTTCTGATTCTTGTGCCGGAGGAAAAGGTGACCAAACTCGACATGTCCGTCGCGGAAGGCATCAAATACATCGTCAGCCTGGGTTCCCTCTCGCCGGAATACACACCGCCGCCTTCGCTGAAATGATCGAATCTGCCACCGGCATCATCCTGCGCACGCGACCGCTAACGGAAACCAGCCTCATCGTCCATTGGCTCACGCCAAATTTCGGGCGGATGGCGACGGTGGCCAAGGGCGCGCGCCGTCTCAAATCACCGTTTCTCGGCGGGCTCGACCTGTTTTACCTCGCGGATTTTTCGTTCAGCCGGAGCCGCCGTTCCGATTTGCACATTCTCCGCGAAGTCCGCCTGCACGAAACGCATGGTCTGCTGCGCCAAAATCTGGCCAGCCTGCGCCAGGCCGCCTACGCCGCCGCGTTCATCGAGCTGGCGACGGAAACCGAAACGCCGTTGCCCGCCGTATTTGAATTGATGCGTGAATTTCTTGATTGTCTTTGCCGCCAACGCCCTGTGCCGCAAGCAGTTTTCGCCTTTGAACTGAAGTTGCTGCACGAACTTGGCCTGAACCCCGATTTGTCAAAGAGCGGATTGACAGCGGGCGCAAGGCAAATTCTCCGCACCTTGGTGGCCGGCAATTGGCAGGCGTCCTGCTGCTTGAAACCCACCAGCGGGCAAACCGAAGAGTTATGCAGGTTTTTACACGGATTTTTGATATTTCACCTGGGCCGTTTGCCTCAAGGCCGAGCCGCGGCATTGACGGGTTGAATCTGCTTTTCGCACAAGCCCGTCTTATAGTATCGTCGGCCCGCCGTTTCGAAACCGAGCCATGATTAAGAAAATAGCGAAAACGTTCTCTACGGTGAGGATGCAGTTGGTCGCCAGCGTGTTTGTGGCCATCGCGCCGGCGCTGGTGCTGACGTTTATCGTCAACCAGTCGTGGTTCTGGCAGTACGCGCCGGAAAGGCTGAAGGAGTATGCGCTGGACGTTCCGTGGGCCAGTTTCCTGGTCGGTTTGCTGGCGTTGGGCGCGGCGTGGTTCGGCGGCGAACATTTTATTCTGAAGCAGGTGCGCGCCCTGTCCAACGCGGCCCAACGTCTGGCCAAGGGAGATTTGACCGCCCGCACCGGCCTGAAAGACAGGGAAAGCGAACTCGGACAACTGGCAAATGTTTTCGATCAGATGGCGGAGTCGCTGCAACAGCGCATCAAGGAGCGCGAAGCCGCCGAGAGAACCCTGCTCAATCGCGCGTTGCAACAAACGACCGTTGCCGCACTGGGACAGTTTGCGCTGACCAACAGCGACTTGACGGCCCTGTTGAACCAGGCCGCCATTCTTGTGTCGCAAACGCTGGAAGTGGACTACTGCGCCGTCTTCGAATCGGTGCCCGGCGGCCAGTTGCTCATGCGGGCGGGTGCCGGCTGGAAATCCAACAGCGTCGGCTCGGCCACGATCCCGGTGGATGATTACTCGCAGGCCGGTTTGACGTTCCGAACCGGCGACGCCATTGTGGTCGCCGATTTGTGGACTGAAAGGCGGTTCAAGGCGTCGTCGCTGTTGATGGATCACGGCGTCGTCAGCGGGGCGACGATTCTCATACCCACGCGCGAAAGACCATTTGGCGTTTTCTGCGCGCACACTGTCAAGCACCGGGAATTCACCCCGGACGACGTGCAATTCCTTCTGGCTGTGGCCGGCGTCATCGGCATAACGATCGAGCGGTTGCGGATGGGTGAACAGCTGCGCCAGTCACAAAAAATGGAGTCCATCGGCCAGTTGGCCGCCGGTGTCGCGCACGACTTCAATAACATGCTCACCATTATCCAAGGCCATACCAGTTCGCTCCTGGCCAGGCCGACGCTGCCGCCGGATATCCTGGACCCGATCCAAGCCGTGTATTTCGCCACCGAGCGCGCCGCCGCGCTGACGCGCCAATTGCTCATGTTCAGCCGCAAAAACGTCATGCAGGTAAAGCCACTCGACCTGCGCGAAGTCGTCGGCAACATGAGCAAAATGTTGCAGCGCCTCTTTGGCGAAACCATCACCCTTGAGTTCCAGCCGCCGGATGAATTGCCGTCCGTGCAAGGCGACACCGGCATGGTTGAACAAGTCATCATGAACCTCGCCGTCAATGCCCGTGATGCCATGCCCCAAGGCGGCAAACTCACCATCAGCCTCGGCGCAATGCCGGTGGATGCCGCCCATGTCGAAATTCATCCCGAAGCGCGCGCTGGAAATTTTGTACGATTGCGCATGAGCGACACGGGCATCGGCATGGATTCCGCCACGCGTGCCCGCATCTTCGAACCGTTCTTCACCACCAAGGACGTCGGCAAAGGCGCGGGCCTCGGCCTCGCCACCGTTTACGGCATTGTCAAACAACACGAGGGCTGGGTCGAAGTGGAGAGCGAACCCGGCGAAGGCGCCACGTTCGACGTGTTTTTCCCGGCCACCATGCAAACAGTGCAACCCGTGCCAACCGTGGAAGAAAAGACCGGCCCGGCTGATTCCGTGACCGGCGGCACCGAAACCATTTTCCTCGTCGAAGACGAACCGGTCCTGCGTGAAATGGCCCGCGACATCCTCGAAAGCTACGGCTACCGGATCCTGGAGGCCTCCTCCGGCAAGGAAGCGCTCGGCATGTGGAACCTGACCCGCGGCAAAATTGATTTGCTGCTCACCGACATGATCATGCCCGACGGCATTTCCGGCGCGGAACTCGCCCAGCGGCTGCTGGCCGGCCAGCCTCATCTGAAAATTATCTTTACCAGCGGCTATACCGCCAACGAGGTCAGCCCCGAAATCCTGACGAAGACCCGCGCGCGTTTCCTCCAGAAACCGTACACGCACGACATGCTCGCCAAAATCGTCCGCGACGCACTGGATGGAAGTGCGCCGGTCAGCAATCCACCTCGAACGCTCACGACTTGACCATCCCCGCGACGCGTACGACAACGCCGACCCCGTCCATGCCATCTTTGCCGCAGTCGCAACCCATTGACCCCGCAGTGAGATGAGCGCGTCCGGCGAGGTCATCGTCGCCATTTTGAGCGACATCCATTATGCGGGCCCCGCCGAACGCGCCCGCGGCGAAGAGTACGAATTTTGCACCATCGCCAACCCCCTCTTCCGCGCCGTCGCGCGCGCCTACCGGCATCTGATTTGGATGCGCCATCCACTCGATCAAGGACGGCAACTTGACAGGTTCCTGGCTGAAGCCGGCCCGCTGGATTATCTCGTGGCCAACGGCGACTATTCCTGTGACAGCGGCTTTGTTGGCGTGAGCGACCCGGCGGCGTTCCAAAGCACGCAGGAATGTCTCGCCAAACTCCGAGCGAAATTCGGCGACCGCGCCTGGTTCACTTTCGGCGACCACGAACTGGGCAAGCCGACGTTGTTTGGCGACACGGGTCAAATGCGGCTCGCCAGTTGGCACCGCGCCACGGAGCAATTGGATTTGAGAGGGTTCTGGCAACTGAAGATTGGCCGCTTCTCTCTATTCGGGGTGGCGTCGCCGCTCATCGCCCTGCCGGCGAATCAAACGGACACGCTGCCGGAAGAATGGCCGGAATGGCAACGATTGCGCGAGACGCACCTCGCGGAAATCCGCTTCGCCTTCGAAGCGCTCCAACCGGACCAGCGCGTATTGTTGTTCTGCCATGACCCCACGGCGCTGCCATTTTTGTGGCGTGAGGAATCGGTCCGCCGCCGTTTGCCGCAAATCGAGCAGACCGTGATTGGCCATCTGCACACACGGCTGGTCCTGTGGAAAAGCAGGGTGTTGTCGGGGATACCGCCCGTCCGGTTTCTGGGCCGCTCCGTCGGCCGTTTCACCTCGGCACTGCACGAGGCGCATCATTGGTGGCCGTTTCACGTGCGTTTATGTCCGGCGCTTTCCGGCACCCAACTGCTGAACGACGGCGGCTATTACACGGTGCGAATTGACCCGGCCGCAAACCAACCGGCGAAGTTTACATTTCACCCGTTGCCACGATGAAAATTCACGCCGGGCGCAAGGCGGCATTGCCAGCTTCCAACAATTTCATCACCGCTTCCACCGCCGCTTCAGCCTTGACCGGTTGCAAGGCGCCGCCGCGCGGTTTGATTTCCACTTCGCCCTTCGCCAATGATTTTTCGCCAAGGCTGAGCCGGATGGGAAACCCGACCAGGTCCGCGTCCTTGAATTTTACGCCGGGGCGCTCGTCGCGGTCGTCCAGAATCACTTCCACGCCGCGCACCGTCAGTTCGGCGTAACATTTTTCCGCCAGCTTCATCGCTTCGTTGTTAGGGTCAACGTTCAACGGCGTGATGCAGACCTGATACGGTGCGACACTCAACGGCCAGATGATGCCGTCCTTGTCGTTGCCCTGCTCGATGACCGCCTGCAACGTGCGCGTGATGCCGATGCCGTAACAGCCCATCACGCACGGCTTGCGATTGCCCGCCTCGTCGAGGTACAGCGCGCTGAATTTCTCGCTGTATTTCGTGCCGAGCTTGAAAACATGGCCAACCTCGATCGCGCGCCGGATTTTCAGCGGCTTGCCACATTTGACGCAGGGTTCGCCGACGGTGACCGTTCGCAAATCAAACCACTGCGTCACCTTGATGTCGCGTTCGATGGAGACGTGGCGGAAATGAAAACCATCCTCATTCGCGCCGGTCGTCATGTCGTTCGCGCCACGCAAACGTTCGTCCGCGTAAACAGGTATGGCAGGGCCGTGCTGCTGCGTGGACTCGGATGACCGGCGAATTGTCTCTGTCACCGCCCCAAGACTTCCCGGATGCGCGCCCATGGCATTGAAAATTTCTTCCGGAGTCGCTGGACGAAAGACGGTGCCGAGTAACCCGGCCAGTTTGGCTTCATTCAACTGGTCGTCACCGCGAATCAAAATAAT
>Ga0181538_10001751_pt1 | contig 23711 bp, 16 predicted proteins | sample PEATcosm2014_Bin_40_FD_119773 | JGI IMG/M metagenome (GOLD analysis project Ga0181538, IMG submission 119773) | Peatland microbial communities from MTU Mesocosm Facility, Houghton, MI, USA - PEATcosm2014_Bin23_30_metaG | ecosystem: Environmental > Terrestrial > Soil > Wetlands > Peat | place... | reverse complement strand
ATGGGCTGCAAGAATGAGGTTCTCGCAAAGACGCAAAGCTCGCAAAGGTCTATCCACGCCCGACCGGGCTTGGCGAGCACGAATACCTCTTTGGTTCCGGCTACGCCGGGTTAGGGAGTGGTCGTCTGAACGCGCAACCACTAACAGGCTGCTGAAAAAGGTATATGGGCCGCTGATAAACGCAGATCAACGCGGATAAGTTGTTTGTTTTCAATCGGTGTTTATCGGCGTTCATCGGCGGCTGGGCATTCCCGGTGTTTATCGGCGTTCATCGGCGGCTGGGCATTCCCGGTGTTTTTCAGCATCCTGCCAACGGCGCCGTGTTTACTTCTTCTTGCCGGGTTTGTAATCCACAAACAGGTCGGGGAACTGTTCCTTGAGCGCGGATACCTTGGGGCGGTCGCAAATCTCGATGTATCGATCGTCGGGATGATAGTAAGCGTAGTCCTGATGATAGTCTTCGGCGCGATAGAAGCCCTTGAGCGGAGTAACCTGGGTCACAATCTGCTTAGGAAAGACCTTCGCCGCGTCTAACTGGGCGATATAGGCGTCGGCCAGGCGCTTCTGCTCTTCGTTGGCATAGAAAATGACGGAGCGGTATGAAGGTCCGACGTCCGGCCCCTGGCGGTTCAACTGCGTGGGATCGTGCGCCACAGAGAAGAAGATGCGCAGGAGCTGCCCGTAAGTGATGCGCGAGGGGTCGAACACCACCTCGACGGACTCGGCGTGCCCCGTGGTCTCGGTGCCGACCTGTTCATACCTGGCGGAGTCCGCGGTCCCGCCGGCATATCCCGCGGTGGTGGCGATCACGCCTTTCACGCGCTGAAATACCGATTGCACACCCCAGAAACAGCCTCCCGCAAAGACGGCTTTCTCCTTGCCGGGCTTGGCGGCTAGTGTCGCGTCGGTGGCCGGCGGCGGAATGGGAGGCTTGGCACAGGCCGTGAAAACGGCCAGCAGAAATGCGGCGGACGTGTGGCGGGCGAGCGCTGAGTGCATGGTGGACCTCTTTCTTTAAGATACCCCAGGATGGATACCTAGGTGGGACCAGCGCCCCAGGGTGCTATGGTGTCCATATGCGGACAACCGTCACCATCCCGATGTCTGGAGCCTCGTCCAGGCAATCGTGAAGGAACGCGGGATTCCCTTCAAGCAGGCCTTGAGCGACGCCATCCGCGCCGGGGCGAATATGGGGCGCCTGCCCAATCGCTTCGTGCAGACAAACCTACTCCATGGGCGCTGAGCAACGCTTCCGATGGGACAAGGCCCTGACCACCTCCGATGTTATTCAGGATGAGGAACAGGTACGAAAGCTAGTGCCCCGCATACCATGCAAAACTCCGGCCAAGAAAGGGCTGGCCAGGAACAGCGGCAAGTGACCGCGTGCGTGCTGACTTCTCGGCCGTTCCAGTTCGCCGCACATACTAAACTCATTTTTGGGCCACGGATGGACACAGATGGACACGGATAACTGCTCTGTTTCTTGTCTGTGTCCATCCGTGTCCATCTGTGGCTAACCGTTTTTCAGGGGTAGAATTATCGTCTGACCGATGCCCGCCCACTATTGAACCGTCTGGATCTCCGTCTTCGCGCGCGCCGGATAGACATATGGCGCTACCAAACTCTCGCCGCCATCCACTCCGATCGTCTTCACACCGAATTTCATGTCGTCGATCGAGACATCTTTCATCAGGTATTCGGTCACTTTGCCGACGTAGATTTCCTGCTCCCAATAGGGCGACGTGGTGGGGCGCATGACGATGGTATATCCCTTGATCGCAGCGTCGGGTCCCGCGGGTTTCCACTGCAACAGCGCGTCGTAGCCGGATTTCCCGCGTGAGATCGTCGGCGTCGGGCGGCGGGGAGGAGTCGGCGCGCCATCGGTCTTCTCCCAGTCTCGCGGGGGCGCCGGCGCACGCATTACGTTCGGCGCTTTGGGCGAGAGCGCGAGGCTCGCGGCCACCACGCCATTTACGCGCGCCACTTTCGCGGTATAGGGCACCGACATGTTCTCCAGCAGATCGGTGGCGTGATGTTGATTGGCGTAGAACTCGTTGGGCGTCGAGAGGCGCACCGCGGCGTAGCCTTCCCACTGGAACGGCGTGTGGTCGCCGCCGCGGCCCAGGCGGTCGCCCATGAAAACCGGGTCCACTTTCATCGATGGTAGGTAGCGCTCGCCAATTTCGCGCACGTAGCGCGAAAGCTGCTGCGAAGGCGAATCCATAGTCTCGTCGCTGTAGACGCTCACCGAAGTGTTGCCGAACCGCCCGTTGCCGCTCGTGTCCGTGCCGATGATGTCATTATTGAGCACGGCTTCGATGGCCTCGTTTTCCTTGTGGGCTTTGGCGGCCTGCAAACTGCTGCCGATGAGTCCCTGCTCCTCGCCGGCGAATGCCGCGAACACCAGGGTCTTGTCGAACTCGTATTGGCTCATCACGCGCGCCAATTCCATTACGGCCGCCGTGCCGCTCCCATCGTCGCATGCGCCCGGCGCGGGGAGCGCGGCGTTCTTTTCAAAGTCCGCCGGCGTCATGTTCTGGGTGGCGCTCAGCGGATTGTCGCTGGCGCCCGGGCCGCTCGTGGACGCGCTCTCGCTCGCCGGGGCCGGCGGGCGATTTCCCAGGTTGATGCTGTCGTAGTGTCCCGTGATCCACACTTCCGTTTCCGGCATGGTCTTGCCCGGAAGTACCGCGATCACGTTATATAGATCCACGTCTTTGAAGATGCGCTGGCCCTGCTTCTTCACGCGATACTTGTCGAACCGCACCTGGAGTTTCGGACTGTAACTCTGGAACTGCTCGAGAATCCACTGGCGCGCCGCGCCCACGCCGTGCGCGGGATCGGTGGCGTCCGACATGGTGTTGCGGGTGCCGAAACTCACCAACTTCTCGATGATCGCCTTGATACGGTCCTCGGAAACTTCGCCCGCGATCTTGCTGATTTGCGGATTGACGGCGTTCTCGTCGGCCGGGCCGATTCGGGCAAAAAAGGAAATCGCGGTACAGAATGCCAGGGCGTGGCGCGATAATTTCATAATTTAGAGAGTATCATCGGTACGTTCCGGCGCGGCGGCGGCACGCTGGCATAGAATAACCTTAAGGTCCCGATGCCCAATCTTCAGATGCAAAAGCCCAAACCAATTTCGCCCGGTCTGGTTCGACAAATCGGATTCTTCAGCGCCACGGCGCTGGTGATTTCGAACATGATCGGCATGGGTATCTTCGTCACTACCGGGTACATGGCGAGCGCGCTCGGGTCTGCGACGTTGATTCTCGCCTGTTGGGGGGTGGGCGCGCTGTTCGCCTTCGCCGGCGCCCTCAGCTATTCCGAACTCGGCATCAATTTCCCCAGCTCCGGCGGCGAGTATGTGTACCTTTCCCGCGCTTTCGGACCCGAGTGGGGGTTCATGACCGGTTGGGTGTCGTTCTTCGCCGGGTTTTCCGCTCCCATCGCGGCGGCATCCCTGGGCTTTGCGGACTACCTGGGCCACGTCTTTCCCGCCCTGCGTCACGGCAACACGCTGTTCGAGTTCGGTCCGAAGAATTTCACCATCCATGTGGGTGCCGAACAGTTCGCCGCCTCCGCGCTCATCGCCGCCTTCACGGCTCTCAACTGCTTCGGTGTGGGGCGCGCCGCGAAAGTGCAAAACGTGCTTACATCGAGCAAGCTGGTGATCATCGTGGGGTTTATTGTTCTGGCGTTCGCTTACGGCAACGGCCACTGGAGCCACTTTTCCGAGCCGTCTGTGCGCGCATCGAGCGGCTCGATCTCGAGCGTGTTCTTCGTGGAGATGCTGTTCGTGATGGTGGGGTACAGCGGGTGGAACGCGGCCACCTACGTGGCGGAGGAACTGCGCCGCCCGGAACGAACGTTGCCCGCCGCCATCGCACTCGGCACCGTGATCGTGGCCGTGCTGTACGTGGGATTGAACGTGGTGTTCATCTACGCGACTCCGGTATCCGTGATGGCGAATAAGCCCGATCTCGCCCCCGGCGCTGTGTCGGCCATCAATCTGTTCGGGCCCAGTATCGGCGGAATCTGGGCCGTCCTGATGGCGGCGTGCCTCATGTCGACGGTGAATGCTGAAGTGACTGTCGGGCCGCGCGTCTATTACGCCATGGCCAAGAATCGCGCTTTCTTCTCCGCCGCGGCGCGCGTTCACCCGCGCTTTCACACGCCCATCGTCGCCATTCTCAGCCAGGGCGCCTGCGCCATCCTGATGACGGCCACGCCCTTTCCCGATCTGTTAAATTATATCGGCATGAGCCTTACGATATTCACCGTGTTGTCGGTAGTGTCGCTCCTGGTATTCCGCCGCCGCGAGGTCGGATGGCAGCGGCTGCGCGCGGTGGACTTCGCCTTCCCGCTGATTCCCGCACTCTACATTCTGGTGGGGACCGCGATGGTGATCTTCGGCGTGAAGGAACGTCCCCTGGCATCGCTCCTGGCGTTTGCCACCGTCGGCGCGGGCGCGCTGGTTTACCGATTCGGGGTGCGTCCTGCAGCCTAGCCCCGAGCGCCCCACACGTGTCCGCTACTGGGTGATTTTTTTCGCGGTCACTCTCTCGGTAGTCACCTATATCGACCGCGTCTGCATTTCCGTAGTTACTCCGTCCATCCAGAAAGATCTCGCTATCAGCGATCACCAGATGGGGTTTTGCCTGGGCGCCTTCGCGCTGGCTTACTCCCTGTTCGAAATGCCCGGCGGATTCATGGGCGACCGCCTCGGGCCGCGGCGCGTGCTGCTGCGCATCGTGATCTGGTGGTCGTGCTTCACCGCCGCCACCGGTTTCGTATGGAATCGGTTCGCCCTGATGACCACGCAGTTCATGTTCGGCGCGGGCGAGGCCGGCTGCTTTCCCAATCTCACCCGGGCTTTCCACACCTGGCTTCCGAAACGCGAACGCGTTCGGGCGCAGGGAATCATGTGGCTGAGCGCGCGATGGGGCGGCGCGTTCACTCCTCCACTGGTCATTTGGATAGTCAGCTACGTGGGATGGCGGCACGCTTTCCCGATTTTCGGCGCGGTGGGAGTCGTTTGGGCAGTCGCTTTCTATTCCTGGTTCCGTGACGATCCGGCGCAGAATCCCAAGATGAACCAGGCGGAGCGCGAGTTACTCCACCGGCAGGCGGGCGAAGCCGTGGCGCACGTCAAAATCTCGTGGTCCAGGCTGTTGCGTTCGCGCGCGGTGTGGATGCTGTGCTGGCAGTATTTCTTCCTTTCTTACGGCTGGTATTTCTACATCACCTGGCTGCCCAAATACCTGCGCCAGGGCCGGCACATGAACCTGGTGCAGAGCGCCTGGCTGGGAGTGCTGCCGCTGTTCTTCGGCGGCATCGGAAACATGGCCGGCGTATTTCTCGGAGCACGCCTGACTCGAGCCACGGGCAGCGTACCGCGCGCGCGGCGGTATGTGGCGTTCGTCGGATTTCTGGGCGCGAGCGGGTTCCTGCTGCTGTCCACGCGCATGCACGATCCGGTGATGGCGGTGGTGTCAATCGCCTTCGCCAGCTTCTGCAACGACCTCGTCATGCCGGGCGCTTGGGGCACCGCCATGGATGTCGGCGGCGTGTATTGCGGAACGCTCTCCGGCGCCATGAACATGTGGGGCAACTTCGCCGGATTCCTGGCGCCGGTGGTCACCGGCTACATCCTGGAATGGGGCCACGAGAATTGGGACTTGACGTTCTATGTCTCGGCCGCGATTTACCTGATGGGCATCGTCTGCTGGGCCTTCCTCGATTCATCGGAGAAACTGGAATTAGCGTGAACGGCGGCTCTCCTGGACCAAAACCGTCCGGGGCGGCAGCGCAAGTCCTTTAGTTTCTAGCGGCGGGTCTCGCGTGCTGGACGGTTTTCGTCCGGAGCTCGCAGCGGTGGCGAAGTTCAGGTAGGTTGCCAAGGCACCGCTCAGTTGAAAAACCGGCCTCGACGCTCCACTTCGTTCGCCGCATCTTCGCCACCGGCCGGTTTTTCATTCCCTTCGGTGGCCCGAAGGGCCATGCTGCGACTCCCTTGCGGTCGCGGCTCTCAGTGAGGAACGGAAACGACGGCGCCTACTGAGCCGCGACCGCGAGGGAGCGGTGCTTTTCTTCGAGAACAACGAATTTTGCACCGGAACACAAGCGTTTCACCACGGCCGTGCCAGAATGGAATTTCATGCTCAGGCGCTTTCTTTGGGCCATGGCCTCGTACGCCGCGCTGGCCGTGATGGCCGCGTTCACACTCGATGGCAAGTTCCGCATCGGAGTGTGGATCTTCCTGGCCGGCCTCGCCGCGAAAACGTTGATCCACTATAAGACAAGCGATCTATGATGCCCCACGTATCGGAAATCGAGACCCCCGCCCTGCTGGTCGACTTGGATATCCTCGATCGCAACTTGCGCCGCGTGGCCGACTACGCCCGCGAGCACCGTCTGCGACTCCGCCCGCACACCAAGACGCACAAATCGGTGATGCTCGCCAAACGCCAACTGGAACTGGGCGCCGCGGGCCTGACCGTGGCCAAAGTCTCCGAAGCCGAAGTGATGCTCGGCGCCGAGCCGGCCGATATGCTCGTCGCGTTTCCGATCGTCGGCCACGGCAAGCTGGCGCGATTGATGGACGTGGCGCGGCGCACGCGCGTCACCGTGGCGCTCGATAGCCTGGCCGCCGCGCGCGCGCTTTCCGATGCTGCCCGCGAGGCGCGCGTCGAGGTCGGAGTTCTGGTGGAGTTCGATGCCGGCCTGGGCCGCGTGGGTGTGGCCCCGGGAGAACCGTTGCTCGACCTGGCACGTTCCATTCGCGAGCTGCCGAACCTGGTATTTCAGGGCGTCGCGTTTTATCCGGGCCATATCAAAGATCTCGACGCTGAAGGCATGCGCGCGATGGCCGAGCTCGCCGGGCTAATCGCCCGCATCCGCGCCGATTTCGACCGCGCCGGTATCTCCATCCCGATCGTGAGCGGCGGGTCGACGCCTACCCTATTTCACTCCCATGAAATTGCGGGACTCACCGAAATCCGCCCAGGCACATACCTCTTCAACGACATCAACACCGTGCGCAGCGGCGGGTGCGCCATGGAAGATTGCGCCGCCACGGTTCTCGCCACCGTGGTATCGGCGGCACGGCCGGGCCACATGATTATCGATGGCGGATCGAAGACCTTTTCGTCCGACCGGCCCGTGAATTCCGCCGATGTCAGCTTCGGCCATTTGGTGGAAGCGCCCTCGGCGCGATTCCACAAGATGAATGAGGAACACGGCTTCGTCGACGTCTCCGCCGTGGATCGCAAATTCGCCGTGGGCGATCGCGTCCACGTGATTCCCAATCACATCTGCGTGGCGGTGAATCTGCACGAGCGCGTGTATGGCATCCGCGGCGATCGCGTTGAGGAAATCTGGAACGTCGACGGCCGGGGGAAATTGCAATAACATGCCCGCCATCGCCCGATCGCTCGACGCCTTGCTGGCGAACCTGATCGATTATGCCGGCCTTTATCCGCCGGCTGCGCTCCCGTTGCACGATGTAGCCGAGAGATACGCGGGCTACCGTACTTCCGCGCACGGCTGGATGTTGAATCGCGTGGTGCTCCCCGCGGCCAAACTCGCCGAGGCGCCGGTGAGCGATGGCTGGCGCATCGCGCTGCTGGTGGATAGCGAACCCGACACATTGCCACCGCAGGTGGAAACGCTGGAAACGAAGTTGCCGCACCATCTGTCCCTTCCTACTTACTGCGAAGCTCCGCCGGAACAGATCGAAGGAGCCTTCGCCAAAATCCGCACCGGCGGTCTGACGCCCGAGGCCATCCCCGCCCCCGAAGCCATCGCCGATTTCCTCTGTTACACGTCGCAGCACCGCATTCCGTTCAAGGCGACCGCCGGCTTGCATCACCCCATCCGGTCGCTGCGTCCGCTCACCTACGCCGCAGATAGCCCGCGCGCTGTGATGCACGGATTCCTCAACGTCTTCATCGCGGCGGCATTTGCCTGGCACGGCGAAGACGAGCTGCTGCCCGAGATTCTCAAAGAGGAAGATCCGCGCGCCTTCCAATTCGTCGGCGACGTCCTGCACTGGCGCGATTACGGCCTGTGGACGGCCCAAATCGCCAGCGCCCGCCGCGATTTCGCTCACAGCTTCGGCTCCTGCTCTTTCGAAGAGCCGGTGGCCGACCTGCGCGCCCTGGGATTGCTGCCATGATCGACCGCACGCACGCCCCCGCCCTGCGCAGTTGGGTGGAATCCGCCAACCACCCTGCGTGCGATTTCCCCATCCAGAATCTGCCATTCGCCACCTTCCGTTCCGGCGCGGGATCGCACGTGGGCGTCGCCATCGGCGATCAGGTGCTCGATGTGACCGATGCGTTACAGATTCGTTCCCTGCGGGATCTTATGGCGATGCCGAAGGCGGAACGTGTCGCGCTGCGGCAGCGCATCAGCCACATGCTGTCAGACGATCCCGACGCCGCGCACCTGGTGCCCATGGCGGAAGCCGAGCTGCTCCTGCCCTGCGAGATCGGCGACTACACCGATTTCTACGCCTCCATCCACCACGCCACCAACGTCGGCAGCATGTTCCGGCCGGACAATCCGCTGCTTCCGAATTACAAATGGCTGCCGGTGGGATATCACGGGCGTGCGTCGTCGATCGTGCTCAGCGGTACCCCCGTGCGCCGTCCGTGGGGGCAGACCGTCGAACAGCCCGCCGGTCCGCCGAAATTCTCGCCATCGCGGCGGCTGGATTACGAATTGGAAGTGGGCGCGTTTCTCGGACCGGGAAACGCCATGGGCGAACCCATCCCGATTGCGCAGGCTGGCGACCACCTGTTCGGTGTCTGCCTGTTGAACGATTGGTCCGCCCGCGACATTCAGACGTGGGAGTATCAACCGCTCGGACCGTTTCTCGCCAAGAATTTCGCCACGTCCATCTCGCCCTGGGTGGTGACCATGGAGGCGCTCGAACCCTTCCGTTGCGCGGCGGCGCTGCGCCCGCCATCCGACCCCGAGCCGCTCCCGCATCTGCGCGACACAACCGGCGCCTACGAAATCACGCTCGAAGTGTGGCTCCGTTCCGCGCGCATGGCCGAGCCCGTCCGCTTGAGCCGCTCGCGGTTCGCATCGCTTTATTGGACGCTCGCGCAAATGGTGGCCCACCACACCTCCAACGGCTGCCCGCTCCGTCCCGGCGACCTCATCGCGAGCGGTACGGTCTCCGGTCCCGACCGGGAAAATCGCGGCTGCCTTCTGGAACTGACTTGGCGCGGGAGCGAGCCGGTCCCGCTTCCATCGGGCGAGATCCGGAAATTCCTGGAGGATGGCGACGAGGTCATCCTGCGCGGCTTTTGCGAGGCGCCGGGAGCGCGGCGGATAGGGCTGGGCGAGTGCCGCGGCATGGTGCTCCCAGCCGCTACGGAAAGCGTGAACCCATAACGCCCGTTCCGTATCTAATGGAGGAAGGAGACGCAATGGCCGCAGTTACCTACGATATCGATCCAACTCATTCCGCCGCTCACTTTTCGGTGCGCCACATGATGATCACCAACGTCAGGGGCGAGTTCACCAAAGTGTCCGGTACTGTAACGCACGACAGCGACAATCCGGGGGCGTCCAAAATAGACGTCACTATCGATGTGGCGTCGCTGCACACGCGCGATGACCAGCGCGACGGCCACCTGAAGAGCGCGGAGTTCCTCGATGCCGCCGATTTCCCCACCATCAATTTCGCCAGCACCAGTGTCAAGCCGGATGGCCATGACGAGTATTTGGTGAAGGGCAACCTGACCATCCACGGCGTTACCCGCGAAGTGGACCTGCACGTGGAAGGTCCCACGCCCGAGGTGAAGGACCCGTGGGGCAATTACAAAGCCGGCGCCACCGCCACCACCAAAATCTCCCGCAAGGATTTCGGTCTGGTTTGGAACGTCACCCTGGAAACTGGCGGGGTGCTGGTGGGCGAAGAAGTGAAAATCGACATCGAGGTGGAGTTGACCCGGCGCGCATCCTAGTGGTACAGCAGAGTTGATGCCGGACACAATTTATCTCGTGGCGAACGGCGATTTGCGGCTGTCCGCCAACCGCCAATGCTGGGCCGCTCAGCATGCAGCCGAACAAGCCGTCATGGAGGCCATCCGCCGCGAAGGCCGCCGGATCGAACGCGGGCACCCCTACGACGAGGCGCGCGGGCACGGCTTCATCGACAGCCAGAAATACGGCAATCGCGTATTCCGCGACATTCCGCCAGATGCGCCGCTGGTGGTGTGCGAGGCGGTCTGGCAATACAGCCATCACGTGCTGCCGGGGCTCGTCAGTCATCGCGGACCCATCCTCACGGTTGCCAATTGGAGCGGCCAGTGGCCCGGGCTCGTCGGCATGCTCAATCTCAACGGCTGTCTGACCAAAGCGGGAGTTCCGTATTCCACCCTTTGGAGTGAGAATTTCGCCGACGAGCATTTTCTTTCCGGCTTGCGGCAGTGGCTGGCCGGCAAGCAGGTGCGGCACGACACCTCGCACGCGCGTCCATTGGAAGCTTTCCGGCTTCCGGGGGACGCGCTCGCCATGGGCAAGGAATTGGCCGCGCAGTTTCGCCGCGAGAAGGCCATCATGGGCATATTCGACGAGGGCTGCATGGGCATGTACAACGCCATCATCCCCGACGAGAACCTGATGCCTCTGGGCGTCTTCAAGGAGCGGCTCAGCCAATCGGCGCTCTATGCCGCCATGCGCGAAGTTCCCGATGACGAGGCGCGTGCGGTGCGTCATTGGCTCGACGAAAAGGGCATGCACTTTCATACCGGACCGCATCCCGAGACCGACCTCACCGACGGCCAGATCCTCGAGCAATGCAAAATGTATATCGCCGCCCTGCGCATCGCCGACGATTTCGGCTGCGACGTGATCGGCATTCAGTATCAGCAGGGATTGAAGGACCTCGCGCCGGCATCGGACCTGGTGGAGGGCATGCTGAACAATGTCGACCGTCCGCCGGTGAAGGCCGCAGGCAACGGCCGCGTATTGTACGAAGGACGGCCGCTGCCGCACTTCAACGAAGTGGACGAATGCGCGGGCCTCGACGCGCTGGTGACCAATCGTGTCTGGACCCGGCTCGGTTACGATCCCGAAACCACGCTGCACGATGTCCGCTACGGCGAGGCGTACCATGGCGAGTTCGTCTGGGTGTTCGAAATCTCCGGCTCCGTGCCGCCGCAACACCTGATCGGCGGCTATGCGGGCGCGGTGAGCGAGCGTCAGCCGGAGATGTATTTCCGGCTGGGCGGCGGCACCATCAAAGGCGTCAGCAAGCCCGGCGAGATCGTCTGGAGCCGCATTTATGTCGCGGGCGGACGATTGCACGCCGATATCGGCCGCGCCAAGGTGGTGGAGTTGCCGCGCGAAGAGACCGAGCGCCGCTGGCGCGATACCACTCCGCAATGGCCCATCATGCACGCCGTGCTATACGGCGTCTCGCGCGATCAGTTGATGGCCAAGCACCAGGCCAACCACGTCCAGGTGGCTTACGGCCGCGATGCTGCGAGCGCCAACACGGCGCTGGCGGCGAAGGCCGCGATGTTCGCCGAAATGGGCATCGCCGTGAACATCTGCGGTACGGAACACGCGCTCGCCGAGACGCGCTAGTTTGACTTGCGAGCTCGAACCGCGGTAAGTTGCATCTATAGTGTTCCATCGGGCGCGGTAGCCAAGTGGTAAGGCAAAGGTCTGCAAAACCTTTATTCGTCGGTTCGATCCCGACCCGCGCCTCCAACCTTTTCGAGACTACGCACTGATTTCAGGGCTCCTGTTCGGTACCGTAATTCCGGCGGCGGCCGCTGAACTCAACAGACTTTCCGGTTATGCGGGGCCGCGTGACGCGTCCGGGCAGGTCACACCGGATAACCTCTTCCGTGGAACCGCGCCAGGTTGCCTGGTGGGGCCTTATGTGCCCCAATACCTCCTCCAGACGATTTACTTCGGTTCGACCCGAGGGAACGACCGGCGTAGTCGGGGCCGATTATATGAACTGCGGAGCTCAGCAAAACCGGGCTCGTCACGATCATCCGGTACGAGAGAACCCTGCGGTAGGGACCAGTCTATCAGAGGCGATCAATCGGCCAGATGGTTAGGGCTGCTGCCGGACCAGCTCCAGCTTGGTCCAGTTGCCGTTGGGGTTGAAGTTGGGGTCGTCGGTCATCACGTATTCGTTGGTCCCGTTCAGCCAGGCGTGATCGTATTGGTTGCTGAGCTCGAAAGTTGCGCCGGTGGATGGATCGCGGAAGGTTTGGACCCAGCGGATGAGCTGTCCTGGCCGAAGTCGGCGCGGTTCGCGCCGGCCATGGAATTTGCCGTGACGCCGTTGATGGTGTCGGCGACGTGGCGTTGGAACTCGGCGATCATGGCTGCCTGCTTCGCGAGCTCCGCCTGTTTTTTTGCGATACAGCGTGGAAACCAGACCGTTGCTCCAATTGCGCCACTCCGGTTCGGGTGAATGGTGGCGGCCATCAGCTTATAGAGCCGGTCGTTCGCGTCGAGCTGGCCTTTTGGGAGCGCGGAAAAACATGACCGTCATGGCGTGAGAGTCGTAGAACACACCGCGGCCGCCAGCCGGAACAGAGCGCATCGTCAGTGGAGCGACGATTCGTTGGGCGACGTTGGGCTTTACTGAGTCGCAACTGCCGATCCGGTATTTGCCGGAACCGTCGCCGTCTTCGCAGCAGCCTTCTTAGCCCGCACAGCCTTTTTCGATGCCTTCGGTGATGCCGACTTCGCCGTCGCCTTTTTGACGGCGGCCTTGTTTGTGGCAGCCGGTTTCGGGTTCGACGTTGCCGCCTTCTTCGCGGCCCACCGTTTCTTTAAAGCGGCCACGATGTTCGCCCTGCCAGCTTTGCTCAGTTTACGTTTGGGCTTGGCTGGTTGCGGTGTGGTTGGCGCCGGCGGCTCAGACTCTCCCCGGACCTTGGCCCATCGCCGCTGCTGGGCTTCCCTCATTCGTTTTAGCGCTTCTGCGCTGAATTTGCGTTTGGGCTTGTGAGCTTTCGGTTCGGTAGCATGCGACGGTGGCGCGCCGGTGAGCATGGCGCGCAGCCCCGCGATTTTCGCGTCGATGCGCAACTTGTTGGCCTCAAATCCTTCGATTGCGGCCTCAATGATCTCGTTAGTCAGTCTGGGTATCGGCATTTGAGTGGTGATTCTCCCTGTTGTTCTTCACTTCTAACTATCTTGACACAGACGCGTGACGTTGCGGGGATCAACCGAGGCCATGCACTGCTACGTCGAAGAGCGATCACGGAGTTGCGGCGCGCCATGAATTGCAGAGCAGCACCGCTTTCGGGTGCTGGAATTCGGACCACTGGTGCGGCCAGCTCACCGCGATAGCTACTCATCCAGTTGGCCGGGTTTCGGACGATCAGCTGAGAAAGCCACATTACGGACGAATGAGTAGGGTACCGAAGCCGGATCATTGGGCCAACCTCTGCCCGATGAATTTGCCAGGTTGGAAGTCTCTCGATGTCGTGAAGAGTGGCGATCATGGTGTGGGCTTCGCTGAGCGAGGGGTTGAGGTCGAGAGCCTTCTGGATGGCAGTGCGCGACCTGAGAGCGGCCTGATGCGGCGGCAGCCCCAATCGTCCAGCACCTGGTCGGGCCGTCGTCAAGGTCCCGTTCGGGAACTCACGGGCAGGGGCCCACCTGCGCAGCTATTTCCTGCTATCGTTCTCATAGCCTCCTCCGCCGATTCGAAACCATGGGCTCGCGGCGATCCGCTTCTTGATGAACCGATGATCCTGTTCAATGATGTTGTTTAAGTAAGTGCTGGCCGACAATGACACCACTGACCGAGATCTCCCGACAGCTTCAGTTCCTCGACAGCCCAGGCGTATGCTGGGTTGTCATCGACGCTTACGACCCGCGGCCGAATCCCATAGGTTCCCGATAACGCCAGGCGAAGGAACAGTTGACGGCGCCCGCCATGGCTTTTGTGCAACTCGCGCCTGCGAATTGATGACTACCGGATAAAGCGGTTGGATTCATGCCGCGACTGAAAGTCGCACCGAACCTGCGTAGCGGGATGGCGCCTCCACTCATAACAAAACATAGTGAATCGGTGCTTTTGTGCGGAACAACGAGTTTTGCAAGTGCCTCTGAAGGCCGCCCTGGCCTCCAACCCAAACTGGCCATTGCACCTTCACTCCGCAACCCTATAATATGTTTGGTATCGCTTAAGCGTTGGGTACGATGTCCATTCCGCACTGCGTGGGTTCCTCGCTGACCACAGCCCCGGCCGTCGACCTATGGCTTCCGATGGGCAATTGAATGTCGACAATCACAAAATCCCCTGAACCATCGCCGGAACTGCCTGCACCCGGCGACCATAAACCGGCGCCGTCCCAGCCCAAAAAATCAAAGAAGAGCGGCTTGATCTGGGCCCTTTTCCTGCTGATCGTCGCGGGGGTCGTGGGATACGCCGTCTGGCGTGCCGGTCAACCGTCCAGCGTCCCCAAAGGCAAAGGCGGCGGGGGCGGCGGAGCGGCTACCGGCGGGCGGGGCGGCGGAACCGGGCCGGTGCCCGTAGTGGTCACAAAAGTCACCCGCTCCAGCATCCCGGTCTACATCCCCGGGCTCGGCAACGTCAGTCCCTACTACACCGTCACCGTGAAGTCGCGCGTGGACGGCCAGTTGATGAAGGTGCTCTTCAATGAAGGCGATCTGGTCAAGGAAGGCCAAACGCTCATCGAAATCGACCCCCGGCCCTACCAGGTGCAATTGGAAATGGCCGAAGCCACCCTCGCGCACGACCAGGCGTTGTTGGCCAACGCCAAGGTGGATCTCGACCGTTATATACAGTTGGTGAAAACCGACGCTATTCCGAGCCAGCAATTGGATACCCAAAGGGCCCTCGTGACGCAGTACGAAGCCACCATCAAGCAGGACCAGGCCAACATCGATAACGCCAAACTGCAACTGGTTTACGCCAATATCACGGCCCCGATTACCGGGGTGGTCGGCCTGCGCCTGGTGGACCCCGGCAACATCGTTCATGCCTCCGACGCCAACGGCATGATCACCATCACCCAGCTACAGCCGATTGCCGTCCTGTTTACGATTCCCGAGGATGACCTTCCGCAGGTGACGCAAAAGCTGCGGGCCGGCGCGAAGTTGCCGGCGGAAGCCTATAACCGGGACCACTCCAAGAAATTGGCGTCCGGAACGCTGATAACGCTCGATAACCAGATCGACAGCTCGACCGGCACCTCCAAGCTCAAGGCGGTTTTCAGTAACACCGACAATTCGCTCTTCCCGCAGCAATTCGTCAACATCGATCTGCTCGTAGACACCCTGGCCAACCAGCTCGTGGTGCCCAACGTTGCCGTCCAGAACGGTCAGAAGGGCACTTTTGTGTACGTCGTGGACGACAATTCGCGTGTGCATGTACGGCCGGTCCAGGTGGGCATTACGAATGCCACATCGGCCGACATCCTGAACGGAATTTCGGATGGGGAACGCGTGGTCATCGATGGTACCGACCGGTTGGTTGAGAACGCTGTAGTGCGCGTGCGCAAACCGGGAGAGATGGAGAATTCGCCGGGCTCCGACGGTGGCGCCGGCGGCGGACGCGGTGGACGGGGCGGCCGTGGTGGCCGTGACGGCAAGAGCGGTACCCAAGGAACGCGTGGCGCTGATGGGCAGAGTAGCCCCGAAGGTCGCGGCGGTTCGGAGGGACGCGGCGCTTCCGGCGGCCGTGGCGGCCGCGACGGATCCAAAAAGGGCGGCCATTCTCAGAAGGGCCCTGGCCAGTGAGTCCCTCCCGAATCTTCATTCTCAGGCCGGTGGCAACCTCGCTGCTGATGGCGGGGATAGTGCTGGTTGGCGTCACGGCATTCCGGCAGCTTCCGGTGTCGGCGTTGCCCCAGGTGGATTACCCGACGATCCAGATTCAGACGTTTTATCCCGGTGCAAGCCCTGAGGTAGTCACGTCTTCCATCACCGCGCCGCTCGAAAAGCAGTTCGGCCAGGTGCCCGGGCTGACGCAGATGACCTCCACCAGCACCTTCAGCAGTTCGCTCATCACCTTGCAGTTCTCGCTCGATCTCAGCATCGATATCGCCGAGCAGGAGGTGCAGGCGGCGATCAATTCGGCCTCCACTTTCCTGCCTACCGGCCTGCCGTTTCCACCGATCTACAGCAAAACCAACCCCGCCGATGCGCCGATTCTCACGCTGGCCGTCACATCTTCCACCCTGCCGCTTCCCAGAGTGGAGGAACTCGCCGAAACGCGCATGGCGCAGAGAATTTCGCAGCTCAAAGGAGTGGGCCTGGTCAGCATCAGCGGCGGACAGCGTCCCGCGGTGCGGGTGCAGGCGAATCCCACGGCCCTCGCGTCCTACGATTTGAGCCTGGAGGGCCTTCGCACCGCGCTCGCCAGCGCCAATGTGAATCAGGCCAAGGGCAGCTTCGACGGGCCCGATCAAGCCTGGACCATCAATGATAACGACCAACTGAGCGCTGGCGCTCAATATGGACCCATCATCATTGCCTATCGCAACGGCGCGCCGGTGCGCGTGAAAGACGTCGCTGTCGTGATCGATGGCGCGGAAAACACCAAGCTGGCCGCCTGGGTGAATGACGACCCCGCGATCGTTTTGAACATCCAGCGCCAGCCCGGCACCAACATTATCGCCGTAGTCGATACCGTTCAGGGTCTCCTGCCGCAAATCAAGGCATCGCTGCCGCAGGGCATCGACGTAAAGGTGGTGAGTGACCGCACCACCACCATCCGCGCGTCGGTGAAGGACGTCGAATTCGAGCTGATCCTCACCACCGTGCTGGTTGTGCTTGTCATCTTCCTGTTCTTGCGCAGCCCTTCGGCCACCATTATTCCCGGTATCGCCGTGCCGCTTTCGCTGGTGGGCACGTTCGCCGTGATGTATCTGCTGGGCTACAGCCTGGATAACCTGTCGCTGATGGCGCTCACCATTTCCACTGGTTTTGTGGTGGATGACGCCATCGTGATGATCGAAAATATCTCGCGCTATATCGAGAAGGGCGAATCGGCAATGGAAGCCGCGCTCACCGGATCGGCCGAGATCGGATTCACCATCGTTTCGCTCACGGTGTCGCTGATTGCCGTATTGATTCCGCTGCTGTTCATGGCGGACATTGTGGGCCGCCTGTTCCGCGAATTCGCTGTCACCCTGGCCGTGACCATCATCTTTTCGGCATTCGTGTCGCTGACCCTGACGCCCATGATGTCGGCGCGAATTCTGCGCCACCATCCGGAGTCGGAGCAGGGCAAGTTGTACCGTCTCTCGGAATGGTGTTTTGTCAAAACCATCGAACTGTACGGCAGGATGGTGCGCGTAGTCCTGCGCCATCAGCCGATAACCCTTTTGGTCGCCGTGGGTACCCTGGTGCTCACCGTTTACCTTTACAACGTGGTGCCCAAAGGCTTCTTCCCCGTGCAGGACACCGGCGCCATCCTGGGCATTTCCCAGGCGCCGGAGACGGTTTCCTTTACCGCTATGTCAAGACTCCAGCGGCAACTGGTCGACGTGATTCGCAAGGATTCCGCGGTGCAGAGTCTGACATCGTTTATCGGCGCCGATGGCGTCAACACCACCATGAACAGCGGGCGCATTCAGATCACCCTGAAAGATCTCGACGAACGCCACGGCGTTTCGGCGGTGGATGTAATCCGCAGGCTGGAGCCGAAGGTGGAACAAGTCGCGGGTATCGAGCTTTTCATGCAGCCCATCCAGGATCTCACGGTGGAAGACCGCATCAGCCGCACGCAATATCAGTACTCGCTGGATGCTCCCGACAAGGCGCAACTGGACGAGTGGATTCCGCGCCTGATGGACCGCATGAAACAGATCCCCGAATTGCGCGACCTGGCCAGCGACCAGCAGAACAACGGCCTCGGATTACTGGTGAACATCGATCGCGACACCGCCGGCAGGCTCGGCATCACCCCGCAGAATATCGACGACGCGCTCTACGACTCCTTCGGGCAACGCCAGGTATCCACCATCTACACGCAGACCAATCAATTCCACGTGATTCTCGAAGTGGAGCCCAGATACCAGCGGAATATCGGCGCATTGAGCGATCTGTATGTGCCCATCGGATCGGCGTCGGCCAACCTGGCAACCACCATCGCGCTCGCGGGTACCAATAGCGCTCTTACCGGTGCGGCCGCGCTCGCGCCGGCGCCGCTGCGAACCCTGATGCGGGCAACCCCCATCCCATCCCCCCTCGCCATCAATCACCAGGCCCAGTTCCCGGTAGTGACGCTATCCTTTAACCTGGCGCCGGGAGCCTCGCTGGGCACGGCAGTCGATCATATCAAGCAGGTCACTTCGGGGTTGGGCATGCCGGCCAGCATAGAGCCCAGCTTCCAGGGGACGGCACACGCGTTCGAATCGTCGCTGGCGAATGAATCCATCCTCATCCTGGCGGCCATCGTTACGGTATACCTGGTTCTCGGGATACTGTATGAGAGCTTCATTCATCCCATCACCATTATTTCGACGCTGCCTTCGGCGGGGGTGGGCGCCATCCTGGCCCTGATCCTGTTTAAGAAGGACCTGGATGTCATCGCGCTCATCGGCATCATTCTGCTGATTGGCATCGTGAAGAAGAACGCCATCATGATGATCGACTTCGCGCTGGAAGCCGAACGCGTCGAAGGCAAACCGCCGGAGGAAGCCATTTACCAGGCCTGCCTGCTGCGCTTCCGGCCCATCATGATGACCACTATGGCGGCGCTCCTGGGCGCCGTGCCGTTGGCCTTCGGCAGCGGCACCGGTTCCGAGCTGCGCCAACCGCTAGGCATCTGCATCATCGGCGGACTGCTGCTCAGCCAGGTGTTGACGCTCTTCACCACCCCGGTAATTTATCTGTATTTCGGACGCCTGGCTGGTTGGTTCGGCCGATTCCGAAACAACCCCGAATCCCAACCGGCCTAAAAATCCCCATGAGCATCTCCACGCCATTTATTAAAAGACCGGTAGCCACCACGCTCTTGATGGTGGCTGTCACCATGGCGGGCGCGATCGCTTACACCCTGCTGCCGGTTTCCGCGCTGCCGGAGGTGGATTTCCCCACCATTTTCGTCAGCGCCGGCCTGCCGGGAGCCAGTCCCGATGTGATGGCGGCATCGGTCGCCACGCCGCTCGAAAAGCAGTTCACGCACATCGCCGGGGTCACCGAAATGACTTCGCGGAGCTCGGTGGGGAGCGCGACCATCGTCTTGCAATTCGATCTGAGCCGCGATATCAACGGGGCGGCGCGCGAAGTGCAGGCGGCCATCAACTCGGCCGCCGGAATGCTGCCGTCGAATCTGCCCTCCGCGCCGCATTACCGCAAGATCAATCCGGCCGACCAGCCCATTCTTCTCATGACGCTGGAATCGGATGTGGTGCCGCGCCCGCAGTTGTACGACATCGCTTCCTCCGTCTTCGCGCAGAAACTTTCGCAAGTCCCCGGTGTCGGCCAGGTGAACGTCGGAGGCAGTTCGCTCCCCGCGGTGCGCGTGGAAGTCAATCCGCAGCCGCTCTCGCGATACAACGTGGGGCTCGACCAGATCGGTTCGTTTCTGCAAAGCGCCAACGCCAACCGGGCGAAAGGCTCGCTCTCCAACAGCCAGGTGGAAGTTCCGCTTTACGCCACCGATCAGCTCTTTGAAGCGAAGGACTACAAGGATCTGGTGGTGGTCTATCGCAACGGGGCTCCGGTTCGCCTCTCCGACCTGGGACGCGTGATCGATGCCAATGAAGATGTCCGCAATATCGGCATCGTCAATGGCAATCCCATGGTTCAAATCCAGGTCAGCCGGCAGCCGAATGCCAATATCGTCGACACCGTGACGCGCATCAAGGCCCTGATGCCGCAGTTCAATGCCGAGCTTCCACCCTCGGTCAAATTCAAAATCGCCAGCGACCGCACCCTCACCACGCAGGATTCGCTGCGCGACGCACAGCGAAACGTCGTCGTTTCGGTTGCCCTGGTGGTGCTGGTGGTGTTCTTTTTCCTGCGCAACGGATGGTCGACCTTCGTTCCCAGCATTTCCGTGCCGGTTTCCATCGTCGCCACCTTCGGCGCCATGTACCTCTTGGGCTATACCCTCGACAATCTCTCGCTGATGGCGTTGACCATCGCCACCGGATTCGTGGTGGACGATGCCATTGTGGTCACAGAGAACATCACGCGCCACATCGAAGCCGGCATGAAACCCATGCAGGCCGCTCTCAAAGGGGCGGCGGAGATCGGTTTCACCGTCGTGTCCATCAGCGTGTCGCTGATCGCCGTCTTTATTCCCATCCTCATGATGGCCGGCGTGGTGGGGCGCCTGTTCCGCGAATTCTCGGTGATTCTGGCGGCCGCCATTTGTATCTCCATGGTGGTCGCCCTGACCCTGATCCCCATGATGTCCGCCCTGTTTCTGAGGGAAGACAAAGGCCACGGCTACCTTTATAACCAGACCGAAAAAATGTACCGCTGGGTGATCTCCACTTACGCTTCGGCGCTCGACGTCGTGCTGAGCCATCCGGCGCCCATTCTGGTCACCGTGTTTCTCACCATCGGGATCAGCGTCTACCTATACGACAAGGTCCCGAAGGGATTTTTCCCGCAGCAGGATACCGGCCGCCTGCAAGGCGCCGTGATGGGCCAGCAGCACATCTCCTACGCGGCGATGGTGGACAAATCCAAGTGGTTCGAAGAAAAAATCCGCACCGACCCGGATGTCGAGACCGTCACCATGATTGCCGGGACCAGCGGCGGCGGTTTCGGCGGCAACTCTGCCCAGATCAACGTGCAGTTGAAGCCGCCAGGCGTCCGCAAAGCCACTTCCGACGAGGTCATCGCCCGCCTCCGACGCCAGACTTCGGGTGTGCCGGGGGCGCAGTTGTTCCTCCAGAATTCGCAGGATGTGCGCGTAGGCGGCCGGCAAGGCAACGCGCAATACCAGTACACCATCCAGGCGCCCGATTTCGATACGCTGGCCGTCTGGGGGCCGAAACTGCTCGACAAGCTTTCCACCGTTCCGGAAATTGCCGACGTCAGCTCCGACCAGCAGACTTCCGGGTTATCCTCCAATGTCGTCATCGACCGCGATACCGCGTCGCGCCTTGGCCTCACCGCGCAAGCCGTGGATTCGGCGCTCTATGACGCGTTCGGCCAGCGCCAGGTCTCGGTGATGTACAAGTCGATCAATCAGTATCACGTGGTCCTCGCGCTGCAGCAGCAATGGTGGCAGAGCCCAGATTTTCTGAATACGATTTACGTGCAGACGCCGCGCGGCACCGACGTTCCCTTATCGACCTTCACGCACTTTACGCAAGGGCTCACGCCCATTTCGCTGCCCCACCAGGGACAGTTCCCCGCGGCCACGATTTCCTTCAACCTGGCGGAAGGTATCGCTTTGAGCAACGCCACCAACGCCATCAACCGCGCGGAACTCGAAATGGGCCTGCCCGCCAATATCACCGGCAAGTTCGCCGGCACCGCGCAAACCTATCTGGACGCGCTCCACAACCAGCCCATCCTCATCGCCACGGCGTTGATCGCCGTCTATATCGTGCTGGGAATTCTCTATGAGAGCCTGATCCACCCGATCACCATCATCTCCACGCTGCCCTCGGCCGGTCTGGGAGCCCTGGTGGCCCTGGTTCTGTTCAAAACCAATCTCGACATCGTGGGCATGATCGGAATCATCCTGCTGATCGGGATCGTCAAGAAGAACGGCATCATGATGGTCGACTTCGCGCTCGCCGCCGAGCGCAACGAGGGGATGAATCCCCGCGACGCCATCTTTCAGGCGTGCCTCCTCCGCTTCCGGCCGATCATGATGACTACCATGTGCGCGCTGCTTGGCGACCTGCCCATGGCCCTCGGTTGGGGCGCGGGAGCGGAGTTGCGGAAACCTCTCGGAATCGCCATCGTCGGCGGCCTGCTGGTCAGCCAGATGTTGACGTTGTTCACCACCCCCGTGATTTATCTCTATTTTGACCGGCTCGCCAAACGCTTCTCCCGGCACGCGAGCTTTCAGAACCGCCCCGGCATTTTGATTCCCGGCGGACTACCAGGAACCAGCGAGTTATGATCCCACTCAGGCAGTTCTCAGCGCGAGGGCCTGTTTTACTTCTTGCCTCCATCCTGTCTACGGGCTGCACCATCGGCCCGAAATACCAGCGCCCGGCGGCGCCCGCGCCGGCGGCACTCAAAGAATTGGTGGGCAACGATGAGTGGAAAGTGGCGACACCCAGCGATGGCCTTCTGAAGGGTAAGTGGTGGGAGATCTTTGGCGACCCCGAACTGAACCGGCTGGAAGAGTTAGTGGTTGCCAATAACCAGAACATCGTACAGGCGGAAGCGCAGTTTCGGGAAGCCCGCGCGCTTGTCATGGCCAACCACGCCAATTACTATCCCACCATCGGATCGTCTCCTTCGATCACGCAAAACAGGAATTACGCGGAGAAAACTTCCACCAGCTTCTCGCTGCCCGCAACCGTGAGTTGGGAGCCGGATCTGTGGGGCCGGGTCCGTCTGTCGGTGGAGAACGCGTCGGCCAACGCCGAGGTGAGCGCGGCCGATCTGGAGAACATTCGGCTAAGCCAGCAGGCGCTGCTGGCCACCGATTATTTTCTGCTGGCGGCCCAGGATATGCAGCTCCGGGTGCTGGCCGGCACCATCGAAAGCTACGCCAAGAACCTGCAATTGACCATCGACCGCCACGCCGGCGGAGTTGCGTCGAAATCGGACATTACGCTGGCGCAAACCCAGCTTGCGAGCGCCAAAGCGCAGAGCACGGATATGCGCGTGGCGCGAGCCCAGGACGAACACGCCATCGCCGTGCTGATCGGCCAGCCGCCATCGTCTCTCGAGATTGCCACCACCCTGATCAAGGGACCGCCTCCGCCGATTCCGATTGGTGTTCCCTCCACTCTTCTCGAACGGCGTCCGGATATTGCCGCGAGCGAGCGCCAGGTTGCCGCCGCGAACGCCAATATCGGTCTCGCCGAAGCGGCTTACTATCCCACCTTGACTCTTAGCGCGACCCCCGGCTTCCTGGCAAACAGTCTCTTGAATCTGCTGACCTACAAGAATCGCAGTTGGTCCGCCGGTCCCGGGATTTCCGAAACGCTGTTCGATTTTGGCCGACGCAAATCCGCGTTGGCGGGCGCCGAAGCCGCATACGACGCCACCGTCGCCGGCTATCGCCAGACCGTTCTCTCCGCTTTTCAGGAGGTCGAGGACGACCTGTCGAGTCTGCGCTATCTCGCGGAAGAGGCCGTCCAGCAGCAGGAAGCCGTTGTGGCCGCACAGGAGGCACTGGAGCTTGAAATCCTGCGATATCGGGCCGGGACGGATTCCTATCTGAACGTGATTACCACCCAGATCATCGCATTACAGGACCAGCAGACCGCCATCACCATCCTGCAGCGGCGCATGACCTCGGCCGTGGATCTGGTGAAGGCTCTCGGCGGCGGTTGGGACCGCTCGGCCTTGCCATCGGTGAACAAGCTTCTTTCGACCGCACCCCCAACTAAGTCGTAACCTCAAGAACGCGCCGCGACATACTGAGCCGCGACCGCAAGCAAGGGAGCGGTGCTTTTCGTGCGCTAGCGGGAGTTTACTGCCAACTCCAGATTTCGTAGCCCACACATCCAGATAACGGACTGAAACGCCACGACTTGCCAGCACTCTTGCGGCGGGAATGGCATATTACCCTATTTCAGGCCCGT
>Ga0181538_10001750_pt1 | contig 23719 bp, 21 predicted proteins | sample PEATcosm2014_Bin_40_FD_119773 | JGI IMG/M metagenome (GOLD analysis project Ga0181538, IMG submission 119773) | Peatland microbial communities from MTU Mesocosm Facility, Houghton, MI, USA - PEATcosm2014_Bin23_30_metaG | ecosystem: Environmental > Terrestrial > Soil > Wetlands > Peat | place... | reverse complement strand
GCATCGGGATGGGGTATGTGCCGCCACAATTCGCCAAGGTGAATACTCCCATTGAGATTGAAATCCGTGGCAAGCGCGCACCGGCGGTCCTCGTCCCCAAGCCGATCTATCGAAAACCGGATTGACCTGCCGCCGGCTCCCTGACTCAATTGGCATATGGTTAATGTTCCTTCGGATTTGAAGTACGCGAAGTCGCACGAATGGGTGCGGGTGTCGGGCAATGTCGCAGTGGTCGGCATCACGGACCACGCTCAGCATGAGCTGACAGACGTGGTGTTCGTCGAGCTGCCCGAAGTCGGCCGGCAAATCAAAGCTGGTGACGCCTGCGCTGTGGTCGAGTCGGTCAAGACAGCCAGCGATATCTACTCGCCGGTCAGCGGGGAGATCACTGAGGCTAACAAAGCCGTGGTTTCGAACCCGGCTCTGGTAAACACCGAACCCTACGCCAGCGGCTGGTTCTACAAGATCAAGCTCTCCAACCCCGCCGAGCTGAACGCCATGCTCACGCCTGAGCAATACCAGGCGCAAATTGCCGGGGCGTGAGCGGCTGGGCAGGGTTTAGTGATCAGTAAGCAGTAAGCAGTAAGCAGTTATCGGTATTTATTGGCCACTGGTCACGGATTACTGATCACCAATCACCCCTTTCCATTCCCCATTTGATAAATGGCCCAATCTCCGCCATTGTATGGTGGTGAAACCGAAACGGATCCGATTGTTCGTCAAGCCCTACTGCGGGTGGTGTCACAAAGCAGTGCGTTGGCTGGATGACCAGGGGGTGGAATATCAGACAGTCGATGTCATCGCCGATGAGATCGCCTATGACGAAATGATCAGGCTTTCCGGGCAGGACCTCGCCCCCGTGCTGGACGTGGATGGCAAGATTCTCGCCGATTTCGGTCCCGACCAACTTGCTGACTTCTGGAAGAAGTTGGAGAAATAGAATGCCCGGGTTGATTACCACCGACACCCGGCCGCGCCCGCGTTTGCCAGCCTGGCTGCATACCCGCCTGCCCACCACCGACAGCTTCGTCCAGACTCGCGCGCTGTTGAACGAACTCAGGCTCCACACTGTCTGCCAAAGCGCGGCGTGTCCGAATCATTGGGAATGCTGGAGCAAGGGCACCGCCACATTCATGATCGGGGGCGACCGCTGCACGCGTGCTTGCGGTTTCTGCGCGGTGACAACCGCCAAACCTCTCCCCCTGGAAGCGGACGAACCGGCCCGGGTGGCCGATGCCACACACCGCCTGCGGCTTAGGCATGTCGTCATCACCGCCGTGGCCAGGGATGACGTGCCGGACGGCGGCGCGGACCATTTCCGGCGCACGATCGAGGCGGTGCGCGCCCTGAACCCGGCCACCGTCATCGAAGTGCTGACTCCGGACTTCAATGCGCGCGAGGCGGCCATCGACACGGTGATCGCCGCCCAGCCGCACATTTTCAACCACAACCTGGAGACCGTGCGGCGACTTACCCCGTCGGTGCGCTCGCGAGCGACCTACGATCGTTCGCTAAGCGTACTGGGCCTGGTGAAAGCGAAGTGTGACGGGACGATTTACACCAAGTCCGGGCTCATGCTGGGTTTGGGCGAGACCGAGGAGGAACTCTTCACCGCCCTGGCTGACCTGCGCCGGGCCGGCTGCGATCTGCTCACTCTCGGCCAATATCTGCAGCCGACGCTCAGGCATTTGCCGGTGGTGGAGTTTGTGACGCCGCAGAAGTTCGCCGAATACGGCGTGCGTGCGCGGGAGCTGGGTTTCCGGCACGTGGCGAGCGCCCCGATGGTCCGCAGCTCCTACCACGCAGACGAGTTCACGCTTCCGGCCTCAGCGATGCAGTAACTGGGGGTTGAGCAGGAACAGCCTGACGGCCCAGACTATCACCCCGATCAGCAATGCGAGCGCGATCAGCGTCGCGATGGTTTTTATAGTCCGCGCCCGCTTAAAGACTTGCTCCGTGCGCTGCTTCTCGGACTGCATGAACAAGGCGAATTCCTTGTCCACTGACAGGACGGCTTCCATGTCATCCCGCAACTTCAAGGTCAACCAGGGGGAGGATGGCCCGCGCCACGAGGCTGGCAGCTTTTGCAGCACTTCCCCCTCGGCTTTGACCAGCCCGCAATGATTCCAGAACGGGGCCTGCTCCTGTGTCCACACCCGCAGCAAACCATGATTCGTCGCCACGGTCTGAACCCGGTCCCAGAGCAGCGGCCGCAGATGCTCGGCCAGGGCAAAGTCGCTAAAAGCCTCGCTGTGAACCAAACCCTGGCGCTCAGCCATTTGCAGGCCCACCGCGCCCAATACGGTGCCGTCGGCGCCCTCGGCGACCTGGAATTCCGTGACTCGTCTAGCCAGCTCCTGGGTCGGGTAGTGCATGGCTTCCCAAATGGCCGTCAACTGGCCGATGTCGTCCAGCGTCGCGCGTCGCACACGGTACTTCGGCGAACTCACGCGGCTGAGTGTAGGAGGCAACCTGACGATTTCAAGGCGCAAAAGGCAGTGCTTTCTCCTTGACGACAAAGGGCTAGTTCTTTATTTGGCAGATGCGTAATGGGTATCGCGTGCAAAGATCACAAACCATCGTTTGATGCCGAGAAAGGAACCGTCCCGCCATGAATCACAATGCTCTCGACCGCCGCAACTTCTTCAAAGCTTCGCTGTTGGGCGGGGCCGCGCTTGTCATGCCCTGGAGCGCCAGCCGTGCACTGGCCGCTGCAGCCGAAGCGGCCGTAAGACCAGCCACCGCCGGGCCGGCCACTGGCGCCGGACTGATCAGCCGTGTCGCGTTGACGGCCGGCGAGGATCGCGCCGACCTCGCCTTCCAAGCACTCAAGCCCTTCTCCAAGCAAATCGCCACAGCGATTGGGGACAAGCGGGTCATCCTCAAGCCCAACAATGTGGTCATTGATCGCCCGCTGGCTGCCAGCGACGCCAAGAACCTGGAGGGCGTCCTCGAATTTCTCAAGTCTATAGGCAAGGACGGGAATGTGGTGATCGCCGAGTCACCAGCCGGGGGCTCGGTGATGGAAGGGTTCGCCAATTACGGCTACGACAAGGTGGCGGCCAAATACGGCGCCAAGTTGATGGACCTGGACAAGGATGAATGCGAAACGCTGTACTGCTTTGATGAGAAGGACTTTCGTCCACACCCTTGCCGCATGGCCAAGACCCTGCTGGACCCGAAGAGTTATATTATTTCGGCGGCCAAGTTCAAGACTCACGACCGTGTCGTTGCCACCTTGTCCCTAAAGAACATCGTGGTCGGAGCGGCCATCAAGCGTGGCGGCGGCGAACGGCCGGAGGGCGGGCGGTGGGGCAATAGCGATAAGCCGGTCACTCATGGTGGCGGTTACAGGGGCATTAACTATAACCTGTTCACGCTCGCCTCTCGGCTGCACCCGCACCTGGCAGTGATTGACGGGTTCGAGGGGATGGAAGGAGAAGGGCCGGCCAGCGGCACGCCAGTCAATTCTCGCGTGTGCGTGGTCAGCTCGGACTGGCTGGCGGCCGACCGGGTTGCCGTGGAGTTGATGGGGATAGATTTCTCCAAGGTCGGTTACCTGAATTACTGCGCTCGGGCCAACCTGGGCGAAGCCGATCTGAGCAAGATCGAGATCGTCGGCCCGGCGCTCAAGGATTACATCAAGCCGTACAAGATGGCAGCTAGTTTCGACCAGCAGTTGATCTGGATGAAGCCGGTCGGTAATGGATGAGGCGGCAGCGGCTTCGGACTTTTCATTGAATCAGCTTCGGATGGGGCGAGACGCAGGGGAGAGGGCTCTTCTGCACGTAGGTGCACCGAGCCAAGGCACGCGAAGTTGCGCAAGTCATTAAGGGAAAGGACCTTATGCAACCTGCTCAGTTTGCTTGGAGAGGGTCCGGACAATTTGGACGGTCACCGGCAGCGCTAGGGCGTTACAAGCCTGGTGCACTGGAACAGGCATGGTGTGCACCTGGTGGACGTCAGGCGTATATCCGGTATTGGGCCAGGGCCCGGCTCGTGCGGTTCGGCAGCCCGCACAAGCCGGGGGCGTTCCTCGAAGAGCGTCAATACCGTGATGATTGGGGTGAAAGAACCCGGTTTTTAAGGTAAGATTTCGGCATGCGATATCGATTTCTCGGAAGCACGGGTTTGCGGGTGTCGGTAATTGGCCTGGGTACCTGGCAGTTTGGCGGCGAGTGGGGCCGCACGTTTTCCCAGGCCGGCGCGGACGCCATTCTCGATAAGGCCGCCGAACTCGGTGTCAACCTAATCGACACAGCCGAATGCTACGGCGATCACCTTTCCGAAAGGCTGATCGGGGATTACCTCAGCCGACACGACCGCTCGCGGTGGATCGTCGCAACCAAGTTCGGCCATCATTACAACCGGTTCCTGGACCGGACGGAGGATTTCTCCGAGGCGGAGGTTCGCAAGCAGCTTGAGGCCTCGCTACGGGCGTTGCGGGTGGAGACCATCGACCTGTATCAATTCCATTCCGGCTCGGATAAGCAACTGCTGAATGAGGCCCTTTGGGCGATGCTCGGCGAACAAAAGCGCGCGGGCAAGATCCGGCATCTGGGGATTTCGATCCTGGGCAAGGGCAGTCAATTGCAGGCAAAGGAGGCGAAGGGTCTGGGCGTTGAAGCTTTGCAGGTGATTTACAACCGTCTCGATCGACGGCCGGAGGAGCTCTACTTCCCGCATGCTCAGCAGCATAATCTCGGCATCCTGGCGCGCGTACCGCTGGCCAGCGGTTTGTTGAGCGGCAAGTACCGTCCCGGCACGGCCTTCCCCGCCAATGACTGGCGCTCGACGTTCGAGGCTGAAAAGATCGGCAGAGATTTGGCGGAGGTGGAACTCATCCGCCACATGGAGGTGCCTGTCGGCGTGCCGATGGCGCAGTGGGCGCTGGCGTGGTGCTTGAAGGACCCAGCGGTGTCAGCCGTGATACCCGGCTGCCAGGACCCGGCGCAAGTGGCGTCCAACGCCGCCGCGGCGGAACTGGCAGACGGTTGAGCGAGGAGGACTCAAGGCAGCTCGCTGGACTGCGCCGGTCCCGGCGTGAGGCTCAGGGGGGCTTGAGGCTCGGCTTCGGCCTGGAGGTAGTCTTCGTCCAGCGCGGCGAACCAAAGGGTGTTTGTCCATTCTCCGTGGGCCCAGCGGTTCTTGATGAACTCGCCTTCGCGTCTGAGCCCGACCTTTTCAAGGAGGCGGCACGCGGCGGTGTTGCGGCTGTCACACCAGCCGGCAACCCGGTGCAACTTTAAGCCCTCGAAACAAAAGCCGAGCAGGGCTGCCACCGCTTCCAGGGCGAGGCCCTGGCGCTGGAAACTCCGGTTGAGGCCGATGCTGAAGGTGACCTGGAGGCGCTGGGGGTCGGTAAAATTCAAGCTGATGTAGCCGATGAGCTTGCCTTGATCCTGAGCCTGGATGCCCAGATAAAACGTCTGGTCGGGAGTGGTCAGCTTGACGTGGGCGTCGCTCTCGAGCCAGTGTAAGACGCCGTCCTCATCCAGCGGCACGCCGTCCTGGTAGCGGAAGAACTCCTCATCCGATATTATCTCCAGCAGATCCTTCCAGTCACTGGGGGCAAGGCGCCTCAAGATAAGCCTGGGAGTGGCGACGGGGAGCGGGATCTGGTGTCCGACCTCGCTACCGTCGCCCGGCACGATGAGGCTTTGGGTGCAATTGGGGCAGGCCTGGGCAAAGCCGGCGCTCTCGCGAGGGAACGAGACCGGCTCGCTGCAATAGGGGCATTTAAAGTCGATGAAACTCTCTTCTGTGATCATATAGCTCTTGCGTGCGCCTGACCTTGGCTGCGGGCAGGCGCGAGTTGCTGGTCTTCCTGAATCCTATTGTTCCTGAAGCGCCTGCGGCTAGTCTTCCATGGACTCGTCCGTGTCCAGCAATGCGTCCATATCACCTAGCGGGCGGGTGAACGTGGCTTTGGCAGGCTTGGCTATCAGGGTATCGGCCGTCTTCTTCACGCTCTTGGATAGAACCGCCACAGGCAAGGCGACGACGAATACCGCGGAGCCGAGCACGGTCGCGACGAAGCAGGCCGGGCGGATCACGACGGCATCAGTCGCCACGGTAAGGGGGCCGCCGTATTCTGACGCGGAACTCGAAGCGACACTGCCCAAGGCGAGTGCCAGCACGCAGATGGTAGTTACCAGTTTGGCTTTCATCTGTGTCACATTCAGCGACAAGGCTGGCCTTGTCGAACATATTTTGGTCCTTGGCCCGGCTGCGCAGAACGGGGTCCGCGGACCCGGCGGCCGACAGGCAACATTTTCTGGAGCATCCTGGTGCGGGTGCCGTCTAACGGGGACATGAAGCGCACAGCAACAGTTGGCGTGGTTGTGGGAGTGCTGGGCTGCCTGGGTTTTCTGGCTGCCGGCCAGGGGGTCATGCACACGGGCTCGCCGCAAGCCTCATCACCGCATTGGCTGGGGAACACCCAGACCAATGTCTTTATCGTTCCGTTCGCAGGCAGTAATTGGCTGTTCCGGGCATTGCCGCCGGCTAGTAAACCCGAGTTCAAGGCTCAGATCTTACCGCCACCCGCCGGACCCATTTCTCCGTCTGCCCCGGCCACGGTACCCCCTGGCGTTTACAGGACTGTGCCTTATAGCTGCATCGTGGTGGTACCAGGTCCCCACCCGGATGACCGGTGTATCGTCAGGCCGCCGGACGTAGATTCCTCGATGCCAATCATAAAGCCGGAGCTGCAGTTCATTCCGTGGAGCCCGGCCAAGGAGGGTCCGGCGCTCGGTTCCGGCATCACCAACCGATAGCGCTTTAAAGCCCGGCCGGGAGCTTCGGGAAAGCCTTGTGCGGCTCCTTTTGGTACCAGTAGCCGACGGAGGCGATGTCGTCATTCAATTGAAGGTAGCGCCCGCCGGATTGCCACCCCAGGGCCTGGATCGTGACCTTCAGATTCTTTTCGAAGCGGACCGGGTCGGCGATGTGCCAGCGATAGAGCCCGAAACGCTGGCCGGGTTCTTCGTGCTTGTCCGGCGGCAACACCTGGGTCAGGCCGGTGTAGGGCGTGGAAAACGGTGTGTAGTGCGGCTTGCCGTCCAAGCCGACAGTGTCGAAATCATACGAGCCGCAGAAATAGTCCTCCGTGCCTGTGCCACAAATGGTCGGGAATTCCTTGTCGCCGTCCATGAAGAACTTGATCTCGCCCTCGCCCCACCATCCGGGGCTGTGCACTTCCCACGCCAGGTAGGTGCCGACATACTGGCCCTGACCTTCGATGCCGTCCAAGATCGTGTAGAGGCCCTTCTGGTGGAGGGGGGCTTCGCGGCGGAACTGCGCGTGGAAATAACCGGCATCCTTCGGCACGTCCGTCAGGGTGTAGTTGACCTGGTAATAGAGCGTCATGCTCTTGGCATCCATGTTTTCCATGGTGATTCTTGCCTTTTTGCGGAAGGGCATCTGCCAGTAGCAGTTGAAGGCGCTGCCCGGATTCACGCACACCGGCAGCGAGCTGATATGGCAATACTTGCCCCAGCCGCACGCGAAGAAATCGCCGACCGGGCATTCGACGGACGGCTCCGCTTCATCGTCCCAGTAAAAGCGAAGGATCGCGTGCCGCCAGTTGCCGGCCGGTGTCATCCAGATCTGCTGGATGCAGCCGGGCCCTTTGATGTCGCACAGGGTAAACGTCTTCCCCGGCGCGATATCGACGGAGGGGGAAATCTTCCAGCCCTGGCCCAACTCGCGCGCGCAGTTCTTCCCGGTGCCTTCGGTTGCCATGCCGGCCTTGCCTTTTTCACCGGTGAAGTTCTCGGGGCTAATGGACCGCGTCTGAGCTTTTGAGACGCGGTAGAGGTTACCGAGATTGAGACCTAGGCCGTTGAACTCGGAATCCGCCGCGAGTGCGGTCGTGGCGTGATACCCAACGAATGCGGCCAACAAGGCGAGGAGGTGAATGGGCTTTTTCATAGTTTGGCTTTTCGAATCAAATAATGGATCGACCGACAGCTCGCCAGAGCGTTAAGCTCTCGCGAGGAACAAGGGCTATTTCTAGCGGGCAGCCTGCCGTCGTGCAAGCGTGGATTGCTTTACGAATCCCTGCAGGGCAAAAATCAGTATTCAAGCGGGGGGCGCTGAGACTGAGGTGCATGAGCTCCCTCAACACTGCCCGAGAACCTCCATCCACAACGGCGATCCGACCATATCTGAGCCGAGGCTAAGGACTTGGACCTCCAGCAATGAATTGGTTCAACCCGGGCGCTGAGAATCGCCGGCCGCAGAAGTCCCTGATTACCAATGGAATACGCTGAAACGCCCGTGATGCGGCCGCCAGATAAGCATCATCAGGCCGCCCGCGATGCCCTCTCCCACTCCCTCCGTAGCGCATGCGGCCCCGCCATTGCCTCCCTATAGCCTCGCCGTTGCCTCGCCGTAGCACCTCTTATCGCCGATAAGAGGTGCTACGGCGAGGTAACGGCGAGGCAACGGCGAGGCAACGGCGAGACTACGGGGGAGATGTCGCCGAGGAGATGAGCTCGGCCCAGTGCGGGATAGGCTGCCAGCCTGCTGCGCACTCAGGCAATTTGTGCCGCCCCAGGGTGCGATTTTTCGTGTGTTTTGGCCGGTTTTGCGGGCAAATTCCCACCGTGGAAAAGACGCCACCTGTTGTTGCTGAAGTTTTGCCGACGAACACCCCCGGGCTGTTCCAGGCGGCGGTGCATCGCGCGGCGGAACTCCTGCGCTCTGGAGAGGTGGTCGCACTACCGACGGAAACGGTTTATGGGCTGGCTGCCAACGCGTTGGACGCCCGGGCGGTGGAGCGCATTTTCCGGGTCAAGGGGCGGCCGGCGCACAATCCGATCATTGTTCATGTCGCGAGCATCGACATGGCGAAGCGTTGCGTCGCGGCTTGGCCGGAGCTCGCCGGCAGGCTGGCGAAGGCGTTTTGGCCAGGACCGCTGACGCTGGTGCTGCCGCGAGCGAAAGATATTCCCAGCGTGATTACTGCGGGCGGAAAGACCGTGGGTGTGCGCTGGCCGAGCCATCCGTTTATCCAGGCGGTGATCCGCGAGTGCGGTTTTCCGCTGGCTGCTCCCAGCGCGAACCCGTCCAATCGAGTATCACCCACCACCGCCGAGCATGTGCGAAAGTCCTTGGGGGACAAGATTCGGCTTATTGTCGATGGTGGCCAGGCACAAGTTGGTCTTGAATCAACCGTCCTTGATATTTCCGACTTTCCGCCGCGGCTGTTGCGTCCGGGCATGATTCACGAGCTGGCGCTGCTGGCGGTGAGCGTAGAGTTGGTCCTGGGCGACATTGAGGGCACGGAGTTTTTGAAAAGCCCCGGCTTGCTGAGGAAGCACTATGCGCCGCGGGCGAAGCTGGTGGTATGGTCGTGGCGGGATGAGGGGGAATTGAAAGCGCGGAGCGCGGAATGCGGAGTGCGGAGTTCCAGAGTGCATGTAGTCGCGCATACGCGGATTCCGGCGGGCGCGGGGTTTGGCCGAGTATCGGTGATTCCTCACGATCCAACGGCCTTTGCCCGGGCGATTTACGCGGAACTGCACCAGTGTGACGAAGCCGGGGCGGAGTTGATCGTGGTGGAAGCGCTGCCGGACGCCCCGGAATGGCGCGCGATTGCGGATCGGCTGCGCCGGGCCGCCGCTTAATCAGCTCGTGAGGGAAGCCCGGCCGCCCGGTCCAAACCTCCGTGGAAAGTAATCAACGACGTTTATTTGACGAAGGGCTCAGAATTCCGCAATCTTCGGGGACAATGAAATCGTTAGGAATCCTCTTGGTCTTGGTCGGCACAATCGTGGGGGCGCTGGGGCAGACAAATGCTCCTGGAGTGCGGAAATTGTCGTTAGAAGATTGCATCCAGAGCGCGCTGGAGAAGAACCTCGACCTGCGCATCGCGCGCTACAACCCACCAATGGCGCTCAGCGACCTGCAAAACGCCTATGCCGGCTATGACCCAAGTCTCACGATAAGCGGCCAGCACAACTATCAGATGTCGGGTGGTGGACAGTACGCGGTCGGCATTCCTGTCCCGCCAACGGTTAGTGACGCGAATAGCTTTAACGGTTCGTTGGCGAACGGCCTAATGCCGACGGGGTTGAAGTACCAGCTCTCTGGGAGTGCCTCCGAGGTCTATGGAAACCCCGGGCCCTTCGATTTTGCCAGCGGTTCGGCGAACATCGCCCTGACCCAGCCGCTACTGAAAAACTTCTGGATTGACTCGACGCGCTTCAATATCAAGGTCGCAAAGAACCGGGTGAAGTACTCAGAGCTACAGCTTAAGCAGAGCATCATGAGCACCATCACCACAGTAGAACAGGCCTATTACGATCTGATCTACGACCGTGAAAACATCACGGTGCAGGAAAAAGCGGTCGAGCTGGCTATTCAGTTGGTGGTGGAGAACAAAAAGCGGGTCGAGGTCGGCGCCCTGGCACCGCTCGACGAGTTGCAAGCGGAGTCGCAGGCTGCTACGAGCCAGGCGGCCCTAATCGCCGCCCGAAGCGCGCTGGCGGTGCAGGCAAACACGCTGAAGCAACTGATCACCGACGATTATGGCACCTGGCAACCGGTCGATTTGGAACCCACCGCGCCGCTCAAGGCACCCGTCCAGGTCTTTGATCGGCAGAACAGTTGGAGCAGGGGACTGACGCAGCGGCCCGACCTGCTCGAGGCCAAGCTCGACGTCGAGCGCCAAGGCATCACGATCAAGTTTAACTACAATCAACTATACCCGGAATTGGACATTGTGGGCGGCTATGGCCACGGCGCCAGCGGGCAGGGCATCTCTGAATTCAGCCAAGCGTTGGGCCAACTGGCTGAAGGGAGCCGGCCAAACTACTATTATGGCGGGCAACTGACCTTCCCCATCGGCAACATCAACGCCCGAACCACCTATAAGAAAAGCAAACTGGCGATGGAACAGTTGGTTCTCACTCTTAAGAAGCTCGAACAGACGATCATGACTACGATCGATAGCGACATTCAACAAGCGCAGTCGAGCTACCAGCAGGTGGCGGCCACGCGCGCCGCCCGCGAGTACGCCGCCGCCGCGTTAGATGCCGAGCAGAAGAAGCTCGAGAGCGGTAAGAGTACTACCTACACCGTCCTGCAGATGCAGCGAGATCTCACGACGGCGCGCGGGAATGAAATCCAGGCCCTAGACAACTACAACAAGGCTCTTTCCCAGCTCAGCCTCGATGAGGGCTCGACGCTTCAGCGGCTGGGCATCAACGTCGAAGTGAAGTAACGCCAGGCTGCTGCGCACCGGCAACGTCTCGTGTTCGAGCACCCATCTTCACGTCACCCTTCCTTGCCGAAGACCCAGCCCGGGTTCTCGACAAAATCCGTCGCCATGTCCGCAGCCTCGCCCGGTTTGATGGGGAGATATTTCCCTGAGGCAGTGGCCAGCACCAGCCCGGCCTGATCTCGCAGTTCCGCCTTGGCCTCGAATAATTTGCCGCGCCGATTGCTGACCAACTCGCCGCTGGCGATCACCACTTCGCCCGGTCGAACCGGGTTGAGGAAGCGCACATTCAGATCGGCGCAGAAGGCGAAGCGTTTGGTCTGCACCGCGCAGGCCCAAACCATGATTTCATCGAGCAGTGTGGCCGTCAGTCCACCGTGGACGGTTTGCCTGAAACCGACATGCTCGGCCCGAGGCACAAAACGGGTTTGGACGAGGCGCCCGTCGGTCTCGAAGCGGAGTCTGAGGCCGGCCGGGTTGGACTCTCCGCAGACAAAGCAGGAGCGGGTGTGAGGCAAGAGCTTCATACCGGCAATAGGCGGCGATCCGCAGAGACAGGCAAGCACTTTTTAGCGGGATTATTGCCCGTTGCACATCCCCTCCTCGCTTGCCCGCCGCTGGTGGCTCTGGTATGCAACGCGGCGATGATTAAACCAGGTCCAGGTCCCGTCTAAAGCGCATGGCAGTCGCGGCTTCTTCTGCGCCACGCATGAGCGTGGACGGCAAGTTCTTCCGGCTCGGCGAAAAGAGGTTCTCCGCCAAGGGCATCGCATATGGACCGTTCGCGCCGAATGCGGCTGGCCAGCCGTTTGCCTCGCCGGAGCAGACGGCGCGCGACTTCGATCAGATCCGCGACCTCGGGGCCAATCTCATCCGGGTTTACCACGTCCCCGCCAAGTGGCTTCTGGACCTGGCCGCCGAGCACAAACTGAAGGTGCTCATCGACATTCCGTGGAACAAGCATCTCTGTTTCCTTGACTCCCGCGCCCGCCGGGCGGAAGCGTGCGCAACCGTCCGCCAGGCCGTGTTTGGCTGCGCGCGGCATCCGGCGGTCTTCGCCTTCAGCGTCGCCAACGAGATTCCGCCCGACATCGCGCGCTGGAGCGGGGCGCAGGCGGTCGCCGATTTCATCGATGACCTCGTCTTCGAAGCCAAGGGTGCGGATCCGGAATGCCTGTGCACGTTCACTAATTATCCGCCGACCGAGTTTTTGCGACCGCAGAGCGTGGACTTCTTTTGTTTTAATGTTTATCTGCACCAGCGCCAGCCGTTTGAGAATTACCTCGCGCGCCTGCAGATGCAGGCCGAATCCAAGCCCCTGCTGCTGGGAGAATTTGGAATCGACTCGTTGCGTGAGGGCGAAGCCCGACAAGGCGAAATCCTGGAGTGGCAGATCCAAAGCGCATTTCGCGGCGGGTTGGCCGGCGCCGTGGTGTTCACGCTGACCGACGACTGGTGGCGCGGGGGGCGGCAGATTGAGGATTGGAAGATGGGGCTGACCACGCGCGACCGGCAGCCGAAGCCGGCGTTTTGGACCGTGCAGAAGGCGTTCCGCGCGGCGCCGCATTTCCCTTTGCCGTGCGGCCCGAAAGTCTCGGTGGTGGTGGCCAGTTACAACGGCGAGCGCACGCTCAAGGCCTGCCTGGATTCGCTGGAACGGCTTGATTACCCGGACTATGAAGTGATTCTGGTGGACGACGGCTCGACGGACGCGACGCGGCAGATCGCCTTCGCGCACCCCAATGTCCGCTACTTCCGCCACGAGAAGAATCTCGGCCTTTCTGTGGCGCGCAACACGGGCATCGCCGCGGCCCTCGGCGAGATCATAGCGTTCACGGACGCGGACTGCCGGGCGGACGAAGACTGGCTTCACTATCTAGTGGGCAGCCTTTTAGAGAGCGAATTTGCGGGCATGGGCGGCCCCAACCTCCTGCCGCCCGAGGACTCGCTGGTGGCCGCGGCGGTGATGGCTTCGCCCGGCGGGCCGGCCCATATCATGCTGACCGACCGCCAAGCCGAGCACATTCCCGGCTGCAACATGGCGTTCCACAAATGGGCGTTGGAGCAGGTCGGCGGGTTCGATCCCATTTTCCACAAGGCGGGCGACGATGTGGACCTATGCTGGCGCCTGCAGCAGTCGGGCTTGAAGATCGGTTTTAGCCCGTCGGCCTTCGTCTGGCATTATCGGCGTCCGGCCATTGGCGCCTACTTGAGCCAGCAGCGCGGTTACGGCGACGCGGAGGCCCTGCTGGTGCGCAAGCACCCGGAATGCTTTAATTCGTTCGGCGGCAGCCTCTGGCGCGGCAGGATTTACGCCACGTCCAGATTCGGCGACTTGCTGCGGCCGCCGATCATATATCGGGGGTTGTTCGGCAGCGCCGGCTTCCAATTCCTCTACGCCTCTCAACCGGCCTTCAATCTCATGGTTTGCACCACCCTCGAGTATCACGTGTTGGTGACGCTGCCGCTCTGGGTGGTATCGGTGACCTTCCACCTTTTGCTGCCGATGGCCATCACCAGTGTGCTGATTTCGCTCAGCGTGTGCGTGGCAGCGGGCGCGCAGGCGGCCTTGCCCAGGAACAAGCGGCGCTGGTGGTCGCGTCCGCTGGTGGGGATGCTCTTCCTGCTTCAGCCGATCGTGCGCGGCTGGGCTCGTTACCAAGGCCGCCTGATGCGACGGCCAACGCCGCTGGCGGCCCGGCAGACACTTGATTCCATCGCCTTGCACGACAGCGGGCAATCGCTGCGCGTGGTCCAATACTGGGCCGAGCAGCGCATCGACCGGCTGGCGCTGGCGGCTGATATTCTGCGCCGGCTGGATCAACAGGGTTGGCCGAACAAATCCGACATCGGCTGGAGCGACTACGACGTGGAGGTGTACGATACTCGCTGGAGCAAGCTGCAGCTCACCACGGTGGCGGAGGAGCATCCACAGAACAAACAACTGATCCGCTGCCGTCTGCGGGCGCGGTGGGCGTTGCGGGCCCGGGTCGCTTTCTGGTCGCTATGCGGTTTTGAGCTGCTCATTTGTGGTTTCGTCGGGCCCTGGCAGCCCTGGTGGTGGCTGATCTTGCTGACGCTGCCGTTGTTTGCCTGGTTTCTCCGCCGCGAGCAAAGGAACTTGCAGAGCATGATCGCGGTGTTCCTGGATGACTCGGCCAAGGAATGGCACTTGGCCAAAGTGCCGTCTCATAGCGCCCGTCAACCCGCGCCGGAGGCGCACTCGGCGCCTTGATTGCGCCGGTTGGGCCAACACGGTAGCTTGAAGGCCGGCATTGCTATGACTCAATATCTCGATCTTTTGCGCAACATTCTCGATCACGGCGTCGGGCGGGGAGACCGGACGGGAACGGGCACGAAGAGCATCTTCGGAGCTCAGTTGCGGTTTGACCTTTCGAAGGGGTTTCCGCTGGTGACCACTCGGAAGGTTTTCTTCAAAGGAGTCATACGCGAGCTTCTCTGGTTTCTAGCGGGTGACACCAATATCAACTATCTCAAGAGCCATAACGTTCACATTTGGGATGCCTGGGCGGATGAAAAGGGCGATCTGGGGCCCGTTTATGGCGCCCAATGGCGCGCCTGGGAAACATCGGATGGGAAGAAGATCGATCAGATAAGCCAAGTCATCCGCCAGCTCCGATCAAGACCGGAGTCGCGACGTCACATCGTGAGCGCGTGGAATCCGGCGGTGCTCCCTGACGAAAGTGTGAGCCCGCAAGATAATGTGCGGGCGGGACGCGCCGCGTTGGCCTCGTGCCATACCCTCTTTCAGTTCCATGTCGCCGAGGGGCGGCTCTCCTGTTTGCTCTACCAGCGCTCAGCGGACTGCCCTGTGGGTTTGGTCTTCAACGCCGCGCAGTATTCGTTACTTACTCACCTGGTTGCGCAGCAGTGTGATCTGGAAGTCGGAGATTTCGTTTGGACCGGCGGCGACTGCCACATTTATTTGAACCAGATTGAAGGCGTAAAGGAACAGCTCAATCGAGAACCTCGGCCACTACCAACGCTGCTCATCAAGCGGAAGCCTGCATCGATTTTCGAATATCAGTTCGAGGACTTCGAACTAGTTGGTTACGACCCGCATCCGCCGATCAAGTATTCAGTGGCAGTCTGATTCTCTGATGAAAACAAGACATTCCGCTCATTTGGGGATGATCGAGTGAACGGAAGATGGCGGCATGCTGAGCGCGCGCGCAATTGCCTGAATCCGATCTAGTCCAAGGAAGAGCCGGCTTCATTTGGCCTTGCTGTAACTGAATACTGCCGCACCAGGTGCGGTGGGAATCTCCACCTCAATGCCCTTCTCCATCAGCTCGCTGCCGGTGAGTTTCTGCCGAGTGGCGGGAGCGTCCAGGTTGATCACAGCGTAACGCGCGTTAGGTTCCAGTCCCCGCAGCTTGAGGCTGGCAGCCCGGTAGAAGCTGTTATGGCGGCGGAAGGCCTGGACCATGCCCTCGCCCTGTTCTGGACGGTCGAACTGCCAGGCGATCCAGACCTGGTCGTCGCGGCTCCAGGGCGTGAGCGGATAGAAGTCGCCGTAGTAATTCTGGCTCAGCTCCCGCCACTGGCCGATGAGCCGGCGCAAGGCGGCGTAATCAATCTCCCGCACGCGCATGTCAATGCCGAAGCCGAGGCTGGGGCTTACGTTGCTCCAGAACGCATACGGCTCGACTGGTGTGAACCCGCTGCCGTAGTAAGGCGCATTGCGCGCCGCGAGGGTGCCTGTGCCGTGATACGGGAGCCAGAGGGAGATGCCGTAAGTCATGCACTGGTGGCCGATGGCTTCAAAGGCATAGTCGCTGCGCCAGAGCGGCACGGCGCGGCGCATGGTCTCCAGGTCGTTGCGACGGCCGCCAGAGGCGCACGAATCAATCAGCATATTCGGATGCCGCCGACGCAGTTCGTCCCAGTAGGCGAGGTAGCCGGTGACGTGCTTGATTTCAGTAATGCCCTGGCGGTCCGGCGCGTCATTCTTCCGCCAGGCGTCGAGCGGGTCCATGTTGAAGTCCTGTCGGTAGAGATCAATGCCTTGCTCGGTTAAGAGCCGGTCAACGTGCTCGGTCAGCCAGGTGCGCGCCTCATCGTTGCCCAGGTTTAACAAGCCGCCGCCCGCGCCGCCCAGCACCCATTCGGGATGGTTGCGGGTCAACCAGGTATCGGCGGTGACGCGCTCCGGCTCGAACCAGACCAGGATTCTCATGCCGTTCCTGTGCGCGTAATCGGACACCGCCCTCAAGCCGCGCGGGAAGCGGTTGGCGTCCACCTCCCAGGTTCCCACGCGCGGCCAGCCGCCGCCGTGGTTTTCATACCAGCCTGCGTCCATCCACCAGTAATCGAGTTTGATGCCCTCTTCGAGGTAACGGTTGATGAACATGATCTGATTCGTTTCGTTGGCTTTAATCATCTCCTCGTATTGTCGCGAACTGGAGGCGACGAGTTGCGGCGGAGGCAGTTTGCCGCCCGGCCTGGGCATCGAATGCGCCATCATCCAGCGCCGCCAGACGTTCTGCGAGCGAATCCAATCGCCCTGCCAGAACTGCAAGGCGATCAGCGGGCTGCGGACCTCTTCGCCGGGGAGCAGCTTGAAGTGAGTCAACTCCTGGCCCGCGCGCAGGTGCAAGCCGCGCGCGCCGTCGCGCGCCAACTCCGCCGCCCACTGCCCCGGCCAGCCGACGGCCACGATGAGGCCCTGCCCGGGCCATTCGACGTTGAAATAGGACCAGTCGGTGTTGGTCGGGCGGCCGCCGGCACCGCCGATACGCTTACGTGCCTGGGGTCCGAGCGGTGTTTCCAGCGGGCCGTAGTCGTTGCCGTCAGCGGGCGAGCCGATATTGTGATGCAGCAGGAACTCACCGTTGGTGCCTCGCTCCAGCCCAAGTTCCAATGCCTGGATACCCTCAAGGATCGGCGTGTCATTGGTGCCGGTATTCTTGAAGTAGAGCGTCCACTCGACTGTCGGGAAGTCGTGATATTCGACCGCGACGCAGCGGACCTGCAAACCGGTGTGCGGGTCGGTCCAGGTCAGGGTATGCTCGGTCCGGTTCGGCCCGCTCTGCCGGGAAACTCGCTCCAACGGCCACTCCTTCAGCAACTCGGCAGATGCGCGGCCATTGTAACTGAACGAGAACGGTGCGTTGGTCGTCAGCGGCGCTCGTTGCTCGCTGGGCAGGGCCGATTGGGGTTGCGGGATCTCCTGACGCCCCTGGAACCGGGCGGCAGCCCATTGGTGGGCCGTGGAGACCTCATCTTGTGTCGGCGCCACCGCCATCGCCGGCGGCGCGACGAGCAGGGCAACGAGAAGGACGGGGACCAAGAGTGGTGGACGGAATTTCATAAAGCTCGGCTGTGATGTCATCTCAGGCGGCAGGAATTCTGGCAGTCGAGGACCGGGAAGGGAACTGAAATCGTGGCTGCCTGCGAGCGTATCTCGTCAGTACCACCATGTGCGAGGCGCGACGCAGTGCAAAGGAGCGCGGCCTTTAGACTGCAGAAGCATCGGATTACGTTGCGGCCCCGGCAAGTCGGCGCATCTGCAGCCTAAAGGCCGCGCTCCTTCGCCGCGGTGGTGCTGATGCGCCCCCTGCGCCCCTATACTTGCTTTGCCTTGTTCGCGCCTTGCTTATCGCCGCAACCGGGATCAAGAATGAGCGTCAGATCCTTTGGTTGACGCAATCCGAATAAGAGAGATGTTTGCTTGCCTGTTTGTATGAGAATGAAAGTCATCCTGGCGCTGGTAGGCCTGGTGGCACTCGTGTCGGCGGGGGTGATCGCGTCCCGGCTGGGTGCGCTTTCCGGCGGTCCAAAGCAGCGGCAATCCCAGCCTGTCGCGGTCGCTGAGCCGGAAGAGGCGGCACCACCATCAAGACCAATCGAACCGGCCGCCCCTGCTCGCCCAAAAGCGCCAGCCGCCAGCAACCGCGCTCCGGCCCAGCCCCCGGCCGAACAACCCCCTGCACGGTTGGACAAAGCCGAGCGCTTGGCCCAGCTTCGCGAGGCGTTCCGCGCCCTGGCCAAGGGCGACCCGAAGACCGCCATGCGCGCCGCCAAGCAACTCACCGACGAGATCGAGCGCGAGACCGCCCTGCTCACTTTGGTGACAGAATGGACACACGGCGAATTACAGCCGCCCCAGCGACGCGCCTCGGCCGTCGCCAACTTCGGACTCGAAGCCGGTTTAGGCATGGAGCTGGCCCGTACCCCGGAGCTGGCGGTGCTCTGGGCGAATGAGCTGACCGAAGGCCAGGGGCGAGCCGCCGTGCTCGAGCACACCGCCCTCGCCATGCTCAGCACGGATCCCGCCGGAGCAGTCGCCTTGAGCCAGGGCCTCCAAGCCGGCGACCATTCCATCTTCGACTCGGTGATTGCCAACTGGGCGCAGCAGGACACCGATGCCGCCTTGCAGTACGCCGAGCAATTGTCCGATCCTACGGAACGAGACGCCGCCATGAAGGCCATTCAGAGCGTGGCGCCGGTCGGGATTGGCGCCGAATTGCGCATGCAGGATGGGCTTCCCGTCATCAACCGGTTGCTGCCCGGAACCCCCGCCGACCTCGGCGGACAACTCCAACCGGGCGACCGCATCGTCGCCATGGCCCAAGGCAACAACTCCTTTGTGGACGCGCGCGGCATGGCTTTGGTGGATGTGGTTCAAGCCATTCGCGGCGTGCCGGGCAGCCTGCTGCAGCTCCAGGTCCTGTCTGCTGATGCCCCGCCGGACGCCACACCCCGAACTGTGGCCATCTTCCGGGGCCAAATTAAGTTCAAGCGGTAAGCGTTGACGCCGCCTCATGAAAGGAATCAAGATGCGCGGCTGACATCCATTCATATGAGACGCTCATTGGCACTTTGTATCGTTGTAATCTCAATTCTGCCTACGTCACCGCTGGTCTTTGCGGCCGACTGGCCCAATTGGCGCGGGCCAACTGGTAACAACAGCATTGCGACCGGGAACTACCCGACTGCCTGGACGGTCGAGAGCGTGTCCTGGAAATTCGCCTTGCCTGGGAAAGGCAGCTCCACCCCGATCGTTTGGAAGGATCGCATTTACCTGACTACCCCCGACGCGGGCAGGGATGCAGTCCTGGCGCTGGATGTTCAGGGCCATAAACTGTGGCTGACGCGGCTCGGCGAAGAGAGCCCGCCCAAACAGCGCCAGCTCGGTTCGAGCTGCAATGCGTCTCCGGTCACGGATGGCAAGGGCATCTTCGTTTACTTCCGGAGTTGCTGCCTTGCCGCGCTCGAGTTGGATGGGTCGGTCCGCTGGACGAACGACCTAGCCGCCCAGTTTGGACCCGAGCATCTCTTTTGGGACACGGGCAGCTCGCCGGTGGTTACCGCCGAGTGTGTAATCCTGTGCCGCATGCATCACGGAGATTCCTGGATCGCGGGGTTTGACAAGGCCACGGGAGCGCTGCGTTGGCAACAAAAGCGCAATTTCCAGGTGCCCACTGAGGATGATAATGCCTACACCACACCCGTGCCCTTCCAGCACAACGGGCGCGCGGCAATTCTCGTGTGGGGTGCCGATCACTTGACCGCCCATTCTGCTTCGGACGGTTCGTTGCTCTGGACCTGCGGCGGCTTCAACCCCGAGGGCGTGGAGTATTGGCCGGCTATTTCGTCGCCGGTCATCTACAGCAACCTGGCCATCGTGCCGGCGGGACGAGACGATCGACCGCGCCAAAGCCGCGTGCACGCCATCAGGATCGATGGCAGCGGGGACGTGACCAACACGAATCGCGTTTGGAAGCGCGACGACGTGGGCGTGTTCGTGACTTCACTGGCCGAATACAAAGGCCACATCTACCTCTTGCGGCCCAAGGGCGAAATCGTCTGCCTTGATCCTGTAAGCGGACGCACGATTTGGAGTGGATCACTGCCGTCGGGCAGCGCCAGGTTCTTCGCATCGCCTGTGATTGCGAATGGAGTGCTTTACGCGGCCCGTGAAGATGGCGTTGTCTTTGCCGCTCGCGTGGAGGACAAGTTGGAACTCTTGAGCGAGAACCCTATGGGGGAGCGAATCATCGGCTCACCTGCGGTTGCCGATGGCCGCCTGCTGTTGCGAGGTGACAAGCACTTGTTCTGCGTGGAGACGGGGAAGCACTAGGCAGAATCGTTCACGTTCAAGTAGCCGCCGACGTCAGGGAGTGTTGCCCAACGACCTGCTCGGGAGGGCGTCCTCGCGAGCCCTGATTTCCTGAGCGATCCAGAGTAGTATGGGCTCGCGGGGACGCTCGCCCTCCCGGTGGAGCTACTTCGCCGCGCTGGCAAGACACCAAAGGCCCTTGTCCGTGCGCATGAAGAGATCGCCATCCGAAGCGGCCAGCGAGGCATTCGTGGGTTCCCGCAGCGAATTGGTGGCCAGCACTTCGAACTTCGGGTCGGCGCGTAGCACGAAGACATCACCGGACTGATTGGGCACGTAGATTTTGCCGTTCGCCAGCAGCATGGATGACCATGAACTGCCCCGTGCCCCAGGGCCTATTAACCGCTCTTCCCACACCTTCTCACCCGTTTTCAGGTCCAGGCATGCCGCAATGCCGTCGCGATCGATAGTGTAAACATGCCCCTGGTAAATGACGCCCGACCCGATCGCCCCTTTCACTCGCGCCAACCGCCAAACACGCTGGCTCTCGGTGACATCACCACTGCCGCCCGGTCTTACTGCGATGGCGTTCCCTCCCTGCATGTCGCTGCTCATCGCCACCAAAATATTCTCACCCGACAGTGGCGTCGTGTAGATGACGGAGCCAATCCCCTTGCTGATCCAAAGTTGCTTCCCGGTTTGGGGATCATACCCTGCGAGCCGGTTCATGAAGTTGACGATCAATTCGCTGTGATCGCCGGCCTTCACGATTAACGGCGTGCTCCACGATCCACTCGGGCCGCCAGCGCCGCCGGGGCCGCCTGATCCACCCGGGCCGCGTCCGCCACCTGGCCCTCCCGGTCCTCCACCCGGACCGCCGCGCGGGGCTCCACCCGGACCTCCGAACTGGGGTCGCGGCAGCACCCCGTTCAAACCGTCCCGCAACTGGTCCTCGGTCAGGAAACCAGCCTGGGCCTTGTCCCAATCCGCGAACCACTTGGCAAACGCCGCCTTCAGCTCGGCCCGGGTCAGCGTGCCATCCTTGTCCGCGTCGAAGGCGGCGAATAATCCTGGGCCGATGAATCTGCCGGGACCAAACCCGCCGCGCCCGCCGCCCGGAGGCGGTCCGCCCGCTCCCGGTGCGCCATCCGGGGGCGGCCCTCCGCCCGGTGGCCCAAACCCTTGCGGCGGGGGCAATACGTCAGGCAATCTCTCGACAAACTGCTCCTGCGTCACTTTGCCGGTCTTATCCTTGTCCAGTTTGTCGAACCAGGTGTCCGCCAGGGCCGTGAACTCATCCTTGGTCAGCTTCTGGTCCGAGTTCTTGTCGGCTTGCGACATGATCTGCGGCGCGATCATCATCCCGGGCCCGAATCCGCCGCCGCCGGGGCCTGGGCCGCGCATCTGCGGCTGTTCACTCGGGTCCACCTTCGGCGGCTCGGCTTCCCAGACTGTGTGCCCGTCGATCTTGCTTACCGCAATCAGGCGCGCCTTTGCGTCAGGGCCAAAATTGACGAAGCACAAATCGCCGTGGAGGATCGGCGATGCGGCATTGCCGAACATGTGCGTCATTTTGCCCAAGTCCCGGTGCCAAAGCTCCTTGCCTGAGAAATCATAGCAGCTCAATCCCGCGGAACCGTACAACGCGATCACGCGTTCTCCGTCCGTGACGGGTGTGGCGCTGCAATAGGGATTGCTTTCCTGCGTCGGCTCCTCGTCTGTGTACATCACACCTGATTGCCACAATAGCTTGCCGTCCGCCCGGTCAAAACACATGAGCGCGCGCCGGTTCTCTTTGCGGATTGACTGGGTCACGAAGACACGATTGCCCCAGACAATCGGCGAGGAGTTGCCCGGTCCGGGCAAATCCACACGCCAGCGCACATTCGAGTTGGTGCTCCAGGTCTCAACCAGACCCATTTCGGCGGCGACACCGGTGCCCTCCGGCCCGCGCCACCCCGGCCAGTTCCCGGCCCAGGCTGACGCCGCACCTGTGATACAAAAGCAAAACCCAAGGAAAGTGATCGGTTTCATGGTCCTCTACTATACCCATCAAACCTTAAGATGCCATTAAGGACTTGGACAGGATCAAGCCCTTTTGATGGAGCCGATCGAGCGCTGCCCAGTCGTGCCCATTCCAGGCGTGGGTGAAGGCGAACTCGCCCTTCCCTTCGGTGAAGCTAGTCAGGTGCAGCAGAGCCAGCACAGAGCGGCAAAGCCGCAACCGCAGGAGCGCCGACCTTCTTGTCCGCCAAGGAACATGCTCAAGCTGGAAACCCAAATCATCCGCCGCGGCGGCTTGCTTTTGCGGCAGGTTCAAGGTAGGAAATAGCTATGAGTGTGACCGGAACAGTCAAGAACGGCGTGATCGTCCTCCCGCCGGGAACCCAACTCCCGGAAGGGGCGGAAGTGAAGATTGAAACGATCGAACTCACCACCGCTGATGATCCATTTCTCGCCGCCGTGGAGCGGCTGGCCAAGCCCCGCCCGCACCTGCCGAGGGATTACGCCCTCAATCATGGCCACTACGTCCGGGGCGAGCCGAAGAAATGACCGCTGCCTTTGCCGACACGTTCTACTTCCTCGCGCTGCTCGACTCCCGCGAAGAACAGCATGCGCAGGCCACCAAGCTTTCCCGCGACCCGCAGGATCGGGCTGATTTCGTAGCCCTCTACCGCTCGCTCCTCAACCATCCTCGAGTCACCATCGTTCCCGCCGACACGCGCCTCTTCAAGCGCGGCGTGGCCTTGTTTGAACAGCGGCCCGACAAGGAATGGTCGTTGACCGACTGCCTTTCCTTTGTGGTCATGCAGGACAAAGGCATCACCCAAGCCCTGACGGGTGACCACCATTTCGAGCAGGCGGGCTTCACCGCTCTGCTGAAATGAACAGCGACGTGGTAAGGACGCGTTCCACAGCGGCCCTAGGGCGCGTCTTTCCGAGCGCGCCGGGCTCAGGCCACCGATAGTTCGCAAGCCGGTCTTCCCCGCAAGCTGCCCGCCGCCCGCGGCGCGTTGGGGACAACGCCCCCCCTACCTTCACACGCGTATGCGGAGGCGCTGTGAGGCTATTGGCATCAGTCGCAAAAGAGCCGTTGGAACAACGCTTCGGCCTTTGCGCTGCCCTCTTTGGACAGGCCGACCGATTTGGCCTTGGACTTGGGATCAGAGATCAGGCAGCACAGCGCAGCAAAACCGCAATGAACCTGCGCGAAGCAATCGGACTGCGTGGAGCTTGCTCCCGCTTTGTGACCGGGTTTCACGCGGCTGGTTGGACGGGCGGGTGCTTTAGCGAGTGCAGCGAAATCACTCTTATCTTGGAGATGCTGAACATCGGCTTGCCAGGCTTCTCGGAAGTGATGAATTCCTCCGCGCCCAGCCGCAGTGCGGCGCAAAGGTTTAGAG
>Ga0181538_10001749_pt1 | contig 23737 bp, 36 predicted proteins | sample PEATcosm2014_Bin_40_FD_119773 | JGI IMG/M metagenome (GOLD analysis project Ga0181538, IMG submission 119773) | Peatland microbial communities from MTU Mesocosm Facility, Houghton, MI, USA - PEATcosm2014_Bin23_30_metaG | ecosystem: Environmental > Terrestrial > Soil > Wetlands > Peat | place... | reverse complement strand
TGATGGCCTTCACCGTCTCGATGAAGTGCTCATCTTTCTTGCCGAAGGTGCGAATCGTCTCCTCATTGACCTTCTTCGCCGTGGCCTGGAGGCCGCTTTCGACGGCCAGGACCTCATGGAGCTTTGCCATTGCGGGACCTTTCATGCTGAGTTTTCTGGGCACTTGCTGTGCAGCGACGGTTTATTCCGGTTCTTGCGCTCCCGTCAAGCCCCGTCAGAAGGGGTTTGAACGACTCCCAGCTTTCCGGTAGTATCCTCCCGCCATCGCCAACGAGCGGGCGCTAGGTCCCAGCCCCACCCCAACGCGGGGACCTCGTTGGCTGACCAGCCGGCTTCCCAGTCCGATCTTGCCAGCGCCCTGGCCATTCTGGCCGAGGCCGCGCTCGGCCGCGCCCAGCCGGTGGCGTCAGCCCGCGGCATGCGCCAAGCGCCGAAGCGGCAGCGCCACCTGAACCGCGTGCCCCGCCGAGTCGCCGCCGCTGGCCACGGGACGACCGCCAAGCGCGGCCTGTCGGGCCCGAAGGCGTACGTCCGATGACCATCGGGACGACCATCAGCGCCATCGCGGTGACGGCCAACGGCGTGACGACCAGCTTCGCCTACCCGTTCCTCATCCCGTTCGCCTCCGACGCCGTGGTGAGCTACCTGCTCCCTGGCGGCACGGTCGTCTACCTCTCGCCGACGCAGTACAGCATCACCGGCCTCGGCAATCCCGCGGGCGGGACGGTCATCTACCCGCTGTCCGGCCCTCCGCTCGCCGCTGGCGCCTTCGTCTTCATCGCCCGCATCCTGCCCCTCATCCAGGCCACAAGCCTGCAGAACCAGGGGCCGACCTACGCGGCCATCGAGACCGAGTTCGACTACCAGATGATGTGCCTCCAGCAGCTCCAGACGGAGATCACCACGCTGGAGGAGGAGATTGCTTCGCTTAGCCCCTCGGCATCAGGCGTCGGTTACGTCGGCCAGATCGCGAATGTCGCCGCCCTGAGCGCCTATACGGGGCCAGCGACGGGGCCTCTCTGGCTGATGGGGTACTACAACCCGACCGACGGCGGGGAGGGCATGCTCGCGCCGTTCCCCTCCAGCACAGCCTCCCCGAACGGCGGCACCATTCTGGCCGACGGCCTGGCGCGGAACTGGTACCGCGAGACCGGCGGAAATCCGTTCTCCGTGAAATGGTTCGGTGCCGTCGGCGATGGCGTGACTGATGACACTGCGGCCATCCAGGCCTGCGCCAACGCAGCCGCCCCGAACCCGATGTACGTGCCGTCGGACGTGTACGCCATCTCGAAGCAAATCAGCATCACGACTGGGATCAAGATTTTCGGTGCAGGTCTCGGGGAATCCGTATTCTCGCCGTCCTCCGCCACCACCGCCCTGGCGTTCAATACGACCGCGCCTGTCACCGTCGAGGACCTGCAGCTTTACTACGCGCCTGCGGCCCAGTCCTCCGGCGTCTATGCCATGACGTTCGATGTGTCCTCCTCGGACAATGTGGCCAGCCGGGTTCGGGACACCGCCATCATCTACGCCAACGCCGGCATTCTGGTGCAGAACTCCGGCGCCTTCGTGATGGACGGTTGCTTCATCGTGGGGTGCTCGACCACCTGCGCGGTGATTTCGTCCTCCATCGACGTGAATATCACGAACTGCGAGCTTTACGGCGCTGGAGCGGCAGCGACGGGGCTGAATCTGACTGCTGCTGGCGCCCTTCGCGTCGTGGGCAATACCATCACGGAAGCGGCGTCCGGCGGCATTCTCTACAACTACATCGGCACCCCGGCGAACGGCGGCGTCGTTATCGCCGACAATGAGATCTTCTCGGCGGATAGCGGCCCGGCTATCAGGCTCGTCCGCAGCAGCACCGGGACGGTAGCCCAAATCGTCATCTCCGGGAACGTGCTTCAGGACTGCCAGGGCGGCCTGAGCGTGCCGAGCGATACCGGCGGCATCTGGGTCAATGCCATGGCCGTGACCGGCAATACCTGGCAGGGTCCCGGCACTCCAGCCGACTACGGCTTCGAGATTGACACTGCCGAATACGTTAACATTCTCGGCAACACGCTGCGCTCGGCGACGCCGACCACGGCCGGGATTGTCATCGGCCCGTCGTGCGTGGGCGTCAATATCCAGGGGAACAACTTCGCCGGCTCATTCGTCCCTCCGGCCGTCTCCGTGTCGGCCACCGCAACCGCCGTCTACGTCCTCAACAATGTCGGGTTCGGGGAATATAGCGTCGGCCAGATCGCCAATGTTGCGGCACTCGCCGCTTACACCGGGCCAGCGACGATGCCGCTCTGGCTCCTCGGCTACTACAACGCAACGGACGGCGGGGAGGGGATGTTCGCTCCGTTCCCATCCAGCACGGCCTCGCCGAACGGCGGGTCTATCATCGCTGACGGCCTGAGCCGCAACTGGTACCGAGAGACGGGCGGAAATCCGTTCTCGGTGAAATGGTTCGGGGCGACCGGGAACGGCGTGACTGACGACACGGTGGCAATTCAGGCATGTGCCAACGCGGCTGCGCCGAATGCGATGTACGTGCCGACGGATGTCTATCGCATCACGGCGCAAATCAGCATCACGACTGGGATGAAGATTTTCGGCGACGGACTCGGCCAGTCCGTCATCTCGCCGTCCTCGGCCACGACCTGCTTTGCCTTCAACACCACGGCTCCCATCACCACCGAGGATCTCCAGCTCTACTACCCGCCCGCAGCCCAGTCCCCTGGCGTTTACGCCATGACCATCAACGTGAACTCGACGAACAACGTCGCCAGCCGGGTCCGCGACACGGCCATCGTCTACTCCAACGCCGGCATCCTGGTTCAGAACAGCGGCGCCTTTGTGATGGACGGCTGCTTCATTGTCGGCTTCTCGACCACCGGGGCCGAGCTTGCCTCCTCCGTCGACGTGGACCTCGCCAACAATGAAATTTACGGTTCCACGTCATCCACGACCGCCGTGGGCGTGAGATGGGCCGGTGCTGGCGGCTTCCGGGCCGTGGGCAATACCATCACGGAGTGCGCGGCCGGTGGCATCCTCTACATGTACACTTCGACTTCCCAGGCGGCTGGCGGCGTCCTCATCGGGGACAATTCGATTTCGCAGGTTAGCCTTGGCCCCGCCGTCGAAATCCAGCGCAGCAGCACCGGAACCCTGGCGCAAATCCTCATCGACGGCAACGAGATGCAGGACACCCAGACCGGCCTCAGCGTGCCGAGCGATACCGGAGGTATCTGGGTCACCGCGATGACCGTGACCGGAAACGCCTGGCAGGGCATCGGAACGGCGGCCGATGCCGGCCTCAACGTGGACAGCACGGAGTACTTCAACCTTGCTGCCAACACGCTGCGCTCGGCGACGCCGACGACGACGGGCATCACCATCGGGCCTTCGGCAACGGGCGGCATCATCCAAGGCAACAGCTTCGCCGGGGGTTTCGGTTCCTCGACGATCTCGGTTTCCGCCACGGCCACCGCCATCCGCGTGCTCGACAACAACGGCTACAACCCCGTTGGCTCATCGACGCTGTCCGCTTCGGCCTCGCCGTGGACTTACACCGCGGGACCGTCGCCGCAGACGCTTTACCTCAGCGCCACGACTTCAATCAATTCAGTGACGTACAATGGCACGCACCTGCTGCCCGTGGCCACGTCGGCTTCTGCTCCCTTCACTGTCGGCCTCGGCCCGAACGAGAGCGTCGTGATTTCCTACAGCGGCGCCATGACCGCGAACGTGATGACCCACTGATGGTGAGCATCTCCTCCCTCGCGACTGGCGGCAGACCGTTGGACGTTGGCGTCTACGAGATTGTCCACATCGAGAGTGGCCGGCGCTATATCGGCAGCTCCAAGCACGTCCGGTACAGGCTGCAGCGCCACCGCTGTGACCTTCGCGGCCGTCGCGCTCGCAGTCCGTCGCTTCAAAACGCGTGGAACAAGCATGGCGAGGGCGCCTTCGCCTTCCGCCAAGTTTTGGCGTGCCGTCCCGAAGACCTGCTTGGCTACGAGGACGCGCTGATTTCGGCCTATCAGGCGAACAGGAAGCCGTTCGGCTACAATAGTCGCGCCGAGGCGAGCACCAATGCCGGAGCGCTCCGACGCATCTGCAAGACTAATCCAGGCGACGTTTTTGGCCGTTGGACTGTGCTGTCCGCTGGCCCGATGGTCGGCCTTGAGCGGAAATGGCTGTGTCGGTGCATTTGCGGGACGGAAAAACTGCTGTCCGTCAACAGTGCTAGGCGCGGCTTGTCAAAATCATGCGGCTGTCTTCAGCGCGAGCGATGGGCGGCGGCGCCGCGCGCGCGCCACGCGGCCGCTCAGTCGTCGCTGGAGCTGATATGTGGCTAGCTTCCTTGCATTTCCCCCGGCTGCCAACGCGCCCCGGTTCGTCGATACGGGCCAGGGAGCTTCCGGCCGGCTGGCCAGTTGGAACGCTTGGACTGCGGACCCCAGCCCGCTCACCGCATCCGAGTCGACCATCATCTGGCGCAGTGACGACAACATGGGCCTCGGCGGGGTTCGTGTCCCGCTGGGCCAAGGCGGCTGCGGCCAGTGGGAACCATTCCTGGACGGCTTCTCCAATGGCGCCACCAGCGGCGGCGACAACTGCTTCTACCTCAACCCGCCAGCCCCGCCAGCCCCGGCAGGCGACTTCATCCTGCTCGAGGATGGCATTGACGACATCGAACTCGAGGATGGCAGCGGTGCCATCCTTCTGGAGACCTGACCCCTGATGCGCTCGCTCGCCACATGCTCGGCCTACGCCGCCGCCGTCGCCGGGATGCTCCTACTCGGCGCTCCGGCGGCCGAGGCGCAATGCGCTGCCGGCCTCATCGTGAACTGCCCGCCGGCGGTCAATCCGCAGCCCGGCGATGTCATCTACCTCTACCAGCTCCAGGAAAACCCGCACAGCCGGAGCTTCTCGCTCGGCGCATTGGGCAGCTACATCAGCGGCTCGGTCTCCGTCTCCATCAGTCTGCTGATGCCGTCCATTTTCGACGTGACCGGCTCGCCGGCCTCGGCGAGCGGAACCTTCGATGTCACCCTGGCGCCCGAGGCCGCGAACACGGTCTTCGCTGGGCCAGTCAGCGGCCCGTCCGCAACGCCGACGTTCCGGGCCTTAGTTGACGCCGACGTCCCGAACCTGTCCTGCGCTCAGCTTCCGGCCCTTGTCGGCTCCGTGACCAGCGCCAGCGGCTCCTGCGCGACCTCGCTGAACTCCACGGTCTCTTTCGCCTGCTCCACGCTTCCTGAGTTGACGGGCGCTATCACCACGCCCGGCAGTTCCTGCACGACCTCGTACGCTGAGATTGTGCCCGTGCCCTTCGGCGGCACGGACGCCTCAACGTCCAACAGCGCGCGCGTCAACCTCAACCAGGGCTTGGTCTCGCCGTCAACCACGGTTTCGACGATCACGCCGGCCTGCAATTCCTCGACGGGCGGCAATGTGCTGATCATGCAGCTCGTCTCCGGGGATGGCCCCTATACTTTCGCCAACTGCGTACCGCCGCCGGCCGCCGGCGCGTCGTTCATCTTCGTCTTCCTTCAACCGACGAGCGGCGCGGCGCAGAGCGTTTCCGCCTACGGGAACATGTACCTGTTCCCCTCCCCATACAGCAACGCCTCGCCGCCGCCGTTGACTCAATCTCTCTCGGCTTCGGACGCCCTCTTCTGCGTCGCCTCCTCGACGCAGTCGATGGTCTGCGTGCCGACGTTGAACTTCTCGTGAGCCACGTCTTCCGCCGTCCCCTGCTGTTCGGCGCTGCGGCCGCCGCGGCCTTCGGCGCGGATGCGGACGCCATCATGCCGATGCTGCCGCGCGCCGGCGGTTCCTCCTCTGCCTGCTTCGCGACGTCGAGCGACGGCGGCGGCTGTCTCATTGACAAGCTGGTCGGGGGAACCGTGGTGCTCGGTGCCTGGTCGATGGCCCGCAGGCTCCGCAATGCCTACACCGGATATTTCTTCGAGGCCGCGGCCCCGGCAGGGCAGATCACGAACGCCATGAATTTTCCCTCCACGAGCCAGTGCACGCTGAGCATAACGGCGGGCGCCGAGTTCCAGGCCTACGTGACCAGCTACACGTCGGCCGACATCACCCTCTGGTACGACCAATCCGGGCAGATTTCCTCCACCAACGGCACGTTCGGCAACGTGATGAAGCCGCAGAAGGGCGGCAATGCGGGCTACCCCCGAATTGCCGGCGGGGGCGCCTTCAACCAGCCCATCAACGGCTACCCCGCAATCAGCGTCGGCTATAGCGCCACCTACTCGACGAGCAATGCCCCCTCGATTTCCATGGCGTCGACGTCTTCCGGCATCCCGATGGCGATTCCGGTGGGCACGCCGCAGTTCTGGTTCGTGGCTGCCGTCCGCGCGCAAGCCGGGTCCGGCTCGACGACCGGCCGCCTGGCGTCGCTGTACGCCACCGTTGATGGCTTCCCTGGGCACGATTCTAACACCACGACGTCGGCGATTGTGATGGGGTGGCAGGGCGCGCCGGGGAGCGCACTCGAGGGCTACCGCGACAGCACGACGCTGAGCGCGATATCGGTGACAACCAGCGTCATGATCGTGGCCTCTGTCTTCGATGGCTCGACGCAGCAGACCTGGGTAAACGGCGTCGCTGGGGCCGCAGTTGCCAGCACGGGGGATTTCGGCGCGGCCTGCTACATCGGGATGGGCGACATCGCCAATGGCGGCGGCGCGGCACCGAATTACCCCTTCGCTGCTGACATCGTCGAGGCGCTCTGCGGGACGACAATCGCGCCGGCCGACCTTCAGACCGCGATGACCGATATGGCCGACTTCTATGCGGTGACGATCTGATGGTCTTCAACCTCGATCTCGCCGTGGGCTGGCTGTCAGCGCAGAACTCGCTCGCCGTTGCCTTGGCTGGCAGTCAGCAGCGCTCGGTCATGGGCGGTGGCCTGACGCCCGCAGAAACCCTCCTCGGCTCCGCCCTTGCGGCTCTCAGCTTAGACTACGGGCCGCTGGCCACTCAGGGGGAAGGCGTTCTGCTCAAGCAGGGTAACGCGGCCTATGCACTTGCCGTCGCGGTCGGCTCGGCCGGCTCAACGAACGGCCTCGCCAGCTCGCCAACGGACCCCGGCATCACCCTTTTTACGCAGGCCTGGTGATGTTCGACGAACCTTTCCCGCGTAGGAACAGTTTCGGCTTCCGCACCAATGGATCCCGAATCAACAGGGGGCATCCGCTCGCGGCGAACCTCGTGTTCTTCGCTGTTCCGACGCCGAGTGGTTTCTTCGATCTTGTCGGCGGTCAGCCGCTCATCGTGAGCGGCGCATACACTCCCGTGCCGACGCCACTCGGCGTCGGCGGCATGTTTGGCGGCCCTCCTGGCACGGCCCTGGCAAATGCCGTGGGATATGCCTACACGCTGCCAGCCGCTGGCCGCTACCAGCCGGCTGCCGGGCTCACGGTTGCGGCCGGCGTCTATAATCTGCCGGGCATAACCTGGACCGGAAGCACCGCGCGGTTCGCCCACGTCAACAGCGGAACGCCAGCCTCCCCGACGGATACAACGGGTTGCCTGGCGGTTCGGTCGGCATCCGGTAATGGCCAATGCGTCGCCGGCGGCAACGGCAGCACGATCCCGAGCAGCAGCACCTACAACATCGAGGGCGTGAATAAGGGCGGCCATAGCTGCCTCGTCACCTATACGCCTGGAACGGCAGACCTTGAGAATATCTTCGACAACAATCAGGGCGGCTCGAACGGAAGCTCCATCGCTTCCTGGTCCGGGCTGAATTTTGTGGAGCTGTCACACCCCACGGAGACAGCAAGGCGCCCGATACTTTGGGCCGCCGTGTGGAGCGTCTACTTCGGCTCGGCCCTTTATGCGCTCGCCACCAATCCGCTCAAGCTAACCGCCGCCTCCAGCGTTGCCACCCCGCCTTACGGCATCATCCCGCCGGGTCTGCTGACCCGCTGACGCAAGGAAAAATCCCCCATGGCCGTCACCCCGAACAGCATCGTCACCCCGCAGACTCCGAACCGAGGCGTGCTCCAGATGTCGACCGCCTCGACCGCTGGGCAGTTCTATACGCTTTACACCGGCGAGACGACGGCCGGCGCGGCCTCGAAGGTCTTCGGTATGTTCGCCACGAATAGCAACACCTTGGCGGCGACGGTCTCGGTAGCCATCGTGAATGGAGGCGTCAGGTACCAAGCCGCCGCGGTGACCCTGGCGGCCAGCGCGGGCTTTGCCGTGGGCGTCGCGCCCGTCAACGTGATGAGCGCCGTCAACTGGCCCGGGCTGCCGCTCGACAATGACGGCAACTTCTATCTCGTGGCCATCAGCGGTGACACAGTGCAGGCGTCCATCGCCAGTACAGTCTCGCTCGGGGCCGGCCTCGTCGTGAACATCTACTGCGTCGGCGCCGACTTCTGATGGAGCCTTTCGACGGCATCAGCGGGGTTGCGTTCGTTTCTGGCGGCCCTCCCGGCAGTCCCTACGCGACGGCTGCGTACGCAAACCTCACGGACACGAACTTCCTCGGCGGCCTGCCGCCGAACGTCCTGCAACGGCGCTGAAGGAGTAACCCGATGCCCGCAACCCCCACTTTTCCCACCTTTTTCGACCCGAGCAAGGAGTGCCAATGGTCGCCGCTCGGCCACGCCCGGGGGGCCACGGCTATCACCGCCAGCACCACCGTGACCGCCACGCAGGCGGTGATGATAAGCCTGACGGCGTCAACCGGCACCGTGAACCTCACGCTGACTGACGGCAGCCAGATCGTCGTCAACCCGGCGCTGGGCGACAACATCTACCCGTTCGGCGTCATCTCCTGGTCCGCTGGCTCGGCCACGCCATCCAGCGTCTACAGCCTGTATTAACGGAGATTTCACTGTGGCGCGAATCGGCCCGGCTGATATGTGGCTGACATGACTGCGGAAATCATCCCGGTGGCGGACATCGGCGTCCTCGGCTTCCTGAACGGAGACTACCAGGGCACGCTGGCTGGGCGCCTGACGGACATCTGCGTGACGGTCACGAGCCACGGTGTGGTCGAGCTTGAGAGCGGCACTGGCGCCGTCCTGCTCGAATCCGGCTACGGCAAAATCGCATTGGAAGCTTGAGTATGGCCGGGAACCTTAAAATCTCGCAGATGCCGTCGATCACGAACAGCGGCACTCTTCAGGTGCCCGTGATCGACCCGACTAACCTTGGCGTGAACTTCCGCACGACGGTGCCGCCGGTTCCGACCTCGCTCGCCGTGATGGACGGCACGACTACGGTCACCAATACCTCGACGATTGACTTCACCTCCGGCGCCGCCGTCTCGAATCTTGGCGGCGGCAAGGCCGGCGTATCAATTTCGGGCGGCGGCGGCGGCGTGACCGCCGGTCTCGGCCTCTATCTCACCGACGGCACGATCGGCAACACTGGAACGATCGTGCAGGCGGCGGCGACGGGAACTAATGCCGGCGCTGCTATCTTGTTGAAAACGGGCGGAAGCAGTGGCGACCCACTCTCTTACAGCGGCCCCTTTTATGCTTCAACTGACGCCGTTACAAATCCCGGGACTTCTGGTGGGTCAAAAACTGGCGATCTTTACGTTTATACAGGCGACGTTGTCGTTACCGATATAACTGGCTTCGGGAACAGTGGTGCGGTCAATATAAGAAGTGGTAGCGCAACATATGGGGTGAATGTAGCCATCGGCCCTCAGTTTGCCCTAACGACCTCATATATCAACGGAACCGGATATGGCTACGGTGGTGATTTTGCTGCTTCGGGTGGCTCTGCACCATCTGTTACCGGAAGCAAGGGCGGCTCCGTTTCCTTTCAGGGTGGCGCTGGAAATCTGGGAGGAAATATTACCTTCACTCCGGGCACGGGCGCTACTAACGGCGTTATCATTGGCAAGTGGCCTACCTCCGATCCTGGTGTCCTCGGTGCGCCATGGCAGCTTGCGACCGCGCCATATACACTTTTCGTCTCGCAGGGGTGACAACAGATGTTCGATGCACAAGGAAACTATAGTCCTCCAGACCAGGAAACAGCGCATGTGCTGGTAGTGTCCGAAGCCTTTACTGGTCGTTTGGCCGGCGGCGGTTTCCCTGTGCCAGTGGCCAAGGGCCTCGTGCTTGCTACGGTTTCGCTTGGCCAAACGCAGATCGCTGCCGGTATGGGGCCAAGGCATCCGAAGGCCACGCTGATCGAGCATGCGACCGCGAAGGCCGGCGACGTTTTGCCTGACGATCGGGTGACGCCTGCCATCGCGACCGCAGCGGCGAAGCAGGCTGCCGTGGCGAGATACCGCGCCGAGCAGGCCGCGAAGCCAAAGCCCGCGCCGGAGCCGCCGAAGCTGACGCTCGGCAGCGCGACGCTGACAGAGGCCGACATCGTGGCCCTCAAGGCGCTGATCGCGGCCAAGCCAGCCTGATGGACCGCAATACCGCCGACGGCCTCCGCGTCTTCCAGGGTTTCTCCTGGGGCAGCGTAGGCACGCTCGGCACGCTGGCTGCGGTCGTATTCACCGCCGGCATCGCGTGGGCCACGGTCACCCAACGGCTTGATGCCGTCGAGGGCGCCGTCGCCCAAGCCAGGACTGAGCGCCACCAGGACCAGCAGCAAACGATGGCGGCCTTCTGCGAGGTGATGAAGCGGCTCGACGCAAAGTACGTCTGCCTGCCGTCGGCTCCTGATGGTCTCGGCAGCGCCGCCCCACGCCGTGGTGGCGACTCGGGCCAAGGCTGATACAATAGGCTGACACGGAGGGCTTCATGGACATCTCTGCGATTCTTGTCGGCTTGGTGCAGGGCCACCCTTGGACTGCGACGGCCACCGTCATCATCGGCGTGGTTGGCTACGCCTTCTCGCACCTGTGGAACTTCGTTCCTGCGCCCGCCGCAGGGGCTACCGGGCTTTGGCCGATCATCTACAAGGCGCTCGATATCCTGGCGGCAAACTGGGGAAGTGGCTCGACTCAGCCGCCAGGCGTTCCGTCTGCGCCACTCATTCCTCCTGGCGTCAAGGCAGCCGTGCTCGCCCTTTTGCTCGGCTGTGGCGCGTCGCTCGCCGCCTGCTCGGCCGCGCAGCTCGCCAGCACCCAAGCCGCGGCGGTGAAGTTCTGCACCACGGACCAGCCGGTGATCGGCACCGTGGCCACGATTGGCACTGCTGGCGTCGCCGCCGTAGATCCTGCGGCGGCCGCTGCAGCTCCCGTGGTCGGCCTCATCGTTCAGGACGTGAACGGCGTGTGCAACGGCCTGACCGCCGTCCCTGCGCCGCCGGCTGGGACGCAGGTGGTCGTCCCGGCTCTGTAACTGCTGCTTCACGATGCTATCGCCGCTCGGCGGGCTTGGGAGCGGCGCCGGATTCCGAACGCGGAGGGAGCGATGAGCGGTAGCCCTGGACTCCAGCTCGAGCCGACGGCGCCTGCCGCTGCAGGTAGTCTGTTTGCCCATCCTGCCGCGGCGGCTATCGCGGTGGCGCTTATTAAGCGCTTCGAGGATCTTTGCCTGACGCCGCTGCCCGACACGGGTACGCGCTGGCAAATCGGCTATGGCTGCAATTTCCTGCCAGGGGGCGCCCTGGTGACGGCGCACACGCCGCCCATCACACTGGACCAAGCCGAGGCTATGCTGGAAGCGAGGCTGGCCGAGTTCGCGCGGGAGACGGACACCATCCTCGGCGACGCACCTATCCTCGACCGGCAGCGGGGTTCCTGCTACAGCTTCGGCTGGAATGAAGGGGTGGGAAACCTCCGCGGCTCCTCGCTGCTCCGTTATGCCCGTGCTGGCCTGATGGACAAGGCCGCCGCCGAGTTCGCGAGCTGGGTCTATGCCGGTGGCAAGCGCCTCCGCGGCTTGGAAATCCGCCGAGCAGTCGAAGCCGCAGTGTTCTCGGGGACGATTACGCCGGAGCAGATTCCGACTTGGACGCCGCCCGCGTAGCGGCAATCAGGCCGCGCCAGAAGGCAGCCAGGGCCGGCTCACCAAGTCGCTCCGCTTCTTCGGCGAAGGCCCGCATCACGGCGGCATTGCACTCCGCGAGGCCATCGGCGCCGGGACGCGGCTCTCCGCGACGGGCGTCGTTCCCGGCCTGAGCGGCGGCTGTAACGCGCTCGTCGCGCTGCCAAGCCGCTTCGAAGTCATATTCCGTTTTGCCGCTCACGGCTCGTCCCAATAGGCGGTCGGGTCGGCATGGTTCGGATAGCGCTCGGCGAGCCATGCTTCGGCGAGCGCATCGGCTTCTTTCTGTGCCGCTCGAACGGCTTGATATGCAGCGCTGTCGCCATGTTGGTCGCGCGGGACGTCGACGCCGAACCTTGCGACCTCCGTGCCCGCATCCTTCACGAGCTCCGCAGCTAGGTTCCCGTCGCTGTCGAAATCGGAGCAGACAGTGAAACGGCAATCCATGTCAGCATGGGCCTTCCTGTCGTAGAAGGCCGCCTTGTAGAACACCGACACCCGCACACGGCCCCGTCCGTCGAGGATCTCCGACCACATCGAATGGTCCGTCGCCCTGCGCGTCCAGCCTGGTGGCAACTCGGCGGCAATGAAGACGTCATCTACTGCATCGCCGAACTTGAAGCCGACCTTCTCATACGCCGCCGGATGCGGGCGCATCTCCTTCGGCATGTTCGTGGACTTCACCAGCGCCTGCTGGCCAGCGGCCTCTTGGCGTTCAATGCCGCCCGGTGTCGCGGCGACCAGGAAATTCGCCAAGTCGCCCTTCATCGCGGCTGTGATGGCCGCCGGCGTCAGTCCGGTTTCGTTCATGATGCATTCCTTTCCAGCTCTGCCAGCCGCGCCTCTCCGGCCTCTACGACCTTCGCCTTGAGCGCCTGGTGCGCTGGCGGCCCGTCGTCCCACTTCTTCAACACTTTGCGAATTGCGTCGCTGCCTGCGTATTCCCGCAGCAACTTCGCCGAATCGAACGCCTGTAGCACTTTGACAAGCTTGTCGGCTTGCTGGCTATCCGCGTCCGGCATGGTGTCCGGCGCCTCGTCGCTCTGCTGTGGCTTTCCGCGCAGCGCCACACGGTCCTTCGCTTCTTCCAGCATTTCCGTCAGGGCTTCCTGCTGTTTTGGCCTGCCCTCGAAGAGTATCTTCTGCACGTCCTCGCGCTTGACGATGGCCTCGACGCCGGCGATGCTCTGCGCCTGGCCCAAGAGTTCCGCGATGCCAGCCTTCCACTCGGTGAATGTCTGGCGCGGCTTCTCCTCTGTCGTTTCGGGCGCTGGCGTATCCTTCAGCGGCACCGTCGCGTTCACGGCCTCCCTGGGGTCGCCTCCCGCAGGTTCGGCGACGGCGTCAATCACCTTCCCGTCTGGAAGGCCGCCACTTTCGAACTCCTCGCGGACGTAGACGCCAAGGATGACGGCCGGCGTCCACCGCCGCGCCCAGATGCGCGTTCCCGCGTAGCAAAGCTGCTGTTCGGCTTGCTTGCTCCAGTGCTTCTGGACGCGGCCCTCCTTGTCGACGGTGTAGGCGTCCTTCCATTTCAGCGTGATTGTCTTCGGCACCTTCTCGCCGCTGCGGACGGCACTGACCGTGACCTCGAGGGCATCCCCGCTCCCGGTGAAGGTGTAGTCGAAATGGCCGTCGATAGCGCCCAGGCTCTCCACAGCGGCGGCCACGAGCTTACCTTCGTAGCACAAGCGCCCGTGAACGAGGCTTGAGCATTGGGCCACGGCGTACGGAGACATGCTCCAGCGCCCGGCCTGCTCAATAATCAGGAGGCAGTCGCCCGGTTTGCCTTGGAGGTGCTCGGGAACGAGGCGCGCCTTGGACATCAGCTCGGCGAGCCGCATGGCCTGCTCCATGTCGCGAGGGACAAGGAACGCCGGCGGAGCGGCTTGCGGCTTCGCGACTGTCACGCTCATCGTTTATTACCTCGTCCTTATCGTGAGTGTCGGCTCGCCGCCCTGCGAGAGTTCGGCGCCGGGGATGACAACGCCCTGCTTGAGGTCGTCGCCGATTTTCTTCTTGTCCGGCTCGCGTTTCGTCCGCACATAGCCGTCGGGCAGTTTTTTCTCGTCGGTGATGATGACTGTGCCCCCTAGGTTGCGCGACAGCGTGATGGTGAACTCGGCGTCGGCGAAAGTGGCGCGTTCGAGGGCCTGCATAACGGCGAACAGAGACGCGCGGTACTCGTCGGCGCGCTTGCTGTAGCGCTTTTCGCGGTCAGCGATGGCAGACTTCCGCCGCGCCGCTGCTTCCGAGAGACTTTCAGACTCGACGACGGCCCGCGCTAGGCGCCGAATAATGCTTTCGACATCTGCCCCGTCCTCCCGCAGCGCGGCGAACAACGCGGACTCATCGGTTTCGACGGCCTCGCCGGCGCTAGCAAGCCGCTCGGCCGTGGCCTTGGCGATGGCGAGGACCTGGCCGACGGTCCAGGCGCTTGGCGCCTTGGCAGCGCTCACAGCGGTGCTTCCTCTGGCGTGTCGAGACTGTCGTCGGACGGCTCAAGCCCGTCAATGACGATGAGCGGATCGGCGTGCCACTCCGGCGTCCGCTGTTTGATGGCCTCCGTCATGCTGCCGCTCCCCGCGCCATGATGGCGTGATAGACCCTTGCGCACGCTCGGACGTCTACGAGGGCATCGTGCGCACCCGCCATCTCGTCGCCGAAGAAGTACTTGACGCACTCCTCCAGCTTTGGCGACTTCGGCCCTGCGAACCCGGCCGCCAGCATCTTCTCGGTGGGCGGTAGGTTGACGATGGCTTTTGCCAACGCACAGGTGTCGAGACTCGCGCGTCCTTCGATGGCCTCGATGAAATCGCGGGCAAATCCAGCACGCGTCATGGCTATGCGGAGGATACGGCGGTCGAACGACTCGTTGTGGGCCACGCGAAGGTCGGCGAGTCCCTGGTGCAGGATGAAGTGGCGCACGACGACGCTCTCATCCTGTCCTTCATCAAGCGCTCGTTCTTGCGTGATGCCGTGAATAGCCGCCGCTTCCGTGGGAATTATCCAGCCGTTCGGCCTGACGAGCAAGCTGCTAGCGAGAACTTCTGTGCCGCCGTCGTTTTGCAAGAGCATTGCTAACTGGACGATGTGTGGCTGCTTTGGGTCGTTCGAACGCCCTCTGAAGTCCGGCAGCCCTGTTGTCTCAGTGTCGAAGAAAAGGATGCTCATCTCCACCACCGCCCTTCCAGCCTCGCCACGACCACGATGGCCGCGATGAGCAGGTCGTTGACGAACGTCATGCGGAGGCTCTCGCCAAATGGGACAGCGAGCGTGCTCGTTAGAACGATGGCCGCCAGCGCAAGCCAGCCGCTGACCCGCATCAGGCGGAAGAACTGGCCCTCGGCCCACTGTCTCACGCCCATCGAGGAACTCCTAAAGGTACGAACGAATGAAGCGGGCCGATAATCGCCGCTCGGCCCGACACGGTCAGCATCAGCGCTTGCGGCGCGTCGTGGTGCGCGTTTCTTCGTCAGGCTTCACGACGATCATGTAGCCCGCGTCGTGCAGGTCGCGCAGGAACGCGTCGATCTCATCGGCGCTCCCGGATTCACTCAACGCGCTCTCCACAGCCGAGCGCAGATCGTCGATGTCGTCCGATGCTGGCAGGACAGCGTCCAAGCTCGTCACTTGATCGCCCATCGGTGCTTCCCTTCGGTTCAGTTGGTTAGGTCCAGGCGTTCAAGCCGCGGCCAAACGTGTCAGCGCAGCGCGCGGTCGAGCGCGCTCGACGCCTGCGTGGACACCTTTTCGGCCGTCCCGGTGACGAGGGTCCAGAGATCCTTGCCCATATACAGGAGCACGGCGACCTCGCCGACGATTTGGATGATGCCGTAGTAGGCGGCCGTGCCGGTGACATGCCCTTGCGCGAGGCCGTCCTGAAACAGGCCGTAGGCGGCGCCGATTGCCATGGCGACGACATAGGCGCCCATCGTGAGCCGGAGGAACGTGTTCTTCGCGGCGAAGGCTTCCCAGCCCGTGCTGGTGCTGACGCCGCAGTAGAGCACCGTCCAGGACGCCAGGACGGTGTAGCCGATCTGCATCAGCGAGTCGTAGACCGCAGCCGCGCCCGTCTCCGTGAGATCGAGCGTGAAGAAGTAGAACACCTTGAGGACGCAGACCGCGAGGGCAACCGCGAGGATGCCGAAGCGCGCGACCAAGGACGTGGCGGATGCCATCGGGACCTATGCTCCTTGTTGTCGCCGGAAGCCGTCCGGCTCGGTGCGCGCTTTGGCGCGAACAATCTTCGTATATCCCTCTTGTGCGCTGTTCGTCAATAGGCTATCGTTCGCGCATGAAAGTTGACCGTGTTCGTGCCCTGCTGCGCAGGGAGTGCGAGGCCGCTGGCTCGATGCGGGCCTGGTGCCGCGCCCACCGGGTTTCCCTGACCTATGTGTGCGAGGTGCTCGCTGGCCGCGTCGAACCAGGGTGGAAGATATACGACACCCTCGGGCTGGACCGCGTGGTGACGTACCAGCGGCGGAAGGACGCGGCCTGATGGCGAAACGCATCACGCGCCGCGGCCACATTCTGGCCGAGCGCGCCAAGCTCCTCGACGCCGTGGCTGCCGTGCAGATGCGCAAGGCTGAACTTGATCGCGAGGAAGCTGCCCTGGACGCCAAGCTGCAAGGCATTGATATCGCGTTGGAGGCGCTAGGCGAGCAACGCCGGAAAGGGCGGGCTGCTGGGCCTCCGCTGCCATTCGTGGATGACCGCACCGCTCCGGTTGCGCTCGACACGGACAACGACTGCGCACCGGATTGACGCTACGCGCTGGCCAATCCAGGCCGCGCCTGACAAGGAGACGTACATGGCTAACTCGAGACCCTTCATGGACTGGCTGCGCGAGCAACGCGGGGGCCATACCCACGATGAACTGAGCGATGCCTTGCAAGAGTTGGTGGCGGCTGTCACCAGCGAGGGCAAGGCCGGCACGCTCGTCTTTACCATCAAGGTCGCCCCGGCCGGAAAGAGCGATGCGCTGGAGGTTACGGACCGCATCGTGGTCAAGGGGCCGCCGCAGACGCGCTCGGCGAGCCTGTGGTTCCCGACGCCCGAGAACAACCTCATCCGCGAGGACCCGAAGCAGATGACACTCGAACTGCGGGAGATCCCGGCTGGCGTCCACAAGGCGCTGGCCTGACCTCGCGGCGCCTCACAATAGCAACCAAACCGGCCGCCTCCGTGGCGGCGCAAGGAGCAGACAATGGCGGACACCCCAACCAGTGACACTCAGGCCGTTATCACTGCGGCCCGACAGGGCGCGAAGGCCCAACTCATTGCCACCGTCGGCAGCAAACAGTGGTGGCTCGTGCCGGGCATCGCCGCGTATGCAAGCAGAATCGAAGCCGTGGAGACGGAGAAGGCGGCCGAGACGCCGGCCCGCAAGCGCGGGAGCGTCACCGTCTTCGACGCGGCCAGTTTCAGCCAGGTATTGGACGCGAACGGCGATGTCGGCGACGCGACGATCTATGTTGACCGTGACCCAGGAAGTCCGTCCATCGTCGCCGTCCTGAACGGCCACGGCATCGAGGGCCCTGGCTGGGGCGACTTCCGTGTGCAAATCGAGTTCCGCGAGACGCCACAGTGGGCGAAGTGGAAAGCCATCAACGGCAAAATGCTGGCCCAGGCGGATTTCGCCGAGTTCATCGAGGAAAACGCCGAGGACATCACCACGCCGAGCGGCGCCGAGATGCTGGAGATTGCCACCTACCTTGATGCCACAAGGACCGTGAACTTCCGCTCCGGCATACGGCTGCCATCCGGCCAGATTCAGTTCCAGAACATGGAGAGCATCGAGGCCAAGGTCAGCGCCGGGCAGTTCGCCATCCCGGAAACCTTCGAGCTGGGCATCGCGCCGTTCCTCGGCGTGCCCATCTACAAAGTGCCGGTCCGGTTCCGCTATCGCCTACAGGACGGCAAGCTGACGCTGGGCGTGAAGCTGCAGCGCGTCGAGAGCATGATGGTGGACATCCTGAACGATGTCGTCGGGGCCATCGAGCGCAGCGCCGAGGTGCCCCTGCTCGAAGGTCTGCCGCCGGCTGCGCTGGCCTGAGCCGAGGCCCGCTTGAGGGTTGTGGCCTTCACGCTGCCGTTCGCGCTGCCATCGCTCAACCAGACTCTCCGGACGCATTGGGCGAAGCGCGGGCGGCAGCGTGACAAACTGGCTTGGGAGATTATGGCCCAGCTCGGCGGCCCGGCGCATTTCCCGCGGCCGATGTTCGAGCGCTGCCGTGTGACCGTGACGCGGCACGGGACGAAGCTGCTCGACCACGACAATCTCGCTGGCTCCTGCAAGCTTCTGGTTGACAGCCTGTGTGCCCCAAGCAAGCGGCATCCGATGGGCCTCGGTATCATCGTTGACGACACGCCCGAGCGGTGTGAACTCATCGCCAAGCAAGACAAGCGGACCAACGCTCCGGCCACGATCGTACTCGTCGAGGAGCTGCCGCCCTGATCGTCCGCGCCGCCATTGGCCGCCAAGTCGCCGAAGCCGACCTCCCAGCCGACCGCGCGCCGGGCATTCACGGCGGCCTCTGGATTACGCTTGGCGCGGAGTTGCGGTGCTTCGTCTGCGGCTCCACGGACATTTTCGCGCTTCGGCCCGGCACGGAGCAGAGCGTGGCCGCGAACGTGGTGGACATCCGCACCCGCGCCAAGCGTGTGACGCTACGCGGGCAGGCGACGCGGGCCTGGTGCGAGCACTGCCACCCGTTGACGCGCGGCTGAGGCCGTGGCAGCCTTCACCGATGCGCCGCCCCATGACCATGAGCAAAGCCCACCGCGCGGTATTCGACGCCGTCGCCAGCGGCGCGGCCACGACGGCGCCAGCCATCGCGGAGGCGACTGGCATGGCGCCGAAAACCGTCGGGGCAAGGCTTAGCCAACTCGCCGCGGCCGGCTATCTGCGTCGCGATCGGCGCCATCGCTCTGGAGTTGGCAGGCCACCGCAGCCGTACGAGGTCGTTCCGTGGCCCTGAACTTCGACCGCGCCGCGCCATCACCGGAAAATCCTGCTTCCGCGAGCAGCCACCGCATCGCCGGCTGGGCCGAGATCGCGAAGTGGTGCCGTGATCGGGGCCTCACTTTCGACGGCAATGTGACCAAGGTGAACTACCGTCGCAAGGCAGAAGGAAGGAAGCCGTTTGCCATCGCCTGCGGGCCGATACAGAGGGGACTGCGAAGCTGATGGCGGATGGGACCGGCATCGAATGGACCGATGCGACGTGGCAGGTAACGCATGGTTGCTCGCTCGTTTCGCCGGGCTGCTCGAACTGCTATGCTATGCGGATGGCGGCGAGGCTACAGGCGATGGGCCAGAAGCGTTACGCTGGACTCACGCAGCCATCAAAGGCCGGCGCGGTCTGGAGCGGCGTCGTGCGGCCGTGCAGTGACGAGACACTGGCGATACCACTGCGCTGGAAGCGGCCGCGCCGCATTTTCGTGGACAGCATGTCCGACCTGTTCCACGAGGACGTGCCGGACGAACACATCGACAAGGTGTTCGCCGTCATGGCATTGGCGCCGCACCACACGTTCCAGGTGCTGACGAAGCGGTCGGCGCGGATGCAACGGTGGTTCGCGTCATGGCCTAGCGGGGCTGCGCGCCATCATCATATCCGGAGCGCTGTGCACGCCCTGCTGCGACCGCGCGGGGACTGGAGCTCGCGCGATCCAGAATGGCAAAAATCAATCGACGCCATCGACGGATGCTGGCCGCTGCCGAACGTCTGGCTCGGCGTCAGCGTCGAGGATCAGCAGCGAGCGGACGAGCGCATCCCCGATCTGCTGGCGACACTGGCGGCGCTTCGTTTTATCAGCGCAGAACCATTGCTTGGGCCGGTCGTTCTCGACCCGCTTTGGCTAACGGCGTCGCCATCAGCAGCGTTCGCGAGCGGCGAAGTCACGGCGCACATGCCAGACTGGACGCGGATCGGCGCGCACGCTCTCGACTGGGTGATCGCTGGCGGCGAGAGCGGACCTCGGCGGCGCCCGGTCAATCCAGATTGGCTGCGCTCACTCCGCGACCAATGTGCGGCGGCTGGCGTGGCCTTTTTCGCGAAGCAGTTGGACAAAGTGGCGCCGATACCGCCCGACCTAATGGTGAGGGAGTTTCCGGCATGAAAACGCATGACCCAGCCGAAGCCGGCGATGCGTGGGCTTATGGTCGTATGTGCGCCGCACGAACTGAGTTCGTCGCGTGCTGGCGCGTGTGGCTCGCTTCTGGCCCCAGTATCATGGCCATCGCCGAGGAGGAAGCCGCCACCGAAAGCGTAGTCAGCCAGCTATCGCAGCTCTCCCGGGACGCCTGAGGGCGCGATGCCGCGAGGCGACGGGGGGACAAATCCGCTTTTTGGCGCCAGCCTGCGCCAGCAGCCGAGCAACGTCCTGGCCGAGCAGGCGCTCCTTGGCGCCATCCTGTCGAGCGCCAAGGCTTTCGCCGCCGTGGACGGACTATTGGAGCCGCGGCATTTCTTCGATCCGGTGAATGCGAGGATATTCGAGGCGGCCAGCAAGCGGCTGGCGGCTGGCCAGGTGGCCGACGTTATCACGCTGCGCGGCGACTTCGAAAATGCTGGGGTACTCGACCAGGTCGGCGGTATGGATTACCTGTCGCAGCTCGTGGTCTCGATGGTGTCGCACCTGCATGCCAGGCCCTACGCCGAGGCTGTCCGCGACGCCTGGGTGCGGCGGCAGCTCATCGAAGCCGGTACAGCACTCGTGGAGCGCGCGTTTGGCGACGGCGCTGATTCTGCAGCGATGATGGCCGAGGCGCTCGGAACAATCGAAAAGCTCTTGGCAGGCGGTTCTGTCCATCGTCCTGCGGCAACGCTGGATGAGGCCATGGACGGCGCGCTGGCCGCCGCGGACAGGGTGGCGGCGACCGGGGGCGTAGCTGGCCTCTCCACGGGCATGGCGAGCGTGGATCGCGTTCTTGGCGGCTTGGAGGCTGGGACGCTGAACATCCTCGCCGGACGGCCCGGTTCGGGAAAGTCCAGCCTCGGCCAGCAATGGGCAGTGAATGCGGCCCGCGCCGGGCACCGCGTGGTGGAATTCAGCTTGGAGATGTCCGCCAAGGCCCTTGGCCGCCGGGTGCTCTCGGCGGCATCCGGCGTGCCGATCTGGAAGATGCGGCTCGGGAGGCACCAGGAGCACGCGGAGCAGCTCATCACCGCCAGGAAGGAACTCGGCGGCCTACCGCTGGCCATCCACGACGGCGGGCGCCTGTCTGCTGCGGAGATCACCACGAAGTGCCGCATTGAAGCCCGGCAGCAATCGCTGGGCCTCATCGTGGTCGACCACCTGCACCTCGTCAGGGCTGAGGAAAGCGCAGCGCGCCACGGGCCCACGGCAATGGTGAGCGAGGTCGCTGACGTCATGCTCGGCGTCGCCAAGCAGTTCGGGTGCCCCGTACTGCTTCTGGCGCAGCTCTCCAGGGCTACCGAGGGGCGCGAGGACCACAGGCCAGCGATCGCGGATCTCAGGCAGTCCGGTACAATCGAGCAGAACGCCGACACGGTATCGCTTCTGTATCGCGAGGAGCAATACATCCCGCGCGAGGACCCGCCAAAAAGCGAGAATGAGAGCCAGGAGCACTACGCCAACAGGCGCACAAATCTCGATGCTAAGCGGCGCGCAGCAGCCGGAAAAGCGGAGCTGCTCTGCGAGAAGGTGCGTGACGGCGAGCCGGCCACAGTGTTTCTGCGCTTCGACCGCGACACGGCAAGCTTCAGCGAGACAGCGCCATGACAGAGCACCGCTGGTCGAAATTCTGGTGGCAGGACTACGAGGCCGACATCCCCTTGCGGCTGGCAAGTCTGGCGGCCCAAGGGCTGTGGATGCGGATGCTGTGCGCCATGCAGCGCGGCGAACCCTATGGCCACTTGACCATCTCGGGCCGGGCGATGACGGCCGAGGAACTAGCCTGCCTGGCAGGCAAGCCGGAGAAGGACGTGAGGCGCCTTCTTGCGGAGTTGGAGCAGCGCCAAGTCTTCAGCCGGACGGAGGGCGGCTCCATCTTCAGCCGCAGACTGGTGAAGGATAACGACGAGTGGCTGAACGGCCAGCATGCGGTGTGGGGCGCGCTCGGCGGCAACCCGGATTTGGCTCGCGGAACCGTGCCAAAAAAGGAACGCGCGCGACCATTCAAGCGGTCAGACGCACCGGGGAAAACCGATCGGATTTTCGGCCGAGACGGCGGCCAGTGCCATTGGTGCCGAGTGGCGCTCCAGCGTGAACGGGCTGGCGCCGACTTCTTCCATGTCGATCACGTGATCCCGATTCGTGATGGCGGCACGAACGAGGAAGGCAACCTCGTCGCCGCTTGTTCGGCTTGCAACCACAAGCGAGCCAGGAAGAACTGGTCGGATGGCAATCCGACACCAAGGCTGCCCCTCGTGTCGGATGCTGATCCGACAGGAACGCTAGCCTTGGTATCGGATCAGCATCCGACAGCAACCTTGACGCCGTCCGACGGTAACCCTCGCGCGCGCGCGTCAGAAGCAGAAGCAGAGTCAGAAAGAAAGAAAGAAGCTAAGCCAGCTTCTTCTGGTACGAACCCCGCAGGCGCGCGCGAGGCCGACCCGATGGGGACCGGGGTGGCCGACCTGAAGATGGTGGACGGCCGGCCAACCTGTCGCGGTTTCTACGTTGACAGCCTGTTCGAGGACTGCTGCGAAGCCGCCGGAATCCGCACCGTTGCCACGCTCGCGACCTGGCAGCCGCTGGTGGGCTGGCTCAGGGAAGGCTATCCCGAAAGCGAGATCCTCCGCGTGATTCGGCAGATCGCCGGGCGTCCCGGCTATCGCGTTCCACGGTCGCTGGGCTACTTCACGGCGGCAATTCACAGCGAGGCGAAAGTTGAAATCACCCCGGGTTTCTGACGACGGAGAGGCCGGATTCCTCATCCCGAAGCACCGCCGCGTCCGGGATGCCAAGCACCTTGCCTACGTCCGGCGGCAACCTTGCGCCGTGCCAGGATGCCGTGGGCGGCACGTACACGCGCACCATCTCACCTTCGGGCCGGACCCGAAGGCGCGTGGCCTGAAGGCGGCTGACAGGCACGTAATCCCGGTGTGCTGGGAGCACCATGCCGAGCTTCACTTGGTGGGGAAAGAGAGCGGGTTCTGGGCGTTCTACAACGTGGACGCCGTCGGTCTGGCCGCCCGGCTCTGGGCCGAGTCGCACGCTGGCGAAATGCCATAACGATTCCGGCTTGACGGGCGCTTTCGTATCTGCGCACATGGCTTTTGGTGGCCGACTGCATCGGCCCACACCTCCCTGAACTCGGGCCGGCGCGCTGGTGGCGCAGCCGGCCCTCTCTTTCCCCGTCAGGCATCGTAGAGCTTCTGCACCTGCGTGGCGAAGTCCTTCGCCGTTTCGGCCCGCAAGGTAGCGGGGATCTGGCGCAGTACCGTCTTCGCCAGAAGCAGCGAGATGCCAACTTGGCTGGCGACGTCGAACTGCTGGAGGAGCGCGGCCAGCGTGCCGGCGACATCCTCGGCGGTGACGGCTAAGGGCTGCGGCATGGCGCACTCCTGCGGTTGCCAGGATAGCATAGCCGACGAAGGTTAAGGGTGCGTAAACGGAAACGCCCCGCCGCGGTGGTCTGCGACGGGGCGCTTTCGGATTCGTGGCCTTCCAGGGATGTTGACCTCTGGCTGTATGCCGACCACCTCCTTTCATCGGCCGACCAGCACGCGCACGAGGCTGGACACCAGCGCGGCTGCCCAGCAGACGACCAGGACGCCGATCAGCGTCTGAACCGGCGGCGGAAGGGCGTGGAGGAC
>Ga0181538_10001748_pt1 | contig 23747 bp, 19 predicted proteins | sample PEATcosm2014_Bin_40_FD_119773 | JGI IMG/M metagenome (GOLD analysis project Ga0181538, IMG submission 119773) | Peatland microbial communities from MTU Mesocosm Facility, Houghton, MI, USA - PEATcosm2014_Bin23_30_metaG | ecosystem: Environmental > Terrestrial > Soil > Wetlands > Peat | place... | reverse complement strand
TCCTCCAGCATCCGTTTTCGTAATTCGGTCATTCAACACCTCCTCTCAGAAGTTGAATAATCCGAATCACGGTGGAATGCCAGCGGTTACCTGCCGCGTAGCGGCTTAGTACAAACGCCCTTCTACGCCTGAATCCCGCCACCCGCGATGCGCCGCGCCAGTTGACGGCTAGGCGTAAGCAGCGGCGTTAGGAGGGAAGGCCACAGAGTGAGATTAAACTGTGTTTATGGGCCTGTTGTGAAGACTTCACCTTTCCAGCGAATAAGACGGTTTGCTGCTGTTATTGATTGAGGTGTGCGCCAAAATTGGTAACCAAACTTTTTACACCCTTTTAGTACACCTCCGTCACGCCTTCATTCGCGCTACGACCCGCCCGATTGTCCGAACGGACCGTTGGGTTATCCTCCGCAGAAGGTGAACGAGTGGCTAGCCAGTTTGTTCAATGCGGCTGCTTGATGGATGAGTGCCGACGCGGTTGGGGCAGCGATCCGTCCCCCTCACACCTACCAACTACGGGCACAAAGATCGGCTGGGTTTCCGCCTGAACCGGCTTCAATTCTACCCATCCCCCGGGGATGCCGTTTTTCACGACCCTGAATGAGGACTCCCACTGCTTTCATTTGCTGGTTCGCGCAAGTCCCGAATTTTCGGGGCCACCAAGGACCTCGACCATGCGCAAGCCCGCTGTGACGCAGCCTGGCCCCGCAGCCCTCAGACGAGCGGTATCGGTTGACCCGGGGCGCCCTGAGCTGTACCATAATCGGCGATAGAATCCATCGGCACTGGTTCAATGATTGAAAGAGCGGGCGATGAGACTCGCGCCGCAGCGAGCATCGCCGGCAAAAAACAGCGCTAGGCGTGCCGGAGGATCCAATGTGGTTGTTCGACCGGCTTAAGCGCAAAAATCGCATTGAGCGGGAGAGGGTGCGGTTGAAGCCGCTAACTTCACCTCGGCTGAATGCCTGTCAGGAATACGGAAAACTTGCCGCGCGCCTGCACGCTGCGAAGTTCGTGGGCGGCCTAGACATCACCAATTGCATGTTCGAACCCGATGGCACGTTGAAGTCAATGTTCTCTATTGGACGCGGCCGCATCCTGGAGCGTCCACTTACTGTAGAGGAGCGCGCCAATGATCTTGCAGCTTTGAAGAAACAGTTAGGTACGCCAGAGTGGGAAGCGGCTAAAATCGGCTACCGGTTCATGTCTCCCGGAGAAGCCGAAGAAGTGCTGGCGCGGGTCGAGCTTCCGAGCGTGAGCTTGGGGGCAAGTGTTGATAGCGAAAGTGATGCGCACCAAAACTCGTCCAACTGAATAAGAGCTGTGGAGCAGCTCCAGGGACCTACCCGTTCTCAATCACAACGGGACACACTCCGCCCCCAATTACGGAAGGCCAATCGAGGAAGTCGAAGGCCCCAAACGTTCCACCAACTCATTTCTCGCCCCTTCTCATTCGGGCAACAAGCCGGCCTACAGTGCGGACGGACACACCGAACATCGCGGCGCATTCCGCCTGACTCTTGCCCCGGTGTAGGTGGGCTTAAAGCCGGGCCAAAGCCTTCCTGTCCGGCGACACCGGACGCCCACCCAGGCGAACCTCGTCCATACGAGCCAGAGCGTATCTCGTTCCTTTGTGAATCAGGCTTTCCTGGTAATCGCGGCTATGCCGCCTGTTTTACGCCAGATCACGCACCACCGATCAAGGAAGCGTTCGAGCTTGACCTGGAGTTTCACCACCTGATCACGCCGGCATCGTTCTTGAATGTATATTTCGTTGCGCTCCCTATGTAGATCAGGATAGCGACGCGTGAGGTTCTCCCAATACTTGTCACATTTGACCCTCGGGACCGCGAGATCTGCGATGGCCCAAGGCTCAATTTCGCCGCTTTCAGCATCACGTTTCCACTCCAGGCCCACGTAAAGCTCGCAATCGGAGCCTATTTCGAGGAAGGCGCACAGATCTGTGTAATCGTCCTCACTGACCGAATTAGGATCTAAGTTGGGCAACGCTTGGTTCCTTATTCCCTCAGGACGTAACCCCTTCCTCACATGAAGTGCCGTTGACATCTCGGGAAGTTTGCCTTTCAGTGCCTCCCGCGACTGCTTCAGAACCTCTTTCCGAAATGCACGCAATGCGCGCACGGCCTCGAAATATGGGACGATCCCACCTTCAAGCAGCTCTTTTGTTCCAGGTTGAGTCGGCATCAGACTCCCCCTCAATGAATTTGGCGAGGTAATCTGGAATATCTGAAGATACGGTCGGATTAATCTTTTCTACAGTACGCTTAACCAGAGCATAGGAGAACCGAAGGACGTTCTGCTCCACGGCACCGACAAATGCCAATAACATTGCAGCCAACGTCATTTCCTTATCTCGAATGAGCCTTGAAGAAGCGCGGCGGAGCCTCAGGCAAAGATCCCTCCAGGTGAGCAAGCGAAAACCCTTGTAGGCCGCCTTCTCCCCACCATCCGCCAGCAGCACCAGCCGTCCCGCAGCCGAACCTCGAAACTTTTCCAACCACCTCTGATAGGTGGCCAGGCTCCCTAAATCTGCCCTCTCCGCCTTGTCGAGCTTCACCTCTACGATTGCGAGCGGCTCTTTTCCGCGCATGATGCGCAAATCAAGCCTGCCCTTCGCTATTTCTGACTCGCGGTCCGCCCTGAGAATTTCAATGCGGCCTTCGGCCTTGGACCCTGTAGTCTCAAGACCAAACAGGGGCAGGACCACATCGGCTCGGCCAAGCTGGTCGACAAGCCATGCCAACCAATCCGAGTATGCCATCTCATTTCTCAGGAACCTGATCGCTCCGAAGTCGGTGCAGAGCGGGTCGGCGAACGGCCTCAAGAACCGATTCGACACTCCAAGAAGTCTGCGCAGTCTTTTCGCCTCGTATTCCATCATAGGGCGGGCCGCATCGATCAGCTCCTTGACTGCACACCAGTCCACAGCGTACAGCCTTCGCTCCGGTGACATATCCCTTCCTTGTTCAGCCCGCTGTTCCACAACACTCGCTTTATTGTTGGCAGTGAGTCCGTTTTATGATTCACCCCGTCGCTGTTCGCCGCCTGTGACGACCTCGTCCCGTTCCCAAGTCATGTCAGCCACGGAAGCGTGCTTCTTACCGTACGTCAGACAAAAGAGGCCATATTCGCGGTGCACATTATATTGTGACGACTCTTTCGCGTCAATCTGAAACCATGAGCGTCCATGGTGAAGCCGAAGAGGACAACCGGGGCCACGGGGAACTACTCCCCGAAGAAGGCGTTCGGTCTCGCTTTTCGGAGGATTCGTGCTCGGAAGGGTCTAACGCAGACACAATTGGCGGACCGCGCCGGTTATCACAGAAACCTTGTCAGCCTTATCGAGCGAGGGGAAGCGAATCTCAGCTTAATGACTCTTTTCGACATGGCAGCGACGTTGGGGATTCCGCCTTCCAAAATCGTGAGGGCTACTGAGCGATTGGTTGACCGAGCGGCAAGAACAAGCCGGAGAGTGTAGCTTGCGTTTGGTCCCGGCATCGGCTCAGAAGTCTTCGGTGGCTTCTAAGGGAAGTGAAACCTGGTCCAATTTGGGATGGGCGCCCGGGAACACCCAGCCGTTCAAATCGCAAACATCCTCTCGTGCCTGATATGGCGATTCGGCCTGTCAATTGGCCATGGCTGACGTGCCGCTCTCGTCGTTCGCCTTCACCCGGGCAACTGCCTTTCCGATCGTGTCGGCCGAGACGACAACAGGCTTGGCGCATTGAGATTGACTGAAGCGGGAGTTCCGACGGAGCAGATGTCAGTGTTGGCCGGACACGGCAGCATCCAGATGCGAGCGCTGAGGCGGTGGAAAACTCACGAAGCGCGACATTAGCAGATGGTTTACAAAGCAACAAGTAAGGACGATGCAATAGGGCAACGGGACAAAAGGTTTTTCCTCCTGGGAGATGAGCGACCTCGGGACCATCCGGAAGCGGGGAAGCTGATGTCTAGGAACCGACGAGGGTATGCCCTCCGGTGGCGAACGCGCTGAGGTGGATGACGCGCCCACGTGCTGCCAAAGCAGCACCCGTCACGCCGATATTTGAAAGACGTATGTCGTCGCCCTCTCCGATGGCCGGGTACCGCTTCATTTCGCCTCCTGATACTTTTTGGAGGAAAGCCTCCACATCATTCGGCCCCACATCGGCAGTTGGCTTCCCCTCCTTCTCACCAGCTGAGCCTGCCCGATCGAGCGCATCCAGCCCGTAACTGCGCAGGAGCTTCGGCCAGAGCTTTCTCAGCGTGTTGGGGCTGTCAAAGAGTTCGAAACCGCTCACCCTGCCCTCGATTGTGAACACGGCTCCAACCTGCCCTTCCTCAAGCACAAAGGATTTCACGTATTCCTCAAGACTTGTTGAATGCTGTTCGAATATGTCGGCCATCGCCGATGTCCGGGAGGAGGTCTTTAGTCGGAGGAATTTCTCGTCGATGTCGTGCCAGACCGCTCCCTGGTTCGAGTATCTGGTCCCTGTCGCTTGCAGGGATGCAGAAACCTGCGCCATCTTCTTGGCCCGACCTTCGGCATATTGGGCGCGAGGTGCTGACGAGAACTCCCGGGAGGCGTGGCGCCAGCGGCCGCGTTCCACGCAGGAAACAGGGATACTGACAACTTGCCTGGCCGAAACCAGAATACTCAAATTCAGCGTGCGGTTTTGCTTTGCGCCGATCAACTCCTCGCCCTCCATCAGGAAGACTGCGCTGTCGCTGTCGTTAACGAACTTCAGGTCTGGAACGCTACCACCCTCGGACACCTCGGTGACCCTGGCGAACTTGCCGGCCAGGGCCTCATCCAGGGTGACGTAGTCGGGCGCCACGGCCCGGGCGAATACCGGAAAGACAGTGAGATTTCGAAATGTCGTGGGTTTGCCAAGCTTGGTGCCAGAAACCGTATCGGTAATCAGTTGCATAAGGCCTCCACCGTCCGATGGCTTTGGGTCATTTCATAGTAGGGCTGGGCCACCTGTCTAAGAAATTCGGTAGCCCTTTCATCGATGTGCTCTCACGCCGCTTGCAGGACTTCCAGCAGTCGCACCATTGCCAACGTGTCCTGTTTGCAGTAAGCAAGCAGGGCGTCCCTGAGCCTCCTTCTCTCCTCGCTTCCCGCCTCGGCGTGTACCATCTTCTCCCAGGCAAGGCCGGCGTCATTGCCCTCGGCAACCTCCATCCCGTCGTAAGACATGTCGGGCACAAGGGCGGGCAAAACGCTCTTCAGGGAATAAGAGCCACGGAATGCCAAGTCGTAGACATGGGCGCGAATAACAGGCAACAAGTCCCACAACCTGCCCTGGATGTTTCCGATCTCATCTTTGTATTGAGGCAGCTCATCCGCCAAGCTTGCAAGGCATCCTGATTCGAATCCGCTGTTGTACGCGAGGACGCTGCCCTTCTTTCCGATAACCTGGCAAAGGGCTTTGACAAATCTCAGCCGTGGGTCATTGGTGTCGGCCGCCAGGAATTCAAAGTGCTCCAGCTCCGTTCCAGGTTTGCGTTGGATGTGTACTGACCACTGGAACGGGATCGCGTCGTAGGGAGACATGCCGGCGTATCGGGGCAGTGCCGCTCCCAAGGTCTCAAAGTCCATGAACCAGAGCGGATAGTGAAGCCCCGCGAGAGCTTGTTTCAACCCTTTACCAAACCACGGCCTTCCAGTCCTCGCACACTCCGAGGCACGCTTCTGCCGTTCAGTCAGCGGGAAGTCTTTGGGGATATCACCGATCGACTTGACGCCCAGCGCCGCCAGCTTCTCCAATTTCGTGGGTGTTATTCCAGGGAGGTTCTCAACATGGTCCGTCGGCAGGGGCCTGTTGCAGTGGTCGTAGAATTCGCAGGTGAAGGGGTTGGTACACTGGCTTCCTGGCTCGATATCGGGCGGCGTGGCCCGCGCCAGGACCTTGCGCTCTTCGCGGATGAGGTCTTTTACGTCCTTCTCAATCGCTTTGCTCTGATCGGTAAGGTCGCGGATGACGAACAGCTGTTTCAGATCATACTGCTTCCCGTCATAAACGTACTCCCGGTTGAGGTGCATCAGGCAGGGGACGACCTCGATCCCGCAGCCCTCAAGGATGAGCCGCTGGATGGCTACGTCATAAATGTAATAATCCTTGACGCTGGTGGATGACTTGACCTCGATCAGTCGCCACTTGTTCCGGGGCAGTCGTTCCAGGATGTCAATTCTGACCAGGACGTTGTCGTGCGTGAAAGTTGCCTCGAAGATGGCTGTGTGTCGCTTGTTTGCTGCCGCCTGCTCGGTTTGCTGGAGGGCTTTGTCCATCTCCTCGTGTCCCGCCTCGATAAGCACTCCGCCTGGAAACACCTTCTGCGCCCATCGGCCCACTTCGTGACCCTGCTCGATGACCGCTAGGGATTGTTCGTCGAGTTCGCCTGCCAATTCCGGCTGGTGGACCTCCAGGTACAAACGCTTGAGACACTGCACTCCGGCGATGAATCTTGACTTTGAGAGCCTCATGCCGATTCTCCGGTCAACCTAGACCACAACTGCCTGCCGGACCGCGTTTGTACGCGGCGGGCTTGCCAAGAGCATACACCCAAGAACTTGGGTCAATCATCTGTATGATACGGGGGCGGGTCAATGAGTGCCGTCCGAGGGGGGTGTGCACAGTTCTGCACCATCATGCCAGAACGTCACGAAACCCTCATGGATACAGGCGATTGTCGCTCCCGCGAGCTGTGCACCACGATGCACGGACGGGCACAAAAGAACGGCCCAAACTGACACCGCTACTGACACCAGAATCTGGCCGGCATGCGCTGGCGGAGTCGGGGCTCTTTCCTCCCGGTCGTGTGAGGCCAGGAGAATCGCTGACAGACGGCAAAGCGTGCTAGGGGGGCCATTTCACGTTTAGTTTTGCTGGAGTGGCGGAATTGGCAGACGCAGCACTTCGTTGCGCATCAGGTTGACGCCCGGCGGGGCGTGCTCGGGCGCTGGACTAGGTTCGACTGTTCACACTCTGCCGTGAGCCGCTCAAGCTCCGACCGCGCCTCAGCCTCGTCGCTCTTGTGGGTGTTCACGCAGAAGCGCCCACCGTTGGTACCAGATGGCGTAGGCGACAGCCTTGCACCACCACAGGCTGCCTTCACTTCCCCGCTTTGGCATGACGCCCCCTTCGCTCAGCACGGTTTCTGTTCTTTGAGCCGATGCTCCTGCACGTATTCGTCCTTGACGTGCTCCAGCAGGATAGCTGCCCCCTTCAGGGCTAGCGGGTCTTCCGGCGCCGGCCAAACAATTGAACGCACAACCACCGCTCCGCCGCTCCGCTCGAATGCCAAAAAGCCAATGGGTAACCAGCCGTTCGCAAGAAGATTCTCGACTGCCGCTTCCAGGTTAGGAGTGTTCTGCTCCAATGTCGTCCATTCCTCCGGCTGCCCGTCCGCATCAGGAATGAAAACCAACAGCGCATCCGGCCCGTAGTCTGCCGAAGCAGACCGCATCGCCCCCGCCGCCGTCCGCGCAAACTCCGTTACCGTTACCGCGTCCGGGTTGCCTTCAGCATCCGTACCCGTTATGACTTCCCGTTTCATGATCGTCCCCTCCGCCCCCTATTCAGCTTGCGCAGCTCCGCCGCCCGCTTCGCCGCCTTGCGCGCGATCCGCCGCCGCTGCTCTGAGGTGGTGGCTTTCGCGCGAGCCTGGCCGCCGCGCCTGCCCATCTCTGCGAAATAATCAGATAGCTCGGAAAGCCGCATAAAACATGGGTATCACCTTAGCCGCTAAGGTGTCAAGCCAAAAGCCTACTTTAATAAACTCGGCAAGGGTGAAGGCGAGTTGCCGGCCTTGCCACTCGCCGGATGCGCGGGCGCGTGCAGGCACGCTCGCGCCGGATGAATTCCGACGTGTGGGGGAACAGGCTCGGAGCGGGAGAATCGCTGGCAGCCGCCAAAGCGCCGCAGGACGGGGCATCATGGGTAACCCTGCTGTTCACTCGTGAAGCTTTCCGCCACGACTGAAATTACTGAGTGCGATGCGTGGGTTGAGCGACTTCGATCTGCCCTACGGCGTTCGCGACCTATCCCGGCGATTGCTATGCCGCCACAAACTTCCTCGATGCGGACTTTTGGCAGGAATAGCTTCCGAGTGGCGCGTTATTCATTCCCTATGCGTCGCGAGGCTCCGGAGTGCCGTCCGCATATCGGGTGTAGAATAGCGGAGCTTGGGTTCCGAAGTGAAGCTTGCGACTAGATGATTGATGTGCCCCAAGAGACACGCAAAGAAAAGTCCGACTTAAAAGGGAGAGAAATATGAAGCGCCTAACAAGTTTGCACCGCGCTCTGATTTTTCTTCTGGGAACGCTTGGGCTGCATTCTCTGTATGGCCAGGTCCGGCCGGCGGCAAAGGCGTGGCCTAAAACCGCGCCACAGGCCGTGGGGCTGGATGCGAATACATTGGCCCGTTTCGATGCCGACATCGCAAGTGGGAAGTACGGACATGTCGACAGCATGCTCGTCATCAGGCATGGGAAGGTGGCGTATGACCGCACGTATGGTCACGACTACGGCAAGATCTATCGCGCTCATGCGCAGGAGACCAGTGCACTGAACCCGCATGATCCGGGCGGCCCTTACAACTATTTCAATCCCTGGTGGCATCCGTACTACCGGCGCGGGGACCTACACACTCTGCAGTCGGTGAGTAAGACTGTCACGTCGGCGACGATCGGGGTGGCAGTGACGCGCCATGAGTTTCCGTCTCTAGACACTCCGGTCCTGAAATTCTTCGATGAGAGTAAAGTGTTGCGTGTCGATGGGCGGAAGCGGCGGATGACGATCCGGCATTTGCTGACTATGACGGCAGGGCTGGAGTGGAACGAAAACCTGCCCTACAACGATCCCAAAAATTCGGGCAGCGCCATGGAAGCGTCGGCGGATTGGGTGTGGTACGCGATTGACCAGCCTATGGCGGAGGAGCCGGGCAGCCGGTTCAATTACAACAGCGGCGCGGCGGAGTTGCTCGCTCACATCTTCCGCGTCGCGACGGGGCAGGACATCGAAGAGTATGCAGCAAAGTACCTGTTCGCGCCTCTCGGGATCGAGCGGTTCTATTGGAAGCGCATTCCCTGGGGACTGGCCGACACGGAAGGCGGCCTCTATTTGGAGCGGCATGACCTGGCGAAACTCATGCTTTTGTTCCACCAGAATGGCGTTTGGGCCGGGAAGCAGATTGTGAGCGCGGACTGGGTAAAGGCGTCTGTTGCGCCGAGCGTTACCGTAGATGACAAGCTCGGCGTGAAATATGGCTATACGTGGTGGTTGTATCCGTATGGGAAGGACGATGCGCGGTTAGCGTTTGCGGGATCGGGGTTCGGGGGACAGTTGCCTATTGTGATTCCGGCCTACGACATTGTCCTGGTTTTCACGGCGTGGAATATCCTGGACGGACCAGGCTTGTGGCATCGCGAGGCGATTGACCGGGTGCTGGCGGCGGTGACGGACGGGAAGCGGTAGGAGACTTTACGCCTCTATCAGTTCTTCTCAACCTGGGCATAACCGTTAAGTACGGTGGGCGTCTTTGAGGGCGACCCTCTGGTCGCGAAAGCGGCGGCTGAGGAGCACAAAGGCGTGGCACGTCGGAATTGGCGGGTTATCCTGGTTGACGACCGTGGCACAAGCAGGGATCATCCGCTTCCGTTGCGAACAATCGCCGTAGTGTTGACAGAACAATCTCAACTCCTGTGTTGGCCACTCGGAAGTTATACACCGGCTGATTTGTCGGCCAACCGCTCGGAGGTGCCAGCCTGACACGGGGTTCTGGGAAGTCGGCGGGGCGGCGAAAACAAATCACGCGGGTTAGAAGTGGTCGTCACTCGCTTTGAACCGCGCGACGACTCGCCCGACGGTGCGGACCGAAACCCCCAAAACAGTGGTACAAGCTGCTTGGCTCTTGCCAGCACTCAGGAGCTTTTGTAGGCGGGCAAGCGCCTTCCTGTCCAGTAAAACCGGACGCCCGCCTTCCTTCCCCCATTTCCTGAGCTGTGCCTTGCTATGGGCCTTGGCGCGTGCGAGTCCCCCCATACGGGCCATCTCGGCGACCGTCATCGGCTTTTCGCTCATGCGCCAAAGCCTACACCCGAAATTGGCGGGTTGTCAAGGCAGAAATTAGCAGCAGGTTATGGCTGATAACACATATTATGTTAACTCATTTAGAACTCATTCTAAACCGGATATAGGTTGAGGTTAGGCAGTCCGATTGCCCTCGGGCGACACAGCTATGTTGCCACACGAGGTCAGTGGAGGATTTTTTCGGGCCGTAACCCCTTGCGCTCAATACGGTTAAAATTTCCTCTGGAAGGTTCGCCAACTCGTTTCGGTGTGTCCGCAGGTCTCGCTGGACAGTCTGCGTTGAGCCTGGTACCGCCTAGTGCAGTTGGCGGGCAAGCTGTGAGAACATTTGACGGAGGGGCACGGCGAGGGTGGATTGGTGCCTCTGGTTTGCAGAATTCTATTCGCACCCCTCGGTGGCCTTGACATGGAGCGCGATTGGCTAACGGGTCAACTATTCAACCCTTGAACCCTTGAACATCGTGTAGAAACCCAGCAAGTCTTAGGAGTAGAATCAGGTACTTCCCGCCAGCATCCGCCCATTCGGATGCACAAGCACGCACGGAGATGAGCGGAACTCAATACGAGCGGCGGGCACGCGAGACATGACAAACGAGACCTTCAAAGATATCGAGAAACTCGAATCGGACCTGTGGGAAGCTGCAGATAACCTCCGCGCCAACTCCAAACTGACTTCCAGCGACTACTTCATGCCGGTGTTGGGCATCATCTTCCTCCGGCATGCGGCGAACCGATTCGAAGCCGCACAGCGGCAGATCAAGGCCGACCAGGCGAGCGGCAAAATGCCAAAACGCAAGGTGCGCTCGGAGGACTACATCGCCCGCCGCTCGCTGTACTTGCCCGAGGAGTCCCGCTATGAGTGGATAATGCAACAGGCGGCGTTGGGCATCTCGGACCTCCCGAAGACAGTGAGTGACGCCATGAGCGCCATCGAGACCGAGTTCACCCCACTGACTGGTGTCCTTCCCAAAGATTACGGCATATTCGAGCCCAAGGTGCTCGAAGACCTCATGCGTCTGTTTAACAGTGAACAGATCAAGCAGGCGACCGGGGATGTTTTCGGGCGTATTTACGAATACTTCCTTGCCAAGTTTTCCATCCAGAAGGCGCATGATAATGGCGAGTTCTTCACGCCGTCTTCGTTGGTGCAGATGATTGTGAACGTGATCGAACCGGACCACGGCACGGTGTTTGACCCAGCCTGCGGCTCAGGCGGCATGTTTGTGCAGTCCAGCCACTTCATCGAACGCGAGGGATTCGATACCACGAAGAAGGTCATCTTTTACGGCCAGGAGAAAAACCGCGACACTATCCGCATTGCCAAGATGAACCTTGCGGTGCACGGGCTCGAAGGAAAGATTGCCGAGGCCATCACCTACTATCAGGACGACCACAACCTTGGTCCCAAACAAATGATGGAACCAGGCCGCTGCGACTTCGTGATAGCCAATCCGCCCTTCAATGTTGACCTTGTCGACGCTGAACGCATCAAGGGCGACCCGCGCCTGCCCTTCTCCTTGCCGGGAGTGAATAAAGAAAAGCGAGTCAGTAATGGCAACTATTTGTGGATTTCCTACTTTTGGAGCTACCTGAACGAGAAGGGGCGTGCCGGCTTTGTGATGTCTTCGCAGGCTTCGAGCGCCAGACATGGCGAAAAGGATGTACGTCGGAAGATTGTGGAAACCGGCGATGTGGACGTGATGATCTCAATCCGGTCCAACTTCTTTTATACCCGCACCGTTCCTTGTGAACTGTGGCACTTTGACCGCGGTAAACCCGACGATCGCAAGGACAAAGTGCTGATGATCGATGCGCGCAACGTCTACCGCAAAGTGACGCGCAAAATCAACGACTTCTCACCCGAGCAGATGCAGAACCTGGCGGCAATCGTTTGGCTCTACCGAGGGCAGCAGCAACGTTTTCTGGGGCTGGTGAAGGACTACCTTGGCCGGGTCTGCGGCGAGAGTCAAAAGGTGCCAGCCGTGCTCGCGACCTTCGAAAACACTCTTACCGACCTGCGTGGGCGGTTCGGTGTGCTCGCCGACGCGGTGGCAAAGCATATCGGCCTCGACGCGGAGAAAAAGCAGGCGCTCGCCGCCGTTGTGACTGAACTGCGGGAAGCTGACGCGCTCTATGCGGCCGACGCAAAGAAGGTTCTGGCCAGTCTCGATGCCTTCGACCAGAAGTACTGTAGTTCCTTGCCAAAAGAGAACGAGTCACAACACGCAGCGCGAAAAGAGTTCGACCCGATTGCGGAAGCGATCCGCGGGCTTACGAAGCAAGTGGACTTGCTCTACAAGCTTGCTGCTCGCTTCGCCGATTTGGGCGCGGAGCTGGCAGGCGAGGAGGTCATCTCCGCCGCCTACGACCGGCGTGCAGGGGGCCGGCTTCTGAAGCAGCTTGACGACGAACGCAAGGCTGCTGTGGAGCAGATGCAGCACGCCGCTTACTTCCACCGCCAGGTGGTGTGGCTGCAGGGCCGTTTTCCGAAGGCAGAGCTTCAGGCCGTGCCGGGTCTCGTCAAACTTATGGACCGAAAGGATATCGGGGAGGCGGACTGGAGCCTCACGCCCGGTCGCTTCGTCGGCGTGGCACCGCCTGAAGAAGACGAGGACTTCGATTTCGAGCAAACATTGCGTGACATTCACACGGAGATTGCGGACCTAGATAGGGATGCGGCGGAAGTAGCGGCCAAGATTCGGGCGAACTTTGAGGAGTTAGGAATATGAGCTGGACGCCACGACGGCTGGACCAGCTCGGCTACTTATCGAGGGGGCGCTCCCGGCACCGTCCGCGCGACGCCGCGCACCTCTATGGCGGACCGTACCCTTTTATCCAGACTGGGGACGTCAAACACGCCGCGCTCCATATCACGGAGTATGAGCAGACATACAGTGAAGCCGGGCTTGAGCAGAGCAGACTTTGGCCGGTGGGGACGCTTTGCATCACGATCGCTGCCAACATTGCCGAGACTGCGGTCCTCGGAATCGATGCCTGTTTTCCAGACAGCGTGATTGGCTTTATTCCTGACGAGAAGAAGGCGGACGCCCGATTCATTAAGTATCTCTTTGATGCTCAGATACAACGGCGTGTCCAACAGTTCACGCAGGGAGCCGCGCAAGACAACCTAAGTCGAGAGAAACTACTTTCAATCGAGTTCGAGGTCCCTGGCGACGTGAACGAGCAAAAGGGAATCGCCGATATCCTCTCCGCCTACGACGACCTGGTCGAGAACAACCGGCGGCGGATGGCACTTTTGGAGGAGGCTGCGCGACAGCTTTACCGCGAGTGGTTGGTCCGCCTTCGCTTCCCCGGCCACGAACACACCCGGATAACCAACGGGGTGCCGGAGGGATGGCGTCGCAAGGAATTGGCCGAGCTCTGTGAATCCATAGACTATGGCTACACGGCGAGCGCCCAACAGGAAGATGTCGGACCGAAGTTTCTACGAATTACGGACATCGTGCCCCAATCAATCGATTGGTCAACGGTCCCGCACTGCCAGATTTCGGAAGAGCGATTGGACAAATTCCGACTCTGTGAAGGAGACATCGTGGTTGCCCGGACGGGCGCGACGGTCGGTTATGCCAAGCGACTTCATAAACGGCATCCCGACGCAGTATTTGCGTCGTACCTGGTTCGCTTCCGCACGAAGCCGGAAGTGGACAATTTAATGGTCGGAATCTTTGTCGAATCTGATTCCTACAAGGCCTACGTGCAGTCGCGGGTCGGCGGGGCAGCTCAACCAAACGCCAATGCAACGGTCCTGGCGGGCGCCGAAATCTTGGTCCCTTCGCCAGTCCTTCAGCGCAACTTTCGCGAAATTGTCGAGCCGCTATTTGATCAACGCGAAATTCTGCAGATTGAGAACGACAAGCTTCGCGCCGCGCGCGACCTGTTGCTGCCGCGGCTGATGAGCGGGGAAATTGCTGTCTAATCGCTATGCCCGAACCACCATATACCATTTTCGATATTCAGCCCGAATGGGTGCTGGAGCCAGAAGCCTTGGGCAGCAAGGAGAAGTTCTGGTATCGGGCCAAAGACGATGAGGCGGAATGGCTTTTCAAATTCCCACAGCCCAACACGGGCCAGCACTGGGCGGAAAAGATTGCAGCGGAAATTGCAGGGTGCCTCGATATACATCATGCGCGGGTCGAGTTCGCCAGATTTCAGGATACGCAAGGCTCGGCCTCGGAGTCTTTCGCCGGAGGGGGCCGAGACCTGTATCACGGTAACCAAGTATTGGCAGGCACGGTGCTCGGGTACGATCCCCACAAGTCCTTTCGACAGGCGGACCACATGCTCAGCAATATCTTTTCCGCCATCGATGCCGCGTTCGCGGAACCTGAAAATGCGCACAGGGTGAAAATAGGGTTGGCCGACTACCTCGTGCTCGACGCCCTGATTGGCAACACAGACCGTCATCATGAGAATTGGGGCATCTTGCTGTGGCAAGTCGGAGAGGACTGGGAGGGAGTACTTGCACCCACATTCGACCATGCGTCGTCACTCGGCCGCGAGTTGGCGGACCTTTCCCCAGGGAAGTGCCGCCAGCGCCTGCTCGACGAGGGCCGAATAGGCGAGTACTCGGAAAAAGCGAGAGGCGCTATTTTTTGGAACAACACCGACAAATACGGTCTAAGCCCTCTGGAACTCGTGCGGCGTGCAGCAGCATTGCATCCTGGATTATTCAAGCCGGCTCTGGCCCGCCTGGCTCGACTGGAGCGGGAACAAATTCGGGGAATCATCGACCGGGTTCCGGCCGACTGGATGACCTCTCTCGCACGAGAATTCGCTCTTGAGCTGATGTGCTACAATTACAAAGAGTTAGAGAAGATCAGACTATGAATGAAAAAACGCTTTTTCTTGCTTGGCAAGACAAGCCTGCAACACGCCGGTGGTATCCGGTCGGCCGCATGGACGTACAAAAGCGCGTTCCCTTTTATCGGTTTTGCTACATGCGAGGAGCCGAGCGGGCGCAGCGCGAAAGTGGCTTTCAGCCGTTACTCGATTTCCCCGATCTCCATAAATGCTACGACTCGTTTGACTTGTTTCCGCTTTTCCAAAACCGAGTGATTGCGCCGGGTCGGCGGGACTTTCGCGAATACCTTAGCCTGCTTGACCTGCCCGGCCAAGCCGGCCCCCTGGAGATTCTATCCGTGGATGGTGGCCGCCGGGTGACCGACAGTTTCGAGGTGTTTCCCAAGATCGAACGCCGCCCGGACGGATCGTTTCGGTGCAGGTTCTTTCTCCACGGATGGCGGCACGTGAGCGAAGCGGCTCAGCGCCGGATGGGGCTGCTCAAGCCCGGTGAGAAATTGTACGTCGCAATCGAATTAACAAATCCGGCGACCGGGTTCGCGCTGCAAATCCAAAGCGAGGATTATCACCTGATCGGCTGGGCGCCACGCTATCTGGTGAGCGATCTGGTCAGCGCGCTCGCGAAAGCGCCCGGAGACTACCGGGCACAGGTGGTTCAAATTAACCCCATCCCAGCGCCCTCGAAGCAGCGCCTGCTGGTCGAGTTCTCCGGGCACTGGCCGCCGGACTACGAACCAATGACCAAGGGAGATTTCGAGCCGCTCGTTACCTGACGCTTCTGCCTTCCCCAGGTCGACCGTGATTACCGACGTCAATAGCGAAGACCGGCTGGTGCAAGCGACGTTCGCGGATCACCTTGAGAAAGTTCTCGGCTGGGGCAGCGTTTACGCCTACAACAACGAGACATTCGGTTTGCAAGGCACACTGGGGCGCGCGTCTGAGCGCGAGGTGGCTCTGGTGCGCGACCTGCGCGTGGTGCTCAAAAAGCTGAATACAGATGTGCCCGAGTCTGCGCTTGAGCAGGCCATGCAGAAACTCATCCGAATCGATTTCGCCCGCTCCCTCCTCCAGCACAATCGCGAATACTACAGCTACATTCGCGAGGGCGTTCCGGTGGAGTGGCGCGACGCATCGGGCCAGACGCGCCACGCTAGGATGCGGGTTGTCGATTTCCGTAACGTCAGCAACAATCGCTTTCTGGCCGTTCGCGAGCTGAAGATCCAGGGTACGCGCGTACCGCACTACAATCGGCGTGCCGACTTGGTTTGTTTCGTCAACGGCTTGCCGCTGGTATTTATTGAGCTGAAGGCGGTCTACCGCAACCTCCGGGCCGGGTTCGATGACAACCTCACGGACTACATGAGCGAGCACAGTATCGCTCACGCCTTCCACCACAACGCTTTCCTGATTGTCAGCAACGGCGACCGAGCACGCTACGGCTCGATCACCAGCAAATGGGACCACTTTGTCGAATGGAAACGCAACGCCGAGACGGACAAGGGCCGGGTGGACGCGGAGTCGCTCCTCGACGGGATGCTCGCCAAGGAACGGTTGCTCGACCTGGTGCAGAACTTCATCGTGTTTGATGATAGCCGAGCCGGCGGGACCCGCAAGGTTGTAGCCCGCAATCAGCAGGTGCTCGGCGTAAACAATGCGGTGGCTTCCGTTATCCGTCAGGAAGAATTGAAACGACAATTTCCCCCGGGCCAGCGTTTGGTCCAGTACCAAGTTCCGATGCCGAAACTGATGGGAGTGGAGGGACCTCCACCCCCAGACTTGCCCACATTGCCCCCGGACGCCTCGGACCACTCCGACGACGATATACTGCCGCTGGTCAAGCGGGCCCACCCCAACCTGGGCCGACTGGGCGTTTTCTGGCACACCCAGGGAAGCGGCAAATCCTACTCCATGGTGTTCTTTGCCGAAAAGGTGCGTCGCGTCGTGTCTGGAAACTTCACGTTCCTTCTGATGACCGACCGCGAGGACCTGGACGACCAGATCTGGCGCACGTTTGTCGGCTGTAGCGTCACGGACGAGAAAACGCCCCGGGCCTGCTCGGGCGAGGATTTGCAGCGAATCCTGCAAGAGAACCACCGGTTCGTATTCAGCCTCATCCACAAGTTCAACCGGCCGGTCACCAAGCCCTACAGCGAGCGTGATGACATTATTGTGATCTCTGACGAGGCCCACCGGACCCAAGCGGGGAAGTTCGCCAGAAACATGCGACTGGCGCTGCCAAACGCTTCCTTCATCGGGTTCACGGGAACACCGCTGTTTAAGCACGACCAGCTAACGCGCCGTATCTTTGGCAACTACATTTCACGCTATGACTTCAAGCGATCGGAAGAGGATCAATCCACGGTGAAACTGATCTACGAAAACCGGGGCGAAAAACTGGGGATCGCGCGGCTCGATTTGAACGACCGCATCGCCGATGCCGTCGAGCAAGCAGAGCTCGACCCCGATCAGCAGGCGCTGCTCGAAAAGTTGCTCGGCAAGGACTACGAGGTCATCACAGCCGATGACCGGCTGGACAAGCTGGCGGATGACTTTGTGGAGCACTGCGCGACCCGATGGGAAACCGGAAAGTCGATGCTGGTCTGCATTGACAAGATAACATGCGCGCGAATGTTCAAGCGAATCGAGCCACGGTTGAGGGCCAAGCTTGCAGAAATCAGGACATTGCTGCCAATCAGGCAGGCGGAATTGGCCGCCACCAGCGATCCAGACGAGCAGGAACGTCTGACAAAGGAGGCCACATTTCTGCGCGGCCAGGCGCAGTGGATGGAAAGCACAATCATCGAGATCGTAATCAGTGAAGCCCAGAATGAGGTTCGGGACTTTGAGAAATGGGGCTTCGACATCATCCCGCATCGGGTAGTGATGAAGACCGGATTCGCGACGCCGGACGGCAAGAGGGTGGCAGTGGATGACGCTTTCAAGGATCCTGAGCATCCCTTCCGAGTAGCGATTGTCTGCGCTATGTGGCTGACAGGGTTCGATGTGGAGTGCCTCTCGACCCTCTATATCGACAAACCGATGAAGGCTCACAACCTGATGCAGGCCATTGCCCGGGCGAACCGTGTTTTTCCCGGCAAGGCGTGCGGCGTGATCGTGGACTACAACGGCATGCTGAAAAGCCTTCGCGAGGCGCTGGCGCAATACGCCCTTGGGGATGAGCAAGGCGCCGGCGGTGGCGGAGATATCGTAGGACCCATTGAGGATCTGGTAGCGGCTCTGGTTCAGGCCATCGAAGCCACGGAAAAGCACCTACTGGGGCTTGGTTTCGACGCCGATCGCCTTCGTGGCACCACCGGCTTCGACCGTATTCAGGCCCTGCGCGACGCAGTGGATGCACTCTACACCACAGACGAGGCCAAGCGGCGTTTTGAGATCATGGCCCGGCAGGTGTTCATCCGCTTCAAGGCTCTGCTCATGGAGCCAAGCGCTTTATCTTATGCTGAGAGGCACGACAACATCGAAGCTATTTACAAGAAGCTCGAAGAAAAACGCGACACCGCGGATGTGACCGAGGTCCTCAAGGAGTTACACCGTATCGTTAACGAGGCTATCCGCACAGCGGCGCCCGGTGACGACCACGCCGAAGGGCTAACGGTGGATCTGAGCCAAATCGATTTCGAAAAGCTTCGTCAAGAGTTCGCGAGCAAGGTTCGGCGGAAGCATACCGCGCTCCAGGACATCCGTACGGTCGTGGAGAAGAAATTAGCGGAGATGCTAGGCCGCAACCCGTTGCGCATGGACTATTACAGGAAGTATCAGGAGATCATTGCCGACTACAATCGCGAAAAGGACCGAGCGATTGTTGAAGCGACCTTTGCCCAGTTGGTTGCGCTTGCTGCCGGCCTTGACGCCGAACAGAGGCGAGCTGCGGAGGAAGGGCTCAGCGATGACGAGCTGGCGCTGTTCGATCTACTGTTCAAGGACAACATTACTAGAGCTGACCGTGAGAGATTAAAGCAGGCGAGCAGAAGGTTGCTTTCGTCCCTGCGCGACCTGCTCCGGCCTATGCAGGACTGGACTCAGAAGGCAACCACGCAAGCGGAGGTGAAGGTTTTCATCCTGGATAATCTGTACGAAGCACTACCTAGGCCCCCCTTCACGGAAGCTGAAACAGAAGAAGTCGCCGGCCGCGTGTACGACTACGTGTGGCAGCGCAGCGCAAGCGGCTACAATCTTGTTGCCGCGTAGCTTGGATGCGGGCTGTAAAGATGACGAGTGCACGCCCGATTTTGCCGGCCAGCCAGTGTTCACACGTAGTGGAGGCTACGACGCGCGCCGGTCGGTTGCCGTTCAATTGGGAAGGAAACTCGCTGCGATGAAGTCTAAGAGCCTATGCGAAGCAGCCGAATGAATGCGAGCGATTCCGTGTTGATCGCGACGAAGAGCTTACCTCGTCTGCCAGGCTAGGAGTGAACCGTGGACAAGGCTATCTCAAAGCATTCTGATGGCAAAGACCATCCGAAACGGAATCGCGGAAGAGTCTTCATCCTTGGCGCGGGTGTTTCTGCTTCGTCTGGCATCGCCATTGCCGACCGCATCCTCCGGGAAGCAATGCTCAAACTCGTCCATGCTGATTACTCGCGGGCGGACCGCGTACATAGGTTGCTTGGCTATCTGTACCCCAACTTCGACGAACAGATGCGCAACTACCCGAATATAGAGGATTTCTTAAATCTTCTGGAAATGGCCAAGAGATTCAACACGGAAGAATTCATCGCGAGCGAGATGTGGTCGAAGAAAAAGTTGGAGGAAGTGGAAGCAATCACTTTACGGGCCGTGACGGATTACATCTGGAGCCTCATGGGAAAGAAAGAAAAGCAGCGCCACATCCGGGATTTTGTACATCGGTCCCTACGAGTGGGTGACACGATCATCACGTTCAATTGGGACCTCACAGTTGAACGTGCTTTGGAAGAGCACCCCCGCGACCCCGGCTTCTTATACACATATTCCCGCAATCGGAAGGAAAAGAGCTTTTCCCTATTGAAACCGCATGGCTCGATTGACTGGTTTCCCAGAAAGGCATTGCGGAACTTGGCGTCAGAAGCCGAAGTCGGAAATCTCGATTCCGAACTCTGCTACTATCCGCAGTTTGACCGCGCTGCCAACCCTGACCTAACTGAAATTCCACCTGTAATTGTTCCCCCAGTCGCCAGTAAAGAGTTCGGTTTTGAATACCTCAAGCGTACCTGGCGCTTCGTCTTCCGAGCAGTGTCAGATGCCCAAGAACTTCATATAATCGGGTACTCGCTTCCTCGCGAAGATCAATTCGCGCGGCTTGTTTTCAGGCGTGCCGTTCGGAACAACATTGTGAAGGCGTCCAGGCGGAATGAGAAGCCCGTTAAGGTTTTAGTCGTTAATCCTGACCCCGCCGCCGAGCGCGTATTTTCGCGGTTAGTCGGACGCGGGGTCGAAGACTTTGATTATCGTCAGGCATACTTTGAGGACTATGTTGAGGGAATACAAGATTAGAAACCCGCCCAGACTATTAATGGAATTGCGACCCTCGGGCATCTCCGGCATTGGAGTCTTTGCAGCCAGGGCAATTCGGAAAGGGCTCAAGATTGCGGACGGTATTGCGGAGGAGGACTACAAGGACTTAGTCCCTTGGGAGCTACTGAAGCGGTTCGATGGCTCGATTCAAAAGAAGATCCGTGATTTCTGCATAGGCACACCGGCGGGATTTATCCCTCCAGAAGACCTTGATTTCAACCGGCTTTCGATTGAGTGGTACTTCAATCATTCGTGCGACGGCAATGTGGGCTTCAATCGGAGCGGAGATTTCATTGCAATTAGGAACATCTCGAAGCATACGGAACTGACCTACGACTACGGTCTTGCTGAATCGAATCCGAGATTCAAGATGTTCTGCAAGTGCGGGAGCAGAAAGTGTCGCGGGATAATCACGGGCAATGATTGGAAGAAAGAAACATTTAGAAGACGCCGAATTGCACACATGCTTCCTGCATTGAGAGGTAACAAGTAGTCGAGCCACCACGTCTAGCCTATCATCTGTTTTTTCCTCTTGCGCCGAATCCTTGCCCAAAAACCCTCAAACAATTAAGCGAATCGCGGCCGTTACTCCTTTGGCTTCAATCGCTTAGTTTTCCATACAATCCCTCATGCCCTGCCCTCTGCGCGCGTCTACGCGAACGCTAGGCCCTATCCCGCTACGACATACATTCTAAATCGGATTCAGTCGCGCTTGCGGCAGACCGCCTGCTGACCGTCAGTCCCCCTGCCAAACCCTCGTCAATTTCACTGCCAAACTGGAGATTATTCAGTCCCGCTTGCGGCAACCCGCGTGCTCCTAGACAATTGGCGTGCCAAAACGTCGTCAACTTCATTGCCAAACCCTTCCGCTTCGACCCCGCTTGCACGGTATTTATTCTTCACGTCATGCCCGATTTAGAGTTATTTCTCTTGACATAGCTTAGCTTAATGATAGGCTAACCCTATGAAAACAGTGGCTCAAACCGAAAGGAGCAAAGCGATGGACAATGCGGAGCGCTGGAATCTGGCCAAAGAATGGACGGACGCATTCGACAGCGGCGAAGGCCGCCATCCCATCGGCATCAGTTCGGTGGGGTTCCGATACGACGGTCATGGCTTTTTCGCCCCTCAATTCAAAAGTTACCGGGCCGCCTCGTGCGAACTGAGAGAACGGCGACTTGAGAAGGCCAAGCAGATAGTGGCCACCGGCAAATGCCCGCACTGTGGCACTCCCTTGGTTTACAACTCACCGATCACGGGCTGGTGGCAATGCGGTGCCTATGCGTGCGAGGCAATGCGAAAGCCGGAATTCAAGGGCTTGCCATCATGCAGTTTTCAAATCTTCACCGCATAGCGAACGTTTCGGTCTGCCCCTCCAGGCGCGGGGCAGATCGAAGCACTCGCGCTTCAGGAAGGAATGGAGAAACCACAATGAGCGAAGAAACCAGCAAGGGATTATGGGACGACGCGGAAATCATTTACGCCTACACGCGGGCGCAGGCCATCGAGGATGGCGAACTGGTGGACGTGAGCGAGACGGCGCGCGAGGCGGGAATCAAATTCCCGGTGGCGGTGACGCGGGCGGTTTGGGTCAAGTACGTCGAGATCCCGGAGGGGGTGACTTGCCAGGACGAACGGGGGCGCCTGTGGGACATCCTGTGGATGTTCCGCTGCGCGGCAGGCAAGGTCGACGGCGACACCCTGTTTGTCAAACTCTACGTCCGAAACCACAACCGCGAGCGGCTGGACAGCCGGGACCTGGTAACCCTGAAAGCAGTGTGCGGGCCAGGGGACACGCCCGAGCCGGTCATCACCATCATGTTGCCAGACGAAGATTGACCCCTGCGGCCAGCCTCACGTGGCGGGGTTGGCTGGAGCGTTGGGTTCCAAAAGGAGAAACAGAAATGCTCACAAAGACACGTTACATACCAAAGGATTCACGACCGATAGAGCACCCGGCAGGACTTGGCGTTGCCTACCTCTATGGGGACGGTCGGCCTTGCGTGATTGCTTATGGCGGCAAACGGACAAAGGCTGACTGGCACTATTCATTCCGAACTCAGGAAGCCGCTCAGAAGAAAATTGACGAATGGTTCGCCTCGCTGACAGGACACGAGACGCTGAAAGCACAATTTAAGGCGGAGAGAAATAAGCCGCACAGCCTCAAGGTGGGCGACATCATTTACAACTCCTGGGGATGGGAGCAAACCAACATCGACTTCTATCAGGTCGTGCGGGTTTCGGAGCACTGTGTATGGCTTCGCAAGCTCTGCCATGAGACCGAAGAAAAGGGCTTCATGCAGGGACCGACTCGGCCAATCCTTGGCCAGTTCGCGGAAGACGAAATTACACAGCACCACGCCAGCGAAAACGAGCACGGCGTTCATATCCATTTTAAGTACGGCGCGGGCTGCAAATGGACCGGAGGAGACCTGTGGTGCTCCTGGTATGCCTAACTGACGCCTGCCGCCTGCCTCTGCGGGTCCGGGGCAGGCAGGAGGTGTCAAATGCCAACCATGACCATAAAACCCAGCGACGGTCATATCTTCAAAGCCTGGACATTCGCCCAATGGCAGCGCGACTGGCGACGACGCCAGCGGCGAGCTGCGCGCATCATCTACAAGGCGCTATGCGCCGGCGGCAAGGTGATCGAGGAGTGGCACAATCGGGAAACCATCTGGCCCGACGCGGCGACCCGGACCTTTATCCCGGAGTGTCAAAACGCTGAGTACCTGACGGGACATATTGTAAGCCGCATGTTCGGCTTCGGCCTGACCGTGCGGACCGAAGGGGGCACCCATGCAGACCAGCATTGATCTCGGCGAACCCAGGCAAAACGGCTTCGATTATCCAGTGCCCCTAACCGAGAAGTACCAGCCCCGGAAGATCGAAGACTTCATCGGCCTGGAAGGTCCAAAACGGCTGTTCGGGAATCTCCTGAAAGCACCCCGCCCCGTGGCCCTATTGCTGGTCGGCCTTCCCGGCTGCGGAAAGACCACTCTGGCGATGGCCTTCGCTGAGCAATTGCCCGGCACTCTGCACCATATCAGCAGTCAGAAATGCGATGTGGCGGCCCTCGACCGGCTGAACGATACCCTCTGCTATTACCCGACGCGCGGGAAGTTTCATATCGTGAAGGTGGATGAAGCTGACCAGATGACAGACAAAGCGCAGCTTCAATTACTCTCCCGGCTTGACGGCACCGCGAGTCTCAAGCCGAAATTCGGTGGTGGCTGGGAGCGGGGAACCCCGCTGCCGGTGATCTGGATTTTCACCTGTAATGGCCGGGGGGAGGAGGGCACGACCCCACCGAGC
>Ga0181538_10001747_pt1 | contig 23748 bp, 25 predicted proteins | sample PEATcosm2014_Bin_40_FD_119773 | JGI IMG/M metagenome (GOLD analysis project Ga0181538, IMG submission 119773) | Peatland microbial communities from MTU Mesocosm Facility, Houghton, MI, USA - PEATcosm2014_Bin23_30_metaG | ecosystem: Environmental > Terrestrial > Soil > Wetlands > Peat | place... | reverse complement strand
CCAACGAATTCGCCAAGGAAATCGCGGCTAGCCGCGATTTCCTTCGGATACAAACAGCCGAAAACTCACCCTAGAACTGGTATGAAAAAGCCGGTCCGATCAAGTGATATAAACTCTCTCATTGAACCTGGTACAAAAACTCGGGCGGGTCAAAGTGGCGCGGACAAAGCTACACGGTCAGGTCAAGGCTTCGTGACTAGAAGCAGCTCATAGAAAAGCTTAAACACCTTGATGGATTTCCGGAGTGGGACTCTCCTCCCCGTCGTCGAAGAAGAAATGCGGGCTCGGCGCGAGGAGAGAAGAAGAGGAGGCGGAACAAGCAAGTCGGAAAGCATGGGGAGGAAGGTGTGCAAAAGTGAACAGACACCCTTTTTCTCGGGTCTTAGCATGCGGGTTGCACCGGAAACAAAGCAAGTGGTTAGAAGCACGGGAGGCCACTTGAAATATAGACACGGATCGTTGTTCTTAGCAGTTGCCCTTTCTACCGCCGCGCCGGCTTTTGCCGACAAAGTCCCTGCCGACTTTAGGGACGGAGATAGGGATTCGGTCTACACGCAAGCTTTGCCTAATGCTAAAGGACTGCAAGGTGCACCCGTTTACCGCAATTCCGGTTTGAGCATATTCAAAGAGGAAGAATTTCGGAGTGAATTTAATACTGTCGTCCCAATGGGCGACTTTAGCAAAGATGACAAGACTTCAGATCTTGGTGCGCTATTGAACTCTGAATTTGCTTCGACCAACCATCAGGTGAGTCCGTTTGATCGAAGCTTCAATCATGATGAATTTTGGGGAAGGGATGGCGGAAAAGACTGGGACAATCACAACCAGTGGAAATGGGATGGCAATGATGGCGCCCTGTCCGTGGTTGTTACTCCAGAACCTGGGTCCCTTGCGCTCTTGCTGTTTGGTTTGGCAGGGTTGGGGATGATTGTATACCGGCGTAACCCTCTGAAGAAGGCAGTTTAGGAGTTCCCTTGAGCCCTATCCGTCAAAGGAGTCCAGTTTGTATCGACAAGACTCAGACAACATACAAACCCGGTTGCCGGACGAAGACCGCCTGCTTGAATTGATTTCCACGGACGCTCCGCTTGTCCAGGTGCTGAATAAACTTTGCACTGCGTTCGACCTCCAAGTAGGCAATGTCGTGTCGTTGGTGTTGTTCCCGGATGACGAGGAACATGCCGTGCACAGAATTGCGCGCAGTGCAGTTGATTTTGGACTGTTTGTCTTTTGTTGTGCAGCCATTGTATCACCTGACGAAGAGCTGCTTGGCACCTTCGAGGCCTATAGCTGCCTTCCGCGGGGTCCAACCCCCAGTGAGTGTAAGCTGATCGAGCGAGCAGCGCATCTCGCTGCACTCGCAATTCAACGCCAGCATAACCAACAGGACTCCGGGAGTTTGCCCTTCCATTCGAAGGGCGCGATGGGCAGAAGCCCTCGCAATATGCCCCCCTCCAACAACTGATTGACGGCAGAGCTTGCAAGGGAGAAGCAACACCAATTCTGCGCCAGGAGCCATGACCGAGCAGCCATGTATAAGACCTTCTTTGGGCTGCGCGAAAATCCTTTCAATATTAATCCGGACCCTTGATTTCTGTATTTAACTCCGCAGACTCAAGAAGCGCTGGATCAGCTGACCTATGGAATCCAGAACCGCAAGGGTTGTATTCTGCTCACGGGTGAGGTCGGCACGGGTAAGACGACGCTGATCAACCACGTCCTCGATTGGCTACGCCGACCGGTTTCGTCGAAACCGATGGCGTCAAGTAGGAACCAGCTTGTTTTAAGGAGGCCTCGACCTGAGGAAGACGGTACCTTTTCGTCTCGCGCGAACTTTAACTTAGTCGTGCAAGACAACGCTTAGGAGGGAATCGTTGACGTGGATCTCGCCGTCGTACTGGATGAAGCCCAACTTCCTGAATTTGTTCATGAAAAAATTGACCCGGGACCGCGTTGTGCCAATCATCCCCGCCAGCATCTCTTGCGATACTCTGGGAAGCAGCTTTTGAGGATGGCCCGGCGCGCCATAGCGCGCCAGCAGCAGCAGAGTGCGCGCCAACCGTTTTTCGCTGGAGTTGAAGAGCTGGTCGATCAGGTCCGCTTCGACTCGGGTGTTTCGCGTAAGCATATAAGCAATGAAGCGGTCGGAGAAATCGCGTTCCCCATGGAGTACGCGAATCATCTCGTTTTTCTCGATCACGAGCACGGTGGTGGGCGCAATCGCGGTTGCCGTAGCCATGCAAATGGATTGGCCGGCAAGACACCCTTCCCCAAAAAAATCGCCCGGTCCCAGAACTGCTACAACGGCTTCCTTTCCGGACTCATTGACTACAGTAAGCTTCACACCGCCTTCCTGAATGTACAGAACATTCTTCGCGGGATCGCCCTGCCCGAAGACGATGTCTTTTCCTCGAAACTTTACAACCTTTTTTCCCACACCGGCCGAGTCGAGAAATAATTTCACGTCGAAAGCAGGGCTTCTTGAATTGGCATTTCGGGGGGAGCGAAGGACTTTGACGGATACACTTCGAGTTGGGGAGTGCATGATTAAACCCGAATTCGGCCCAACGGGGGAGGCATTTGATGTCGTTCTCAACGCTCTGTACTCCTGTCGCGGTTGACCGGATTGTGGCCCGGGTCCAACGGGAAGCTACACTTACAGCCCTCACGGTACTGTGCTGCAAATGGAATAAGCGGGGTATCGGGGATGCTGCTAATAATGAAGGGCTTTGTCCGGAGAAACCCTGACAAGAGGGCGCAGGTGCGCTGGATATTGGGGCAGGAAGGCGCGCTGAAACCAAATTCCTACCGAGCCGAGTGGCCCGGCTCAGTCTCCAGTGTTTCTGGGGTCAACAGGCCCATTTGCATGGCAAAACGAATCACATCACTGCGCGTCCGAAGTCCGAGCTTCTCAGCAAAACGTGAACGATATGTCTCAACGGTTTTCACGCCCACAGCAATCTGCTTGGCTATTTGTGCACTGGTGTAACCCCGCGCCACGAGGCTGAGCACCTGCAGCTCACGGTCGCTGAGGATGTTTATCGGCCGTGTGGAACCAGCTTTTTTGCCTCTCTTCGCAAGCACGTCCTGGACAAGAACACTAGCCAAACGCGGGTCCACGAAGATCCCTCCGCGATGGATCGCTCGAATAGCGGCAAGCAGCTCCGCATCTACAGCCCTTTTCAATAGGTAGCCAGAGGCGCCGGCCGCCAGTGCCGATCGTAAGTAGGCGGGGTCATCGTGCATGGTGAGGACGAGCACCCGGGTTTCGCGGCAGTTTCGCGCTATCTCCTGCAGCGCCTTCATACCCCCGACCCGAGGCATGGTGAGGTCAAGCAAGGTCACATCCGGTCTCGTTTCCCGTACTTCTTGAACCACCTTTTCTCCATCGGGAGCTTCTGACACAACTTCCATATCGTTCTGGGTATTAACGAGCATTCTCAGTCCGGCGCGGAGAATTGCGTGATCATCCACGATCATGACTCTGATCTTGTGCGTTCGCGCCGGCATTTCAAGTACTCCTCGGTTCCGCCACGGGCTGGAGGTCCTGGTTGGCAAGTGGGACTCGTACCACAATCTTGGTCCCCTTGCGCTGGGATGGAAAACTGACCGTCCCGCCCAACATTGCCGCTCTCTCTCGCATACTCTGAATGCCTAGGCGGTGCGAGGAGACTGCCACGGCCTTAGCGTCAAAACCACATCCGTCATCAACTACCGCGACCTCCAAAGCCGTGACCGAACGCGCGAATTTGATGCTGACATTCTTGGCTCCCGAATGTCTGGCTACGTTGGTCAGGGCTTCCTGGAGAATGCGATACAACCCGATCTGAACTGCTAGCGGCAAGTTGCCGGAGCCAATTCCACGCGGTGTGAGATGGACAGCTATCTTGTGGGTCTCTCGATACTCGGCAACGTATCGGCTCAGCGCAAAACCCAGGCCATGGTCCTCCAGCACCATTGGGTGAAGCCCGCGGGCGAGCCGTCCGATCTCTTCCATCGCCCGCGCAGTGATTTCCCGCAGCCGCCGCCCCTGGACCTTAACATATGCCAGGTTCCGGGAGTGGGAGTGTTCCAGAGCACGCAGGCCGACCAAGAGAGACGTGAGCAACTGGCCGGTTTCGTCATGCAATTCGCGCGCAACCCGGCGCCTTTCCTCCTCTTGAGCCGAAAGCACGCGTTCCAGGAGAAGCCGGCGTGTCGCTTCGGCTTGTTTGATTTCTTCAACCTGCTTGCGTTTTTGCTCGCTCAGATCGGTTATCACCATGCCCAGGGCTTGGCCCTTGTATCTCCGAAACCGGTTCAGAGACAAATGGACCGGAACCAGACTTCCATCTCTGCAACGCAGGTCGAATTCGCCTTTCGTGACCCCTTTCTGAGCCTCCGCTAGGAAAGCCTCAAATCTGTCTCGCTCTGTTTCCTCGATGAGCGACTCAACCGCCATCCCGACAACTTTTCCTGGTGGCCTGTGAATCAGTTCTGCAAACCTGCGGTTGCAGTAGAGCACAGCGCCATCTCGGGAAAGAGTCGCCGCGCCTTCGCCCATGGCCTCCACCAGCATGCGATAAGCGGGTTCTCCACCTTTCAGAGTAACCACTTGCGGTCCGCGACGGCCGGAAACCATGAAAGCATCCACTTCGCCTGACTGTATGGCGCTCACGGTTTTCTGCGCAGTTTTCAGCCGTGCGAGGAGCGTTTTTCGCTGATCCCGCGGCGTGGATGAGGGCAGTTTGCGTTTGTTAGACATCGGCTAATTTGAGCCCCTATTTCAGCGCGTCGGTTGAAGATCCAAACCCACAATGACACTCTCGGTCCTTGAGAGGTTCCCTAAGATTTTTTTGACCGGCGGCGGGAGCCTTCTCACCAGGGTCGGAATAGCGATGATTTGATCGCCCTTGGCCAGTTGCGGCTTCTCCAGCAAGTCCACCACTTCGATACGGTACTTGCCCCGCAGCTTGTCCTCGCAAATCTTTTTGAGGTTGGCGATCGCAGCAATTGAATTAGGGGTTTGGCCCGCGATGTAAAGGCGCAATCGCCAAAAGTCACGAGCAGTACTTTTGGCAGGGCGACGCTTTCTTGCTGAACGCTTCTTCATGTCGGCGCTCGGTTTCTGGTCCAGATAGGCCAAACCTGCTACTCCGCCGCCGCGACTGAACCCGGGCCTGTGACGGTCGTGGCCAGCGTGTGATCCCTCAGAACGTTGCCCAATTCGACGCCTCTTTCACTCACGATTAGCTCACGTGGCTCGCGCGAATGGGCCATGCCGCGGGATTTCAGAACGTAAAGCTCGCGTCTCGGTCGCCCATTGGATTTGTTGTCCCGCAACACAATCCAGGTGTCCATGAGAGAGGAGACAGCCGCCGCAGTTCTCTCCTGGGGGTCTCCTGCGAATGTCAGATTCGTGAACATTGATGTGATCTGTTCCACTTTTAGAAAATCGACCAGGCGCATGAGCATCGATTTAACGTTATAAGTGCCCGAGATCGAAACCAGGTTCGTGATCGGGTCGATGACCACAACGCTTGGTCGAAGCTTTTCGATCAATTTGTGAACCGCGGCCAAGTGTGCTTCCAGGCCGATGCTGGTTGGCCGCATCGCGTGGAAGTGCAATAAGCGCTTTTTTACCCACGGCTCCAGGTGAAGGCCAACTGAGCGCATGTTACGGAGAATCTGGCTGGGAGATTCTTCAAAAGCGAAATAAAGGCAATTTTCGCCACGGGCGCAGGCGGCACTGACGAAGTTCGCTGCCACGCTGGATTTCCCAGTTCCCGACGTGCCCGATACCAGCACACTGCTTCCACGGAAGAAACCCTTACCTTCCATCATCTCGTCCAAAGTGGGAATTCCCGTTGAAACGCGATCCGTCAGTGCTTGGTGGGCAAGTGCCAGTGAGGTGATCGGCACCACCGAGATGCCCTCGCGATCTATCAGGAAAGGATACTCATCGGTGCCGTGGGAGGTGCCCCGGTACTTGACGACTCGCAGCCGCCGGGTGGAAATCTGTTCCGTAACTCGATGGTCCAGTGCGATCACGCAATCGGCGATGTATTCCTCGAGCCCGTGACGCGTCAGCGTGTGTTCTCCGGCTTCCCCGGTAACGACAGCGGTAAGCCTGTGTTCTTCCAACCAATGAAACAGCCGGCGGAGTTCCGCTCGCAGCATCGTTGAGTCAGTTAATCCGGCAAAAAGTGCCTCGATGCTGTCCAAGACCACGCGCTTTGCCTTGATCGTTTTGACCGCGTGGGCCAAACGGATGAACAAGCCCTCGAGGTTGTATTCTCCAGTTTCGGCGATCTGGCTTCGCTCAATGGAAACATAGTCCACCAACAACATCTTGCGTTTCGTAAGCGCACGCAAATCAAAACCCAGTGATGCGACGTTGGCCCTCAGCTTCTCCTCGGTTTCTTCGAAGTCTATGCATACGCCAGGCTCGCCGTATCGAACAGCGCCGTGCACCAGGAATTCCATCGCGAGTAAGCTCTTGCCGCATCCTGCGCTGCCACACACTAGGGTGACACGACCTTTCGGCAGACCTCCTCCCGTGACTTCATCCAGCCCTTGGATTCCTGTGGGGGCCTTGGGGAGCGATGGGCGAACGACTTTCGGCCTGGCGCGGGGCATAGCGAGACTCCTGAACCGGAATTTGCGATTTGGACCTCTGATTTACGCATCGTACCCTTACTCCTTCCCTCTAATCAACGAATTTGCCAACCGAGTGCGCCCCCAATGCGAAGAGCTGCCGCACTCGTCCGTTCAAGCTCAACCCTATACGGCACTATGTCCCCGTGTTAACAAGTGACCTGTCCCATAGTGAGTGTCCCAAAGAGGACAGACGAAGGCCAAGGAATAAGCTACTAAACCAGCGACGGATCAAGCGAGTGAAGCCAAAACTCGGGAGGCGGAGATGCCATTGGATAAATCAGCGAGGGGCAACTTGAGCGATCATCGGGGAATCTTGGGGGTGTGCTGGCTCATATATGGGATTTTCCGGCTGATTATGGGAATTTGCCTCATTGTGTTTAGCGGAACAGCCACGGTCATGTTTGGCGCTCTCCTGGATCGCGTGCCTAATCCGTTCGCGTTGATGAGTGATTTCCATATTGTTTATGCAAGTATCGTGGTCTTAGCCTTTCTATGCGGTGTTTTCGGGGTCTTGGCTGGATTGGCCCTCTTGGCAAATCAACGGCCGGCACGCACACTGGCTCTCCTTGCGGCTTTCTTGTCGGTCTCTGAAATTCCGTTTGGGACCACTCTGGGAATCTATTCGCTTATCACTCTGCTTCCATTGCGCGGTGTCTCTCCGGCACTCCGTTCTCAAGAAAGCGCACGATAAAAGCGTTGACAGGTCGATTCTTAACCGAAAACGCGGGTGTGACTCATATCGAACAGATTTTAAATTCGTGCTCTGTCAGCATTCTCATCTCAAGCACGAATCAATGGAAAGCCAAAATCCGTGCTGCGCGCGGCAAATCGATTTCTGATTGGCGCGCTCTGAGATAAAAGGAGTTCAAGACATGCTTGGATTAATCGCCGCAGTTCTCATTATTCTTTGGTTGCTGGGGTTTTTCGCATTCCACGTTACCACTGGATTGATTCACCTCGTGCTTATTGTCGGTCTCATACTGCTCGTCATCCATTTTTTGAGTGGCAGAAGCGCCACGGCGTAAAAGACCGGTGGACTCGGGGAGAGTCTGATCCAGCCTGAGGTGTGTGAGCAATTCTCGAAAGTGGCTACATCGAAAATAGCCCAGCGGCTGAGCTGACGCTATGGTTATGGAATTCCGGAGGCAGCCGCAAAGTGCAAGCAGAATGGAACACGCAGAAGGACACCGGGCCGTTAGGCCAGGCAGATCTCATGCAGAATATTCGCGAACTCATTGGACAGGTCTCAGCGCTATTTCACAAGGCAATTGCCGCTGTACGGAAAAACCGCGCGGCCCGCGTCACTTTCCGGGCCGTTGCTGGAATCGCCCTGGTTCCGGTGATCTTCGCGGTACTCACAGTCCTCTACGTCAACCTTGATCGTTCAGACCTTCCCGATTTAGGTGGATTCATACGCTTTGAGCCCCCCACGACGGGCCACATCTACGATGCGAATGGCCACGTCCTCATCGAATTAGGAAAAGAACGCCGGGAAATCATCCAATATGGGGAAATTCCAGACGTCCTGCGGCAAGCGATCCTTTCGGCCGAGGATGAGAACTTTTTCGCACACTCGGGAGTGGATTATTCCGTCTTCCCACGTTTGCTCACCAAGACAAACATTCACGCCTTGATCGCTCGCACTGCTGGCTCAAACGGCGGTAATGCCGCGGAGCGCGCAGCGGTGTTCCCCCAAGGCGGCTCGACGATTACTCAACAGCTTGTGCGGGGTTACTTTCTGCAGCAACTTACGAGCACCAAAAATAGCAATACCCTTCAACACCAGGGTTTTTGCCCGCACCTTCTTGCCTTCTTCATCGGTATCCCGGGCGCCAACAGAGCCTTGCTGAAAGTAGAGGAAATGCGTCTCGCCTCCTGGATTGAGGGAGAGATGCAGAAGCGCTACGGCTCCAAACGTAGAGCCAAGGAAGAACTCCTCGCGCGTTACGCCAGTTTCATCTACTTGGGCAACGGCCGGTACGGCTTCGCAGCGGCCTCGCAGTATTATTTCGGCATCCCGGTGACGGCTCTTACTGCAGAAGATGCCGATAAAGCGGCACTTCTGGCGGGCATCACCAAGTCGCCAGCCGAGTACGCCCCCACCTTGGCGGACAATCAAAAACCGCTCCGCAGGCGGAATCAAATCTTAGCTCTCATGGTTAAGCACCATTTTATTTCCTCACAGACGGCTGGACGCTGCCAGCAAGCTTCAATTCGTCTGGCTGCTCATGCCATTGGTCCGACCGAAGCTCCCGCAGCAGTCGAGAATGTCCTCGAGGAGCTTAAAGGGCTCGACTCCACTCTCACCTCCGATATCGGAATGAATCAGTTGTTGGAGGGCCACATCCAGATTTATTCGACCGTCGATGATCGGATCCAGCGTTTCGCGAACGCAGCACTCGAAAACGGCTTGAAACTTTATGAAAGGCGTCATCCTCAGAATGCGGGGCTGATCCAGGGCTCCGTAGTCGTCCTGCGGAACAGTGACTCCGCCATCTTGGCCGAGGCGGGCGGGCGACGCATCTACAAGGGCCACAACAGCACTTACAGCGACTTTAACCGCGCAACCCAGTCCTCACGCCAACCAGGCTCGGCCATGAAGCCGATTGTTTATCTCGCGGCATTTCGTCAAGGCGCCCTGGATCTCGATACTCCCGTGCCCGACGAGCCCATCTCAGTTGTCGCGCTAGGAGACCCTCCGCTCAAGTGGATCTCCAATTTTGACAATCAATTCAAGGGAATCATCCCAGCGCGGCAGGCGCTGGCGGAGTCGAGAAACGCGGTCGCCATTTGGATTGTTCAACAGATCGGAATAGATTCCGTCTTAACTACAGCACGCGAACTTGGCATCCGAACCTTGTTACATCGCTATGACACTACGGCTCTCGGCGCATCTGAAGTTACCCTGCTCGAACTCGCAAACGCTTACCGCATGATGGCCAGTGGCATCCGTGCGGAGCCTTACGTGATTGCAAGGGTCGAACATAGCGGGGGAGAGGTCGTTTACAGCCACGATTCGCCTTGCCGCTCAATCGACGAGAACGGATTGGATCTGTCCACGATTCAGGAAGGGCTACGCGGGGTCGTGCGCATCCCATCCGGCACCGCGCACGCGCTGGATTCGCACGCCTTTCCCATTCCAGTGATGGGCAAGACCGGCACAACGAACAATTATCGAGACGCCCTTTTTGTCGGTTCCACTTATGGCCCCAACGGAATTACCGTGGCAGTGCGCATCGGCTTTGATGACAACCGTTCGTTGGGCGCGAAGGAAACCGGCGCTTTGACGGCTCTCCCGGTGTTCAGAGAAATTATTCTGAAGATCTACCAGGAAAAGCTGGTGGGGCCAGCGCCGCGATTTCCAGTAGAAATGGAAGAGAACATTGATGCGTATCTTAGGGGAGTACCCTTGCCGAAGGAGGCAATAGGCTTCGTGAACTCGGCCCGTGCGGCCAAACTCGCTGATGATGGAAGGGAAGAGTGCTCGGCGAAGCAGGCCCCCGTGTCAGCAAACAGTTGCGAATCGGCGGGTAAGCAGCGATATGCCATCTACCCTAGTAAGAATGAGAGAGGCAAATTGATTTTTGCAAATGAGTGAAACCTCCCGCTGGGATCCATCCCGAGCGCCGCTTTTTCAGACCGGCTGGTTCGTCGAGTCGTTGATGGCGTAGGCGCTCATTATCCATGTCATTCGTACAAATAAGATTCCGTTCCTACAGACCGGAGCGAGTTGGGCGCTGACGGTCACAACATTAGCAATCATGGCTTTGGGGATGTGGCTGCCGTATTCCCCTCTGGCCCTGTGCTGGGCTTCACGCACCTGCCGCGGATGTACTGGCCAGTCCTTCTGCTCACGCTGCTCGGCTACGTGGGCCTTGCGCAGATTATCAAAGTGTGGCTGCTGCGAAGACCAATGGACCTAAACCGGCATTTCCGGCGAAGGCACTATTGGCTGTGCAGTTGCAGCACACTCGAAACCGGTTTTTCCAGACCGCACATCGTTGTCTTTAGACGATCCCGAGACGGTGGAATACGGGGACTTTGAGAATGTCCGCCATGAATGCAAAGACAACTGCCCCCGCCAACGTCCCTCCCAACACAAGTAATGGCAGAGGGGCCATGACGATCCCGCGATTCGCAAGCGTTGAGGCAATCAATAGATCGGCTACGGACGAAAGTACCAGCCAGAAACTGGGGCGGGTCGACCACAGGCCCTGACGGCTCCGATTCGTATAGGTCGTTGCCTGATTGCCGAACACAATGACCACGAAGGCGAGAGTTCTCAGTGTTTCAATTCCAAGACCCAGATGAAATTTGCCGACGGCCAGTACGGCGGTGCAAAACACGAGTTCGGAAATACCCATGAAAACGCCCGCGATCGTCAAGTTGCCAACTCGCCATGCATCTGGCGTCGCAGACGGCCGCACGTTGTCCGTCGTCAACGACATGCCCAGGAAATCGCCGGTGATCATGATAATGACCATCAACATTGGCGTCAGGATCGCGTGTCCGGTCAGGATCAGACCTACCGCCAGGAACAGCACCTGCACAACCTTTTTTGTCACGGAGTTCAATGTGTAGGTCAGGATGCGTTGGAATGTCACCCTGCCTTCTTTCACTGCAGCCACAACTCCCTCAAGTCCAGGCCTGGTCAGGACGATTCCAGCCGCCGACTTGGCGACATCAGTTGCCGTCGAAACCGCAATTCCCATCTGCGCCTGGCGTAGCGCTGGGGCGTCATTGGCGCCATCGCCGCACATGCCGACGGTGTAGCCGCTCTTCTGGAACGCCTGAACGAGGTGATACTTATCTTCCGGAAGAACTCCGGCAAAGACCGCGTAGTCTTGTGGACGTACACTGTCCGGGATTGACCCGGGCGGACAGATAGCTCCTTCAAGTCCCACGGCTCGCGCTATGATCTGGGCCGTCGCCGGTGCATCGCCGGTCACCATCACGGTGCGCACGCCCAAAGTGTGCAGCTCCTTGATAAGCTCGGCCGCGTCCGTGCGAGGTGGATCGCTTAGCGCGATTATCCCTGCAAGCCGCATTGGCGCCGGTGTGCCCACGGCAACGGCCAAAACCCTGAGGCCCTTTTCTTCGAGTTCGTGCGCCTTCGCGCCCGCTGTTGCCACTGGTTCGGCCAGTTTGATAACTGCAGCAAAGGCCCCTTTCACTGCACGCAGTATGCCTCCATTCGCATCCACGGCTGTGGCCTCGGACATTTTTGTTGCTGGATCGAAAGGAATGAATTTGGTCAGTTTCGGCAGATTTGCGGTGTTGCCTTTCGTGGCGGCAGCACGGATGGCTGTGTCTACGGGGTCCTGCCCCCCTTCAGAGCTGGCTAGAGCCGCCATTGCCAGCACGCGCGCTTCATCGAAGCCAGGTTCAGGAGAGATAGCAGTCACCGCCAGTTCGTTGCGCGTTAACGTCCCCGTTTTGTCCGAGCAAAGAACTTCCAGCGTTGCCGCCTCGTCCACAGCCGACAATCGCGTTGGAAGTACTCCCAGGCGTGCCAATGCTCTTGCGCCCACTGCCGCTGCAAGAGTAAACGTGGCGGGCAGCGCTATAGGGATGGACGCCAGAACAGCCGTGAGAACTAGGGGGATAATCTCGCCAATCGGCATTTTACGGGCATGGGCGTACGCCACCAGCAATAGGATGATTACGCCATTGCAAATGGCAAGATTTCGCACCACGCGCATCACGGTTTTTTGCTGGGTACTCTCGACATGAGCGGTGCGGACAAGTTCCACGGTATGTCCAAATTTCGTGTTTGCCCCTGTTGCGGTGACGATCGCCGTGGCCTCTCCGCGCCGCACCAGCGCCCCGGCATAAGTTTGCAGGCCCGGGCCGGCTTCGATCGGGACGGATTCCCCGGTGAGCATGGACTGATCAAGCAGGATTGATCCCTCGACCAGCTTTGCGTCGGCTGCAACCACGCCACCGAGCGAGAGCTTCACTGTGTCACCTGGGACCAGTTCGGTTGCGGCTATTTTCTTCCAACCGCCATCACGTCGCACCGTAGCCGTAAGCGCGAGCCGGGATTTCAGCGCGGCAAGAGTCGCCTGTGCGCGTCCCTCCTGGAAGAATCCGAGAGCAGCGTTGAACACCAGGAGCCCAGCGATCACTGCGGCTTCGACATTCTCGTGGAGCACGATCTGAAGGATGATTGCGGCTTCCAGCATCCACGGAACCGGCGCCCAAAATTTGGCCAGCGCCATGCGCCATGGCCGCATTGCGGTGTCCGGCATTTCATTTGGGCCGCACTTCGCAAGCCGCACTCGGGCTTCATCGCTCGTGAGGCCCTGCAACTCGCTATCCTTACCGCTCACTTCTGCTGTTCGTGTCAGAACACTCGGGTTGGCAGTGACGGGCATCGTTTCACCAGGCCCTTTGAATTGGGATATTTACGCTGATATAGCATCTTAGCGGGGCGGAAGAAGTCGTACTGTTCACTTGAGAACATTGCGTCATCGCGGTCAATCATTCGGGTGGCCGCCGGCAGGAAGGCCAGATCAACGCATGTGTGCGAAAGGGAACAGCCGGCACGTAGTACCTCCTCTAATGATGTTGCCGCGAATAGTGCAAGTTGCGAGATGAGTTTCAGAGTCAAGAACTGGACAGATTGTTTGCCTTCTTCGCTGTTCTCCACGTCATGCCCGATGTTCCCTGGAGATCGTGCGGATCCCAGCGGGCCACTGAGGAGTTTCCGTGGGGTCATGTCCCTTCCTCAAGCGCTGCCATTAAAGCAGCGCGTGTCGACGCTAATACTAGGACTTAACGGCCTGCACGAGAAAGAGATAGAAACCGATTGACGTTGGTGCGGTGGATGGAATCGGATTCACGGCGATTGACCCGCGGAAGAATCGGTACTCGCATCTTCCGCAGCGAAAGGGCCTGACGAAGAGCATGGCCAGAATTCCTCTTTCGATGATCCCTTTGCGCCTGGATCGACGAATGTGTTCACTGAGGCGGCATGGGCAATTCATCATTACCATTCTCCTGACGCGAGAACTCAATTGCCCGGCAATCTTCTGTCATGGGGAACCCTGTGGGCCTGTCCCATATTGAACACAGGGCTCCAAGGGCCTCAATAACTTGGACTTAGGCCAATCTAAGAGATCGTTAACCAGTTGACCACAAAAGGGTTTGTTAGAGGGACCAAATATGGGAAGTGTTCAGAATTGCACAGACACAACTTTCTTGCCCGCCTACGTTGGACATGAGAGGACCCTTAATTTCTAGCCACGCATCCGTTTGTTGGCGGATGGTGTCGGCGGTGTCAGTTGTGAAGTGCAATGGCAAACCTCGCTCCAAACCAAATCCTATCGGTTCAAGGAAGTATTCGCCCGGAGAGCACAACTTCCCACAGACGGCGCCCAGTGAGCGTGCTTTTCGTTCACCGTGACGCAGACGCGATAGACTGCTGCCTGCAAGAGCTCGAAAAGGGGCAATTCGCTGTGCGATCCGATTTGGTTTTGAACCTGGCGCAGTGCGCAGCCCAGCTCCGCACGCAATCCTACGATGTCATTATCGTCGAGTACCCCAGCCCGAGCTTCAAGGGATCGCAGGCATTGCAACTCCTTCATCAGACAGCGCAGGAAATCCCGCTTATCTTTCTGACTCTTGGCATTGGAATCGAATCCATCGCGGAGCTAGCCGCGCAAGGCGCTTTCGAGTACGTGGAACTAGAACACATCGCACAGTTGCCGATGGCGGTTCGCCGGGCGTTGAACGAAAAGAAACTACGCGCAGAACTGCAAGAAGCCGAAAAGGCCTTGCGGCATTCGCAGTCGCTCTACCGCGCGCTGGTGGACAATCCTGCTTACGGTATTTGCCGGTGCGAAGCGGGAGGAAAGCTTCTGGAAGTCAACCAGGCGCTCTTGACGATGCTTGGGTATGAAAGCAAAGAGGAACTGCTTGCGGCGAACCTCGCGTCCGAGATTGTCCTGGACCTTGGTGAGCGAAAGCCTGTGGGAGGAAGCTTTTCCGGGGCGGCCCCAGTCGAGCCAATCGAAATAGAGTGGAAAAGGAAAAACGGCACGGTCCTGAAAGCCCGGCTCAGCGGCCGCGATGCCTTTGACGAACATGGGAATTTTAATGGCTGTGAAATCATCGTTGTTGACATTACAGAACAGCGGATGCTTGAGGAACAACTGCGCCATCAGGCCTCGAGCGACTCGCTGACCGGCTTAGCCAATCATCGCCGCCTTTTCGAGGTGTTGCAGGCAGAGATCAGCCGGTCCAAGCGCACCGGCCGGGAATTCTCTCTTGTACTGCTGGACCTGGACGGATTGAAACAGATCAACGACCAGTATTCGCATCAGGCGGGTGACCGGGCGCTCTGCAGGCTGGGGCAGATCCTGAGAGACTGCTGCCGGTCTGTAGACACCGCCGCGCGGCACGGCGGGGACGAATTTGCGGTGGTCCTGCCGGAGACAAGCATGGCCGCCGCCGCATTGGTAGGACAACGGATTTGCGAGCTTCTCGAACGAGACGCCGAAGAGCCAGTGCTTTCGGTGAGCGTAGGAATTGCCAGTTATCCGAAGGACGCCGAGACCATCGGAACGCTTCTCTACGCAGCGGACAAGTCTCTCTATGCCATGAAATCCCAAAAGCCCCGCATCCTCCGCACTATTCCCGGATCCTTCTCCTCCTTAACTGGGGTGCTCCCCATGCTCCATCAGGATCGCGAATGATCAGACCGCCGCCCGGAAAGGGGGAAGCCCCCATGGAGGAATCTCATTCCCGTTTCGGCGAAAGTCGGCAACCCATGGTGCCCCTTCGCGATTCGGAAGGCCGAATTCAGTATTTGTTGAAAGCGGAAGGGCAAATCCTTCAATCCATTTCTGCCCGCGCGCCGGTTCCGGAAATCCTGAATGACATCTGTGCTGCTCTCGATTGCCAGATCGGGAATATGTTTTCTCTTTTCTGCTTGCCGGGGGACGATGCCATCGATGCCTTTGAACTGGCGCGCAACGCCCGCCTCTTTGGCCTCTCTATTTTTGTTTCTGTAGGCATCTTTGCCCAGAGCGGGGAAGAACTCGGTTCTCTGGAGATGTACTCTTGCGATCCGCGCGACCCTTCTCCCTGTGAGCTTCGACTCGTCGATCGTGCCGTATGTCTCGCCGCCATTGCCATCGATCGCGAACTTGCCGTTGGGCATCCTCCCTATTGGCATCTTCCTGCGAACCGCACTCCACGCGCAAACGTCCTCAAATGGCCCGTCTCCCCCAACTAGCCCAACTCTCTCCATCCGATCTCGATCACCATGCAATGTGCATTCTCCCAGTCCGCGTGCCAGATCCACCACAGCCCACCGCCTCGCCAACAACCTGCGAACTTGTATACAAGTGAACAGACATGCGCCTTCACAAAGTCTAGGATTAGCTTGCTGTAAAAGGACTGGTTTGTTGGCCAGTCCATCCCCAGAGCTTGTTCCCCACGGATTTCGCAAGCGTCAAGGACATCGAACGACAACTGAGCCAGGCACTCTGGCCGGATAGGCAGTCAGGCGATCTGCAGAGTGCAAGCGGTTCAATGGGTCCTCCGTAACCGGCAGTGTTCACAGTAGTTCCGGGCAGCATGCTGGAAGTGTCTCGCAGCGCGGTCGGAAAGGAAGAAAGTTTATGCCACTTATTCAGATTCTATTGGCCCTGATCGTGGTGGGCGTACTCCTGTGGTTGGTGAATCGTTTCATCCCCATGGCCGGCAGCATCAAGTCCATCTTGAACGTCGTCGTCATCATCGCCGTCGTCCTTTGGCTCCTCGACATTTTTGGTCTGTTTCATTCTCTCTCGCATATCCACGTGGGTACGTAGGCATTGGGCGATGCACGGCGCAGTCCAGCGCCGCGATTCGCGCCGCAGATTATCGATCGGCAAGCAGCATCGCGTCACGGCCACACAATGACGCGCGCTCGAATTCGCAGTAAGGAAGGCAACTTCATGAAACCTTTTGGAACTATCAGTACAACAGCACTGTTTCTGCTTCTGGGACTTGCTGTTCCGGCCCACGCACGCCAGGAGAAACAAGAAGAAAAGGCTAGCCCCCCGAAGCAAGAGCAGCAAGCGAAGCCTGAAAAGCAAGCGCAAGCCAAGCCGCAGCAGCAACAGAAGCCTCAGCAGCAAGCCAAGTCCACCAAACAGCAGCAGCCTAAGCAGCAGACAGCATCTTCAAAAGGTCCGCAGCGCTCGCAGCAAGCCATGGCCACGCAACGCTCACAACCCGCGCTTCGCCTCAGTTCCAGGGGCAGTGGCCGCATTCCCGACGCCAGTTTCCGTTCCAACTTTGGAAGCGGTCACTCTTTCCACATGGGCAACCCCGTGATGGTCGGTGGATATTCCCGTTTCCAGTACGGCGGCTTTTGGTTCGGTTTTGTTGATCCTTGGCCGGTTGGCTGGTACTACACCGACGACTTCTACATCGATTACGTGGATGGCGGCTATTACATGTACAACCCGTACTATCCCGGCGCGCGCTTCGCCATCACCGTGGTGATCTAGCAAGTGCTCCGGCTCGTTCGTTGAATACAACCCAGCCCGGCGCGCCATTCTGCAATGCCATGAGAATGCCGCCGGGGCAGGGAACCTGAATTTCGTTGGATGCATTCGCTTGCAAAGGAGCAAACCATGCTTGGCACTGTATTGATCGTCATTTTGGTCTTGGCGCTTTTCGGAGCACTCCCGCGGTGGTCCTTCAGCCGCAACTGGGGCTACGCCCCGACCGGCGGCATAAGTCTGGTGCTCCTCGTCGTTGCCATTCTCGTGCTTCTCGGACGCCTTTGAACCTCGCCCCGGCGGGTCCAGAGCCGTTGTCGCTCCCTCACGTAGGCGAAGTCCGGTTAATTCCACGCGACACAGCACGAAGCCATCGGCTGCGTGTCGCGGCCTAACCCCATCAAGGACGCAAGAAAACTTGTCTTTGAACTCAGAAAACCGGATTAAGTCGCGGCCCCTTCAAGACGCTGCTCACAGCGGCTGGGCCCGATGGCCTATTCGCGCGGCGGCTATCTTCCTCGTCGTGTTCCTGTGCTCCAGTGGTTCCTTCGCATACTCCGTGCTCACTCACGAGGAAATCGTGGACTTGGTATGGACCACGGATCTCCGCCCGCTTCTTCTCAAGCGATTTCCATCTCTTACGGAGGACCAGCTCAAGGAGGCGCATGGTTACGCGTACGGTGGCGCGGTCATCCAAGACCTCGGCTACTATCCCTTTGGCAGCGCGGAATTCAGCAATTTGCTGCACTACGTTCGCAGCGGTGATTTCGTTCGAGAGCTGCTTTCGCAGAGTCAGGATGCGAACGAGTACGCCTTCGCCCTGGGCGCGCTTGCGCACTATGCTTCCGACATCTCCGGCCATCCCGCCGTAAACCAGGCCGTTTCCCTCCAATATCCCAAGCTGCGCGCGAAATACGGCAATTCCGTCAAGTACGCGGAGGACCACACCGCGCACCTCAAGACGGAATTCGGATTCGACATGGTGCAAGTGGCTAAGAATCGCTATGCCTCGCAGCAGTATCACGATTTCATCGGATTCCAGGTCTCCAAGCCTCTGCTCGAGCGCACTTTCCCCATCGTTTACGGGCTGCCATTGAACGACGTCCTGACGCATGAGGATCTTGCCATCGGTACCTATCGCTTTGCCGTCGGCCGCATGATCCCGCAAATGACCCAGATCGCACTTCGCACGCACGAGAAGGACATGATGAAGGAGACGCCCGATTTCGCGAAAAAGAAGTTTCTCTATCGCTTGTCGCGCTCCGATTATGAAAAGGAGTGGGGCAAGGACTACACCAAGCCCGATTTCAGCACCCGTTTTTGGGCCGCGCTCTTGCGTTACATGCCCAAAATCGGCCCTTTCAAGGTGATGGCCTTCAACAATCCAACTGCCCAGACGGAAGACATGTACTTCAAGAGCATCAATATCACCGTCGATCGGTACCGCATTTATCTCCAGCAGGTTCGCGCTGGCTCACTCGTACTCGTCAATTCGGATTTTGACACGGGCAAGGAAACCAAGGCGGCCGAGTACTCCTTGACCGACGAAACGTATGCAAAATTGTTAGGCCAACTCGCGCAGCGTAAATTTGACGTAACCTCGCCGGACCTCCGCGACAATATCCTGAATTTCTATTCGGACCTCTCTCTTCCTCTCGAAACCAAAAAGAACCTTACTCGCTGGCAATCCCTCCTGTCCTCTCTTGACCAGTTGAAACTTGTCACCCCGGCTCCCACTCTCGCTGCCACATCTGCAAACTGACGCTGATTGTGCCTCTTCCGGCTCGTCCACACCATTCGCTATCCACGGAACTGAGTTTGCGCGAAGAAGCGGCCCTGCAACTAAATCCCAATGTGTGCTCAAGTGAACAGACGCTCTTCGTGAAGGCATCTAAGATGAACTCGTAGGATAAACGAAAAAGACTTTCGCGCAGCCCCCATCACCCCTAATCGGATCGTCTTGGCTTCGTCCTATGCAACCAGTCACCGGAAAAGTCTTGCAAATTTCAGGAGGAAATTCGGATGAAGATTGTAAAAGCACTATTTTGTTTGCTCGCACTCACCCTGTTCGCCGCTACACTGCTCCCCAGCGCCCGAGCGGATGAATGGAACAAGAAGACCGTCGTCACTTTCAGCCAAGCCGTGGAAGTTCCCGGGAAAATCCTTCCCGCGGGAACGTACACATTTCAATTGTTGGATTCCCCTGCCGACCGTCACATCGTTGAGATCTTCAACGCGGACGGAAGTCAGATCCTCGTCACCACACTCGCTATTAATGACTATCGCTTGCGGCCCACCGGCAAAACCGTCATGACGTTTAATGAAACGCCGGGCGAAGCTCCGCAAGCTCTTCGCGCTTGGTTCTTTCCTGGCGACAACTTCGGACAAGAATTCGTCTATCCGAGAGTTCGTGCAATCCAGTTGGCGCAAACCACGAATGTGATTGTTCCTGCTGTTGCTGCTGACACGCTGGACGAAAACGTGATCAAGACGATTCCCATCGTCGCCGTCACGCCCGACCAGAAAGAAGTGGAAGTAGCCACGGTCATCCAGACCACCCCGCCCGTCGTCGCAGCCGTAACTCCTGCGCCCGTTGCGACTGCCCCGGTTGTGGCTGCCCCAGTTGTGGCTGCCCCGGTTGCGCAAACTCAGGAACTCCCGCAAACAGCTAGCTCTCTCCCGTTGATCGCGCTGCTTGGTGGATTGTCCGTCGGCCTTGCTCTCGGCCTAAAGCTCTTTCTGAAGCTCGTTTCTTAAGGGAACGCAGCTTTTCCGCGTCGCGGACGTGATCTCAAGGTCACGTCCTGCGTCGCAAGAAAGTTTCTTCGTGTTCCTCATTCCAGCTCTCCGCAAGCGTAATCTGCGCAATGGACACCTGTTCCTTGCTCCTTTTGTGCTTTTCCTCGGCATCCTCGGATTCTCTCCACCTCTCACGACGCAGCATTCGCCGGCCCCCGTGGACTCCCAGACGAAAATTGCGGTGTCTGTGAATCTTGTCCTGCTGCCCGTTAATGTGACTGACGCGCATGGAAGATTTGTCACTGGTCTCCAGCGGGACGACTTTCGCGTCCTTGAAGACGGGCAATTGCAGACGATCACGGTATTCGATGAGGGAAACACTCCTGTTACCGTGGGGCTCGTTGTTGACCACAGCAGAAGCATGGGTCCCAAGCTCCCGGGTGTCGCCTCAGCAGTGTACTCCTTCGCACATTCCAGCAATCCACAAGACGAAATGTTCGTCGTGGATTTCAATGACGACGTGGCGATAGAACTTATGGACGGAAAGGCATTTTCCAGTGATCCAAAGGAGCTCGGGGAAGCCCTCAATGCCGTCTCCGCGCGCGGACGAACCGCTCTCTACGATGCCGTGAGTGAGGGACTCCACCATCTGCAGTACGGCCGCTGGGGTAAAAAAGCGCTCATCATCATCAGCGACGGCGGAGACAATGCCAGCCATCTCAAGTATTCCCAAGTGCTGGCTCAGGCTCGACAGTCGCAGTCGTTGATCTACGCCATCGCCCTGGTCGGTTCGGAAGACACGGAAGAAAACCCGGGCCTTCTCCGGCGGCTCTGCAAAGATACCGGAGGAATCGCCTACTTCCCGGGTGAAGGCGAATCCGTCGCCAGCGTGTCCGCCCGAATCGCACGCGATCTTCGCGAGCAGTACACGCTTGGTTACGTGCCGCAAGACATTCAGCGTGCTGTAGCTTTTCGAAAGATCGAAGTGAAAGTCACTGCGCCAGGCCATGGCAGGTTGCACGTGCGAACTCGGCAGGGCTACTCGCCTGGGGCGGAGAAACAGCCCACAGCCCAATTGGCGTCGGGGACTAAATGAAACGGATTTCTCACGCAACGCGAGCAGCCTCGTCAACGCGAACCCACATCCTCCGCGGCGCGTGCTACTTTTTCCTCGCCCTCGGCCTTCTCGCCTTGGGTTACGCAGGCTTCGTCTTCGCGGATTCGTACGCCTATCAGGCCCTCGAGATGAAGAAATTTGAGCCACCGGGCCTCCTCTACGAACCTCACATATTGGCGGAAGGTGATGTGATCGGCGAAATTCAAGTGCCCCGTTTGGGTCTGAATGTCGTGGTCGTCCAGGGCGATTCCCGTGCTAACTTGCGGCGAGCCGTCGGCCACCTTTCAAAATCGGCTTTGCCCGGCGAATGGGGCAATGTCGCCCTAGCCGGTCATCGGGACACTTTTTTCCGCCCGCTGCGCAATATTCGCCTGGGCGATGAAATCCGGTTCAAGACTCGACAGCGCAGCTTTGACTACCTCGTGGAGTCGATTGATGTCGTTGCCCCCACGGACATTCGCGTCTTGGAATCATCGACCGGTCACGATCTGACCCTAATCACATGCTTCCCCTTTTACTATGTAGGTCCCGCGCCCAAGCGTTTTGTTGTGCGTGCCCGTGAAGTTGATGAATCGTTGCAGGAGCAACCTGCGGGAGAAAATGAAGTTAAGGCGCCAAGCGGCCAACTGTCGTTCCATCGGAACCCCGAGGCGGGCACTTCGCATTGAAGACCATCCTGCCTGGCACCACCTTCCTTGCATCCATCCACACATCCGGCAACAGTCCAATGTGTGCTCAAGTGAACAGACTTGCGCTTGCAAGTCACTTACTATGGGTCATCCGGGAAATATCGAAGGCCATCTCCTGGTGCGGCACAAGCGCTCTAAACCCCGGCTCCTTGTGAGATTGGAACGGCAATGCTTTGGACAATTCTCGTCGTGTTGTTTGCCCTTTGGCTTCTTGGTGTGGTCACCTCCTACACCTTCGGCGGATTCATCCACATCCTGCTGCTCGTGGCTCTCGCCATGCTTGTGATTAATCTGATTCAGGGCCGAAGGCGCATCGTTTAGTTAAGAAAGCCGGCAATATGAAACCCGTTCTTGCGATTGGCATCCTCTTGATTGTTCTGGGTGGCCTGGCCCTCGCCTACCAGGGTTTCACCTACACCCATCGGGAAAAAGTTCTTGATGTCGGCCCGATCCACGCCACCGCGGATAAACAGAGCCATGTTTCTATTCCCCCCATACTCGGCGGCTTGGCCTTGGTGGGAGGAGTTGTCTTGCTCGCCGTCGGAGCCAAAAAAAGTTCTTAGCGCGTGACCTCGAATTTATCCCGCCGGAGAGTCGGGTGACGCATAACCCTCTCCTGACGCAAGCGCGTTGAAAGTTCTACAGCCATAAATCTGTAAGGAAGCAAAACGTCTAGAAAAGCAGTGCGACCCTGGAGGTCAGCGATGAAAAGGTATCTAGTAGCCGCGGCATGTCTTACCCTTGCAGCCGGTGTAGTGTATGCCCAGGATTTGAACAAGGAGCAAAAACGCCTCGAAGAGAGCGGCGTCGTCATGCAGGAGGTCCTCAACATCCCGGACAACATTCCTCATGATCTGTTGGAAAAGGCGGAATGCGTCATCGTGTTCCCGTCCGTCAAGAAGCTGGCTTTCGGAATCGGCGCGGAATACGGCCGTGGCGCGATGGTTTGCCGCACCGGCGCAAACTTCCGTGGACCTTGGGGCGCTCCAGCCATGTACGCCCTGGAAGGTGGCAGTTTCGGCTTCCAGATCGGCGGAGAAGCTACTGACTTGATCCTGCTGGTCATGAATGACCGTGGCATGAATTCCATTCTCAGCAGCAAGGTGAAACTGGGCGGCGACGCTTCCGTTGCCGGCGGACCCGTAGGACGCGATGCTTCCGCCGATACCGACGCTTGGATGCGGGCCGAGATCCTCAGCTACTCGCGTTCCCGCGGTTTGTTTGCCGGCATTTCTCTCGAAGGCACTACGCTTCGTCCCGACGATGATGCCAGCGCACTCGTTTATGGCCACGCCATCAAGGCCAAGGATATCGTAAGAGGCGAAAACATGGGCGTGCCCGCAACGGGCCGTCACTTCGTCGACGTTCTGGAAAAGAGCGCACCGCACAACGATTCCAAGGAAGCCGCTTCGATCAGGTAGTTGCCTTATCAGGTGGCCGGGTTCTTTCCATCCCGGCCAACTACTCTTTACCCATCCCCAGTTCCCCGCCTGTAGCTCACCCCTTCAGGGGTGAGGTCTTCTCCTGCCTGGGCAACCGCTTTCTCTCTCCCAGCGTCGTAGGCGCACCACTGCTTTTCCCCAGCGCACAGCTCCAGCCATGCCAGAGCTCTGAGCCCTTAGATGGGTTTTTCGTGATGCCCTGCTAGGTCAACCCGAAGCGCACTCTACTCGTGCAAAACAACCGTCAGCAATGATTTATTGACCTTGATTTTGCCGTTGTATTCGATGAACCCGAGTTTTCTGAATTTGTTCATGAAGAAATTCACGCGCGATCGCGTGGTGCCGACCATGCTTGCCAACGTCTCTTGGGAAACCTTCGGCAGTGTGCGGTCCGGTTGTTCTTGTTGCCCGTAGCGCGCCAGCAGCAGGAGCGCCCGCGCCAGCCGCTTTTCGCTGGAGTTGAAGAGTTGATCGATCAGGTCCTCTTCCACCCGGATGTTGTGCGCCAACATATACGCGATGAAATGATCGGATAACTCATGCTCCGCGTGGAGCACGCGCAGCAACTCCTCCTTTTGCATGACCAGAAGGGTGGTCGGTGTAACGGCCGTGGTTGTGCCTAT
>Ga0181538_10001743_pt1 | contig 23779 bp, 18 predicted proteins | sample PEATcosm2014_Bin_40_FD_119773 | JGI IMG/M metagenome (GOLD analysis project Ga0181538, IMG submission 119773) | Peatland microbial communities from MTU Mesocosm Facility, Houghton, MI, USA - PEATcosm2014_Bin23_30_metaG | ecosystem: Environmental > Terrestrial > Soil > Wetlands > Peat | place... | reverse complement strand
GTGGTTCCTACGGCGACACAAACCCGCAGAGCATCACGGCCCAGGTAACAGTGGCAGGTGACACGCTGCGCGCGAGCGGCGAATTCACTCTGAAACGAGGGCCTACGGGACTAAACTGGTGTCGGTGGCCGGCGGCGCTATCAAGGTGAAGGACGACCTGAGATTCACATTCGATATCGCGGCCCGGGAGCAGGCGTGAGGAGATGAGCTTAGACGACGAGAGTGCGCAGAATTCGAGCGGAGGATGTCACATGTGTTTGGCCATACCGGGGAAGATTATCGAAATCTCGCCGGAGAACGCGAACTCCGCACTCATCGACGTTGCTGGGGTTCGGCGGCGCGTCGATCTGGCTCTGCTTGAGGACGACAAGCCCAAGCCGGGTGATTGGGTGCTCATTCACGTCGGGTTCGCGATGAGCAAGATCAGCGAGCAGGACGCGCTGGAACAGATGCGCATCCTGGAGGCGCTGGGAGAAAGCGAAGCCGCCATCCGGGAAGTGAGAGGGTATGGATTAGAGGAAACTGAAACGAAGCCGCTGAAGTGACGAGTGCGGGAACCTATCTCATGAATGCTCGGCTGGATCGAACAGCTTGCCTTCAGGGGCTAAAGCCCTTTCTTTTTGCAGGCCTGACGGCGGGGCTGAAGCCCCGCCCTTCGGGGCACTATTTATGAGATGGCTTCTAACGCAGAGTGTGGGAAACGCGTAGCACCGAACGACAGCCTGCAGAGGCGCGCAGAATGAAATATGTAGACGAATTTCGAAGCCCCGAACTCATCAATAAGACTGCCGAGGAAATCCGCCGGCTGGCCGATCCCAATCGGCATTATCGCCTGATGGAAATCTGCGGCGGGCACACCTACGCGATCTACCGCTTCGGGCTAAGGGATATCCTCCCCGCCAATCTCGAGCTGATTCACGGGCCCGGCTGCCCGGTGTGCGTTCTTCCCATGGGCCGCATCGACGATGGCTTGTCGATCGGCGCAAAGCCCGACGTCATCTTTGCCGCTTTCGGCGACATGATGCGCGTCCCGGGCACGCATGGCAGCCCGCTGGAACACAAAGCGCGCGGCATGGACGTGCGCATCGTGTACTCGCCGTCGGACGCCATCAAGCTCGCGAAGGCGAACCCCGAAAAGCACGTGGTGTTTTTCGCGATCGGCTTCGAGACTACGGCGCCGTCCACGGCGCTGACGCTGCAGCGCGCGCGGAAAGAAAAACTTCACAATTTCTCGGTGTTCTGCAATCACGTCACGATCATCCCCGCCATTCGCGCGATTCTGGATTCGCCGGACATGCGCCTGGACGGATTCATCGGTCCGGGCCACGTCTCGACGGTGATTGGGTGCCCTCCGTACGAGTGGATCGCGAAGGACGAAAAAAGGCCCTTCGTCGTGGCCGGGTTCGAACCTCTCGACCTCTTGCAGTCGATTGTCATGCTGCTGCGTCAGCTGCGCGCCGGGGAAGCGAAAGTGGAGAATCAGTACAAGCGCGTGGTCCCATGGGAAGGGAATCGCGCCGCTCTTCGCGTGATGGAGGAGGTCTTTCAGCTTCGGCCGCACTTCGAATGGCGCGGGCTTGGGTTCATTCCTCAATCCGCCCTTCGCCTTCGAGAAGAGTATGCGGAATGGGACGCGGAGTGCCGATTCGACGTGCCGGGCATTCGAGTGACGGATCCCAAAGCCGCGCAATGCGGAGACGTGTTGAGGGGTGTGCTCAAGCCGGCACAGTGCAGATTGTTCGCGAATGAATGCACGCCGGAACATCCCGTCGGTGCATTAATGGTTTCTTCGGAAGGATCATGCGCCGCATATTACAACTACGAACACCGGAAAGCCGCCCTGGTGACGACTCTCAGCGCGCCGGCTTGAACGACGACGCGCCACTGACCGCCGCTGCGGCAAAGATTCGCTTTCGCGAGCCTCAAATCGAGATGGCTCACGGCGCGGGCGGAAAAGCCAGCCGCCGCTTGATCGAGGGCCTTTTCGCGCCGTTGCTGTATGGCGCGTCCACCGAACCGTTGGGGGACGCCGCCCACGTGAATCTGAACGGCGCGCGCATCGCAATCACTACCGATAGCTTCGTCGTCAAGCCGCTGAGCTTTCCGGGGGGCTCGATCGGAGAGCTGGCCGTAAACGGCACGGTGAACGACCTGGCAGTTTCGGGCGCGAAGGCGGAAATCCTCGTCGTGACGTTCGTTCTGGAAGCGGGTCTTTCGACGGAGATTCTGCGAGCCGAAATCGAGGCGATGGCTGCGGCCGCGCGGGAAGCCGGCGTGCGAATTGCGGGTGGCGACACGAAAGTGGTGGAGCATGGGAAAGCGGATTCCATGTACATCTCGACGACCGGCATCGGCTCGCCGATCGCAGGAATCGAAATCAATCCCGCGTCCGTCCGGCCCGGCGATAAGGTGCTCATCTCCGGCCCCATCGGCGACCACGGCATCACGATCCTGCTGGCGCGCGGCGAACTCGATCTGGAAGCTGATTTGAGCTCCGACACGCGCTCCGTCTTGCCATTCGTCGAAGCCATGGCCCGCGTTGCTGGCCCGTCAATTCGCTGGATGCGCGATCCGACGCGCGGCGGCGTGGCCACGTCTTTGAACGAACTCGCGCGAGATTGCGGGCTCGGCGTGGTCATCCGCGAAGACGCTGTTCTGGTGCGCGACGCGGTGCGCGGCGCGTGCGAGCTTCTCGGCCTCGACCCGCTGCATATCGCGAACGAAGGGCAATTCCTCGCCATCGTCGCTGCGGAGGGCGCGGACGCCGCGCTGCGAGCAATTCGCGAGACTCCGGGCGGGGAAGAAGCGCGCATCATCGGAGAAATTCGGGAACAGCCTGCCGGTTCGGTGCTGGTGACCACGCAGTACGGCGGCACTCGAATTGTAGATATGCTCGTGGGCGACCCTTTGCCGCGAATCTGCTGAGATCGAAGTATGGCCACTGAATCGGAGGTTTTGGCTCGTGGGTAAGCTCGAACTTTTCGGCTCCGCGGGATGCCCGCACACGCAGGAAATGCGTGAATGGCTCGAGTGGCGTGGCGCCGAATTCGTCGAATACGACGTGGAGGCCGATCGCGATGCTCGCGAGCGCATGCGTGCGCTTTCGGGTGGACAGCGGACCGTGCCCGTGCTCGTCGAAGACGGCAAGGTGGTTCAAATCGGATGGCAGGGCCGGGGCTGCGTGGTGAGCGGAGAATAGCGGCAAAATGAGCGCTTGTTCCATCAAGGTGCGGGGCATCGTGCAGGGCGTGGGCTTTCGCCCGTTCGTTTTTCGCCTAGCTCGCGCGAATACGCTGGCCGGATGGGTCTTCAACGGCGAAGAAGGCGTGGAAATCTTCCTCGAAGGGCCTGAGCAGAAGCTCGAAGCCTTCGTCGAAGAATTGAAAACCGCGCCTCCGCCCGCCGCGCAGATCGCGGAAATCGAGGTTCGAACCACCGAGCCCGTCGGCCTCAACGACTTCACGATTCGCGTGAGCCACCGCCGGGATCGCCCTACCACGCGCATCTCGCCCGACTTGTGCGTTTGCGAAGATTGCCTCAAAGAGCTGTTCGATCCGGTCGACGAACGCTATCGCTACCCGTACATCAACTGCACGAATTGCGGCCCGCGCTACAGCATCACGCTGGGTCTCCCTTACGACCGCCCCAACACTACGATGCAGGGATGGCCGCTGGATGAATTCTGCGCCGGGCAGTATCGCGACCCGGGGAATCGCCGTTTCCACGCGCAACCCGTCGCATGCCCGGCCTGTGGTCCCGGTTACCATTTCCAGGCTGGCAGCGAAATCGCGCGCGGAAGCGCCTCAAGCATCTGCCGAGCCGCGAAACTTCTCGAGTCCGGCAAGATTGTCGCGGTGAAAGGGCTCGGAGGGTACCACCTGGCTTGTGACGCGCGAAATGTGGCGGCGATTCAGGCCCTCCGCGAGCGCAAGTACCGGAAAGAGAAGCCGTTCGCGCTGATGGCGCGGAATCTGGAAGTGGCGCGCGAGATTGTGGAGCTATCGCCCGATTCCGAAGCGCTGCTTACGTCTGTCGCGCGCCCCATCGTCATCGCCCCGCTGAAAATCGGATTCGCCGAAGTGGCGCCCGGCAGCAGCGAACTCGGAGTAATGCTGCCTTATACGCCGCTCCACCATTTGCTCTTCGAAGCCGGCGCGCCAGAAATCCTTGTGATGACCAGCGCGAATCGTTCGAGCGAGCCAATCGCCTACGTTGACTCCGACGCCCTCGAACGGCTGGGCGCTATCGCCGACGCGTTTCTGATTGGCGACCGTCCTATTGCCCGGCGCGTGGACGATTCGGTGGCGCGCGCCGGCGTTTTCGGACCCGCCATTCTGCGCCGTGCGCGAGGATATGCGCCCGGCGCCGTCACGACGATTCCCACGAATCGCCCGATCCTCGCTCTCGGCGCCGACCTAAAGAACACGGTCACTCTGGTGGTCGACGGCCAAGCGTTCGCGAGCCAGCACATCGGCGACCTGAGCGACTACCAGTCCCTTCGCGCGTTTCAGGAGACGATCGACGACCTTGTCTCGATGTACGAACTCGATTGGAGCGACCTGCTGGTAGCGCACGATTCCCATCCGCAATACGTTTCGACAACACACGCGGAAGGCTGCGTCGAATCCGAACGCGGGAGCATCCAGCATCACCGCGCCCACATAGCTTCTGTTCTCGCGGAACGCCGCGAATGGCGCAAGCGCGTGGTCGGCGTCAGCTTCGACGGCACGGGCTACGGCGACGACGGAACGATTTGGGGCGGTGAAATCTTCATTGGCAGCGTCAAGGATGGTTTTGACCGGGCTGCCCACCTGCGACGCGCCGTCCTGCCTGGCGGCGATGCCGCAGCGCAGTATCCGGTGCAGGCAGCCGCTGGGTTTCTGGCTCAAGTGGACGACCTGCCCGACCTGACGTCGCATCCATTCGATTTTCCCGGGCGCTACCAGGACGCGCGAACGCTGATGCGCAAAGGGGTGAGAACCTTCACCACGACCTCCATGGGCAGGCTCTTCGACGCGGCCGCGGCGCTCTTGGGGTTTACTCGCGGAGTGAGTTTCGAAGGGCAGGCGGCGATGTGGCTCGAGCAGCTCGCGCGCGCCGACGACAACGCCGACGCCTATCCTTTTCCGTTCGACGGCGGCGAACTCGATTTCCGGCCGCTGCTGCAAAATGTGGCAGAGGATCGTGCGCGTGGCCGCCGGACTTCGCAAATCGCGCGCGCCTTCCAGCGCGGCGTCGCACGGGGCGTTGCGGACGCAATCACGTCACTGTGCGCGGCCAACGAAATCGACACGGCCGTTCTCTCGGGCGGCGTCTTCCAGAACGAGCTTCTGCTTGAGGATTTGCACTCCCTATTGAAGTCCGCGCCTGTGGCGATCTGGACAAACCATGAGGTTCCGACAAACGACGGAGGCATCAGCCTGGGCCAGGCCGCACTCGCGGCATTTGGCCGCTTCGCACGCGAGGCCAATCATGCATGAGCTTTCCATTGCAATGAACATCGTCGAAATGGCCGAGGAGGAATCGCAGCGCCGCGGCGGCCTGCACATCACGGCCGTGCATCTGCGGCTGGGGCTTCTTGCCGGAGTGGTGAAGGATGCTCTGCTGTCGTCCTATGAGGTGGCCTGCGAGGACACGTCGCTGAAGGGTTCGCAACTTGTGGTCGAAGAGGTTCCCGGCGTCGTCTACTGTCCGGCGTGCGACGCGCGACGGCCCGTTCGGTCGTCCGAGTGGTTTTGCTGCTCCGAATGCGGTGCGATTGCCTCGGAAATCGTGCAGGGCAAGGAGCTGGAAGTGGTTTCGCTGGAGGTGGAGGAATGAGTCCCGGTACGCGCATCATCGAGGTCCGCCAGAACGTCCTCAAACAGAACGACCTCGTTGCGCGGGGGCTGCGCCAGCGCTTTCAGGACGCCGGAGTGTTCGTCGTCAGCATGGTCTCGAGCCCTGGTTCCGGGAAGACCACACTGCTCGAGAAAACGCTCACGCTGCTCCAACCTGAATATCGCGTGGCTGCGCTGGTAGGCGATCTTGCCACCGAAAATGACGCCGTGCGTCTGGCACGAAGTCAGGCTCCCGTGAAGCAGATCACAACCGGCACTCTGTGCCATCTGGAAGCTGCGATGGTTCAGAACGCGCTGGAAGGCTGGAATCTCGACGAGCTCGATTTTCTCTTTATCGAGAACGTCGGCAACCTCGTCTGCCCGTCTTCCTACGATCTTGGCGAAGATATGCGGCTCGTCCTCATGTCCGTCACCGAAGGCGAGGACAAACCGCTGAAGTACCCGACGATCTTCAACAGCGCGGACGTGGCCGTTCTCACGAAGATGGACCTTGCCGCCGCCGCCGAGTTTGACCGCGAAGCCGCTATCCGCAGCATCGAATCGGTCCGCCCCGGCATGACGATTCTGAGCGTTTCCGCGAAGTCCGGCGCGGGAATGGACGAGTACTTCGAATTGTTTCGCGCCCGGCGCGCTGCCTCGCGGCCCGCAGTTGCGGCCCAAACGAGCGCGGTTCGGCTTCGCGGTTGATCGGATGGCTCTTGGTGTGGGCGCGTTGGCACCGGCTAGGTCGCCGAGTGCTTACGCTGCGTTAGCGACCAGGCTGCGTGCGGCCAGGGAAAGCATCAGCCTGGAGATTCCGCTAAACAGCATGCTGATTCCAACCAGCGTGCCGACCACCCAATCCGTGTTCGATGGCCATGTTCTCCAGATCAGCACGGCAAGGATCAGCGTGATGACTGCGTCGAATAGCAGCCAGCCCCAGCCGGCCATCGGACGCATCCCGAAGGCCAAGATGAACTCCAAGATTCCTTCGGCAAACAAGTAGATCGCGATCGCCAACGTGAGCGTGGCCAAGCCGGCCCCGGGTTGACGCAATAGGTACACGCCGATGCAGATATAGACGATGCCTACCAGCAGTTCCCACAAGACTCCGCCGGTGGTGCGCAAATGCCAGGCAAACACGAGGTGGATTGCACCACTGAAAATAAGCACCCAACCCACGAATACGCTCACGGCGATTCCGGCGAACTGAGGTAGCGCGATAGCCACACAACCAGCCACGATCAACAGGACGCTGAGCCCAATGGACCACCCTAGGGACTTTTTCACGATTGTGCCCACAGATGTAGCGCTCATGAGGTCTTCCTCCTTCTTCTTAGAGCCGGAATTCCCGATTTGGGCCTCCGGCAGGGCCATCCTACGCCTTTCCTTCTCCTGGATACAACAAAAGCCAGGACCGGAAACAGGGCGGCGAAGGGTTCGTGCCGACAGTGGGCCTTTTCTGTCCCTTGGGACAGTTTCCAACGGGGTTGAAGCGCGGTAACCTGAACCAATCCGGAACATGACCCTGATCTCCACTAGCCGCAGGACCATCCTGACGATCGTACTGTTCGCCGGGCTGATATGCATCGCAAGCTGCGCTGGGGGCTCGTACAGCTCTGGCGGCGGAGGCAATGGTGGCGGCGGAAATTCGGCTCCTGCGGTGCCGCAAGGACTCGGCGCCACAGCAGGTAACGCGCAGGTGAGTTTGGCGTGGACCGCGAGCAGCGGGGCAACCAGCTACTACGTGAAACGCGCCACGGTCAGCGGCGGGCCGTACACGCAGGTTGCTGCGCCGACGACGAACAGCTACGTCGACACAGGCCTGACGAACGGGACGAAATACTACTACGTGGTCTCGGCCTACGACTTAGCGGGCGAGAGCGCCAATTCGAGCGAAGTGAACGCGACGCCGACGGCGCCAGCGACCGTTCCGGCGACGCCGACTGGTTTGGCTGCGACTGCGGCCAACGCGCAGGTGAGCCTCACATGGAACGCGAGCGCGGGCGCGACCAGCTACCACGTGAAGCGTTCGACGACGACCGGCGGTCCGTATACGCAGGTGGCGGCACCGAGCGCGGCGAGCGATGTGGATACAGGTCTGACGAACGGAACGAAATACTACTACGTGGTTTCGGCTGTGAATTCAGCGGGCGAGAGCGCGAATTCGAGCGAAGTGAACGCGACGCCAACGGCGCCCGTAACCGTTCCGGCGGTGCCGACTGGTTTGGCGGCGACTGCGGGGAACGCGCAAGTGAGCTTGACGTGGAACGCTAGCACGGGGGCAACCAGCTATCACGTGAAGCGTTCGGCGACGACCGGCGGACCGTACACGCAGGTGGGCGCGCCCAGCGCCGCGAATTACGTCGACACTGGGCTGACCAACGGAACCACTTACTACTACGTTGTGTCCGCACTGAACAGCGCGGGCGAGAGCGCGAATTCGAGCGAGGTGAATGCCACTCCTTCGAGCGGAGTTCAGGCGGCGATTCAAGTGATGGTGGACGCGCTGAGCGACCGTCACGCGATCAGTCCTTATGTATATGGCGTGAACTTTCCCTCGGACGCCGGTTACATCACCGACAGCGGGACGACGCTGGTCCGATGGGGCGGCAATGCAAGCACTCGCTACAACTGGAAGAATTTCGACACGAATGCCGCAAACGACTATTACTACATCAACCGGCCGATGGGGAGCGCTCCTCTTTATAGCGATTCGACGCAGTTCATCCCGAACGTGGCGGCCGCGGGAGGCAGTCCCCTGATGACCATCGGCATGCTGCCGTGGGCCGCAAAGGACGCGACGAGCTATAGCTTTTCGGTGGCCAAGTACGGAGCGCAGTGCGCGACCGATCCCTACAATTCCGACGCCGGAAACGGGGTGAAGACTGATTGCTCGACGGACGTTACCGGGAATGATCCAAACGATGCCGATATTCCGCTGCTCGACGGCCCGCCGGCGGGAGGCGATCCGGCCGGCAGCGTTTACCGCGATCAGTGGGTGACTGCGCTCGCGGTAGCTTTCGGCAACGCCACTCCGCATTTCTACGACATGGACAACGAAATCGACATCTGGGGCGGCACGCACCGCGACGTGCATCCGAATCCGACGGCTTACAACGAGATGCGCGATACGTTCATCACCGAAGCGCGCGGCGTGAAGACGTGGGACCCGCAGGCGATTCGATTCGGTCCGGTGAGTTGCTGCTGGTGGTTCTATTGGAACGGCGCCAACGGGACCGACAAAAACGCGCACGGCGGCGTGGATCTTCTGCCGTGGTGGGTGAATGAAGTCTATTGGTCGGATGAGATAGCGGGCACGCGGTCGGTGGACGTTCTCGACATTCACGCTTACCCGGACGCGCCCGACAATCTTTCGAGCATGACCCTGGCGCAAAAACAGGCCGCAGCGTTGCGAATTTTCCGCGATTACTGGGATCCCACCTACGTGAGCGAGTCGAGCACGATCAATCAGCCGTGGACGACGCAAATCCAGCCGCTGAAGACGATTCCGTTCCGCATACCCCGCATTCGCGCCATGCTGAACATGATTTATCCGGGCACGCCGCTGAGCATGACGGAATGGAACGCGGCGTTCGCGGGCGAGTCTGATTTTTCGACGGCGCTTGCCGATGCCGATGCGTGGGGCATCCTGGGGCGCGAGCGCGTCAGCTACGCGACGCGATGGACGGCCACCGATTCGACGAATCCGGCGTATCAGACGTTGAAGCTCTACCGGAATTATGACGGGGCGCACAGCACGTTCGGCAGCACGTCAATTTCCGCGACGCACAACGCCGATCCAAACCTCTTCAGCGTATACGCGGCGCTTTCGCCGACGGGAACCACGATGACGCTCCTCGTTGTGAACAAGGACCCGGCGAACCCGGCGCAGGTCGGGTTCACGCTGAGCAATTTCACACCGAGCGCGTTCAAGGCTTATACGCTCTCGCAGGCTGCGCCGACTTCGATCGTCGCCGGAGCGAGCCAGGCCTGGAATGCCACGCAGACATTTGCAGCGTACACGGCGACGCTTTTGGTGATTAGCGGGGCGCTACCGAAGACTCCCGCGGCGGAATGGGATTTGAATCCTGACGCGATTCAAGCAGCGCAGAGTGCGACAGTGACGCTCGCGCCGAAGATCGTTTCCGGAGCAGGCACTGTGACGTTGCAGTCGGCGCAATTCGACATCGGCTATGGGGCTGGAGGTACGATCGCGATCGGCACGTCCCTGGTCGCGACGACCGTTCCCGGAGCGATTACGATCACGGCCGGGACCACGCCGGGCTTCTACCATTTCACGGTGACGGCGCAAGACAGCTCCGGCGTGACGCAGAAACAGGGCGGATGGCTGATCGTCGGCAATCCGCCAGCCACACTGACCAAGACCGGAGACAATCAGACGGGTGCCGTCAACACCGCGCTTACACTCAGCGTGACGCTCAATCCCGGTTCGTCGGGTGGCACGAATTCCGGCGCCAGCGTTCTCTTCACCACCGACGCCGGCAACCTGGGCGGAGCTTCGCAGCTAATCGTGGTTACGAACAGCTCGGGAGTCGCGACTGTTACGCTGACTCTTCCCGCAAGCAGCGGCACCGCGCATGTGACAGCCGAAGGGCCGTACGGCCTCGGACACCCCGTAGTGATATTCACCGAAACAGCTCAATAGATCGCCAGCGTAACGTGCTTAAGTCTTCGCTCGATTTCTAGGCCGGTCGAGCAATCGTCCCAGGTTCGTGCCGCGTGCCTCGACGTTTCGCCATTTGCGCGATTTCGTCGATTGCGATTGCCGCGAGCAACGTCAGGACCGGGTCGATCGGCAGGCGGTACCGAGGCTGGACGATCGTCAGGTAGTAGGCCCACGGAAACACAACCGGGAAAACGCCGAGCGGAAACCAGTATTCACTGCGACGTCGAATCAGCGCGACCAAACCCCAGAGTGTCCCGATCGCAACGAAAATATTGAACAGGAGCACGAACCGGAACCACCACGAGCGCGTGCGAAGGAAATCCCTGACGGGATTGGGCGTTCCACCCGACCACATCGCGAGAAATCGATGCCCGATGAGGTGCGCTTCGCGAGCCGGATGGCTCAGCATGTAATCGATCGCGCCGTCCTTCTTCTGCTGCATATAGGCGATTTCGCCCATGTCGATGTATTTGGCGCGTTCGTCGGCGTCATGAATCGGATGGTGCGTGCCCAGCCAGCGGTCCTGAGCATCGGGATTGTTTCCCACCCATAGCTGCAGCCCCAGAATCGAACGCAGTGGGACGAAGGCGTGAAAGACTTCGTAGTTGCGCACGGTCCAGGGAACGCAACACAGCGCAGCTACGACGCCCGCGAGCAAAGGCTTCGCCAACCAAGGAATGCCTTGCTTGCGCCTCCGATAGGCGAGCCAGCCGAGCAACAGCGGCAGCAGCGAAGCGAGTGTCGCGCTGGTCATCAGCGCGAGGCCCCACAGGAGCCCGTAGCCAATCCACGCAATGGCGCGCTGAGATTCGGGGATCTCGAGCGTCGCCCAGACGATGGTGGCGACGAGCAGCGCTGCAATCGACGCATCCCACATGCTTTCGGTGGGAATCTGAAACGCGTTTGGGAAGACGGCCCAGAGCCAGGCGGCCGTGGCGCCAACTCCAGCGCCGGCCACTCGTTTCCCTGCATAGAAAATCGGAACGCACGCGAACGCCGTTGCGAGGATATTTAAGAGCGCGGCGGCGGTGAACGACTGAAATGTGTACTCGCCGAAGACGCGAAGAATTCCGGCGAGCAGGAACGGGTAGACCGGAGTCATCCAGGCCGTCGGGCCCGTGTCCACATGAAACGGCGAGCCGAATCCGTGGCCGGTGGCAATCGAGTGCGCGATGTTTCCCGACTCGAAGAGAAAAGGGATGGTGCTGAGCGCCTGTCTGGGGTTGTTGTGCTGATAGTTCCAGAGGAACGCCAACCGCACGGCTAGCGCGACGATGACGATTAGCGTCAGCGACGTTGCGGCGGATTGAAGTTTCGATTTCATTCCCGCAGGTGTGACAAAACTCCTTCAGCTGGGAAGTAGAAGCAGCCAGCTGCAGAAAAAGTCAAAGCTTGGCTTCAGGGGCTGAAGCCCCGAAAGGCCAAGTTTCTTACGGCGGGGTTGAAACCCCGCCCTTCCAACGCGAGGCTGTTCTCGATGCCTCTAGCGTCCGTCGCGCAGTGCTGCTTGCGCTGCGAAATGGCCGCACAGCCCGTGAACGCCGCCTCCCGGGGGCGTCGACGCGGAACAGATATAGAGGTCCTTCGACGGCGTGCGATAGAGCCGCCATGTGGGCCGCAGAAAGAATTGACTCAGCAGCGCCGCGCCGCCGTTGATGTCGCCACCCACCAGATTAGGATTGTGCGACTCGAGGTTGGCGCAGAGCATCACGCTGCGTTTCCGAATCAGCTGCCGAAAACCCGGCGCAAACCTTTCCACCTGCGATTCGATTCGCTCGCTCATGTCGAAGGTCGAGCCGTTGGGAACGTGGCAGTAGGCCCAGGCGATGTGCTTGCCGGCAGGCGCGCGTGTGGGATCGAAAAGCGTGGGCTGCGCGAGCAGGACGAAAGGTCGCTGTGCGTGCTCGCCATGCCAGGGGGCACGCTCGGACTCGGCGATCTCCTCGAGCGTGCCTCCGACGTGGACCGTGCCGACGCGGCCGCACTCTTTCGCCGTCCACGGAATCGGCGCATCGAGGGCCCAATCCATCTTGCACACGCCAGGGCCATACCGGTAGCGGCGGAGCTCTCGCTGGAAGCCGTGCGGCAGGCGCGGCTTCGCGATCTCGAGAAGCTGCTTCGGCGTGACATCGCACAGAAGGGTGCGAGCCGCCGGGAGATCGTCAATCGATTGGACGGACTGTCCCGTGACGATTTCGCCGCCGAGCGATTGAAAGTACGATCCCAGCGCGTTCGCAATGCTTTGCGAGCCGCCGCGAGCGAACGGCCAGCCCGCCACGTGAGCCGTGATTCCAAGCACAAACCCGAAAGCGGCGCTGGGCACGCGTTCGAGGGGCAGCATGGAGTGTGCGGCATGGCCGGCGAAAAGAGCTTGGGCCCGCTCGCCGCGGAAGAGGCTCCGCGCGACACTCGATGCAGAACGCATTCCACGGAGTCCGAACTGCGCCGCGATCAAGGGATGGCGGGGAAATCGCAATGGTCCAAGGAGGGATGGCTCCAGCTTCGGCCATTCCGAAACGAGTCCGCCAAAAATCCGCGTGTATGCACCGGCATCCCCGCCGAGATTTCGCGCGGTTTCCTCCACCGAGCGCTCGACCACAACGGCGGAGCCGTCATCCAGCGGATGCGCGAGGGGAGCGCTGGGCTGAACCCATTCAAGGCCATGCTGCTCGAGCGGTAGCGTGCGAAAGAAGGGAGAAACGACTCCCATCGGATGCACGGCGGAGCAGACATCATGGACGAAGCCGGGCAAGGTGAGCTCTTCGGAACGAGTGGCGCCGCCAATGGTTGGCTGCCCCTCGACGAGCAGCACCGAGCGGCGGGCCTGGGCCATCGTGATCGCGGCGGAGAGGCCGTTCGGGCCGGACCCGACCACAATCGCGTCGTACTTGCTGTTCAGCGTCGGCAAGAAGAAGCTCCGGCGGAATCATACCGTCTGAGGGGGTCAACGCAAGAATGATTGCTGGCGGCTTTGCGGGGGCTACGACGCGGCGACAACTTCCGGTTGAATGGCGAGAGCCGGATCGTTCGAGTGCAGGAACCACTTTTCGATGACGACGCGGCGCGAGAACCACGGCGTCGCGAGGAGAAGGCGGCCAAGCGAACTCATGAGCCGTGGCGGAAGTTTGCTGCCGATTTGAGACGACCACTCCTGCTGATTCCCGAATCGCTCGGCCAAATGATCTCCATAGAGCGAGAGTTGATCGGCCGTGTATTTTCCGTTGGCCTCAGCGAGGACCTGGGCGGCGAGCAATCCCGACTCAATCGCCGGGCGAATTCCCTCGCCGCTCTGCACATAAGCCATCCCGGCCGCATCGCCGATCAGCAGGACGCCGTCGCCAGTGACTTTGCGATTCGCCCTGCCATAAAGCAGGTAGGCGTGCCCCAGGAGCTTCGACGGCAGATCGAAGGCGACCTTTCTCGTTCGTCGCAGGAACTCCACGAAGTTGGTAACGTGAGCGCCGAGACGGTGCGGATCGAGACGCCCCAGCCCGACGTTGAGGTAATTTCCTTTGCGGAAGCACCATCCGTAGCCGCGGAGGTCGCGGCAAAAATAAAGCTCCGGAATTTCGCCGCGAATCGAGCAGTTCTCCTGCTGCGACGGCGTCATTTCGAATTCGATTTCCTGCGCGGCCACCACCACTGCGTCCTTCAATCCCGGATTCATGTGTCGCGCGACGGGACAGAAATGCCCTCCCGCACCGATGAGCACGCCGGCGCGGATGTGCCCGTTGATGAGCCACGAGGCGCCATTCCTTTCGATGGTACGAATAGATTCGCCTTCGAATAATCGCGCGCCCGAACGGCGAAGCAAGTAATCGTCAAATTCGACGCGGCGAATCCCATAGCTAACGGGGCGAGCGTAATCTGTTTCGGTTTCGCGGTTGCCCATGCAACTTGTCTTGAAGCCGGTGATGGGCTGAAGTGTTCGAGCGCGGGAATAATCCAGAATATCCAGATCAAGCGCGTCGACAACCTGGGGAGTGATCCACCCGCCGCAGACTTTATCGCGCGGGAAAATGCTCTTATCGAGAATCGCGACATCGACGCCCGCGCGGGAAAGCGCCCACGCGCATGCGGAACCTGCGGGGCCGCCGCCCACGATCAGGGCGTCGCATGCATCCATTTCAATCTCTTTTCGCGGGGGAGCTGGTGGTGGTAAAGGTGGTTTCTAGTGGAGGGAATCGAATGGCACTCGGATCCGGCGAATACAAGTTGAAAGAGCTGCATCGAACCGGACCGGAACCCCGCTATCGAGCCCGCGAGATAGAGCCGCCATTGCCGGACGAATTCGCGGCCAAACATTTCGTCGACGCGATCGGCGGATTGTTCGAACCGGGCGAGCCAATGTTCGAGCGTCCACGCGTAGTGCATGCGCAGGTTTTCGACGTCCAGGACGGAGAGATTGAGCGGTTCCATCAGAGCCACTGCTTCGCCAAGCGTCGGCGGATAGCCGCCCGGGAAAATGCGCTTCCGAATCCAGGCGTGGAGCTGTTGCGGTTGATTTCGGCCGATGAAGTGGAGCAGCCCGCGGGAAGATTTTTTCATCGAGCGCCCGATAACGCGCGTCATCTCATCGTGGTGCGCCTTGCCAACATGCTCGAGCATCCCCACGGACATGAACGCGTCGTATTGTCCCGAAATGTTGCGGTAGTCGTCCTCAATGAATTCCACGCGGTCACCCAGACCGGCCAGCTTGGTTTGCCGGCGCGCAAAGGCGATCTGTTCCGACGAAATATTGAAGGCCTTCACGCTGACACCGTAGTGCTGCGCCATGTACAGAGCGAGCGCGCCCCAGCCGCAGCCCGCTTCGACCACCGTCTCGCCAGGCTGCAACTGAAGTTTGCGGCAGACGTAGTCCATTTTCGCGAGCTGAGCTTCCTCCAGCGTCATCGCGTCATTCGCAAAATACGCGCAGGTGTAGACCAGGCGAGAATCGAGCCAGAGCTTGTAGAAGTCGACGTTCAGATCATAGTGCCGGTGAATATTGTCGCGCGAACCGTGGAGGGTGTTCTGCTGCGTCCATTGGAGCCACTTCGAGGCCAACTTCGAGTAGCGAGTGTCCATGCGCTTCCGCGGAATCGCTCGAAAAGCGGCTTCGACGAGCGCCGGGAGATCGCCTTCCACTTCGATTCGCCCCTCCGCGTAGGCTTCGCCGAACTCAATTTCCAGATTGAGGATCAACCGGGCGAGAGTGCTTGCGTCCCGGATCAAAACAGTGGCGACAGGCGCATCGCCCGCATACCCGGCCTCTCCGTCCGTCGCAAGCTGCAGGCGGATGCGGGCCGGCGCAACGGCGTCGCCCAGCTTTTGAAGGAGCCACTTCTGGATCGGCCGGAACTCGAGAGGGTTATCCATGATCCGTCCCAAGACGCTATGGCCCAGATTGTACAACTAGTGACCGAAGAAACGAAAGAACCGCCAGCCGGGCAACCATGAGCCCGGCCGGCAGCTCCTTCCTCGGAGGAAAACAAGAGGAAACTACCGAGAAGATCCGGGTTGCCCACCCGCGCCTGAAGTGCCAGAGACTGCCTGCAACATCTCGCGCGCCAGCTTCAAGTGCTCTTCAAGGGTGGGAAGAGTCTTCTGCGCAAAACCCTTGATGTTTTCATCTCGACCACTGGACGCTTCCGTCTCGAATTCGGAGATGTCCTTTTCGTGGTCTCGAACCATCATCCGGGCGTAGGCGCGATCGAATGCAGGCCCGCTTAGCTTTGAAAGTTGGTCATACGCGGCCTGGCCGAGCTTTGTAAGATCGCCGGGAAGTGAGACCTTTTCACGGGCTGCGATACTGCTCAACTCATTGCCCGCAGCATTGTGGTCATTCACCATGCGTCTTCCGAAGTCCTTTACGCTTATGCTCTGGCCTCTCGCGTTCGCCAGTTCACCCATCTTCACTTCGGCCATGCCTCCTTCGGCGGCGTGTCTTGCAAAGCGGGTGTCGGAGATCGGTGCAGCTTGGGAATTTGAATTAACCGCGGCTGGTTCTTGAGCTTCGGTCTGGAATGATCCGAGCAAGGCGGCGGTGGTGCCCGCGCCCAATACCAATCCGACCACTCCCGCTATGCAACCCAACACTTTGGTGCTTATCATGGCTTTCGCTCCTTTTCGCGAAAGTAAGGCGGAAGTCAGTGATCAACAATCAGGTGATAGCTGTAAGGAAGAGCCTCCAGCGTCCGTAGGGGGTTGCGAGCCACTCAGGCTAACGCGCACCGCTGCGTTTCGGAAAATTCTAAGAAACGCCTTTCGTACCTCCTTACGTCTAAGAAATGATGAAATTGAAGATTCTAGCGAGTGCGTGTAGCTGCGCGAATCGGTGGGCGAGGCCTGGGCGGTGGCTTGTCCTGAGAGGGGCAGTGGCCCTTTTTCTGACTGCCGGCTGGTTGGCTATCAGTGCGAGTCAGTCTTATGCCGCAGGTCAGGCTCAGGCTGCACCGGCACAGGCTGCCAGCGCGAAACAACTCGGCACAATCAAGGCCATATCCGGGAACGCGATTACGCTAACCACGGATGCGGGCGCGAGCGTAACCATCCAAGTGGACGACGGAACGCGCATGGTTCGCACAGCCCCGGGTCAAACGGACCTGAAAGGCGCGACCATAATCCACATCCAGGATTTGCAAGTGGGCGACCGGATACTCGTGCGCGGCAAGGCGTCCGACGACGGCAAGACGATTTCGGCCGCTGTCGTCATTGCGATGAAGCAGTCCGATCTTGCGGCCAAGCAGGAACAAGAGCGTCAGGACTGGCAGAAGCGCGGAATTGGAGGCTTGGTAAGCGCGGTTGATCCGTCGAGCGGCACCATCACGATCACCACCGGCGCGGGGAGCACGAAAAAATCGGTTGCGATTCACACGACTGCCGCGACCGTTTTCCGGCGCTATGCGCCTGATTCGGTGAAATTCGACGATGCCAAGGCAAGCGCGCTCGACCAGGTGAAGCCCGGCGACCAGGTTCGAGCCCGCGGCAACAAGAACGCGGACGGCACGGAGTTTGCCGCCGAGGAGGTTGTCTCCGGCTTGTTCCGCAATATTGCGGGCACGATTCTCGCGATGGACGCGGTGGCGAACACAGTTACCGTGAAAGACCTGCTATCCAAGAAGAGTATCGTGGTGAGAATTACGGCTGACTCGCAGGTGCGCAAGCTTCCTCAGCAGATGGCCCAAATGATTGCGATGCGGCTGAAAGGCGGCGCTGCGAGCGGAGGCGCTCCGAACGGCACTGCCGCAACGCCGCAGCCGGCTTCGGCGAATGGCGCTTCTGCCGGGGGCCAGTCGCGTCCCGGTGGCCGGGGGGGAAATCGCCCCGGCGGCGCACCTGATTTTCAACAGATGTTAAGCCACATGCCCCCCGCGGGCCTTTCGGACTTGCAGAAGGGCGATGCGGTGATGATTTTGTCTACCGAAGGCAGCGACTCCGGTGTGGTTACGGCGATCACGTTTGTCGCTGGAGTCGAACCCATTCTGCAAGCGTCTCCCGCTGGGCAGATGATGACGCTCTCGCCGTGGAGTTTGGGTGGCGGCGGTGGCGGCGAGGACACCGGCGGCGGCTCGCCACAGTGAGCGTTCACCAACCCGTTATACCATTTCATTTCCAGGAGAATCGAATTTGACATCCCCGGCTCTACCGAAACTCAGTCGTTCCGCAGTTATTTTCTTGTGCTTGTTCCTGTTCATGCTCGCGTTTGCGTCCGTTTCGTTCGCGCAGACGGGCACGGCAATTCTTCGTGGGCAGGTGAAGGATCCGTCCGGGGCGTCCGTGGCTGACGTCACGATTCTGGTGACGACTCCCAGCGGCGAAACGCTGACCGCGACGCCGAGCCACGACGGCCTCTACATAGTGAAGGGATTGGTGGCCGGCAAGTACAAGGTCCAGGCCATCGCGAAGGGCTTTGCACCGTATGAGAAGGACGACGTCGCGATCTCGGACGGCCAAGTTCAAACTCTTGATATATCACTCGTGATCGAAGTTCAGCAGCAGAAGGTGGTGGTCACCGATCAGGCGGCTACCGTGGACGTCGCGCCCGAGAATAACGCGGGCTCTGTCGTGATTTCTGGAAAGGAACTCGACGCTCTGTCGGACGACCCTGACGAGCTGCAGAACGACTTGACGGCGCTGGCCGGACCCTCCGCCGGACCCAATGGCGGCCAGATGTACATCGACGGCTTCACGGCTGGTCAGCTTCCGCCGAAGTCTTCGATTCGCGAAATCCGGATCAATCAGAACCCGTTTTCCTCGGAGTACGACAAGATCGGCTACGGGCGCATCGAAATCTTCACGAAGCCCGGCACGGACAATTGGCACGGCGACGCCGAACTGCAGGGAAATGATTCCGCGCTGAACACCGGCAACCCTTTCCTCGGAGACGCGCCGGAGCCGGGCTATTACTCGACGATGGTCTTTGGCAACATCGGAGGCCCGCTGAGCAAGAAGGCTTCGTTTTTCTTCGGCGGCCAGCGCCGGGACATCAATGATGTATCGGCCGTGGACGCCACGGTTCTCGATTCGAGTTTCGATGTCGTGCCGTTCACCCAAGCTGTTCCGAACAATCGAACACGCACGAACCTCGGCCCCCGCCTTGACTATCAGCTCGGCAAGAACAATACGCTGACGGTTCGTTACCAATACTGGCGCGACAACGAGCAAGACCAGGGAGTGGGAGGGTTCACGCTCCCTTCGCAATCCTTCAATTCGCTGGAGACGGAGCACACTCTGCAGGCCAGCGACACGCAGATATTCGGGGCAAACATCGTCAACGAGATGCACTTCCAATACGAGCGCGATATCAGCAACGACACGCCGCAAAGCACGCTTCCAACCGTGAACGTGCAGGGCTACTTCAACGGCGGCGGAAACAGCTCCGGAATTTCGACCGACACGCAGAACCACTACGAATTCCAGAACTACACTTCCATCGTTCACGGGAAGCATATGTTGAAGTTTGGCGGGCGGTTGCGTGAATTGACCGACAACAGCGGCTCCGCGTCTCAGTTCAACGGGAGCTACACATTCAACACAATCGCCGCATACCAGATCGCGGAGCAAGCCCTGGCTGCCCATGACACAGAGGCGCAAGCCGTCGCGGCCAGCGGAGGGGCCACGCAGTACGCAATCACGCTTCCGGTCACGGGTACGGCCGTTCCTGTGAACTACGTTTCGCTGTTTGACGCCGGACTTTACGTGCAAGACGATTGGCGCGTGCGTCCGAACATCACGCTGAGCGGCGGCCTGCGTTTCGAGACACAAAACAACATCCACGATCACGGCGATTGGGCGCCGCGAGTGGCGGTGGCGTGGGGCCTGGCTCGCGGGAAGAATCCGGCGAAAACCGTTATTCGCGCCGGCTGGGGCATATTCTACGACCGGTTCAACGAAAACCTGATCCTGCAAGCCGAGCGGCTGGATGGGCTCCTTCTGAACACGTACGTTTTGAATCAGACGCCGACGGCGAACATTCCATTCTTGCCGCCCACGGTGCCGACTGCAGCCCAGCTTTCCGGCGCCGCTTCCATTCCTACCATTTACCGAATCGCGCCGAATCTGCACGCGCCGCAGACGATGCAGACGGCCATCAGCGTCGAGCGCCAGATCAACAAGGTGACGAATCTCTCCGTCACGTACATGAATTCGCGCGGCGTCCACCAGCTGTTCACCGAGAACATCAATACGCCGGAACCCGGAACGTACCCCGCGAGTCCCGTTTATCCCAACGGCGTCGCCGAAAACATTTATCAATACGAGTCCGAGGGGATTTTCAAACAGAACCAGTTGATCGTGAATATGAATGTCCGGGCCGGCGCGAAGCTCACGCTGTTTGGCTACTACACGCTCAACTACGCCAACAGCGATACCGGGGGAGCGAGCTCGTTTCCGTCGAATCCGTATAACGTGCTCGAAGACTACGGCCGCGCGTCCTTTGATACCCGCAACCGCTTGTTTGTGGGCGGAACGATTGGCCTTCCGTACGCCTTCCGCCTGAGCCCGTTCATGATCGCAAGCTCGGGTGCGCCCTATAACGTCGTGCTGAGCCAGGATTTCATCGGCTCTAGTCAGTTTAACCAGCGCCCGGCCCTGGCTACGAATCCGGTGAATACGAACTACGTCGTGAAGACGTCGCTTGGGTCCTTCGACACGAACGTCACGGATTTGGGGCAAGGCGAGTCGATTATTCCGGTGAATGCTTTCACGGGACCCGATCACTTCAGCCTGAATTTGCGGCTGAGCAAGTCATTCGGATTCGGCAAGATTCCCGAGGGGGCTGGTGGGAGTGGCGGCGGGTCGCGCGGGCAGGGAGGGCCGGGCGGAATGGGCGGCCGTGGTCCTGGCGGCCCGTTCGGCGGTGGCGGAGGAGGAATGGGAATGGGAGGCGGCGGAACAAGCCACCGCTACAATTTGACGTTCAGCGTCAACGCCCGGAACATTACGAATTACACGAATGCAACACAACCGAGCGGGGTTCTCAATGTCCCGGACGTAAGCGTGTGCGAAACGCTGCCCGGCGGATGCGTCAACATGCCGCCTCCCCATTTTGGGCTGCCGAATGGCTTGGCGGCGGGCCCCTTCTCGTCGAACGGCGCAAGTCGCTTGTTCTACTTGCAAGTAGGCTTTACCTTCTAAGCGCGGCTCCAAACGGGGAGCGGGGACATGCCTCGAAAGAAGAAAACTCGATTTCGAATCGAACGGGAAGTGCGCAGGCGTGCGCGGCTGGGAATTGGACCGCCTCCCGCCGAGCGAGTTATCGCCGACAAGCGCACGAGGCCACCCAAGCATAAGAAGCAGTTGGTGGAAGACGAAATCTAATTCGCGATCGAGCAGGACATCGCCTGGGACACCGCCCCACTCGATGGAGGCCCGCACGGGGCCTAGTTTTTTGAACCTCAACCAGGCTTGTAATCCGGAATCACTTCTCCAGGTTTGAACAGAGGCGTGGCGGCCTTGCCAGTGGCACGCGCTGCCGCAGCGGCTACATCTTCCAGGTCAGGCTTTGAAAAGCCCACCGCGCTCACTTGAATCTTGCCATCCGGCGCGATCAGAAAAACGCTGGGCACATTCGTGAGACCGTACTGGTTCGAGGCAGGGTAACCGGAGTCGTCGATCAGCACGGGAAACTTGAGTCCGAATTCGTTCATGAACTCGCGCGTATCCCGCGCCTGATCCTGCGAGATGCCGAGCAAGGTGAACCCTTCGCCTCCGTACATCTCATGCAACCGCTCGAGAAACGGGGCTGTGAACTGGCACGTGGGGCAGCTCACCTTGAAGAACGCAGCGAGCACCGGACCCTTCTTCAACTGCTCGGCCAGCGTCGTGCTTTTGCCGGTGGAGTCCTTCAAGGAAATCGCCGGAGCCGGCGTTCCAGGCGTCAATGCAGCCATCCGCTTCCCTCCGAAAAGTTGCTGAACAGAGCGCTTTAGACTCATTTCAACTAGTCTACCCTATAAAATTAGATGTGCCCGCGCAGACGGCGATTCGGGCGGCGCAATACGCAACACCAATGCTGCAAACGGGCACGAAAAGCAGTTCGCGGCGGGCACTCGGCTTAATCAGTGAATGTTGCGCGTCTTCTTGCTGACGTAATCCATCAGCAGATACTGCCCCAGCGTGTAAGGCGTCGTGAAGTAGGCTTTGCCGCGGCAAAGCTCGGTTATCTTCTGCACGAAATGGACCAGGCTGTAATCACTCGAGAGCATGAACGTATTGATCAAAATTCCCGCGCGCTTGCACTTCGCCACTTCTTCGAGCGTCTGGGTGACCACCAAGGGATCGAGCCCGTAGGCGTTCTTGTAAATCCGGCCGTCTTCCAGGGTGAGCGCCGAAGGCTTGCCGTCTGTGATCATCACGATCTGCCGCATGTCTTTTTTCTGCCGCGAGAGAATTCGCTGCGCGAGGCGCAGGCCTTCGCGCGTGTTCGTGTAGTACGGGCCGACCTGGACGCGGGCGAGCTTGCCGAGGGGAATTTCTTCCGCGCTATCGTGAAACAGCACGCAGTGCAGCGAATCGCCCGGATACTGCGTGCGAATCAGATGCGAGAGAGCCAGCGCGACGCGCTTCGCGGGCGTGAACCGATCTTCGCCGTACAGAATCATGCTGTGGCTGCAATCGAGCATCAGCACCGTCGCGCACGAGCTTTGATACTCGCACTGGTGGACCATCAAGTCGGGATAATCAAGCTCGATGGGAATTCCCGCGCCGTTGCGCTGAACCGCGTTGAAAAGCGTCCCGCTGATGTCCATGTTCAGCGTGTCGCCGAATTCGTACTGCTTCGAAACGCCGCCCGACTCGACGCCGGTGGCGAGGTCACGCGTGTCGTGCCGGCCGAAGCTGCTCTTCCCCAGCGACGCGAGCAGGTCTTTCAGGGTCTTGAAGCCGAGAAAATCCAGCGCTTTGTCGGTGATTTCGAATCGCGCTTCCATTTTGGGCTGGTCGCGCCCAACCTGGCCGCCGGGAGTCTCCGAAGGCGGAGGACTAACGCGCGCCGACTGCTGCTGCGTGATGTAGCCTTCCTCTTCCATCCGCTGGATGAGCTGCTCGATCAAGTCGCGCAGCTCCTGATTTTGCGAAATATCCGGATTCTGCATAAGTTGCTGCATCATCTCGGGCGGAATCAGGTCGCCTTCCTGAAGGGCGCGAAGGATCGCCTCGCGCAGAGCTTCCATATACTGCTCGCGCGAGCGCTCCATATCGAGCTCGTACACTCCGTATTGCGATTCGAATCCGCTCTGCAGAAAGAAGTCGGACAACTTGCTCATCAAATCCTGCAGGTCGACGTCGTCTGCGGCCTCGGGAGCGTATTTGGAATAGCGAATATATTTCATCTTTATTTCGTCGCGTTCTAGTTGAATTGCCGCTTCGGCAGCCTGCCCGAAGGCTCGCGCGGATCGCGCGGTTCGGAAGGCTTGCGAGCCTCGGCGTAGTAGCCGCGCTCTTCGCTGCGGCTGATTCTCTTGTGAGCCCACAAACCCTCGAGCACAAACTCCGCCGCGCTCGTTTGCACCGCCGAATCGTCTTTCGAGCTCACGCCGAGAGCTTCCAGATGGTCGAACAATCCCTGGATCTTCTTCAACTGGCCCAGAAGTTCGCTGCTCGACGCATTCGCAGGAACCTTCAATTCGCCGCCCATCTCGAACCATTGCACGATGGGCTGAAAATCCCCGTTGACGAAATACCGGCTGAACGTCTTGCCCACGGCCGCGCGAATCAGCTCGCGAGCGATGTTTTCGGCGCCGCGTACTTCGCCTTCATATTCGAGCTCGAACTTTCCAGTCATCGCCGG
>Ga0181538_10001742_pt1 | contig 23790 bp, 18 predicted proteins | sample PEATcosm2014_Bin_40_FD_119773 | JGI IMG/M metagenome (GOLD analysis project Ga0181538, IMG submission 119773) | Peatland microbial communities from MTU Mesocosm Facility, Houghton, MI, USA - PEATcosm2014_Bin23_30_metaG | ecosystem: Environmental > Terrestrial > Soil > Wetlands > Peat | place... | reverse complement strand
GCCCTGCGTGACGTCTCGCTGACCATCGACGAAGGTGAGTCGGTGGCGGTGATGGGCCCGTCGGGCTCGGGCAAGTCCACCCTGATGAACATCTTGGGCTGCCTCGACCGTCCCAGCTCGGGCGGCTACTGGTTGGTGGGCCAGGAGGTGTCGCAGCTCGACCGCAACGCCCTGGCGCGGCTGCGCAACCGCACCCTGGGTTTTGTGTTTCAGAGCTTCAACCTGCTGTCGCGCACCACCGCGCTGGAGAATGTCGAGCTTCCCTTGCTGTACGCGGGCGTCTCTGCGCGCGAACGGCACGCTCGGGCGCGCGAGGCCCTGGCGCGCGTGGGCCTCGGCGATCGCATGCACCACCATCCCAATCAGATGTCGGGCGGGCAGCAGCAGCGGGTGGCGGTGGCTCGCGCCCTGGTCACGCATCCGCACCTCATCGTGGCCGACGAGCCCACCGGCAACCTGGATTCGCGCACCAGCGTCGAGATCATGGCGCTGTTTCAGGAGCTGGGAAGAAGTGGTATCACGCTCCTGCTGGTCACGCACGAGGCGGACATCGCCCGCTACGCTTCGCGCGTGGTGGTCATGCACGATGGCCGCGTGCAGTCGGACCAGCGGCAGATTGCGCTGCAGGCTGAACTTGCCCCGGCCCCCGCCGACGCGGAGGTTTCGCCGTGAGCCCATTGCAAGTCCTGCGGGTCGCGGTCCGCGCGCTTCTGCGCAACAAGCTGCGATCCTTCCTCACCACGCTGGGCGTGATCATCGGCGTGTCCGCGGTGATTGCCATGGTGGCCATCGGCGAGGGCGCCAAGGCGCGCGTGGAAGAGGCGTTCGCGTCGATGGGCTCGAACCTGCTGGTGGTCCTGTCCGGCACCACCAGCGCGTCGGGCGCCCACGGGGGATTCGGCAGCATGCCCACCCTGACATGGGACGATCTCAAAGCCATTCGCAGCGAGGCCAGCGCGGTTCGCTATGCCAGTCCGCAGCTGCGCAGCAACCAGCAGGTGATCAGTGAAGATCAAAACTGGGCCACATCGATCAACGGCGTCTCGCCCGAATATTTCCTCATGCGCACCTGGTCGGTTGCCATGGGCAGCCTCATCACTCAGTCGGACATCGAGACCGGCAGCAAGGTGGTGGTGCTGGGGCAGACCGTGGTGGACAAGCTCTTCGGTTCCAACGCCGACCCGACCGGTCAGTCCGTGCGCATCCAGAAGACACCCTTTCAGATCGTCGGCGTGCTGGCGCGCAAGGGGCAGTCGGCCACCGGGCAAGACTACGACGACGCCGCGTTCATGCCGTACACGACGTTTCAGGCCAAGATCCAGGGCGGCCTGCAGAAGTATGTGGCGGGCGCATTCATGGTCAGCGCGGTGTCGAGCGAGGCCACTGCCCGCGCGCAGAACCAGATCGCCACCCTGCTGCGCGATCGCCACCACACTCCCATTGGTGCCGACGACGATTTCAGCATTCGCAACCTGACCGAGATGGCCAGCGCCCAGCAGGAGGGTGTCAACACCCTGACCACGCTGCTGGCCAGTATCGCCGCGGTGTCGCTCATCGTGGGCGGCATCGGCATCATGAACATCATGCTGGTCAGCGTGACCGAACGCACGCGCGAGATCGGCATCCGCATGGCGGTGGGCGCGCGGCCGCGCGACGTGCTGTCGCAGTTCTTGGTTGAGGCGCTCGCGCTCTCGATCGCAGGAGGCATCATCGGTATCGTGCTCGGTTTGCTGGTGGCCAATCGATTGGCCGCCAATTTCGGCTGGCCCATCTTGATTCGTGTCGACATCATTTTGATCGCGGTCGGGTTTTCCGGTCTGGTTGGCGTAGTGTTCGGGCTTTACCCCGCGCAAAAAGCCTCCCGCCTGGACCCCATCGATGCGCTCCGCTACGAATGAGGCGATCATGAAGTTCAGATCTATTGTTGTGCTGGCGTTGCTGATGACCGAGATCACAGCCGCGCGAACGGGTTTCGGCGGCGACACGCCTGCGCCCGCCGGCACCGCCGGCGGTCAGGTGCTGACGCTGGCCGAGGCGGTGAGCAGCGCGCGCGCGCATCAACCCGCGCTGGAACTCGCGCGAGGGGCCTTGGTCACGTCGTTTGGACAGGCTGACCAGGCGCGTGCCGCGCTCTTGCCTCAGGTGAACGGCAGCGCTTCCTACAATCGCGCGACCAACAACTATGTCACCCAGCCCGGCGGCACGGTCCCGGCGGGCAAGCCAGCGACGACGACGTCCTTCGCGACCATCCCGCTGTGGAAGGCGAGCCTGAGCGCCAGCCAGCTCATCTACGACTTCGGTGAGACCATCAACCGCTGGAAGGCCGCGCAGGTCGCTGCCGAGGCCTTGGGCGAGAGCGTTCACATCACCGAGACGCAGATCGCCTATAACGCCCGCGTTGCCTTCTTCACCGCGCGCGCGGCCAAGGACTTGGTGGGCGTGGCCCGCGATGCCCTCGCCAACCAGGAGAAACACCTTGCGCAGGTCAAGCGTTTCGTCGAGGCAGGCACCCACCCGGCGATCGATCTGACCCAGACCCGGGCCGACCGCGCCACTGCGCAGCTTCAGCTCATCACCGCCGAGAATACTTATTCCGTCGCCAAGGCGAGCCTCAACCAGGCGATGGGGGTCGAGCGTTCGATCGACTATGACCTTTCGGACGAAGAGTATCCCGCCGTCGAGGGCGAGGATGGATCCGTCGAGAAGTTGGTCGACGAAGCCAAGCAGCTGCGGCCCGAGATGGCGAACCTGCGGCTGAACGCCCGAAGCCAGGAGCTGAGCCTTCGTTCGGCCCACGACATGATTTGGCCACAACTGAGTCTGAGCGGCAGCGTCTACGACAGCGGCCAGTCGCTCGACCGCACGACGTGGAATTTCAGTGGCCTTTTGGTTATGAGCGTTCCCATCTACCAAGGAGGCGCCATCAGGGCGCAGATCCGCCAGGCCGAAGGCCAGCTCAGACAGGCGAAGGCGCAGCTCGAGACTGAGAGCCAGCAGGTCCGCTTCGATGTCGAGCAGGCGCGTCTGGGCATCCGCGCGGCCAAGGGAGCGATCGCGGCCGCCGAGGACGCGCTGGCCAACACGCGCGATCGCTTGCGCCTGGCCGAGGGACGCTACGCGGCCGGCTTCGGCAGCATCATCGAACTGGGCGACGCGCAGGTCGCGTTGACCACCAGCGCGGCCCAGAAAGTCCAGGCCCAATACCAGCTCTACACGGCTCGCGCGCAGCTCATCAAAGCCCTAGGTAGGAACGAATGAAACGCCTTTTCTTCTTTTCCGGCGCTCTCGGTTTGGTGGCGAGCTTGGCCCTCGGTCAGCAAAGCCGCGTGCTGACCTTTGACGAGGCCCTGCGCACGGCGCGCACCAATCACCCCCAGCTTCAGGTCGCGCACGCGCAGAGCGAGGCGGCCGACGCTCGAGCCTACGAGAGCCGAGCCGGGCTGCTGCCACAAGTGACCGGCACGGCCTCGTACCAGCGCACGACCAACAACGTGCCGTCCGGCGGCAGCCCGGCGACAACCAACACGGCCACAGGCACCAACACCAGTGTCGGAACGATCGGTGCGAACCAAGGGAGCTTCAACACCATCAACTACTTCCGAGCCGGCGTGACCGCGAGCCAGCTCATCTACGACTTCGGGCAGACCACGGGCAAGTGGGACGCGGCCAAGGTCACCGCCCGTTCTCAACTGGATAGCGAGGCACGCACCGTGCAGCAGGTCTCCTACAATGTTCGGGCCGCTTACTACAACGCGGCCGCGAGCTTTGCCCTGGTCAAAGTGGCGCAGGATGGACTGACCAATCAGGAAGCCCACCTGGTGCAAGCCCAGGGTTTCGTCCAGGCGGGCACGCAGCCGGAGATTGCCCTGGCCCAGGCGCTCACCAACCGGTCCACGGCGCGGGTGCAGCTTATCAGCGCACAGAACGCCTACGACGTGGCCAAGGCCCAGCTCAACCAGGCCATGGGGATCGACGGCTCCATCGACTACCAGGTGGAAGCGCCAGTCGTCGAGCCGGTTGCGGGCGAGGACAAGAGCACCGACGAGCTGCTTCCCACGGCAATCAAGGCGCGCCCCGACTTGCAGTCGCTGGCTGACCAGGTTCGGGCGCAGGAGTACACCATCGGCGCGACCAGAGGCGGCTACTATCCCGGGTTGAGCGCCATCACGGCCCTGACTGATGCGGGGCCCGCGCTCGACAACCTGGCGTGGAACTGGTACGGGATGTTGTCATTGAGCTGGCCGATCTTCGGAGGCGGCATCACCAGCCAACAGGTGCGCGAGGCGCGCGCCACGGCCAACGTGCTACGCGGCCAGTTCGAGATCCAGCGCCAGCAGATACGCCTGGATCTGGAGCAGGCACGTCTGGCTGTGGCTGCGGCCAAGGCGAGCGAGGACGCGACCCACGACGCGGCGGTGAACGCGCGCGAGCAGCTTCGCCTGGCCGAGGGTCGTTACCAGGCCGGCGTGGGCAACATGATCGAGCTGGGCGATGCGCAGGTGGCCATGACCACGGCTGCGGCGCAGGAGGTGCAGGCGCACTACAGCCTCGCCACCGCCCGCGCGCAGCTCCTGCTGGCCCTGGGTCAGCCCTGAGGCAGGACGGTCAGCCGTCCTCGAGCGAATCCTGAGGCTCCAGCGGTCTTGCCGCCTGGACGGCTTCGGTGTTTGCAGCCGGCTCCCCCGCAAGCGGCTTCGGGAGAAGGTGCCGCGGCAGGCACACCGCATTGGCGATCAAGGTCGGCACCACGGCTGAGCCAATGACGACCGCCACCAGATACGAATACTGCTGCTGGGTGACGAGCCCGTGGCTGAGCCCGTACAGCGCCGAGATGGTCCCGAAGGTGAGCCCGGTCGACATCATCAGGGTGTAGTACCAGCGTTCGTTGCGCTCGCGGCGAAAGGCCCCGATCACCGGGTACAGACCGAAGATCTTGGCGCCGACTTTCCCGGCGAACAACGCCAGGAAGGCCAGTGGCGCCGACAACAACGCGGGCACCGACACGAACGAGCCGGCCCGCAGAAAGTATATGGGCGTGAGAAATCCGATGGTGAGCGTCCGCAGTCGCCGAACGAAAACGTGGTCGGTACCGAGGGTGGACGCCAGCACCATGCCAGCGACGTACGCCGGCAGAACTGCCTCGCTGCCGGACCAGAGCGCGAGCGCGCCGAGCCCGAACAGGATGAACAGCACCCACTTGGTGCGGAACGCGGCGGTGCGGTTGGCGTAGTGGTTCATCAGGTGTGGCGTCACCAGCGGCAAGAGAACGAAGGCCGCCAGGCACGCGACCGCGAAGACTACGGTGCGCCACGTGAATGGCGCGAACATCAAGCCGAGGACGAGCACGGTCCCGAGATCGTTGACGAAGCAGGCTCCCAGGATGCCCTTGCCGAAATCGGTGCGGTTGAATCCCGTCTCCAGCATGACGGCGTAGACCACTGCCATCGACGTGGTCGAGAGCGCGATGCCTGCGAGCCAGCTCGCATTGGGCGACCAGCCAAGCACGAAGCGGGCCACCGCCGCACAACCGAGAAACGGGGCGAGAAATCCAATCGCCCCGACGACCGAAACCTCCTTCCACTTTCGTCGCATCACTGCGGGCTCCAACTCCGCGCCGGCCAGGAAAGTGAGCAGCACGGCCCCGGTGCTGGCGAGAAACCTGAGCCCGGGCATATCCGCGCCCATGGCATCCTTGCCGAAAAAATGCCCGATGGCCGCCGCCGCCGCCACGCCCACGATGATCTCCATGAGCGCCATGGAGATCTTCAACCTGGCAGCGAGGAACGTGGCGATGAGAGCCAGTCCGAACCAGAGTGTCGCGATCGAGAATGCTTGTTCCATCGGTCAGCCTCGTTGCACCACAGGGTGTGGAGCGGTTGCTCCTGGGGCTGACTTGGAAATCCGGCTTTGACGCCTCCTAACGGAGAATCAGCCCCGTAGGAGTCATCGGCCGCGGTAGGATCGTGGCGGTTATCGGCGGACTCCACCGCCCTGGTCGTCGGTCGTCGCGTCGTATACTAGAGGCGCGGGAGCCGGTCAAGCCTCCCGAGCATCCAACGGTTGCACAGGGGAATCGAGGCACTCGTGCCTCCTTCACGAAAGGAACCCATCCCATGACAACCATCGCATCCATCCAGGCCCGAGAGATCCTCGATTCGCGCGGCAATCCCACGGTCGAGGTCGACGTCCGGCTCAGCGACGGCAGCTTCGGCCGCGCCGCGGTTCCCTCGGGCGCGTCCACTGGCAGCCGCGAGGCCATCGAACTGCGTGACGGCGACAAGAAACGCTATGGCGGCAAGGGCGTGCGGCGCGCGGTGGCCAACGTCAACCAGACACTGTACCCCGCGCTCAAGGGCGCCGAGGCATCGGACCAGGCCGCCCTCGACAAGCGCATGTGCGACCTCGACGGCACGCCCAACAAGGCCAAGCTGGGCGCCAACGCGATCCTCGGCGTGTCCATGGCGGTGGCTCGCGCCGCGGCGGCCTCGGCCGGCAAGCCGCTCTACCAGCACCTGGGCGGCAGCGCTGCCCTCCTGCCCGTGCCCATGTTCAACATCATGAACGGCGGCGCACACGCCGACAACAGCGTCGATTTCCAGGAATTCATGATCGCACCCGTGGGCGCGCCTTCCTTTGCCGAGGCGCTGCGCATGGGCGCGGAAACCTACCACGCGCTCAAGTCCATCCTGAAGGGCAAGGGCTACTCGACCGCCATCGGCGACGAGGGCGGATTCGCGCCCAACCTCAAGGCCAACGTGGAGGCGGTCGAGGTCATTCTCGCGGGCATCGAGCAGGCCGGGCTCAAGCCGGGCCAGGACGTGGCCCTCGCGCTCGATCCAGCGGCCAGCGAGTTCTACGAAGACGGCGCCTACCTGTTCCGCAAGTCGGATCGCAGCCGCCACAGCTCGGCCGAGATGGTCGCTTTCTGGGAGGACTGGGTCCGACAATTTCCAATCTGGGGCATCGAGGACGGCCTGGCCGAGGACGACTGGAAAGGCTGGCAGCTTCTGACCGAGCGGCTGGGCAAGAAGATCCAGCTCGTGGGCGACGACATCTTCGTCACCAATCCGGCGATCATCCGGCGCGCGGTGGCCGAGAAGGTGGGCAACGCGGCCCTCATCAAGCTCAACCAGATCGGAACCTTGACCGAGACCCTGGAGGCCATTGAGATCTCGCGCGCCGCCCACTACGGAATCGTGGTCAGCCACCGCTCGGGCGAGACGCCCGACGACTTCATCGCCGATTTGACCGTCGCGACGCGGGCCGGGCAGCTCAAGACCGGCGCGCCCTGCCGCGGCGAGCGCGTGGCCAAGTACAACCAGCTCCTGCGCATCGAGGAGGAACTGGGCACTAAGGCAAGATACGCTGGGGCGGCGGTGTACGGGCGGTAGCACGAGACGTTTCGCAACGGACCCAGGGCGATAGGAGGAACAAGCCCACTTTCCTTCATGCTATATCGCGCGAGACTCCTGACCGCGGACAAGATCCTCGGGGCGGACAACAACGCCACCGGCGGACCGGCGTTCGAGGCGCTGTTTCCGAATGAACTCGACGCCGAGTTGCGCCCCATTGGACCTACGCAGGTGGCGGCAGCCGTGGCGCCCGTGCCACCGAATCCGGCGCGCGCGAGCGTTTCGTCTCTGCCTATGACAGCAATCAGGCAGATGTTCCCGCGCGACCGCGCCCAACAAGACCGGAACAAGGGCGAAATCTCCAACCAGGGAGATAATGCCCCAGCTACGGCTCGACGAGCAGCACCAGCGTCTCGGCCACCACTCCATCGTGCGCCATCGCCTCGGCCGCACCGGGGCTGCTCATCGCGGTCTTGAGCCTATTCATGTCAGGAACCTCCATCAGCACCGCGACGCGCGTCGGATTCTGCGGGTCGACGAATGTGCGAATGCCACTGACACCGAGGGGGCCGAAAAACTTCTCGCGCATGGGCGAGGCGAGCCAATGCTTGGTGTCCTTCACTTGATGATAGCCAATGACGGTGGGCATGGTCTACCTCCTCCGCAACGCACCCGCTGCGCCGCAAACGTGTTTGGAAAACCTCACCGTTAGTTTGATTCCCCAGCTCGCCAAAAGGTGCTGCGTTTTGCCACCGCCCCGAAGATCCGAGCGCGCCAGTGTCGGAAGAAGATTCGCCTTCGGAACGGCCGCAACGAGTCGGCCTCATTTCGACAAAGCCCGGCGCGTTCAAGGTGCTGTTTCCGAATGGGCTCGACGCCCTTCGTATGTTAGACAGCAGCCCAGACCCCGACATCTTGCCGGCAGCCTCAGGTTCACACCTGGCAACGCCTTGAGATTGCTTGAAGTGAGCGATTGGGGGCAGCCCTAGCAGCGCGGAATCCGCCATCCGCCAGTGCTTGCGAAAAACCTCGCAAGGCGGGAAGCTGCAGCTGAATACAAAGTTACGCATGTCACGAACCAGGGCAGGCGCAAATGACCCAGGATGTCTTCAAGAAGATGATGGAAAATGTCTTGACCCCGGAGATCCACGGATGTCTGTCTGCGGTCGAGTCGATCGCGGGCTTCAACCTGGCGGCTCTTGAGAGACAGCCATTTCTCTACTTCCACAGCTACATGACCAATCCGGAGCCTCCCTTCCTGAAGGCTTGGCGGTCAGAACCTTCACTTGAGAAGTGGTATCACCGACTTGTCAACGGTGTCCTCGGTGATGTTCAGAACGGATTTGCCTGCGTTCTATATCACTTCGGCCGCCTCAAGAGCATCGAGTCCAGCGTAATCGAAGCCATTGAGCGGTTCGACTATAGACGAGTGCTTGGCAACTCCACGCTGGCCCTCGGCAATACGCGCGTGTGGGATTTCGAGTTCCAGGCCTTCGTCCTCGCATTCCGACGATGCCTGGACTATCTTGCCAGGGCGATCTGTGCCTACTTCCGGAACGATTTTCATTCCTTTAGGAAACTTGGCACCTTTCTTCAGACGGCAAAGCCCGAGGCCGTGGGAGCGGCGCTGCTTCCGCTGCACCAGAAGTACGTTGGGCATTTCGAGTTTGTTCTATCCGATGGGGATCGAAAGTCCCTCCGCGACAAGATTTCCCACTATCAATTCGTTCCGGCGGGAACTGTCAATCTTTGCCAGCGGGGTTTTGTGTTTGTCCGGACAGACGAGTCCACCGGCGGATGCTCGGCTGTCGTACTTTCGGAGGTGCTTGAGCAGCAGGTTGCAAGTCTGAGGGCATGTATCCGCGAGATTGTGTCCGCTTTCGTGGATGCGATTCGACAACAGCAAGTGAATGCCTAGCATGCCGTTGCAGCTCAATCCCGCCGCAGGGACGTCGGTGTAGAATCGAGACGGCAACTCGGCGGCGGGCTTGCAGCTGAACGGCAAGGCCAATCCATGGTGCCCGAAACTAATACAAAGATCCCGCGAGTCCGGTTGGTCGGAATCAGACGGCCGGTGGAGGCGGCCTTTCGCCGGGATGTAGAGCGAATTCCGGACGGCAGATATTCACCCGATGAACTGGTCTCGATCCTTAAGGATGGGTGGGTAAGCTACTGGGAGTGCCACAAGTGCGGATGGTTTGATACTTGCCCGTACCCAGAGCGATTTCCCAACGGCAAAGGTCGGGACATTCAATGCAAGGTCACACTGATCGCTATGGGGAACTTCCTGCGAGCCTGGTGGCCCAGACTGCTCAAGATGTCGCACAAGGAGCGTACGGAGTTCTTCAGAGCGTTTTTCTACTTCACCCAATATTTCATGGATGTGTACATCGGTGCTGGAACGCTCGTGAACAACCTGGACGTCGATTGGTGGGGCCAAAAGGCGGCGATGAGCCTGACGATGTCGCCATTGAGCACGCGTCTGGTGCTCAATCAGTACGCCGAAGCCGTGGCGAAACTGCCCATTCGAAGAGTCATCTCCGAACGATTCGTCTTCGTCGAGGGAGAGTCTGAGGAGGCATTCCTTCATCGATTGAGGGATCTGCGCTTCCTCTCCTCTCACCTAGAGATCGAGTCGCTTCAGGGCAAGGGAAACGCAAAGCCTTCGCGCATTCCACTGCGGCTGCTGAAGAGGCGCGGATACTACATCTGCGTGCAGCTCGACGGAGATTCTCGTCGACAGGATCGCTATCGAGAACTTCGGGAAGCTGTCAAGAATGTGGGTGGATCTGTGTTTGTCTTCTCGCGCGATTTCGAGTCGTCGTTCCCGGCTGCGTTCCTGAAATTTGCGCTTCGACAACTTGGAATCAACGTCGAACTGCCCTGGCTGGAGCGGCGGCTCCGGAGAGCAGAGAGTGGCTCGGTCGTTCGCGACATCGAGGCGAAGTTGGGGATTTCGGTCCCCAAAGTGGAACTTGCCCAGGCACTGGCCGACTTGGTAGATCACGAGTGGAGCACACTCATGCGTCGACATCGTCGAGCAGAGATTACCCGATGGTTGTTTGAGGTTCGCTTTGGACCGACTTCACGTCGGAGAAGGACGGCCTAAAATGCCGTTGCGAGCGGAGCCGAGAGCGTCATGCGTACGCTCGTGCGAACCAGGAGCCTGTCGGCGGGGTACAAGGCATAGTTGCTAGTCCACCCCATTGGCGATACTCCTGAGTCATGCGACCCCTTCGCTATTCCATCAACGTCACATTGGACGGGTGCTGCGATCATCGTGCAATGATCCCGGACGAAGAGTTGCATCGTCACGCGGTCGAGAACCTCGACCAGGCCGATGCCCTCCTCTTTGGCCGGGTGACTTACGAAATGATGGAGACAGCGTGGCGGGCGCCGGCGCGGACGGGAGTGAGGCCTGATTGGATGCCACCCTGGATGGAACCCTTCGCCCGGACGATCGACGCGGCAAAGAAGTACGTCGTGTCGAGCACCCTGGACCGGGTCGATTGGAACGCCGAGATCATCCGCGGGGATCCGGGGAAGGCCGTTGCGCAGCTCAAGCTGGAGTCGGGTAAGGGACTGTTCGTGGGGGGCGTGAAGCTCCCGCTGGCGTTGGCGGAGCTGGGATTGATCGATGAGTACGAGTTCGTGGTGCATCCCAGGCTAGTGGGCCACGGGCCGACGTTGTTCGCGGGGCTATCGAAGTGTGTCGACTTGAGGCTCGTGAGCCGGCTGGAGTTCGGCTCGGGGGCAGTGGCGATGCGGTATGAGCCGAGAAGGTAGCTTGGAAGCTAGAACGATGCCGTGAAGGCCGACGCAGCCAGGGCCAGAAAGTTCCGCAGGCCCAAGCCGTAGCGGCTCAGACCGCTATTTTCCAAACTCCAGCCCACCGGCCAGGTATATCGCGGGCGGGAAAGTCAGGCCATAGCCATCGCCGCCGCCGGCCGGCTGAGAGACGAAGCTCAGTTGGAAGAGGCCCATGAGACCGCCTTGACCAATGGGAAAAGCCACGTCGCCGACAACCGCAATGCCAAAACCTTTGGCCGAAGACACCCCGCTGAAGCTCGGTTTTTCGTACTGGTAGGCCATCGCCAATCCAGGACGAAACTGGAAGGTATTCGCCCTTCCAAAACATCCCTTGAAGGTCCCGCCAAAAGCCCACAGGTCCGCGCTCTCCGAGCCCTGCTCGGGCGACAGACTCGTGTAGAGCAGGTAGGTTCCCATGGAGAACTGAGGAATCAGGTAGCCATCCAGCGCAAGGCGAACCATGCCGGTTGTGCCTGTCTTCACTTCGGGATGATTGTCGCCACCGAGGGTCGTGCCGAACATGGGACCAGCTATCAAGCTCACGGCGATGCTCTCGCGCGTCGTACCGCCCTTATCTTCGCTGGCGGAAATTGGCTTAGCCTGTGGCTGGTCGGGTGGCACGTACGCGGGTGGTGGCGCGTTCGGAGACGGTTGTGTGTATGCAGAGTCTGGCGCAGGCTGTCCCTGCTGCTGATAGACGGGTGCGGGGACCAGAACGGGTGCGGATGGCTGATAGGCGGGAACGGGGGGCTGGGCCGCGGGCGCGACCGGTTGGGCGGCCGGCTCCGGGCGCGGGGCTGCTGCTGCGGGTCGCGGAGCCGCGGGGACCTGCTGGGCCGGGGTCGCTGGGGTCGCGGCAGAGTTAGCGGGCATATCGACACAGCGCCCGTCAATGCAGACGCGATCGCCCTTGCAGTCCGAATCTCTCGAACATTGCGCGCTCGCGCGGGGGCTCGCGAAGGTCAGGGTCAGAAACGCACCATGGGACCTACCTCCGCGACCTCACGTGCCTCGGCCGCGCTCCGCTATCGTACTTTACATTTAGTTAGTCGGAACGTATAGTTCCATAGCATGATCAAACGGCCCTTCTGGTTGCGACGCATCGAGGAGTCCTGGACCGAGGCTCCCATCGCCTGGCTCTGCGGCGTCCGGCGCTGTGGCAAGACCACACTGGCCGAAAGCCTGGGCGAGGAGCGAATTCTCTATGTCAACTGCGACCTGCCTGCTGTCGAGGACATGACCCGCGATCCGCAGCTATTCTTTCGCTCGTGCACAAGGCCGGTCGTGGTCTTTGACGAAATCCATCAGCTACGCGACCCCGCGCGACTGCTGAAGATTGGCGCCGACGTTTTCCCGAAGCTCAAGATTCTCGCCACGGGTTCTTCGACGCTTGCGGCGAGCAAGAAGTTCCGTGACACGCTCACCGGTCGGAAACGCACGATCCACCTACCGCCGGTATTGTGGGGTGAACTCGCCGCTTTTGGCGTGCCGTTACCCCAGCGCCTCTACCACGGCGGGTTGCCTGCTGCGCTTCTCGCCGATAGCAAACGACCGGCTCTCTACCGGGAGTGGATGGATTCCTTTTTTGCCCGCGACATCCAGCGCTTGTTTGGTTTCCGCGACGTGAACCGCTTCAACGCGCTCTTCGAGTACGTCTTGCGCCAGAGCGGTGGACAACTTGAAATCACCAAGACGGCAGCGTCCGTTGGCGTCACCCGCCCCACGGTAGAAAGCCATCTGCGCGCCCTGGAAATCACTCACGCCATCACGCTGGTCCGGCCCTTTCACGGTGGCGGCCAGAAAGAAATCGTGAAGATGCCCAAGGTTTATGGCTTCGACACCGGATTCGTCAGCTTCGCGCGGGGTTGGGATCCGCTGCGACACGCCGATCTTGGCTTGCTCTGGGAACATGTGGTCTTGGAACATCTGCAAGCCCATTTCCCCGAAACGCCCGTGCGCTACTGGCGCGACAAATCGGGCTGCGAGGTTGACTTCGTTCTTACGCGCCGTCGCGACCAAGTGGACGCCATAGAGTGCAAATGGGAAGCGCGTGCATTCGACAGCGCGGCCTTGAAAGTCTTCCGCAGTTACTATTCCAAAGGCCGCAACTTCCTGGTTTCCCCTTCGGGCGACCCGCCCCATGTGCGGCGCTACGGACAACTGGAGGTGACGGTCTGCACGCCGTCGGAACTTCATCCGTAGCGCTGAGCATGGTCAGTGCAAGCGCCATTTTGCCTTCACCAAGAAGTGGACGTTCAGGCTCAACCCGTCTACGGCCACGGCCACCGGCCACGGCCACGGCCACGGCCACGGCCACGACCACGTCCACGTCCACGACCTCCTGCGGCTATCGTGAGTTCGCGGAGCGCACTTCCCGGCAGAGGTGGGATGTAGTAGACAGAATCCTCTACAGGAGGTTTACGAATGATCTACTCGACGGAAGTCGAACACATGACGTGCGTCGCCAAGGGACCCAATCACGGTCCCGCGCCCATTCCCGAGGAAGGCCGCTGGGTGCAGGCCAAGGAGATCAAGGACATCTCCGGGCTCACTCACGGGGTGGGTTGGTGCGCGCCTCAGCAGGGCGCCTGCAAGCTCACGCTGAACGTGAAGGACGGCATCATCCAGGAGGCCCTGATCGAGACCATCGGCTGCTCCGGCATGACCCACAGTGCTGCCATGGCCGCCGAGATCCTGTCGGGCAAGACCATTCTCGAAGCCCTCAACACCGATCTGGTGTGCGACGCCATCAACACCGCCATGCGCGAACTCTTCCTGCAGATCGTCTACGGTCGCACGCAGACCGCGTTCTCGGAAGACGGCCTGCCCATCGGCGCTGGCCTCGAGGATCTGGGCAAGGGCCTGCGCAGCCAGATCGGCACCATGTACGGCACGGTGGCCAAGGGCGTGCGCTACCTGGAGATGGCCGAGGGCTACGTGACCCGCCTGGCGCTGGACGAGGGTGACGAGGTCATCGGATACGAATTCGTGCACCTGGGCAAGATGATGGAATCCATCGCCAAGGGCGTGGAGGCTGGGGAAGCCTTGAAGAAGGCGACCTCGAAGTACGGCCGCTTCGACGAAGCCGCCAAGACCATCAACCCCCGGCACCAGTAGGAGAAATGCACCATGGCTCTTTTTGAATCCTATGAACGCAGAATCGGCCAGATCACTCCGGTGCTGGCCAAGTACGGCATCGCCTCCCTCGAAGAAGCGAAGAAGCTCACCGATGCCAAGGGCGTCGACGTCTACAAGATCGTGAAGGAGATCCAGCCCATCTGCTTTGAGAACGTCTGCTGGGCGTACATCCTCGGTGCCGCCATCGCCCTCAAGAAGGGCCAGAAGAAGGCGGTGGATATCGCGTGTTCGCTGGGCGAAGGCATGCAGGCTTTCTGCATTCCCGGCTCGGTGGCGGACGATCGCAAGGTGGGCATCGGTCACGGCAACCTGGCCTCCATGTTGCTGAAGGAAGAGACCAAGTGCTTCGCCTTCCTGGCGGGCCACGAATCCTTCGCCGCCGCCGAGGGCGCCATCGGCCTCGCCCGCAGCGCCAACAAGGCCCGCAAGGCTCCGCTGCGCGTGATCCTCAACGGCCTGGGCAAGGACGCTGCCCAGATCATCAGCCGCGTGAACGGCTTCACCTACGTGCAGACGAAGTTTGACTACGCGAGCGGCAAGCTGAACATCGTGAAGGAAATTGTCTACTCCAAGGGCGAGAAGGCCAAGGTGCGCTGCTACGGCGCCGACGACGTGCGCGAGGGTGTGGCCATCAATCACCACGAGGGCGTGGACGTGTCCATCACCGGCAACTCCACCAACCCGACGCGCTTCCAGCATCCCGTGGCCGGCACCTACAAGAAGGAATGCGTGGAGCAGGGCAAAAAATACTTCTCGGTTGCCAGCGGCGGCGGCACGGGTCGCACCCTGCACCCCGATAACATGGCTGCCGGTCCTGCATCCTACGGTATGACCGACACCATGGGCCGCATGCACAGCGATGCCCAGTTCGCCGGTTCATCCTCCGTGCCCGCGCACGTGGAGATGATGGGCTTCCTGGGCATGGGCAACAACCCGATGGTCGGCGCCTCAGTGGCGGTGGCCGTGGCGCTGGAACAAGCGCAGGCCAAGTAGCCTGGTCGACCAAAACCCCATCGGCACGCGGCTCCTTCGAGTCCGCGGCCGATGGCTGTGCCGGCTCGCGAAGCGCAGGCTACTGGGCTGACAAAGGCTGCGGCGGCAGCAGCGCCTGGTGTTGGGTTTCCCCGTAGCTCCAGGCGGATGCCGCGCCTGTGTCCGGAATCTCGATGGCCGCGACGGTCAGTCCAGGAAGAACAAAGGTCGGAGGCGTGGGCGCCGTCGCGGGGCCGTCGACGGTAAACGTGAAAGTGGCCGGTCCGTCGTTCCAGTTGAGCGCGATGACCTGAGTGAGCTGGGTTCCGTCGGCCGCCTGGTTGCGACTGGCGTACGCACGCACTCCGGCAGGCGTCGACGACACCGAAAGCAGCGTGGAACCGAAATGCTCCGCAAACAGATCGAGCGCCCAGTATTCCGGTTGCGGTTGCGGCGTGCCATCGGCGGCCGCCGTGGCCGCGAAGAGGCCCAGCGTCCAGCTCTCGCGCGTGCTCCAGAACACGGTCGCCCACAGCCCGCTCTGCAGGCCCACACCAAACGCGTCCGCCGCCCATAGGCCGGCGGGAACCGTGCCAGGGGACGCGGGCAGGATGCTCTTGGACGGCGTGCCATCCCAGGTGACGTTGCACTCGGTGATGGCCAGCGGCTTGTCACTGTTGCCCGTCGCCTGCAGGATGGATTGCAGGTGCGCGATCACTCCTTGTAGCTTGGGCGCGTCGGCGGCAGCGTTCGCCACGGTGGTCTGCGTCGGGTCGATGGGATAACGGTGGATGGCCACGATGTCGAAGAGAGAACCGCAGGTGGTCAGGATGGGGGTGAGCCAGTCGTTGCTGCCGGTCTGATACTTCCACGACAGATCCGGTCCCACGATCTTGATCGTCGGGTCGACCGCCTTCATCGCCGCAACGTAGGCCGTGGCCGTGGCGCAATAGTCCGCGGGCGCGTAGCCGGCGATACCTATGGTTGGCGCCGTTGCGCTGGCATAGAGGTCAGGCTCGTTGCCGATGGAGAAGTACTTGATGCCGTATGCCTGCGTGACGTTCGCATACTGCACCATGGCCGCCGCCGTGTCAGGGCCATCGGCCGCGCCGCCGTCGGCCGTGCTGGGGGCCAGCACCGGTACCTGCACAATCAGATCAGCGTGGATGGCCTGCGCGTAGGCCACGGCCTTGTCCATCTGGGTGTCGTCGAAAACGTCGGGGGAGTTCACGTCGTTGTTGTAGCCCCCGGCGCGGATGACGAATGGCGCGAGCGTGAGAACCTGAGCCTCGGTTCCCGCGACCATATCGCCCCAGGACGGCGGCCATGACCAGTAGCTGGTGCCGAGTCCCGTGGTGGGCCGAGGTGTTGGCGTGGCCGCCGAAATGGCGACGGTCCCGGAAACCGGGGCCGCGGTGTCAGTCGCTCCGGCCTCTTGCACAGCAGGCCCATTTGCTGGGGGCGGTGCCTTGGCGCATCCGCAAAGGGCGATCAGGAGGCAGGTAAGAAATGGAATGGATGGAAAAAGTGCGGCTCGCAACGACAAGCACATGCGGGCATTCATACCTATTCACCGCAGCCCGATCCACGCATTTTGCGCTCAATCCACGGCAAGGCTTCACCGCCAGCCTGCGACTATTCCCAGTCGGTCACGGCTACACAATTCGTCCGCTTCGCAAGAGGCACCGGACTTCGTCGTGGGACAGCAGCGCGAACACGTAGAGGCACTCGGGGCTATGTTGACGAATCTATGAAGGTTGCTGGGATCTTGCGCCCTTCTTGAAGATAGCTAGAAAGGCCGCACCATGACGAATAGCAAGGTTCTGCTGGGAATCATGATCCTGGGCACCGCCCTCGGGGGTGCCTGCTCGGACAATGGCACTGGCTCGCAAGGCAGCGGGGGATCGGGAGGGGGCAGTTCCGGTGCTGCCGGCACGGGAGGCGAGAGGGGCACGGTCGGTAGCTCAAGCCTGGCTGGTGCGGCAGCGGGCAGCTCGAGCAGCAGTGCCGTGACCAGCGGCGGCGCGACTGGCACGGGTGCGGCAACCAGTGCTGGCGGAACCACCAGCGGCCGCTCGATCAGCTCCGGCGGAAGCACTGCCGGTGGTACGGCGGGCGGCATGGGCGGCGCGACAGGTGGCACGACTGCGGCCACGGGCGGCGCGACGCCTGCAGGTGGCGCAACGGGCGGCGCGGCTGGGGGCAGGGGCGGTGCGACGGGCAGTGCCACAGGAGGCACGACGGCTACCGGCGGGGGGATCGGGGGAAGGGGCGGAGCGACAGGCGGCACAGCAGGGGCCACCGGTGGCGCGACGCCCGCTGGTGGTGCGACCGGCGGCACAACTGGCGGAGCGACAGGCGGTGCAACGGGTAGCGCGACGGGTGGCACGATGGGCGGCAGAGGCGGCGCAATCGGTGGCACGACTGGGGGCAGCGACGGCGCGACCGGCGGCACGACTGCGAGCACAGGCGGTGCCACCGGGGGTACGGGCGGCGCGACCGGGAGCCTGCCCGCCCTGCACGTGGAGGGTCCTCTCATCAAGGATCCCGACGGCAAGACCATCGTCCTGCGCGGGTACGCGCTGATCGACATCGGCGCGCTCTACCAGCAGACAAACAGCTCAGCCGGGATCACCGAACGCATCGACGCCGTTGCCGCAGCCGGATTGCAAGCCCACGTGGTTCGCATGCCGGTCTATCCGGAAACCGACTTCAATGGCGGAGATCCCTATTATTCTGGCTTGCCGTACCCGGTCGGCACCCCGGCGCCAGCCGGGCAAAAGGTAACCATCATGACCGGCCCGGACTACATCAGCAAAGTTCTCAAACCGGCCGTCGACTACGCCACCTCCCAGAACCTGTACGCCATCATCGATCTTCACCAGATCGACGATACCAACACCGCCCACAATTCGGGGGACGCCGCGACCAGTTTCTGGACGGATATCGCCCCGCAGTTCAGTAGCTACACCAACGTCATCTACGAATTGTTCAACGAGCCCATCAACAGCGGCATGGCATGGGCGACGTTCAAGACGCAGGTGCAGACTTGGATCGACACCGTCCGCGCGGCAGCGCCCAACAACCTCATCGTGGTTCCCTCCATGAGCTGGGATCAGCACCCGGGCGACGCCGCCAGCTCGCCCCCGACGGGCACGAATCTGGTTTACACGGCCCACATCTATCCCAACAACTGGGGAACGTCTTTCCAGCAACAAGTCGCGACCGCCACAAAACTGGCGCCGGTATTCATCACGGAATGGGGCTACTCATCGCCGGACACCAGTGCGAACTGGGGAACCCCTTTCCAGACCATCGTGAATGGCGATGGCGCCAATTGGACCGCGTGGGTCGCCGACAACTCCTGGGGACCCAGCATGTTCTCGAACAGTGCGCTCACCACGCTCACGGACTTTGGCACCTTCGTGAAGAGTTGGCTGGCCGCCGAGGTGAACCAAGACTGGGTCCAGTAAGGGCTCGACCGTCAGAACAGATCGAGGAGTCCGACCTCCGCCCAGTCAGGACACGCACAACCGCTGCAAATGGGTTAGGGTCTTGGCCATGACGTCATCGACCGAGCCGGCCAAGGCCATTGTCGAAGTTGGGCGACGCATGTGGAGCAAGGGCTGGGTGGCAGCCAACGACGGAAACACCAGCCACAGGTCGCCAAGCTGGAAGCTCTGCGGGAACGCCTCAAGGCGGCAGCCGTGGACGCGGTCGGAGAGTAGAATGCAGTTCTTCCTGGCGTGCGTGGCTGGGACCACTCTTCCCCGGCCGTGCGCGGGCGAAGAAAACGGCGCGAGCGGGCACCATACTTGACGAGACAAGTTCGCGTCTCGATGACACAGGAGTTTCATGTCCAGCATCGCCAAAGTGATTCCCCTGTCTTGCTGGCTCCTCGTCTATGGCTGTAGCAGCGGTTCCGGGTCGCATGTGGGCCGTATGGACGCGTCCGGCGGTGAACCAGATGCGCTGGCCACAATCGGCGGAGCGGAGGGTGCTTCCGCAACTGGTGCGGGTGGCGTGCAGGGAACAGGTGTTGGGGGTGCGGCCGGTACGACCTCGACGGGGGGGACGGATTCAGGCGGGGGCACGACCCGCGGCGGGGGATTGACCGCGACCGGCGGCGCCACTCCATCAGCAGGCAGCAGCTCGACCGGCGGGAATGCGGGCGGCGCAACCGGTGGCACGAATGCCACCGGCGGGACCAGCAACCCTGACGCAGCGACAGCAAGCGGGGGAGTGAGTGCCGGTGGCAGCAGTGGAACCTGCGGCGCAGGTGATCCGAACCTGCCCGCGGAGCCGACCATCCCGCCTGCCTGCACAACGCTGACAGCAACCCAGAACGTCCCAGCCGGTGGTGTTCCCGATGAGACCAGCCTTGACACGTCGGCGATCCAGAAGGCGCTCACCGCGTGCCCCTCTGGACAGGCCGTCAAGCTTGCGACAGGCGGTGCGAACAATGCGTTCGTCACCGGGCCGCTGACCATACCTCTGGGCGTGACCCTGTGGGTGGACGCCGGGACCACACTCTACGCCACACGCGACCCGAAGGTGTGGGGCTCCGCGACCGAGCTCATCTCGGTCAGCGGCGCGAACCAGGGAATCGTGGGTGACGGTGTCATTGACGGCCAGGGCGGCGAGCCGAACATCGGCTCCACTCAATCCTGGTGGGATCAAAACGCAGGCAGCAGCGGCAACAGTCCGGCGCTGATAGCGGTGAAAGGCGCGACGAACTTCACCCTGTACCGGATCACCCTGCACAATTCCCCGAAGTTCCACGTCAAGTTGAGCGCCACCGGGTTTGTGGTGTGGGGCGTGACCATCAAGGCGCCATCAAAGGCGACCAACAGTGCGGGCACCGCGCTGACCTACTCCAACGCGCACAACACCGACGGGATCGATCCGGGCGAAGCGGCCAGCAACGGCACCATTGTTTGCAGCAGCATCAGCACGGGCGACGACCACATAGCCCTCAAGGGTTCAAGCGCCACCGGGGTAGAGCATCTGGTCATCGCCCACAACCGCTTCGGCGCCGGCCACGGCATGTCCATCGGCAGCGAGTTCACCGGTGGAGTGTCTGACATCAACGTCTACGACCTGTCCATCGACGGGCTGAACATGGGCACGAGTGGTGGCAGCTCGAACGGAATCCGCATCAAGTCTGATTCGAGCCGAGGCGGGCTGGTGAACAACGTGACCTACAGCGATATCTGCGTTCGCAACCTGTCGAACCCGATCCTCCTGACTCCGACCTATTCGACGGACACGGGCTCATTCATTCCGCAGTACACCAACATCAAGATTGAGAATTTCCACGACGTCAGCGGCGGCTCGAACGCGCCGCAGGTCACGCTCGACGGTTATGATTCGTCGCACATGAATAGCATCACTCTCGACAACGTGGTCATCGACGGAATCTCGTCTGCAAATGTGGCCGCTTCGTACACCAACGTGACGCTCGGTCCAGGCAACGTGAATTTCATTCCGTCTGGCCCGAGCGTGAACGTCACCAACAGCATCTCGGGATCGAGCACGCCGAATCCGTGCACCAACAAGTGGGTCACCTTCTGACCGAGGCGCTTCCGGTTCATCGCACCATGCCGCGCAGTGGCAGATGTGCCTTTGTTCCACCGAGACGTGATTTTACTGCTGTCTGCGATAGCCATTTTTTGCGCTAGAATCCGGGCCGTGGTTCCAAGCGATCGCTGGCCCAAACCCCAAGAGCCCCCGCCCGGCCTCGGGCCGCCCGTGTTCATGGGGCCCCTCGCGTTGCCTGAACCCTCGCGCAAGCGGCGGTGGGGCTGGCTGGCCTTGTGGACTTTGCTGGTGTTTGCGGGCGGCGTCGCCGCCGGTCCCACGCTGATTGCCCAGGCGCTCGTTCTCGTCGAACGTGCGTACTCCATGCTCGGGATGTCCCCGCCGAAGTTCGGAGAGAAGGTCGAACCGGTAGCGCTTGCGCCGACGCACGTGCCCGCTGCGCCCTCGATCGTGCCACTCCCTTCGCCGTCCCCGGGCGCCGAGGAAGCAGCCACGGGCGAGGAACGAGCCGCAGCGCCGGCGGCGGTCCCAGAACCCGTGGCGCCGCAGCCGGCGGCGCGCGCCGAGGCCATGGCAGCGCCAGGCCGCCCGCCCGCCGCGGAGATGCCGGTCGCGCGTGCGTCTCACACGAAGATCGAAGCCAGGGCTTCGTCCAGCAAGGCCGCGCCCGCAAAATCAACCGCCAGCCCGCCGGCCGCGGCCCCGGCCCCTGGTGGCTTTCACGATCCGTTCGCCGACGGAACCGAGCCCGCCAGCGAGCCCAGGGCCGCCGCCGCGAGCCGCAAGTCCAAGCCGTCGGTCGACGAGCCAGCGTCGGCGGCGAAGAGTGAGCCAGCGCCCAAGCCCGCGGCGTCGACGTCGCACGATCCGCTCGACAACCTGATGGCGGATGTAGTCACCGACAACAAGGGCAAGGGGAAGCAGCGCGAGGGCAAGGGTCTGGACGCCCTTTTGAAAGACGTGCAGAAGAGCGAAGCCCCACCAGCGCCGAAGAGCGAAGCCCCACCAGCGCCGGCGTCGCTGTCACAGGCCGATATCTCCAGAGTCATGGCCGGCGTCAAGACACGTGGCAAGGACTGTGCAAGACAGCTCGGCCAAAACGGCATCGCAGAGTTGAAGCTCGCCGTGGGCAAGGACGGCAGAGTCACCGATGTGAGCGTGGGCGGGAAACTGGCGAACACGCCGCTTGCCGCGTGCATCGAAAAGGCCGCGCGCGCGGCGTCGTTTCCTCCGTCCCCGGGTTTGCGCTTCGACTACCGGATCGACGTTCGCTAGCTAAGAAGCTGTCCAGGCCTACGCAGCCCTGGAAGCCGGCGGTACCGTCGGCAAGGTGGTCATCCGCATCGCCTGATGAGAGCCATCTTCATTCCAACACTGATCGCGTCCCCACTTCCCCCTCCAGCAGTCCCAAAGCGCGCGGCAAATCCGGGCGCAATTGCAGCACCGGAGCCAGCGGATCTTCGCGCAGCCGCTTCATGCGGGCGGGCGCGGTCTTGATGGTGAAGGCCGCGGGATCGAGGTGGGCGTTCACCTCGGACCAGCGCAGGGGCATGGACACGCAGGCGCCGGGAACTGCGCGGGCGCTGAATGGGCCGGCAATGGTCTTGCCGTGGCCGTTTTGCAGGCAGTCCAGGTACACGCGGCCGGCCCGCTGGGCGACGGCGCGGGTCAGGGTGGCGAGATCGGGATGGTCGCGAACCATGACCTGGCCGAGCAGTTGCGCCAGGGTGCGCGACTCGGCGTGGGTGAGCTGGCCGGCCAGGGGAATGAGAACGTGCAGTCCGCTGCCGCCGCTGGTCTTGGCAAAGCAGGGCAGGTCGATACGCTGGCACAGTTGGTGGATGGCGCGGGCCAGTTGCACCACATGGGCAAAAAGCGCGTTTTTGGGATCGAGATCCAGGACGCACCAGTCGGGCCGTTCCAGAGAGCCCACCCGGCTCGCCCACACGTGCAGCGGAATGCTGCCCAGGTTGGCCAGGTACAGAATCGATTCCACGTCGTCGCACAGAAAATACTCCAGCTCGTCCTGGCGCTCGTCGCTCCAGATACGCACCCGGCGCACCCACTCGGGCGACCAGGTGGGCGCGTCCTTCTGGAAGAACGACGGCCCGGCAATGCCCTCGGGATAGCGGGTCAGCACCAAAGGCCGGTCGCGCAGGTAGGGCAACAGCCACGGCGCAATGGCGCGGTAGTAGTCAATCAGATCGCCCTTGGTGAATCCCTGGGCGGGCCAGAAGACTTTCGTCAGATTGCTAAAGGCAACCCGTCTCTCGACGTCCGGCTTGGCAAGCGGCGGTTCGGCCGGCGCCGCCGGGCGGACACATTCCTCCGGTCGCTTGTCGGTGCGCCAACGCAGGAAGATCGGCTGGCGCAGAAATCCGTCGCTGGTGATCTCCTTGTAGCGCACCTCGCACACCAGGCGCGGCCTGACCCAGGTGTGCTCGCGGCCGCGCGGCACGGGTCCGCCGCACGGAGGCTCGGGCTGCACGTCGTCGTGCAGCTCAATTGGCAGGCCGGCCAGATCCTTTTCGCCGAGGCCGCTGCCCACGCGTCCCATGTAGACCAGTGCACCCGATTCCTGCGCTGCCAGGTGCAGGGCGCCCAGGCCGCTGCGCAGACCGCGAGGCGCGGTGTAGCCTACCACCACAAAATCTGCGCTGCGGTCGCGCCGGATCTTCAGCCAGTCGGGCGAACGACCGGCGCGATAGGGCGACTCGGCCCGCTTGGCCATCACGCCCTCCAGGCCCAGCCGCGCGATCTCCTCGAACATCTCTCGCCCGCGGGTTTCGATATGGTCCACGTAGTGCAGCGGTCCCAGCGCCGGCAGCAGGCGGCTGAGCAGCGCCTTGCGCTTGGAAAGATGGGATGAGGAGGCCGTCCTCCCCCACCCGCGGGTAATCTGCGGGGCAAAAACGCACTCAAGGGGCAAAGGAGAGAACGGCCATGACGAAGAATACAACCTGCGAGACGATCGGAT
>Ga0181538_10001741_pt1 | contig 23806 bp, 18 predicted proteins | sample PEATcosm2014_Bin_40_FD_119773 | JGI IMG/M metagenome (GOLD analysis project Ga0181538, IMG submission 119773) | Peatland microbial communities from MTU Mesocosm Facility, Houghton, MI, USA - PEATcosm2014_Bin23_30_metaG | ecosystem: Environmental > Terrestrial > Soil > Wetlands > Peat | place... | reverse complement strand
GCCGCACGATGTCACTGTTTCATCGATCATGGAATGGGAAGACGCGGCAAGTAGGATGAACGAAAGTCAGGAAACCTGTTTCGGAACCGGCATCTTCACCACATTTAATCCATCCCGAGGGGGGGGGAATTACCAATGCTTCGTATAGCAAATTTTTGTCCGGCGCTGATTCTTTTTTTTGCTTCTTTTCCTGCATTATCGCAAGATACAACAACTGCCCAACCCGCACATGCAACATCGATGATTGCCAAAGTCGGCTCATCCGGCGAGGGGAAACAAACAACGGATACTTTGCAGCTCGCCGCAACTAACGGATCGGTTGCTTGTGCCAAGGATAACGTCTCGCTTCTTGATTCGATTCCCTCTTATTCCATCCTGGTGACCGCTTCACGGAGGGCGCAACCGTCCGATCAGGTGACGGACGACCATCAGGTCATCGAAGTTGATAGCGCCGGCCGGAACACATCAAAAAGTCCGGTCGAACTGCTCGAGGACAACATTCCCGCCTGGATCAACGATTATGGCAGCGGGCAGGCTAAAACCATCAGCCTGCGCGGTGCGGGCTCGCATCGAACCTTGATTCTTATCGATGGCGCACCTCTCGCTTCAACGGAAAATGATGCGGGAGGCGATCTCGGCAATATTCCGCCGGAAATAATTCAAAGGATAGAAGTCCTGGAAGGAGGCCAGTCAGCGCTTTACGGAATGGATGCAATGGGCGGCGTGGTCAATATCATCACCAAACAGCCGCAATCTGATAAAGTGAGCGGCTCATGCACTTCCACTCTGGGCGCCTATGAACCGGAAAACAACGGCCTCGGAATCAACACGCAGGCATACTCCTTTTCCCTGGGTCAAAAAGAGGGTGGGTTCGGGTGGTTTACCGGGGCGGGCGCCAAACTTTCGGATGGAGCTTACCCCTATAAGGATGCGACGGGAAACTGGGTAACCCGGACCAGCGATGGAGCTGATGAATGCAATTTTTTTCAGCGATTGTCTTACTCCCTTAACGAGCTCTCTCTTGGAGTTACGGGAAGCTACGCTTACCGGGCCGATGAAAGTCCCGGCGCGATAACCTACCCCGATCCGGCAACTACCTTCCAGAATATAGGATCCCTGTCGCTTGACGGTTCCTGGATTCAGAGCAAATTTCTGACTCTGAAATTGAACTCTTCAGTATCCATGGATAGCGTGCATTATGTGGATACCAACTCACTCACCCACTCCGACAGCAAGAACACGTGGAATAATGCCAATCTCGAATTGCTGCAAGACTTTACGCTCGGAGACCAGCGGATAACCACCGGCGTGGATGCTCTCCGCCATTCCGTGAACAGCAACGAAATCAATTACCATGCCGAAGACCAGTATGCGCTCTTCGGGAGCGGGATCCTTGAACTTCCGGTGAACGACTTTGTGTTCAGCACGACGCCCGGTGTACGATTGGATAACTCCTCGCTCTTTGATAATCAGTTGAATGGGAAAATCGGCGCGAGTGTTGCCTATAAGGGCCTCTTAAAACCGATGGCCTTCTTCAATGCCGGAACCGCCTATCACAATCCGGAATTCAGCGATCTTTACTGGCCCGATGAGGACTATACGGTTGGGAATCCGGACCTTAAGCCGGAACACAGCAGAGACTGGAACGCAGGACTTCAGTTTCAGCAGAGAACAGGCGCAATCGGATGTCTGTGCCGTTTTTCGTACTTCGATATGTGGCTGGATGACATGATCATCTGGGAGCCGAGCCCGGACTATGTCTGGAGCCCGGTAAATATTGATGAAGCCTCCATCAAAGGAGTTTCGCTGCATGCATCGGTGACTGTTGCAAAATGGTATTCCGGTTCTCTCGACCTGACCGCCTCGCACGCCGAGGACGAACAAACGGGCAAGACCATCATCTACTGTCCGGAGTACCTTGCAACCAGTTCGCACACCTTTACTTTCAAACGGTTTTCGGCTGGCATTGCGGGGCGATATACAAGCAGCGTTTATACGGAGACGGATAACTCCGCCAGCCTGCCCCCATGCATTATCTTTGACGGCAATGTGAGCGTTCCGCTCCTGCCGGTAAACCACGATGGGGAGATGCGGCTGATCTATGACATGCTGAATATGACCAACAGGGAGCATGCGACCATCGACGGCTATCCCCTGCCGGGCAGGGAACATCGCCTGAGCCTGAGAATAAACTTTTAGTCGCGGTATCGAAAAATGAAAAGCGCTGCCATTTTATTGATAGCGATTATCCTTCCCGCCGGCATCCGGAACATTGCATCGGCTGAATCGCAGCCATCGATCGAGAAAGCGGCATGCCCTGGCGACTGCCGCCGCATCATCTCTCTCGCTCCGAGCATCACCGAAATTCTCTTTTCGCTTGGGCTCGGCGACCGCGTCGTCGGGGTCACCCGCTACTGCGCCTACCCTGCCGAGGCATTAACCAAAACGAAGGTGGGCGGCTATTACGATCCCAATTATGAGGAGATCCTGCGCCTTAAGCCCGATCTCGTGATCATGCTGCGGGAGCACGACGCGGCAAAGCGGTACCTCGGTAATTTTCATGTCCACGTTCTGCCGGTCGATCACAACACCATCGGCGATATCGTGCAATCCATTGCGGTCATCGGCCGGGCCTGCGGATCGTCGCGGGCGGCCGACAGTATTGTTGCGTCTATCAATACGGTCATGGCGCGGATACGGAGTAAAACGGCGAATGCGCGCCGCCCGCGCGTTCTGGTCTCGGTCGGCCGATCCATGGGCGCGGTCTGCGATCTGTGCATAGCGGGAGCCGACACCTATTACGATGAAATGATTCGCCTTGCGGGCGGGCAAAATGCCTTTATAAAACGTGGGATCGCCTATCCCATTCTCTCCTTCGAAGGGATCTGCCGAATCAATCCGGAGGTCGTCATCGACATGGCGCCCGAATGCGGCGGGAAAGCGGAAAGCGATGGGACGATTCTTGCCCAGTGGAATAAGGTGGGAATGATTGATGCGGTGAGAAGCGGGCGGGTCTATATTTTCCGGCAGGATTTCGCGGAGATCCCCGGTCCGCGATTTGTCGTCATTCTTGAACAGATAGCGAAGATCCTTCACCCCGAGCTCTCATGGAACTGAGGGCCGTCTCTCTTTGTCGGTGCGCAAGCATGCACGCGGCAGATTGACCGCGATCCCCCGGCTCTATTTCAGCCGCCCGCCGGAGTAGAACTCTGAAACAGGCTCTCCGCCTCCGCCCTTTTCCCCTGCGCTTCGAGCGCCTGACCGAGAAGATCGCGGATCTGCATTTCCTTCGGACTCACGCCTAAAAGCGGACGCAAACGATCCTCCGCCATCTTCGGCTGGTGAAACTTCATGAGGATCTGCTGGCGAAGCATGATCGGCTGCATGCTCCACGGCATGAGGGACACGCAGCGATCGAGTTCTTCTATTGCCCGATCGAAGTCCTGTTTGAAGGCGAGCTGTTTTTCCCCGAGCCCGGCGGTGTCCCTCTTCGGCGACGCTTTTTTACCGGCAATGCCCGTTGTGTCCCCCGCCTCTCCGGATTTGATCTCCGCGTCGAGCGCGGTCATTCGCTCCATCAGATTGTAGCCGAGCCAGAGGAAACAGGTGGAGTAATCGCTGCCGATGCCGGAGTACGGCTCGTCGCGCTCGGTGATCTGCGGCTGCATGGGACGCAGCTTATAGACGCTGTCAAGGCAATAAGCCATTTTGTCGATATCAACCTGCTCCTTATCGGGCACCTGCTGCGGCATCAGGCGATAAACCATTCCCTGCATCTGGAGGTATGGCCCGAGCCCCATGAAATTATCCGGAGAGACCGAGCAGGCGAAATATACCGGCTTGCTGAAGTCGGTGGCATCCGCGATGTTGAGCACCATCTTGTCCTGCACCCGGAGCGCCTGCTGATCCGCGCGCCCCGGCAGCGTGATGTGCAGCCCGGAGATGGGCAATTTCCACGGCGTCCGGGAATCGAAGGGGTTGAGTACCGGCTGCAAATCATCGATCTCACGATCGGAATAGGAGATCGGCACGCGCGGCTCCACGTTCTTGAGCTGCTTGATATACCAGTCGGTATTCACCAGGCTCAGGTTTACCAGCCGGATATCGGGCCGGATGCCGTACGCCTCCTGTGTCGCCCATACCGGGAAGGTATCGTTGTCGCCATTAGTGAATATGACGCTGTTCTTCGCGCACGACATCAGAAGATTGTAGGCGTACTCGAACGGAAGAAAATTCATATGGCGGTCGCGGAGCCGGTAGTTCTGCGACAGGGGGAGGGCGGGCGAAACGGCGAACAGTATCAAGGCAAGCGGCGCGATCAGGGTGCCGACCGTCCTGTTCTTGTCGGTAAAAAGCCGGTAGAGCACCAGCCCGCAGGAGAGCCCGATCCACATGGAGAAGAACATGAATCCCGCGCTGAAGAAATAGTCGCGCACGCGCACTTCCCGATAGATGGTCGGCATGGGTCCTTCCTTGCCCGACTGCTCCCAGCGGTGATATTCAAGCCGGTTGTCGCAGCGAGTGCCATCGGCAAAGTTCATGTACCACACCATGCACAGCGTGGTCAGGAGGGTGATTGCAATAAAAAAGATCGCGACGTTGCGGTTCTTTTTGCCCATGAGATACCAGCCGAGCAGGGCGAAGAAGGTCGGCAGCAGGTAGATGAGTAGCTTTGCCCATCCTTCCAGGGAGCCGTCGACGAAGTTCTTTTCGGCATCCTGCATGGCGTTCTTATCGCCCAGGCGGAAGAATTGCGTAAGGTGGAAGCCGCCGTAACCCATATGTCCATCGATGCCGAACTGGTGGTCGAAGGAGCCGCGCCGCCACATGGAACGGGAGACCATGGATTCGGAACCGTACTGTTTTCGGTCAAGCACCTCGAAGAGAGGGGAGAGGTCGAAATAGGGGAACTCGGAACTCGACTTCACTATCGGATGGCCCTCATCGATCATCGGGTGGAGAGCCGACCGGATAGGCAGGTAGATGTGGTTGGAGAATCCCAGAAGCGCCAGGAACAGGAACCAGAAACAGAAGCGCCAGTTGCGGCGGTACTTCGTGCTCACCTTCAGCATGAAAATGGCAATAATGGCGGCGATCGGGGCGACGACAAGAAACCATGAAAGGTTGTACATGACAAGGCCGAGCGCCATGCAGGTGATCCAGAGCCGCCAGTCTTTCCGTTTTTCCTTGTCCTGGAGCACGACAAAAAGGAAAATGGCGGGCATGGTGATCATGGAGATCATGTGAATGCCGACGCCCAAAAACGCTATATAGGCGATGAAGAGCAGCAGGCGGTCGCGATTTTCGGCCTTGGACTGCGCCCAGACAAGCGCGAGCCAGATCGACATCGCCACCGGCAGGTTGGTGATATTGGCCTGCTCCGACGCCTCCAGCGATTCGAACCAGAAGGTGGCGCTGAATGCGCAGAAAAGACTGCCGACAAACCCGGCGCAGTAATAAGAGAGCTGCTTCCACAGGGTATCGGGCTCGCCCAGCACCATGCGCATGCCGCGAATGATGATAAGGTAGATGAATACCACGGTTATGGCGCTCGTGACCACGGCGCAGAAATTGTAGCGGAATCCGACATCCTTGATGAATGAAAAAAGTATGAGCCACGCTCTGCCCAGGAGGATCAGCATCGGGGTGCCCGGCGGGTGAGGAATGCCGAGATCCGCCGACGCCGCGAGATACTCGCCGCAGTCCCACAGACAGACCGACGGGGACATGGTCAGATAGTAGACGATAAACGATATCCCGAAAACGAGGGAGGCCATGAATGCATTGATTTTAGAATGATTACCCACGGGGTTCATAGATTCTGCCTGCAAACGGTTTGCGTATAAGGATTGTACATTTTCGTGGTGAATGGCAAATACAATCAAAAAAAGATACTATGTGGCGGCTTGTTCAAGGCCTTCTTTGCGGGAAAAAGCGCGTCGCAGGGATCAGGTAATCGGATATAGCTTGTCTTGTACGAGAGGCGGGCGAAGAACATCGGACGACGCTATTTTTTACGGGAACGAACCGCCGCTCTTTTCAATTCGCGCCGACTTTCGATGAACCTCGACGCGGCATCGGCGCTCCGGTTCACCAGGCGCTCGAGCGGAAACCCCGCCTTTTCAAGCAAGGGCCGCACCGCATCGTCGGCTCCGAGTTCCAGAAGCGCATGGGTATCGCTGTTCATGGCCATGAGGCACCTTGCCTCCTTGCAGGCGTGGATCAACTCCACGGCCTCTTCAGCCGTGCTCCGATGATAGAGCACCTTGGAATTATTGAGTTCGATCGCCATGCCGAACCTCTTCGCGGATTGCGCCAGGCGGCGGTAATCCAGCGGGTAGGTCCCGTCGTTGGGATGGGTTACGATATCGATGAAAGGATAATTATCCAGCGCGGCAAGCGTCAGGTCGGTGTAGTACCCCGTCGATTGACCCGTCGGCAGGTTGGGGTGGACTCCCATGAGCAGGATATCGATGAAGGGCATGAATTGCCACACCACATCCACCGTTCCCCGTTCGGGCATGACATTGAGTTCGAGACCTTTGTAGAGCTTGATTTCGGGGAAAGGCGACCTGAACCGTTCGAAGAAAACGCTCGTGAGCCGGCCTTCCCCAACGCCGGGCCCGTGATCGGTGACGGCCATGGCTTTGAGCCCGATGGCGTGTCCATGTTCAAGCAGTTCGAGAAGGGTATGAAGGCCGCAGGCGCTGAACAGGGAGTGGACGTGGAGGTCGGCTTCCAACATATGGTTGTTGATTTGTTAAGATTTATCAAGGATTTGCATGAACAAAAATAATTTAAGGAGAAAATGGTATTTTTGAAACCGGCGCCCGACCATGAGTGAAAATTCATCCCTGTCCATCCGCTTTAAAAACCTTCCGCTTGACAAAGCTGTCGAAACGATACGATTGGCCGGCGAGCCCGAATTCCGGGCCCGCCAGGTGATCACATGGGTCTACCAGAAACGGGTCGACAGTTTCGACGCGATGACCAATGTTTCCAAGACGGCCCGGCAAATGCTTGCGGAGATGTTCACCATCGAGAAACTCGGCCTTGCCGCGGTCGTTCCGTCGCCGCGCGGCGATGCCGTGAAATTCGGTTTCGCGCTGCGCGATACCCCTTACATTGTCGAAAGCGTTCTCCTCATCGATGGCGACCGGCGTACCGCCTGCCTTTCAAGCCAGCTTGGATGCGCTCTGGGCTGCACCTTCTGTGAAACCGGCCGCCTGGGGTTGCTGCGCAACCTGACCCAGGAAGAGATTATCGGTCAGCTCATCGGCATCGACGACTACTGCGCGGAAAGGGGCGACCCGCTCGTTACCAATATCGTTTTCATGGGCATGGGCGAAGCGCTCTCCAATTTTGACGCCTTCCGTTCAAGCCTGACGATAATCATGGACAGTGATTGTTTTGCCATCGGCGGCAGGCGGATCACGGTTTCAACCGCCGGCGTGATTCCTTCGATCGAGCGGTTCATGGAGGAGAACCTTAACATCGGCCTGGCCATTTCGCTCAACGGCTTCTCGAACGAGCGCCGCAGCGCGGTCATGCCGATCAATAAGAAGTTTCCGATTGAAACACTGACCGCCATCGCGGCCAGGTATTTCAAGAAAACCGGCCGCCGCGTCACGTTTGAGTACGTCGTGATTCCGGGGGAGACCGATACCGACGAGGCGGCGCAGAGCCTGCGGAGGCTGCTCGGGTCTCTGACCTGCAAGATCAACCTGATTCCGCTGAACCCGACCGATGGAGCTGCCGTTCCTCCCTCGCACGCGGAGATGGTGCGTTTCGCGGAGGCGCTGCACCGCCTCGGCCTTTTAGCGACCGTCCGGACCAGCCGCGGTCGTGATATCGGCGGGGCGTGCGGGCAATTGACGGCGCATGAATATACCCGCGCCCATGCGGCGACCGCATTGTGAAAACCTTACGGATATTTTTGAGACAAACGCGATGGCCTTTTATATTTTAAATACGAGAGGGAGTTTTCACCTGCAGGCAGGATCAAATTGGAAGGGGAGAAGGTATGTCGACGAATAAATCAAAAAATCAATTCGGCCCCAGGATGAGAGCGATCGGCCTGGCCATTGCCCTGTGGAGTATCGGCGGCAGCGTTTTCGCCGATCAGGTCATTACGTTCGATACCGCCTGGAAATTTTACCGGGGAAATCCGACGGGAGCGCAGGCGCCCTCTTTCCCTGACGCGTCGTGGCAGACGGTCTATCTGCCCCATCCCGACAGCATCCTGCTGAACACCGAAACCTCCTCCTATTACGAGGGATATTGCTGGTACCGTAAAACCTTTACGCCCGATGCATCCTTTCAGGGCAAGAAGGTTTTTCTTGAAATTGAAGCGGGCATGCAGACGGCGCTCGTGTATTTCAACAACGCTCTTTTAACCACGCACCTGGGCGGCTATACGCCGATCGTGCTGGATGTCACCAACTATGTGAATTTTGGCGCCTCAAACGTCATCGCGATCCAGCTTAATAACACGCCGGAGGCAACTTTTCCACCGGGTAACCCCGACCCCGATTTCCTCTATTTCGGCGGGCTCTACCGGAATGTCTATCTCCATCTCACCGACTCCCTGCACATCACCAATGCGATATTCGCCAATATCACGGCGGGCGGCGGCATTTTCGTGACGAACTCCCCGGTGACCGCGGGCGCATCTTCGGCAATGGTCTATGTCAAGACCCACGTGTTCAACGAATATACCGGCTCCACAATGTGCGGCGTCGCCACCTCGCTGCGCAATGCCGCGGGCCAGGCGGTTGCAACGCACTCCTCCACGATGACGCTTGCGGCCGGCGCTGCCGCTACCTTCCACGATACCCTTACCGTCGCCAATCCGCAGTTGTGGAATCCAAGTACCCCGAACCTCTATACCCTTCATTCGGTGGTGACCAAAAATGCCGTGTTTGCCGATTCCACCAATACCACGGTCGGGATCCGGACGATAGCCTTCAGCAAGGAGAACGGGTTTCAGCTCAACGGGCAGCGATTTAAATGGCGGGGCGCCGACCGGCATCAGGCCTTTCCCTATATCGGCAACGCCCTTCCGAACTCCGGGCAGTACCGCGACGCCCTGCGCATGAAGGAGTATGGTTTCAATTTTGTCCGGACATGCCATTACGCTCAGGCGCAATCGTTTTTCGATGCCTGCGACCAGCTCGGGCTTCTCGCGCAGGCCTGTCTTCCCGGCTGGCAGTACTTCGAGAACACCACCGACTTTATCAATAACTCCCTCGCGGCATTGCGCGACATGATCCGCTATTACCGCAACCACCCGTCAGTCGTTCTGTGGGAGGCGATGCAGAACGAAAGCGCTCCGACCGCGGCCTACCTGGATTCGGCCGAGGCGCTCGCGCATCGGGAGTTTCCCGCTATCGCGCCCGGCGATTCCGGCATATGGACCGACGGCGAGGAGAACACCGGCACCAGTTACCTCGATGTGTACATGTCAACAACCCAGAACGACATTCGCGGCTATGCCGGCGCCAAGCCCGCTACCATTTCGGAGTATGCCGACTGGGATGTCGGCCCCTGTTCGGAGACGGCTACCGCCGTCGTCGGCTGCGAGGATCGGGAATTGCGAACCGCCCCGGAAGATTCGCTCGTGCTCCAGGCCATGAATCATGCAATCGGCCGCAGCGAGAACCTGGGGCTTTCGTGGCTCACCGGCGATGCACTCTGGTCGGCGTTTGATTACCAGACGTGGAGCCTGATGCCCTTGACTGGGTCTGGAGCAATTGATCTTTTCCGCATCCCTAAATATTCGGCCTATTTCTTCCAAAGTCAGCGGAGTCCCGGCGATACGCTGGTCCCCGCGGTAAAGGGCGGCCCCATGGTGTTCATCGCTTCGCGATGGAACGCATCGTCGTCGCTCAAGGTCAGGGTGTTCAGTAACTGCGACCAGGTATCGCTCTACTTAAACAATAATCTGATCGCGACCCAGGGGCCGGGTACGGGCGACACTGTCGCCAACCTGGAACATCCGTTTTTCACCTTCACCGTTCCCTCGTTCCAGGCCGGCACCTTATTGGCAAAGGGTGAGATCGGCGGCGTCGTGGTCGCGACCTATCAGGTCAGCACGCCGGGCGCTCCCAAAAGCATTGAAATGGTCATCGATACCGCCGGTTTGCAACTTGCCGCGGATGGCTCGGACATCGCCGTCATCTATGCATCGGTTCTGGATTCGAACGGCCAGGTCGTGCCGACCGCCGCGAACGATATAACCTTTACGATCACCAAAGGCGCCGGGACGCTTATCGGTAACAACCCGATGGCCGCTCAGGCCGGTATTGCCACGATTCTATTGCGAGCGGGTACAACTGCCGGTTCGATTACCGTAAGCGCCGAAGGCGGGGGATTGGCAGGAACGGCCGCGACCGTCACCTCCGTGACCCCTGCCGCTACGTCGGTACTTTCAAATCCTTCCGTGTCGGCAACCGCAGCGGCCCGCAAAGAGGGATTTTCGATCCGCCGGATCGGCAGCGTGCTCTGCGTCTATGCGCCCGCCCAGCTGGTCGGCACGGCCTCCTCGGCCAAATTTGCAATTTTCAATGCCCAGGGCCGGCTCATCGGCAGGTGGGATCTCCCCTCCGGGGTGACTGCCGTAAAAATGACCTCGTTGCCGCACGGTATTTATCTGGGACAGATTACGAATAACGGCGGGAAATTCATGCAGAAGGTTATCTGGTAACCGCGCCAACGCCGACCGCGTCGGCGCGCGTTTGTCCATGGCCGCAACTCCAACGCCCCTGTTAAGGGGCGTTTTTTTCGTCCGCTTCCGTTACCCTGTTCTTCCACCAGTGGTTATCAGTTTTAATGGCGCTGTATCCTCCGCGCCGCGCGCGCAAAGGAGTTATTTTTCAACAGAATAAGTATTTTATAATCATTGAAAAGATGAAAGGGTATCCGTGTCGGAATTAGCCGAATTTGCCCGGAAATTGCATGAACAATATCCCGGCGGCGCCGAACGCCCGCTGGAGGCCGTCGCCTATCCTTCGACCGGTGAGATGCTGACCGATATCCGCGCCGTTATATTCGACGTCTACGGCACGCTCGTCAATTACTGGCGGGAAGAGATGAACGATGAAACCGGACGGCGGAATCTTTTGATTAACGCATGCGGCAGGGTCGCCTCCCTGTTCGGCTTTACCGACTATCTAGTGGCGATGAATCCGGAGGCGTTGCCGGAAAACACCCTGTACGATCTTTACTGCGGGCTCATCGCGCTTCGCCGCGAAAAGGCGCACCGGCCCGGCATCGCCAACCCGGAAATAAAAGTCGAAGAGGCATGGAACACCATCATCCTCATGCTCAAGCGACACGGATTTCAGCCGGATCCGGCGAGCGGCATGAACGACGATCTCTCCCGTCACGTTGCCTATGCGTATAACTTTTTTTCGCTTGGCCGCCGGTTGTACCCCGGCGTCACCGAGGCGCTTTCCGGGCTGCGTGACGCTTCGATCACCCTGGGCATCGTGTCGAATGCGCAATTCTATACCCCGATCGACCTTACGTTGCTCATTCGGGACCAGAGCGAAGGGATCTACGAGGATTTCAACGAACTTTTCGATCCGGATTTCACCATTTTTTCGTTCGAATGGGGCGCCGCAAAGCCCGATATGTTGCTTTTCCGAAAACTGTACGATGCCCTCTATGAGCGCGACATCCTGCCGCGGCAGACGGTCTTTGCAGGAAACGATCTGGCGCTCGATGTCGAACCCGCGGCGGCAGCCGGGATGAAAACCGCGCTTTTCACCGGCGATTCACGAAGCGCCTATTTCCACGACCGGGAAGGGGCGGTTCTTCCGGATATCGTTTTTTCCTCCTTTAACGAGCTTTGCCGGAAGATCTCCTTCCATTCCGCCGGCAAAGGGGTAGCGTAATCATGGTTCGAGCGTGGCCGATCGCCATTGTCCTTTCCCTGTCTCTCATTTACGCCGGAGAGGTTGAGTTCGGCATCGAACCGCTGCAGGATAAAGCGCTGCCGGCGCAGATAATGAAGGTGCTGGGCGCCGCCGATTCGCTTAACCGGATCGGCCTGTCCGCGCTTGAAAAAAAAGAGTACGAAACCGCGCTTGCCTGTTTCGAAAAAGCCTCTGACCTGCTGCCCGGATTCAGCGACGCCCGGAATAATTGCGGGGTGGTAAAATTCAGGCAGGGGGATATCGCCGGCGCGCGGGAAATATGGGAAAACCTGGTGGCCGCCGATTCCTCCTACGTCATCGGCCTGTTCAACCTCTCGCTGGTGCAACGCGACGATCCTGCCGGCGATTCGGCCATCGCCCTTCTTGAAGAGGCGTTGCGGATCGACGAGCGTTTTCCGGAAGCGCGGGTCCGGCTCGGCTGGGCCTGGCTGCGGAAGGGGGAGAAGGCAAAGGCGCTCGCCGTGGTGGCGCCCGCGTACAAACAGTCGCCGAAATCTCCCGATGTCCAGAACTGTTACGCGTTTGCGCTCCTGCAGACGGGCGATACCGCCGGGGCGCTTGCCGTCTGCAGGAAACACGACGATAACCGGGAGGCGGTACGGTTGCTCGGGCGGATCGAACGCAGCCGGGGCAACTACGCCGCGGCCGCCGAGGCCCTTGCCCGGGCGGAGAAGGCGGGCAACGATCCGTGGCTCCTGCCGGAGCTTGCGAATGTGCAGATCGAAGCAAAACAGTACGGGAAAGCGCTGGCCACGCTCAAAAGCTATTTCGGCAGCGCCATCGCGCATACCGCTGACGCCTGGCTCCTTGCCGGAATCGCGGCCAAGGAAACGGGCGACCTCTCCGCGTCGGAAGACTATTTCGCCCAGGGGAGCCGCGCATTCCCGGACGACGACCTCCTGCGCTACAACCTCGGCCAGGTTTATTTCATGGAGAGGAAATTCGACCTCGCGGAAGCGGCCTGGGAAAGCCTCAAGGATTCGCTTGTCGACCCGTCCCTCCTTTACCTCCGGGCGATCAATGCCGACAGCCGCAATGACACCGCCGGTGCCGAAAGCTTCATAAGGCGGGCTCTGGCGATCGATGACCGGCCGGATTTCCATGCATTTCTCGGCAAGCTGCTCTATCGCCGGGGAGACCGCTCCGGCGCCGCCCGGGAGTTCCGGGCCGAGCTCGCGGCAAATCCCGACCTCGCCGACGCCCGTTTCGACCTTGCCCTGTGTGAAAAGACCGGCCCGGAGCTCTCTCTGGCGGCGCAGCTGCTCGAAAAGCGGTTCAGCGCCTGCGCCGGCGACTCCTGCGCCGAAATCGCGCTGGAGCTCTCGGCCGTCTACTACAGTTCAGGCGCCATCGACAAGGCCGCCGGGGTGCTTGCCTCGGTCAAAGCGAAGGACCGGAACGAAGAGGTCTACCTGATGCTCTCCCGGTACTACCGCGAATTGCAGCGCTGGAACGAGGCCATCGATGCGCTCGAAACCGCCGCCGCCAAATACGTTACCCGGCCCCAAACCGATTACGAACTTGCCCAGACCTGCCTCCAGGCGGGTTTTTATGCGAAAGCGATCGGCTGCTTTACCAGGCTCCTTAAAAAATGGCCCGAAAATCAGGGGTTGCTCTACTACCAGCTCGGCTATGCCTGCCTTGAACAGAACGATCTCGCGCAGGCGCGGGAGTACCTGGAGCAGAGCCTGAAGATCAGGGGCGACAACGTGGCCGCGAAGGGGCTTCTCGCCTTTGTCTATAATCGCGAGGGGCGGGTGCAGGGGGCGCGCGCGCTCTGGCAACAGACGGCCGCCGTTGATTCGGGCAATGCCGCGCTCTGGGGGAACCTCGGCCTCTCCTACGAAAAAGAGGGAAATTATGAGGAGGCCATTGCCGATTACAAAAAAGCGGCCGCAATCGCGAAGAACGATCCTTCCCTGCGAATCAGCATGGGCAACTGCTACGCGGCGCTCAACAACACCCCCGAAGCGCTGGCATGCTACAAGCAGGCACTGGATTCGCCCCAAAAGGATATCGCCGCCTACGATATGTTCCTCATGCACGCGAAAGCGGGCGCCATCGACCCGGCCGACGACGCGCTGCGGATTCTCCATCGCGATTGTCCATCGTCCCCCTATACCAAACGGGCCATGGCCGAGATCGCCCTCCGGAGCGGCGATACCTCCGGGGCGATGGACCTTTTGAACGGCCTTCCGGAAAAGGAGCCGATGGACTGGCTGACCATGGGCCGTATCCATGCGGAGAAGGGTGAGGCGCGGCAGGCGGAGGAGTGCCTCGCCCGGGTTCCGGCCGGCGCCGAATGGAAGCGCGACCTCGCCTCGGTCGATATGATCCTGGCGTTCCGCCGGGGCGACTACCGCGAGGTGGTGCGGTCGGATCTCGCGAGCGGCGATACGGGCTTCACGGCCCGGTATAACCTCGCGCTCGCCTACTACCAGCTTGAAAAGTGGAGCGATGCGCTCAACCTCGCCGATACCCTTGCCCGCAGTGCGACCGGTCCCGACCGGGCGGACGTGTGCCGCCTGGCGGGCAACGCGGCCTTCCGGCTGCGGAAGTGGAACGACGCCCTCGGCTGGTATTTGCAGCTCTCGGACGTGGAGTCATCCAACCCGGTCGTGCTGTACAACTGCGCGGTCGCTTACTACAACATGGGAAAGTACGACGACGCCTTCGATTACTACTCCCGGGCGCGCGATCGCGACCCCGTGATCCGCAATGTGGATATCGAACGCCGGCATGCCGGCGATACCGCTTCCGGAGCGCCGCGCGTCAGCCTCATCGATTCCCTCTACAATGCCGGGGTGGCGTTGCAGAACGCCGGCGGCGATACCGATGCCGAAATGCTGTACGACTCGGTGCTCGCACGGGATTCGCTCTACAGCATGGCATGGAACAACCTCGGCGTCATCTATGGCAGGCGGGGAGAGATCGATTTGGCGGAAAAGGCGTACCTGAAGGCGGTCGAAAGGAAGCACGATATCCCGGAAACCTATGCCAACCTGGTGAATCTGTATATACAGCTTGAACAGTATAAAAAGGCGCGGCAATGGCTCAGCAAGGGCGAGGGATATAATCCGGCGAGCGATTTGTGGAAGGATCTGAAGCAAAGGATCAGCGAAGCGGAAAACGAGGCAAAATCCGGGACGGACAGGGGAGACTCCGCGCAATGAAATCAAAGCCGAACAGGAATCTCGATGCCGGGGCGCGCAATAAAATCTTCTCGGCGAAACGGAAGAAGGGGGCCGACGCAAGCCCCAAAGAGCGCCTGCGCAGGCGCGAAAAATGGTCTAATTGTTGAGGATCATGCCGCTTGAGAAGACGAGCATGAAGATGAGCCACAGGTAGAGCAGCAGGTTGTTGAGAATCATCTCGCTGACCGACGACTTCGCCTCGGCCTCAGAAACGGACCGCGCCTTTGAAGCGCCCCTTTTGCGGGCAAAGTGCCGGTAGATGGAGCGGAGGGTGAGAATCAGGAGCACGGCGCCCGTGATCTTCGCGATGATTGCCGCCAAATCCATAAGCATAATCTCCAGGGTTACTGTTGCGCCTCGGCCTCGGGCTGCTGCGGCGGGTGGTCGATGTTGATTTTCGCCACGGTGACGCGCCGCGTTGCGATTTCCTGATTGTCCCACATCAGCACGAACTCATAACTGCCGGGCTCGGGCAGCGGCAACCCGTTGATATTCCCGCCGATTTCGACCACCGAGGTGCGATCGTCGGACGCCTTCACCTGCCAGGGGGGGAGCTGCATCGAGAACTCCCCGTTCTCTTTCCTGAACACCAGTTGCGCCGTCCCGTTCGCGGCCACGTCGGTCATGGCGACATAGATCGCGCAATTGCCGTGTTTGGAAGGAAACCCGCCGCTCGAGATGCTGCTGAACGTTCCGGCGAGGACGCTTTTGCCCGTATGCGCGTCGCGGTAGTAGTAGTCGCAGAGAATCATCGACAGAACAATTGGTTTCATTGCACCGCACCCCGATTCCGGCTGATAGACGAATAAAATTACATCATTCCCGGAAAGAGGGAAGGCGGGAGGGGCGCCGCGTCCTCTCCCGCCGCCGGATTTTATGGCCATTTCGTCAAGAAAAACGACGGATTCCGGGCGCTTGCCCGAGGGTCCAGAAACCGGGGGGGGGTACTCCTATAATGTCAAGAAAAAGGGCCGTTTTTTGCGCCTCAAAAAAAAGTTTCAAATTGTCCCAAACCTTCCAAAATTGTCCAAAAACTAACAAAAAATGTCCAGAATTCAGGTCAAATAAAGCCCTTTTTTCCGCCAAACGCGCCGCCCCAAAACAGGGGGGTTAAATGGTCTTTAAACGGCGGTTAAGGGGAGTTTAAACCGGCTTTAAACCGTCCGCGACCGGGGAGGGGGGAGCCATAATTATGACCGGGTTTTGCTAAAAACCGGTATGGATTTTGACCGTTCCGGGGGTACGGAGGAGCCTTTTGGGGGAGATTTTAAGGGGAAGATGCCGGGAGGGCAGGGATTAAACAGGGTTATTTAGGGGATCGGGGAGGAGTAAAAGGACAGAAGGGAAGGAAAAAATAAGGTGATTTGCGGGGAGGATTTATTTATATTGAATAACAATTTAGTGGCTAATCCAAGAATTACTTAAAATAATCTTGACTTTATTCATTTATTGAATATGCATTGTAACCTGGATGAAGGAGAGTCACTATATGGCTGTCAGATATCACGTCGGGACAAAGATCGGTAAAAATTCTGGGGCTGGAATAAGCTTTGGAAATAAAGAAATATCTGATGTTTTATCTGGTTATTTAATCTTCCTTATTATTCCCATTATGATGATTTTGGCCTTAGTACAATGGTTTTTTCAAAACATATTAATAACTGGCCCGATTTTAGGAATAATTGTAGCATTAATAGCTATTTGGATAAAAACTGCGCCAATAAGAGCGGAAAGGAGGAGGATAGAAAACTTAGTAGATAATATTAAAACTGATTATGATTTTATTATAGAACATGATAAAAAGCCATATAACTATGAGGAGTTAATTGACAATTTATCTGGAGATTTTGGCAAATTAAGTAATGAAGTTATAGAACAGGATTCTGGTCTAATTGAAATAAAAAAGTACGCTGAAAGTGAGAAGGTAAAAATCGCGGACGAAAAAGAAATGAAAATTAATGAATTAGCAAATAAGATTAGCAGCAGTTACCATCTTATTAATGAAAAGAAATCAGACGACCCTGAAAAATTATTGATTGAAATTGAGCACTCATTTGTTGAACTTGGTAAATTAAACAAAACCCTTCTTAAGAAGTATCCATTTTTGGAGGAGATAAATTCAGTTGTCACTTATTGGTTAAGCTACTATGTGTATTTTAATTATATCGCGAAAGCTATAGAGCCAGCCAGACAATATGCGACGCAGTCTTCAAATAGATCTTCATGTAAACCTAATTCCCCCAAGCCCAGTCGAAGAGCCATTGGAGAAGATACCGGTTTTCGTCGCTCCCTAGCCTTATCACGTCAGAATTTAAAAAATTTGACTGATGAAGTGATTAAAAAGGAGAAGATATTTTCGCGGTTCGATGGAGCAATAGAATATGCTAAGGCAATGAATTTTACCAATGATGATATTAAAAAAGTGGCCGAAGTTTTAAAATTTACTCCTTGGCTTCTGGAAGACGTCAAGAATATGCGTAAGGATGCCAAGGAGGTGGTAACTTTGATTAAAATGAAGATTAATGATGAATCTCGCATAGCAGCTATGAATATCATACATGAAGCCTTTGGATTAGGGAAAGGGAAGTGTTATAATGAAGCGACATTAATAGTATCATATCTTTTGGCAAAAGGATGCAATTTTCAAATATCTGAAAAGGATAGTAAATCTTGGATAAAATTTTTATCTTGTGGTCACCAATTAATGTATCTAAGAACAGATGGCTATTCAATTACTTGTGCGTATTTTGATAAGAATAAAAAGGAAATTAAAAATCGCATTTCTAGTTATGACCAATGGATTGCGCAATGCCATCCATTTATTGGAAAGTATTTACCCAAAATATAACCTTGATGAATTTATTTGTTTGCTCATGAATATGTTATATAAAGGAATCTGACTTTATGAATGTACATTATTGGCCAGTTGGAATAAAAAACCCTCAAGATTTGAAACTTAGGCGTTGTGATATGAGTAAGTATCTTCTATCAGATTGGCTTCCATCAATTCCTCAGAATGTAAGCAAAGATATTTTTGGGTGGCCAAAACACATATTTGCAGTTAATCCATCAACTGGATTAAACCGATATTTATATGTGCGAAAAAAAATCGGGTTATCAGAACGGCATTGGAAAACAGTTTTTTCATGGATGACTGGGGTTATCGGTACAAGACGCGTTCTCGCTGAAGAAAAATACCGTTGGATAGCTCCTGTTAGTGCATTTGATCCCAAACGTCATCAAAGATTTGATTTGAAACAATGGCTACGATATGAGTATCCACCATCACTGCTTAAAATAACCAGGAAACGGAAACGTAAGAACATTACCAAATTAATGCCTGATTATATTGCCGCTAAAAAAAATTCAAGCGGTGAATATGAACTCGCATTGTTTGAAAGCAAAGGAACGAAAAATCAACTTAGGACAATATCATCAATACACAAAGGGCAATATAAAACATGGTATGATCAAGTAACCAGTGCAAGAGTACTATTCGATAAAAAATTACAAACAATTCCAAGACATATTGTTGTTGCAACTAGATTTAATCCGAATGGCCCCCATCCCGATTCCCGGGAATTGCAAATCCGGGCTTGGAATTCTAAGGTTGAAGCGCCAGATGCTTCGAACCCTCTAGTATTGGAAATTGCAACGGCTTATTGTATTGCTTTATGTCATAATCTATCATTGGTAAATACCGCAGTTGCAATAGCAATTTCTGCACATATTCGCTCTGGGTTTGGTATTTTTGTGAATGAACAAAAAAAGTACCTCGATTATGCAATAAGTAAATCAGACACAGAACTGAACGAAAAGGATATAAATCGTGATGATATAAAGATATCTTTGTCCCCTGGATTATTGCAGCTATTTAAATGTCTTAGAAGTCCTGATATAAGTGTGTCATTGAAAGGGTTGAATATTTTTGAATCTAATATTTCAAATTGGGTTTCAAGAGAAATATCTCAGTATAGTGAAAATCCAAATATTTCGGTCGATGAATCTGGATTTACTGTAGAGTGTGAGGATTTTATAGAAGAAGAATACTTTAATAATACCAATGAAAAATAATAATAACTTATGATTACAGACCCTTATTGCTTTTTTAATGTTTATTTTATAATGAAGAAATTAATTGCCAAAAAAACCCTTTAGACAGGACACCTTATCATGCCTAACCTCACCTTCTCCCTCCAATCCGAAATCTCCCGCCTCAGCCGCCAGGAGATCAAATCGTCGGTCATCCCCCTCCACGCTTCAACCGTCAAGCTTAAAAAGACCTGCATGGAGCATTAGGAGGGCAGGATGCAGGTGCGATCGACAACGCTGGCGAATATTCCATCGGCACGGGGAATGGGGAGGCGGGAGGCGTGGAAGCGGCTGGGGGAGATGGAGAGGATAAAACACGTCTGAACTCTGATTTATATGATTTCCATGATTTCTTTGATTTTAAAATCAGGGGAATCATATTTAAGGCATTTTTTTGATTTACCATCAGGGGGAATCATACTAATCACAGGAATCACAGTTCAGACGTTTTATGATTTACCATCACCGAAATCATAGTAAGGAAAGATAGCGACATGGCCGGCTTGATTAAAGAAGAATACCCGCATTCCGCGCTGACCTCAAAAATCATCGGCTGCGCCATGGAGGTGCATAAAGCGCTCGGCAACGGTTTCCAGGAGGTCATTTACCAGCGCGCGCTTGCCCATGAAATGACGCTTCAGGAAATACAATTTTCCCGCGAACACGAAATGCCGGTGTTCTATAAAGGCGTCAATGTCGGTCTCCGCCGCGTCGATTTTCTGATTGAAACCCTCGTTTCCGTCGAGCTGAAAGCGCTTTGCGCGCTCGAGGATGTTCATTTCGCGCAGGCGATAAATTACCTCGAAGCGTATGACCTGCAGGTCGGCCTGCTCATCAACTTCGGGGCGAAAAGCCTGGAATTCAAAAGACTGCGGAATAAAAAATACAAAGATTCAGTTGATTTAAAATCACGGTAATCACAATAATCACAGGAATCACAGTTCAGACAAGATTGTTCTTTTTCCACTCCTCTACCGTCAACACCTCCGCCTGGCGGGGAAAAACTTTAGTCGTCAGCACACGGTGCACTTCATCGTCCCTGTCGGCGCAGCAATCGGACAAGACGGTGATACGGTAATCCTTGTCAGCGGCTTCGCGCAGGGTCGATAACACGACGCCGCTGGTGGCGACTCCGGCGAGTATCACATGCTGAATGCCGAGCGCCCGTAAAATAACCTCAAGGTCGCTGCCGGTAAACGCGCTGACGCGACGTTTGGTAACGATGATCTCACCCGGCAGCGGTGCCACATCCGGATGAATTTTCATCCACCCTTCCGCATGTTCGCCGGACCACCTCTCCCTGCCGCCGGAAGAGAAGCTCTTGTTGTTCATGCTTATCTCCGGCGCCCCGGCCCTGAATCCCACCGTCACGTAGATAACCGGGACTTTCGCGCTGCGGACGGTCGTCGCGGCTTTCGCCACATTGCGAACAAGCGTCGTTGCATCCGGAAACATGCCCAGTATCGCGGCCTGCATATCCATGACCAGAAGGGCGGCGTCGCGCGTATTGTGTTCCATTGTCACCTCGTTCCATTAATGGTTGATAACCGGCTACATCGTTTCCATATCCCCGTGGATCGATGCAGGGGCGATGCAATAACAAACCCTTCCCCTCCCATCCGCAAAATAATTCAGGCAATTATTGTGAAGGCGATGCCGGAGGCCGCCACTCCCCGGTACATCCAATGCACAGTAACCGCCCCCCGGGGATGGGGAAGCGAGAGGCGAAAAGGGGCTGTCGGGAGATCGCGGGGTGAGATTCTTCACGGCCATTGGACGCCCGTTTCTTTCTATTGCCCCCCCTTATCCTGAATGTGTATTTTACGTTGTCTGTTCCTTCATTACTGCCTGTCGTTTTTTTTGGCATAATTTCCGGATATGTTTACTCCCTGGCGTCATCGCTTCAGGGGTATCTCTATACCTGACGGAGGTTACATGAAGAAATACACGGCGGCCTCGATTCGTAACATCTGCCTTGTGTCCCACGGCGGCATCGGAAAGACCTCTCTCCTCGAAGCGGCATGCTTCACCGCGAAAGCGACGTCAAAACTTGGAAAAGTCAGCAACGGCAGCAGCATTTTCGACAGCCGGCCCGACGAAAAAGAGCGGAAGATGACGATCTCCATGCACTTGGGGTTCTGCGAGTGGCAGGAGACCAAGATTAATATTCTCGACACCCCCGGATTTCTCGACTTTCTCGGCGACGCCCGGGCGGCCCTGCGGGTGGTGGAATCGGCCGTGGTGCTCATCGACGCCCAGGACGGCATTCAGGTCGGCACCGAGCTGGTATCGCGCCTCATCGACGAGGCAAAAATTCCGAGAATATTTTTTGTCAATAGTGTCGACAAGGAAAACGCCCATTTTACAAAAACGATCGATGCGCTCAAGGCGGCGTACGGCACGTCCGTCGCCCCGGTCACGATTCCCATCGGGAGCGGCGCGTCGTTCAAGGGGGTCGTTGACCTCATCTCCCGCGAGGCGTTCGAATACGTCCGCGACGGCAACGGCATCGGCAATCCCGCGCCGCTTCCCGCCGACCTGGTCGCCACGGTCGATGAACTCCGCCAGGCCCTCATGGAATCGATCGCGGAATCTGACGAAGAGCTCATGGCGAAATATTTTGAAACCGGTTCATTGACCGATGAGCAGCTGCGGGCGGGGCTTTCGAAGGGGTTCGCCGCCGGAACCGTGCAGCCGCTGTTCTGCGGGTGCGCCGGGCCCAACATGGGCGTGGACCGGCTGTTGTCGGCGATCGTCGCGATCTGCCCGGCCGCGGATTCGCGCAAGGAGGTCGCGGCGCTCGATGATGACGGGGCGCCGATCTCGATACCCTGTTCCGAGTCCGCCCCGACCGCCGCCTTCGTGTTCAAGACCCTCTCCGAGGAGCACCTCGGCGAGTTTAACCTGACCCGGGTCTTTGGCGGGAAGCTCGTCACCGGCCGCGACGTGAACAATGTCACGAGGCGTCACGCCGAACGGATCGCCAACATGTACTACCTGCGCGGCAAGGAGCGCACCGATACGACGGAACTCTGCGCCGGGGATATCGGCGGGCTGCTCAAGCTGAAGGACACCCACACCAACGATACGCTTGCCGACAAGGCGGCGAATTTTCACCTGGCCCCGACCGCGTTTCCGGTGCCGCTTGTCAGCGTGGCGATCACCGCGAAAAACAAGGGCGACGAGGACAAGATCGGCGTCGGGCTTGCCAAACTGCATGAGGAGGACGCCGCCTTTACCTATAAGTTCCACAACGACATCAAGCAATCGATCCTCTCGGCCATGGGCGATATCCAGATCGAGGTCATTCTCGACAACCTGAAAAATCGCTTCAAGGTGGAGGTGGAGCGGTGGCAGCCGAAGATTTCCTACCGCGAAACGATTACCAAAGCGGCGAAATACGTCGAATATACCCATAAGAAGCAGACCGGCGGCGCCGGGCAGTACGCGCGGGTATTCATCGACCTCGAACCGCTTCCGCGCGGGAAAGGGTACGAGTTCGTCGACGAGATCGTGGGCGGCGTGATCGACCAGTCGCTGCGGCCGTCGGTGGACAAGGGGATCCATTCGAAACTCGAGGAGGGGATCGTCGCCGGCTACCCGATCGTCGACGTCCGGGTTTCGCTCGTGGATGGAAAGATGCATCCGGTTGACTCAAAGGACATCGCCTTTCAGATAGCGGGGCGGGAGGTGTTCAAGAAGGCGTTCGAAATGTCGTCCCCGATCCTCCTGGAACCGGTCGTTGACCTCCGCGTGACCGTGCCGGACGAGTACACGGGCGATATCATGGGCGACCTGTCGTCGCGCCGCGGCAAGATCAGCGGGATGACGCCGGACGGGAAATACCAGACCATCGCGGCAAAGGTGCCGGAAGCGGAAATCCAGACCTACTCCACGACCCTCCGCTCTCTCACCCAGGGCCGGGGGTTCTTTACAAAAGCTTTTTCCCATTACGAAACGGTGCCGCCGGAACAGGCCAGGCGGATCATCGAGGCCTCGGCCAAGGCGGAACAGAAGCACGAGGAGTAGGACCGCTTTCGAGTCCGTCCCATGACGCTGAAAACGATCCAGTGGCTTGACAATGCCGTACTCATCGTCGACCAGACGCTGCTCCCCGCGGAACTGGCGTACGAACGCATCGAGACCATCGAATCGATGCGGGACGCCATAAAACGGCTCAAGATCCGGGGCGCGCCCGCCATCGGCATCGCGGCGGCGTTCGGGCTCTACCTTGGCGCGCGCGTCCTGCCGGACGGTCACGGCAACGAGGTTTTTCTTTCGGCGCTCCACAACATGGCCGACTACCTGGCCTCCTCCCGCCCCACGGCGGTCAATCTTGTCCGGGCGCTCGACCGGTTGACGGGGAAGGCTGCCGCGCTGACCGCCGGGAGCGTGCCCATCGCGCGGATCAAGGAACGGCTTCTCGAAGAGTCGCTCCTGATTCTCGAGGAGGATCGACGCATGTGCCGGTCAATCGGCGAGCACGGCTTCGCGCTCCTCAAAGGCAAAAAAACGGTTCTGACCCATTGCAACGCCGGCGGACTCGCCACCTCCGAATATGGCACCGCGCTGGCGCCGATC
>Ga0181538_10001740_pt1 | contig 23811 bp, 13 predicted proteins | sample PEATcosm2014_Bin_40_FD_119773 | JGI IMG/M metagenome (GOLD analysis project Ga0181538, IMG submission 119773) | Peatland microbial communities from MTU Mesocosm Facility, Houghton, MI, USA - PEATcosm2014_Bin23_30_metaG | ecosystem: Environmental > Terrestrial > Soil > Wetlands > Peat | place... | reverse complement strand
GTTGGCTCCTCATGGCGCTAAGCGGCCTCAAAATCTTGACCCGATCGAACGGGCGATGCAGTACCTGGTGGTGAAATTCGAGAAGCTAACCCCCGAGGGAAAGCGCCAGTTCATTGACGGTATACGCGGGCTATTGGATGAAATGGAAAGTCTCCTCAAAAAGGAAACTTCGCCTGGGAAGTGAGCGGTCAATTTTACAAAACGAAGCCAAACGGCGGTTCCATTGAATAACCAATTTATTCACAAGAGGTTGTGAAATCGTGGGCCCGACCGGATTTGAACTAGGGACCAGGCAACGTTCTGTTGCTGCCTTACCTTTCGCGGGACATGTTGAATCGCTTTTGGGACCTAGGCACGAGGGGTTGAAACCGTGGTGCTCATGACATCATGTTGCCCAATGGTCAGGAGCGCTGACTGTCGCATCCGCGTGTCTCCAACCGGGCAGAATTCCGCAGGTTGGTGAAGGATCAGCTTCGTGCGAACATGGTCGTCCGCGCTCCATTTGATTTTGGGCAACATACCCATGGCCCAGCACAATGGATTATCCCCGCCGTTTTCTCTGCCTGCTGAAAAGTGGCATCAGCTTTGTGAAAATTGGCGCCGCGCCAGCTGGATGCCGTCAGGACATTCACAGTCACAATTAGGACATCCGACCCTGAATCATCTTGACTTTCCTGTGCTTGCGAGTAGCCTGCACCTGCAGTTAAGAACCGAAAACTCGTCATAGCGTAATACCGCCAAGCTCAGGACTCACATCGTGAAGATCGTCAAAAGTTTTGCAGTCATTCCCGGCGTTTTGATGTCAGGGTTGGTTGCGGTTCAGGTGCAGGCGGCAGTTACTTTCACCACTTTGGTTTCATTCAATCAGACGAATGGTGCTTTTCCCAGTGCCGGACTGGTGCAGGCGAGGGATGGCAATTTCTATGGCACCACGGGCTTCGGTGGCCCGGTAAGCTATGGTACCAATGGTACCATATTTCAATTAACTCCGTCGGGAACTTTTACCAACCTTATTTTTTTCAACGGCACCAATGGCGCTGGACCCCGCGCCGGGGTGGTGCAGGGAGTGGATGGCAGTTTTTATGGCACGACCTACAATGGCGGCAGCAACAACGCCGGCACAATATTTCAACTCACCACCAATGGCGCGCTGACGACGCTGGTCACATTTGCCTTTGGCGATAACAGTGGCGCTTATCCGATCGCGGGACTGATACAGGGCCAGGACAGCAATTTCTACGGCACGACCGCCATCGGCGGCACGAACGGGTACGGCACGATATTCAAGCTGGCGACCAATGGCACATTTGCAACCCTGGTGTCATTCGGCAACACGAACGGTAACAGTCCATACGCCGGGCTGGTGCAAGGAAACGATGGCAGTCTTTATGGCACGACCTACCAGGGTGGCACGAACAAGCACGGTACGATCTTCAAACTGACGACCAACGGGACATTCACCTCATTATATTCATTCACCGGGACCAATGACGGCGGCTACCCCTATGCCGGGCTGGTCCAGGGTTTAGATGGCAATTTTTATGGAACGACATTTTATGGAGGCACCAACGGTTACGGCACGGTATTCGAGCTGGCGACCAACGGCACACTGACGACGCTGGTATCATTCGGCAACACGAATGGCGCTTATCCGCAAGCCGGGCTGGTTCTGGGTTCGGATGGCAATTTATATGGCACCACCTCGGCCGGTGGCGCTTACACCAACCAATCGGGGTTGGGTTATGGCACAGTGTTTATGCTGGGGACTAATGGAACACTCACAACCGTGATATCGTTCGATGGCACGAATGGCGCCTCTCCTGAAGCTGGACTGATACAGGGTGCGGACGGCAATTTCTACGGCACGACGACCCAGGGTGGCACGAACGGCTACGGCACCGTTTTTCAGCTCAGTGTCATCATTCCGCCGCCGAGTTTTCTTGCCGTGGAGGAAACGGGCGCCACGCTCACCTTGACCTGGAGCGCAACGGTGGGACAGAGTTACCAAGCGCTCTACAAAACCAATTTAGACCAGGCCATTTGGAACAATTTGACCAACTCGGTCACTGCCACCAATCCAATCATGACGACGTTCGATGCCATCGGGCCAGACCCGCAACGGTTTTATCGAATTCTTCTGCTGCCCTGAAAACCGGTTGAAACCGGGAGCGCAACCGTCCCGGTTACTGATGGCGTCCTGCCGGGGCAAGCTCCCGCAAAGACAGGGATTGCATCAATTTGGCGCGAATTGGAAAGTGATCGCGTGCGTTCGGGCGGCATCACCGTTGGACCTGGTCCTGGAGCTTTGTTGGTTTTCATGCGAAACCGTCCCAACCGGTTTAAGAAAACAGTGTCATATCACACCTGCTATACAAGCTCCGGATCAGATTGATGGTTGACTTCGTGGAATGCCGGCCTAAAGCTTCGCTGTCTGTCGAGTCACCGCGCGTGGCTGAAGAGCGCAAGTAATGCCGGTCGTTTGGCCTGCCTCGCGGCAGATTTATGAGGAAAGCGGATCGCCGGCTCAAGGTTGTGGTAAGGAAATTAAATTGCTAGGCTGCGGGCATTACGCCACGCAAATTAACAGGAAAGGTCGTCAGATGAAATCGCCTGTCAAACGGATGACGAAAACTTCGAGGGCAGAACCCCCCGGTTCCCGCCGAAAGATATTCATCGTTGAGGATCACCCGGTTTTTCGCGAAGGCCTGGTTCAAATTATAAGCGGTGAGAAAGACTTGAGCGTGTGCGGCGAAGCGGGTGACGCAGACCGCGCGCTCGAGGCCATTACCCGGCTCAAGCCGGACCTGGTGTTGGTGGATATTACGTTGCCGGGAAAAAGCGGCCTGGAATTAATCAAAGAGCTTCGATCACGGGACAGCAAGGTCAGGATTTTGGTTGTGTCCATGCACGACGAGGCGCTTTACGCCGACCGGGTGCTGCGGGCTGGAGGGGATGGCTACATCATGAAGCAGGTGGATCCGGAAGAGATCGTCCACGCCATTCGCGATGTTCTGGGCGGACATATCTATGTCAGCGAAGAAGTATTGGCCAGCACCGCGAAAGCTTCTCCGAAACGTGCTTCCAAGCCGGAAACGCGCCCGCTGGATCAGCTCACGGATCTGGAACTCAATATCCTGGAATTGCTCGGCCGGGGGAAAGACGACCACGAAATCGCCCGCCAACTGCATTGCGATGTCCGAAAGGTCATCGCTCATTGCGCGCAGATGAGGAGAAAATTAAGGCTGAAGAACGACAATGCGCTCGTTCGCCATGCGATTTTTTGGGTGGACGATGGTACTTCGTAAACCGGCGGTTTTGGTTCGCAACGGCAAGCGTGCAGCATGGGCCCCCGGCGACTTCGAGTTGAGCGGGGCCCCCCCATCATCCGGCGTGCTGGCAGGGAATGCGCACGGTGATGGTTGTTCCCTTTTCCGGGGTTGAGAGCACCTCACAGGTTCCGCCTGAAGACAAAGCCCGCTCGCGCATATTCGTGAGACCAATCCCACGCCGCTTTCCCTTGCCAGCTTTGGATCGCTGCGGAGTGAATCCGCGCCCGTCATCCTGGATCCTTAAGACGACGGAGTCGCCTTGGAATGAGAGTCGCAGACGGATCGCTTTGGCCCGGGCATGTTTCTCAATGTTGGTGAGGGCCTCCTGCACGATTCGAAAGAGATTCAATTCAACCGCCGGTGACAGGCGCTGATCAAGGGGCACGATGTTGCATTTCACCGTCAGATTCGTTCGTGCCTGAATGTCCTTGCAGAGATTGCGGCAAGCGGCGGCCAACCCGAGCTCGTCCAGGTCGCTGGGGCGGAGGTTGTGTGCGATGCGGCGGTTTTCTTCCAGTGCCTGGACGAGCAATTTGTCGCAGCGTGCCAGGATTTCCCCGGCCGCCGGGCTCAGTGTCCCGACATGGCTTTCCACCTTGCGGAGCCTCATCTTGACGGATGCAATGATCTGATTCACTCCGTCATGCAAATCGCGGGCCACGCGCTGGCGCTCCGTTTCCTGTGCCTCAATGATGCGCCAGGCTAACTGTCGCAATTCCTCTGCGACCCGTTTGCGCTCGGTGATATCCCGAACGACGCTCACCCAGCTCACCAACTGGCCCACTTCATTCCGGATGGGCATTATACTGTGGTCGGTTGGAAATATGGTTCCATCCTTGCGCCTCATCTTGTACTCGAAGTCGTTCAGGTACCCTTTGTCTTCGACCGCGGAATTCAGATGGCTGGCAAACCGTTCCGCCATCGCCTCATTCTCATACAAGGAGGCGGTTGTCCGCCCAATCAATTCGTCGCGGGTGTAACCAAATATCCGGGAGGTCGCTGGATTGCATTCCTCGATGATCATCGTATCGGCATTGACCACCAAAACCGCCGAGCGAAGGCTGTGGAGCGTCTTTTCCAGCAGTCGTCGATTGGCTCGCAACGACCGTTCCGCCCTGATCCGGGCTATGGCGCCGGCGGCTTGAGTCGCAATTAACTCCATCACCTGGCATGACCTGGCGGGTATCTCCCCTTGAACATGGGAACCTACGCTGAGTACCGCAACCACTTCTCCGCCATGGTGTAGAGGGAGGATCTCCATCGCCAGGAGATTTTCACGCTTGAGTTGCTGTACAATACCGGGCAACGGTCCAGCCGGCTGGCGAGGGATTGCTCGGCTGCTGCCGGCTCGGCGCCCTGTCACCGAGTCTGCGCCAAAATGCGAGGCGCGTTTGGCAAAGTCGGCTGAAAAACCCCGGTGCGCTGCGAGATCCAGCGACCCGGTTTCCGGGTCCACCAGGAATACCCCGCCACAGTCAATACCTTCGTTCTGGAGGACGAGCTCCAGGAGCTGCACCACCGTGGCGTTCAAACCGATGCTCGAACTCAGAAAGGTGCCAAAGTCACGCTGGGTCTGGAGCACCCGCTCGGCCCACTTGCGCTCGGTGATATCCTGCGCCACTCCGATCAATCCAATAATGCGGCCATCCGTCTCTACGATTTTCGAAGTGCTCAGAAAGATCGGGAATTCCGTTCCGTCTTTCCGGCGGTCCAGTACCTCGCCGCGCCAGCCGTCCAAGCGGCTTTGCTCCAGAATCTTTGACATCAGCGCCGCCGGATTATTCGGAGAAAGGAGCACGTCCGGTTTTTCCCCCAAAATCTCCGCCTCCGTATAATCGTAACCCCGCAAAAAGGCGCGGTTCACAAATGTGAATCGATCCTCAATGTCCGTAATGCAAATCATCTCGTTCGTGCTTTCGATGGCACGAGCCAGCGTCGCCAGCTGTCCTTCTGCGCGCTTGCGCTCGGTTATGTCCTGGATGGTCCCCTCGAAATATTGAATGGCACCACTGGCATCATAAACGACATGCGCGTTCAAGCTGACCCAGATTATGCTGCCGTCTTTGCGATAATTTTCCTCTTCGAATCCTTGAATCGCCCCTTGTTCCTGCAGCAAACGTATCATTTCCGCCCGTTTTTCGAGTGAGACATAAAGCTGCTGCCCGACATTGGTCACACTGGACATCATTTCCTGGGGCGACGGGTACCCGAACATACGGGCCAATGCCGGGTTGGCGATGAGAATACGGCCTTCCGGCGTCGTCCGAAAGATTCCTTCAGTTGCGTTCTCGAAGATACCGCGGTACCGGGCCTCTGCATTCCGCAACGCCTCCTCCGTTTCCTTGCGCTGAGTGATGTCTTCCGCAATTCCGACGACCCGGGAAACTTCTCCGGAATCATCGCGAACCGGAAAAGCACGATCATGAATCCAGCGATGCGAGCCATCGGGGCGCACGATACGATAGACCTCGTCATACTGGCCTGAAATTTGTTTTGTGAGAGCCGTTTCCAGTACGCGCTCACGATCATCGGGATGGATGGCTTCAACCCAACTCCTGGGCGAGGCGTAAAGGCTTTCGCAGGTCCGTCCCCAGATTTCCTCATATCCGGGGCTGACGTAAATCGCCTCGTTCTTCGCGGGATTGGTGATCCAGAAAACCTCCCTGATGTTCTCTGCCAGTTGCCGGAAACGGTCCTGGCTCGTTCGCAGGAGCTGCTCGGCTTGTTTGCGTTCGGTAATGTCGCGCATGAAAGCGAACACGCAGGGCTCCCGCAATTTGAGAAACGTCGCGATAACTTCCACCTCGATGACACGTCCATCTTTGCAACGGTGGCGAGTCTCGAAACGGTCACTCCCGGACTGCGCGATGCGTTGTGCGTGTTGGGTCACCAGTGCTGGAGAAGGCTCATTGGCTTCCACGTCACTGGCGCGCATGGACAGCAGATCCTCGCGGGAATAACCAATCATGCGGCAATATGCCTCGTTCACGTCCACGATCTGGCCATCCAGGTCAAGCATCCAGAAACCCTCCATCGCGTTGCCAATAATTTTTTGGCTCAGTTCCTCGCGTTCCTTGAGCGCCTCCTCGGTTCGCTTCTGCTCGGTGAGATCGCGGGCAATCACCATCACGGACAGGATTTCCCCCTGCGGATTTCGTAACGGCACCAAGCGGGACTCAACCCATTTCACGGTCCCGTGAAACGGCTGGCCTCGCTCCGTGCGCGCGGACTCACCCGTGTCGAAGACCCGTTGTATAACCTCTTGATGTTGCCGAGCGATCTCTGGCGGGAAAAACTCGGCCTGGGGGTGTCCCAACAACTGGGTATCAGCCTTGCCAAGCCACTGCACAGCCACGCGGTTCACGTACTGAATGGCGAAATCTCGATCAAAAATGAAGATCGCGTCCGGAGATGATTCAGCCAGACTGCGGTAACGCTCTTGACTCTGCCGGAGCGCTTCCTCGGCCTGCCGCCGCGCAGTAATGTCGCGCACCACAATGACGATCCCGCGGGATTGACCGTTCACGTCGGTTGACACTGCGGCACTCAATTCCACCGGAAAACGGCTGCCATTTTTTCTGAGCATCGTGTACTCAGTGTTTCTCTTGACGCCGGTTTCGAGCGTGACGGCCAGGTCCGCTTTTATGCGCTCATGCTCCTCTGGCGGCGTCAAGTCGAAGGCGCTCCTTCCCAACAACTCTTCCGGGCCTGTATAACCGAGCATTTCCACGGCCTGCCGGTTGGCCGTAGTCAGCCGGCCTTGGAGGTCAATCACGCCAACGGCGTCGGGCATGATTTCAACCAACCGCCGAAAATGTTGTTCGCTGGCCCGCAGCGCAGCGGTGGTGTCGCGGAGACGCACGATCGTCCGAATCCGCGCCAGGAATTCTTCCGGGTCCACTGGTTTGACAACGTAGTCATCTGCTCCTGTTTCCGCGCCATCCGCCTTGTCGGCGGCGCTGGTCGCCTTTCCGGAAACCAGGACGACAAAAATGTCCAACAGTGCCGCGTCAGTCTTGATTTGCCTGCAGATGTCAATCCCGCTCAGGTCCGGCAGCTTTACGTCCAGCAGGACCAGATCCGGCCGTCTTTCGCGCGTCACCTGGAGACACTCCCGCCCGTTCGATGCTTCCCAAACTTCGTAACCCGCGCTGCGCAGGATCGTTGATAAAACTTGAAGGACAGCCGGTTCATCATCGACAACGAGAATGCGGGTCGCTTTGTTCATGGCGTCACACTTTCCTGGTTCACAAACCACAGACCATATAGCCGGCTGCTTCAAAAAGGCAAATGCTGAAATGAATTCGGATTGCTTCACGGTGAGAATTGGAGAGGTGAAATGACGGCGCGCGGATTCGCTACCGCGAATCAGTACGAAGAAATATTCGAGCAGAACAGCGTGAAATTATTTGCTGCGTCAGAATCGTTGGAACTCGTAAAAGACCTTGTGTGGCTGGCCAAGGTCACGAATGCGTTGAACCAGCATCGGCAAAATAAAAATGCCGCCCCCAAAAAACGGCCCGGCGAATGGTTTGCCGGAAGGTCATTCCTCTTCAGAGCCTATTTAAATTGGAACGGTCATTGCGGCAGGACTTGGTAGAATTGCCGGCTATTCGGGTCGGTGAACTGTAATCAATGTAGATGTAAGTGGTGCCAAAGCAAACCGTTCCTGCTTTACGTAACGCGGACGGATATAAACTCGCTTGATGATTTTGGGTGCAACCCAGTCCAGTTCGCTGGTGCGTTCCTCGCTGATCTTTTTCCAGCCTTCGGGCTGTGCTTGAACTTCCACTCCCGGGAAGCGGCATGACTTTTTGACAACACGTCCGCATTATCGGCTCAATTTTTGCAAATGAATTCCCAAAAAGTGTTGAGCATTCACTATGCCTACCGGTAGCTTGTGTATTAGAAGTATGAGCTGGTTTGGCAGTGAGCGGGGCGGGGCAGAGCGATGGGCGGGCTTCGTCATTTTGCTGTGTCTTGCCGCCATCGCGGCGGGCGTTTTGCTCAAACAATTCTCCTTTAACCCCGCCGCGCTCGTTGCCACCGCCGCTGCGCCCGCAGTACCTGGAGCCGCAAAGATAGTTTCTTCACCATCGCCAGGAGAAACGCCAACAATCCTGCCGCCGGAACTTTCCGCGTTCAGCGCGCCGGAAACATTCAGCGCGGACAATCTCTACGACAAAATTGACGGCAAGGCGGATCTTTATCTCACCGCCGGTTTTGTCGAGTTGCGCTGCCAGAGGTTTGCGCTCAAGGCGACCAACGATGCCTGGATGGAATGGTTCGTTTATGACATGGGCACGCTGCCGCCGGCGTTCTCGGTGTTCAGCCTCCAGCGCCGTTCGGAGGCACAAGCCTTCGAGTTAACGGAATTCTCCTACCAAACCCAAAACGCGCTCTTCTTCGTCTGCGGGCGCTACTATGTCGAGGCCGTAACGGCGATGCCGACAGAACCAATGATGGCGGCGATGCGGGCGATGGCGCGGCAATTCGTGGCGGCAAATCCGCCCGGCGCGATGCAGATACCCGAACTGAAACTGTTTCCGCCGGAAAATTTGGAGGCCGACAGCCAAGGTCTGCAGGTGGCGGATGCCTTCGGCTTTGACGGGTTCACCAATGTTTTCACCGCGAAATACAGCCTGCCGGACGGCGCGACCAATGCCGACGTGCTCGCCTTTTTGGAAATGACAAGAACCTCCGCCACCGCAATGGCGTTGCGCGATGTCTATCGTTCATTCCTGCTGGCGAACGGCGGCAAGGAGATTGAAACTGGCGACGCGGCGTTATTGGGCAAACCGATCAATTTCATGGACAGCATCGAAATCGTCTTTACCGAGGACAACATTGTGGCGGGTGTTCATGCTGCTCCGGACGCCGCCTCGGCGGCAAAGGTTGCGCGGTTGCTGGCCGACGGGCTGCGGAAAGGTAAAAATGAGTGAACTCGGCCAAACCAATCCGCTTGACCGGCGCGATTTCATCGTGCGAGCGGCCAAGGCGGGCGCGGCCATTGTGGCGGCGGGTGGTGTGGGCCTGTGGCTGCACGACCGCAAAGGTCCGTCAGCCAACGCGTTCAGCAGGACGGTGTCCCTGCCGGATTTCTCGCTGGCGTCCACCGGGCCGAAGATGAGCATCGTTACCGGCGCGAACCGCGTGAAGACCGTCAACCGCGCGCTCGCGGCGCTTGGCGGCATCGAACGATTCATCAAATCCGGCGACCGCGTGGTTCTGAAAGTGAACGCCGCATTTGCCTCGCCGCCCGCGCTGTCGGCCACGTCGCATCCTGACCTGGTTGCCGAAGTGGCGCGCCTTTGCCTGCGGGCCGGCGCCAGGTCCGTGATTGTGACGGACAACCCGATCAACGACCCGCAAAGCTGCTTCGCCCTCACGGGCATCGCCCGGGCGGCGGAATCCGCTGGGGCGAAAATCGCCCTGCCAACACCGTCTTCATTTAAACCGACGACACTGGCCGACGCCACGCTGATCAAGGATTGGCCTTTGTTGTTCGAGCCGTTTCAAGGCGCGACCAAACTCATCGGTCTGGCGCCGGTCAAGGGCCACTATCGCAGCGGCGCGTCGCTGACGATGAAGAACTGGTATGGATTGCTGGGTGGCCGGCGGAACATTTTTCATCAGGACATCAACACCATCATTTTTGAACTGACGCGGCTGGTTCGCCCCACGCTGGTCATCCTCGACGGCACCACAACCATGCTGACCAACGGGCCGACCGGCGGTTCACTGGACGATCTGAAGGCCACGAACACGATGATCGCCAGCACGGACGGCGTGGCGGCAGACGCGTTCGGTGCGACGTTGCTCGGCAAAACCACCGCCAGCCTGCCGTTCATCGGCAAAGCCGCCGCCGCCGGACTTGGCACCGCCGATTTTGAATCTTTGAACCCAGTGAGGGATCATGTGGATTAAACAGACGGATCAAGACACGAGCGCAAGCTTGGAAAGGCGGCGGTGGGCCGCCGCAGTCCAAGACGCAAGCGTGCAATGTGACGGGCCGAATTTCGCCACGCGTCTTGGACTGCGCCAGTCCCTTGGCGCTTTTGTTTTAGGGCAAGCCACCGGAAAGGAACGCTGCCGATGAAAATCGTCACTGTCCGGCGCATCGCGCAGATTTTTTTCTTCGTGTTGTTCGCGTGGTTTTGCGTGGTTACGACCGTCGGCGACCACTGGTGGCAGTTGCGCGGCTGGCCGGTCAACTGGCTGCTGCAACTCGACCCGCTGGTGGCGCTCGGCACTTTGCTGACCACAAAGACGATTTACGCCGGACTGCTTTGGGCGCTGGCCACTGTGGTCTTGACGATTCTGCTGGGCCGTTTCTTCTGCGGCTGGGTGTGTCCGTTCGGCGCGTTGCATCAATGCATCGGCTGGCTGGGCCATCGGCGCAAAAAACACGCGGAGCGCGTGGCCATGAACCAGCACCGCAACGGTCAGGTTATTAAATACTACATCCTGATCGCCATGCTGGCGGCGGCCAGTGGCGGCCGGCTGGCGGAACTTCTGCGGTGGCCGCGCGAAAAACCGGCGGTGGGCCTGGTCGTGCTGGTGGCGAGTCTGATTTTGACGCTGTGGTTTGCCACCCGGAAAGTGGTGAGTGGTTGGAAGCAAACTGCCGAATGGTTTGTGGGATTGCTTTTCATCGGCACGGCGCTGGGGTTTCTCATCCGCCCAGAGGCGCTCGTTGCGTCGTCATTGCAGACAGGTTTGCTCGATCCAATTCCGCTTATTCATCGCTCGATGAATCTCGTGATTCTGGCCGCTTTCGATGGACTTGCGACGGCGTCCCGGTTTTACGTTGCCGCGTGGTCCATCGCCGCCGTCTTTTTCGCCGCGCTACTTTTGAATTTGTGGATACCACGGTTTTATTGCCGCTTCGTCTGTCCGCTCGGCGCGCTGTTTGGCGTGCTGGCGCGCTGGACACCATGGCGCATCGGCAAGCGCCAGGGCGAATGCAGCGGCTGCGAGTTGTGCGAGAACAATTGCGAAGGCGCGTGCGATCCGTTCGGCAAAATCCATCCTCACGAATGTCTGCTGTGCATGAACTGCCTGCGCGCCTGCCGCCAGGCGCAGATGACCTACGGCCCGAGCCGCTCGGCAGCGGGCGAGGACCCGTCACCCGGACTCACGCGGCGCGGTTTTCTCACGGCGGCGGTTTCCGGACTGGCGGCCGTGCCCGTTGTGCGGCTCGCCGGGTTGCTGAATCAAAACTGGAACCCCGGTGTGGTTCGCCCGCCCGGCGCATTGGCGGAAAAGGACTTCCTGGAGCGTTGCCTCAAGTGCGGCCAGTGCATGCGGGTCTGCCCAACAAATGTGATTCAACCCGCCACTCTGGAGGCCGGTCTGGAAGGTTTGTGGACGCCGCTCCTGAATTTCCGCGTGGGCACCAGCGGCTGCCAGCTCAACTGCATTGCGTGCGGCAACGTTTGCCCGACGGCGGCCATCCGGCCGCTGGCGCTGGATGAAAAGCTTGGGCGCGGTGAATTCGCGGAGCGCGGGCCGGTCCGAATGGGCACGGCGTTTATGGATCGCGGCCGCTGCCTCCCGTGGGCGATGGATGAGCCGTGCATCGTCTGCCAGGAAAATTGTCCGGTCAGCCCCAAGGCCATTTATGTCCGCGAAGAATTTCGGGCGATCCGCGACGGCGCGCGGACGATCACCGCCGCCGCGGACCGCCTGACGCTTGATGGCGCGGCACTGCGGCCCGGCGCGCTGGGCACGGGCGATTATTTTGTCCGGCTGGAAAACGCCACCGGCGGCGAACGCCCGTTGATCGTGGACAATTCCAGCCAAGCTTTGAAAATCACCGGGTCTTGGGCGGAGACGCCCGCCGTCGGCAGCAGGATTTTCATTGAAGTGCGCCTGCAAAAGCCCTACGTGGATCCCGCCCGATGCACCGGTTGCGGCGTCTGTGAACACGAGTGCCCCGTCAGCGGCTTGCGGGCCATCCGCGTCAGCGCCGAAAACGAATCCAGAGACAAACGGCACTCGCTCATGGCGAGGGCCTGAACCAAACACAGAAAAACCTATGAAAGAAAATAATGTTTCCCGCCGGGACTTTGTCAAAACGCTCGCCGTTGTGGGCATGGGATCAATGGTTGGCGCCCGCCATGCGCTCGCCCAGTCCAATGCTCCCTCCTCGGCCACCTTGCCCACGCCGGTCAAGGCGGTGAAGGTCCCCACCCGGACGTTTGGGCGGACGGGCGTGCCGGTTTCCATGCTCGCCCTTGGCGGCATCTTTGACATCGAGTCCAACCAGCTCGTCTTGAAACAGGCGCTGGACTGGGGAGTGAAATACTGGGACACGGCCGCCGGTTACACTGGCGGCAAGAGCGAGGGCGGCATCGGAATGTACCTGGAGAAAAACCCGCAGGCCCGGCGCGATATTTTCTTGGTGACCAAGTATGACGGCGGCGGAATGACCCAGGCGCTGAACCAATCGCTGGAGCGGCTCAAGACCGATTACGTTGACCTGTATTGTTTGCATGGACTTAATAACACCAGCAAGTTGGACGACGACACCAGGGCGTGGGCGGCAAAAGCGAAGGCTGAAAAAAAAATCCGGTTCTTCGGCTTCAGCACACATTCCAACATGGAAAGTTGCCTGCAAGAGGCCGCGAAGCTGGGCTGGATTGACGGCATCATGCTGAAATACGATTTCCGCGTCATGCAGACCGAAGCCATGAAGGCGGCGGTGGACGCCGCGACGAAGGCCGGCATCGGCCTGACCGCGATGAAGAGCCAGAGCAAAAGCCCGATGGCGACGGAGACCGAGGCGGATTTGAAGATGGGCGGCCATTTCATCCAGCGCGGATTCACCCAGCAGCAGGCCAAGCTCAAGGCCGTCTGGGAAAATCCGCAGATCGCCTCCATCTGCTCGCAAATGCCCAATTTGACCGTCCTCCAGTCGAACATCGCGGCGGCCCTGGACAAAACCAGTCTCACGGCGGCGGATCACGCGGTGCTGCGCGAATACGCGGAGGCAACGCAATCGCGGCATTGCGCCGGCTGCACGCAATTTTGCGAAGCCGCGTTCAATCACCAAGTACCGGTGGGCGACGTGATGCGCTCTCTCATGTATCATCACTCGTATGGCGACCATGAACTGGCGCGGGCCGTATTCCGTGAATTGCCGGAAGCGGCACGGCAGGGACTGGCTGGTTTAGATTACGCGGCGGTGGAACGGGCGTGTCCGCACGGCCTGCCCATCGCGCAATTGATCCGGGAAGCGGGCGAATTGTTCGCGTAATTCGGGACGATTTTGGCGGTGGGGCGGCGATGTATGTCGCTTTTGGTCGTGTACTAGCTAAATACTCGGATGGCGATCGAGTAAGCCGAAAGACTGGCTTGCCCCGACTCTCCCAGCGACCGAACTGCGCTGCCGTTGCACTCCACCCTGGTTTCCGCTCCCATTCCGGCAGCCACGTCTCGTCACTCCGCACAATTGAATGGTGCGAACAAAACGGCGTTGAATTCTCCGCTAAATGAACTGCGATCAGCGAGCGTAAAAATTTGATAAAGGGCCTGGTCAAACAACGGCAAATCAACTGTTTTTCAAGCTGCCCTATTGGGGACTTGGCAGCGAAACAGGGAGTTTCATTATTTCGATTACGTCAGCCCAGAGGCGATCCGCACTATCAATCTTGACGATTCCTCCGACTGGAATGCCCTTAATTCTTGTGTAAGCGTTCGTGAATTCGTAATCCTTGAGCCAAAGATGATTTTCGAACGTGTTTGAGATGCAATCTTGAAGCTCATGGGACATGTCGGATCGCCAGCCAAATGAAATAGCGGGGAAGGAATTGGTCAAGAGTGGATTGACCCCATCACCGCTCACGTAGATCTCCTGGACGCGGTCCCACTTGCCGGAGACTCTCAGAACATCGTCTGCGACACACGCGGCTAAAATCTTGCCAGAGACAACCTTTTCGATCAAATCGTCCTGGTGGTTGCATAGCGTTGTATTCCACTTATGGCGTCCATCCGTCATAACCAACATCGGTATTCGGTAACTGGACAGCGAGGATGGCAACCCGACGCCAAATTGCAGATTTGTATGGCGATCCAGGACAGCGGCAAGCTGGGTTAAATTTGAGCATGCGGCAACCAACTGAGAGAATTGGGGACTGCGTGTAACTATGAATATTGGCCGATACATCAGCGGTTGGTTATGGGGATCGGAAAGCACAAACGAGGTCTGGTAATGATAACGTGAGGGGTTCAGGAGAGCCATGGCGGTATTGCCACAACTTAAGGCAAATATCTGCGGAGTCGCTCCGGACGCAAGGGCGGAAAGTTGGTGGCTTGTGGTTTTGAATCCCACATTAACTTCAACCTGTATTCTTTTGGTCGGGGTTTCCTTGTCCAGATTCGCTTGGAGATCCCGCTTGAAATTCTTCCAAGCGAGCGCGTAATCGCCTTGATCGCCGTCTATAACGGGGGATATAACAAGCGAGTCGTCGGCAACCGGCTTTTGAGCATCAAGGTGATTTACTCCTGTAAAAAGCCCGATTCCAAACATGAGCACCCATGCTGGGACCGGGACGCGCAGTGTAACAGTCATCACTTTCTATCAGCATGGACGCCTCGAGCACCCTGTCAATTTCGAAATCTCTTCGGCGCGCGCGGTGAGCGAATCGCAACAACTCAAAGACCTGAAAGACCGAAACCAAATCACAACCAAAGACCAAAATGCCTGCTGTAAGCGAGCAGTGGACAAACGGCTACCGTGCAGAGACCAATTTCTGGACGGGCAGCCAAACAAGTGAAGATTCCGGTGAAACTCTGAACCCACAACTCCCAGACGGCTTCGAGTATTTACATAGTATCCGCAACTAAACTTATTTGTTTTGAGCCTCCTGCGCGCTGCGAGCACGTTGTTCAATCCGTAAGGTTTGGTGGCAATCCACGCAGTCTGCGGTGACCCGGGTGTACGCTTTGAGAAGAACCGGAGTGTTGGAAGCGCCGGCTGCATCCAGCATGGCCGTGACATCCGCTTGGAAATGGTCCGTTTTTTCCAGGTAGGCGGGATTCTTCAGTTCCATCCAGATATTGGATTGGGTCATGAGCCTCAGCTGAACGGCGTTGGAGATGACGAGGCTGTAGTTTTCCAGAGTAATGCCTTCGACAATCTTTTCGGAATAGCCAAGTTTTTGGCGCATGAAGATTTGCATGGTTGTCATCTTCTTTTGCGCGACATCCGCGGCGAACAAGCCGCCGGCAACCAGGGTGGTCAGAACCACCGAACTTATCCATTTTTCTTTCATAAAACGGTTACTGAGAGGCATTGGCCTTTTTGACGCTCCGTGGTTCAGGGAGAATTGCTTCTCATCTGGGTCCACTTTGGAAGCTTGCCCCTGGCCGGTTTGGTTGTAAAGCGCCATTTGTCGCGTCACGTTTGGCGAAATACCCTTGTCTCCCGGCGAGGGCGGGCGAACGGTTGGTGCGTCCTGCCGGACAGCCGGGAATGAGATTGCAAATTTGGCGCGGCACAGAGAATTTGGGATGGCTGTGGGAAAACTTGAACTATGAAAATCATCAATCGGCTGTCCACCAGTACGCAATGCATATTCTCAATCGGACTTTTTGGCGCGTTGCTTTGCCAGAGTTTGCCGACCCGTGCCGCTGAAGTTGACATGGCCGTGCGCAGACTGATCGAGCGCATAACGCCGGGGCATGGCCAGGACTTTATTATCGAAACCATCGCCGCGTCGGCCGGTGAAAATATTTTCGAAGTTGAGGCACGCGACGGGAAAATTGTTTTGCGCGGCGACAGCCCGCTATCGCAGGCGGTCGCGTTCAACTGGTATTTGAAGCATGACGCGTTCGTGGACGTGTCGTGGTATGCCGATGACGCCGTAAACGTGCCGGCCAAACTGCCGCTACCGGCGGAAAAAATCCGTGAAACGACCAGAATCAAGGACCGTTTTTTTCTGAATTACTGCACGTTTGGTTACACCATGCCCTTCTGGCGCTGGCGCGATTGGGAACGGTGCATCGACTGGATGGCGCTTAACGGAATCAACCTGCCGCTCGCGCAGACCGGCAATGAATACATCTGGCAGAAAGTCTGGCGCGAATATGGTTTGAGCGACGAGGAAATTCGCGCGTTCTACACCGGCCCGGCCTATTTGCCGTGGCATCGCATGGTCAACATTGACCGCTGGGACGGCCCGCTGCCGCAAAGTTTCATTGACGGCCAGCGCGATCTGCAAAAGCAGATTCTGGCGCGCGAACGCGAACTGGGCATGAAGCCGGTGCTGTGCGCTTTTGCGGGACACGTGCCCGAAGCGCTCAAAACCAAACAGCCGGCGATGAAAATCGAAGCCATTCCGCCGGGCTGGGGCGGATTTTCCAGCAATTATAGCTGCAGTTTTCTCAATCCGCTGGACCCGAAATTCAAGGAAATCCAGATCAAATTTTTGCGGGAACAACAAAAGGAATACGGCGCGAGCCATTACTACGGCGCCGACCCGTTCAATGAAATCACTCCGCCGAGCTGGGAGCCGGCGTATCTGGCCGGCGTGTCGCGGGCGATTTACGACGGCATGGCTGAAGTTGACCCGAATGCGATCTGGCTCCAGATGGCCTGGACGTTTGGTGCCGACCGCGGGCATTGGACCGACGAGCGGCTCTCGGCCATGATTGGCGCCGTGCCGGCAGGCCGCATGGTCCTGATTGATTATGTCTGTGAAAACTCCGAATTGTTCCGCAAAACCAGGGCCTTCTACGGGGCGCCGTTTATCTGGGATTATCTCGGCAACTTCGGCGGCAACACGTCGCTGGTTGGACCGATCAACAAGATCAACCGGCGCGTGGCGGCGGTGATGAATGACACGACGCTGACCAACCTGACCGGCGTGGGCGCCACGCTCGAAGGCTTCAACAATCCGGTCGTGTACGAAATATTGTTTGACCGGGTCTGGGCGGGCACCAATCTGGATCTCGCGCAATGGGTGCGCGATGAGGCCCGCGCCCGTGCCGGGGGCGCGGATCCCGAGGTCGAACAGGCGTGGGACATTCTACGCGAAAAGATTCTGATCGATAGTAATCCCATCGGCGGTCACGGGGTCATCTTTCAGTTGCAACCCTCACTGCGCAGTGAGGCCAATAACATGCTGTCAGCCCATATCGTCTATCACGACGAGGATTTGTTCCGGGCGTGGGGACGGTTGTTGCAGGCCGGCCCCGCCGCGCGGAAATCCAGCGCCTATCAGCGGGACCTGGTGGACACGACCCGGCAGGCCCTCGGCAACTTGGGTTTGGTGTTGCGCGCCCAAATGGCGGCGGCATATGACCGGAAAGATGCCGCCGGGTTCAAGCAAGCCGCCGACCAATTCATGGCTCTGGGTCGTGATCTGGACACGTTTCTTGGCACGCGCACCGAGTTCATGTTGGGCAAGTGGATTGGCGACGCCAAATCATGGGCGGCAAACAAGGAGGAGCAGGCCTATTACGAAAAGGATGCGCGCAGGATCATCACCATTTGGGGCGGCGGCCTGACGGATTACGCGGGCCGGCAGTGGAACGGTTTGATGAGCGATTACTATCTGCCGCGCTGGCAAATGCTCATTGAGGCCACGCTTGCGGAATTGAAGGGTGGAATGCCGGTGGATCGACCGGCGCTGGAAAAGCAGTGGCGCGGGCATGATTTGAAATTTGCGATGACTGCCAACGGCCATTATGCCACGAAACCGCACGGGGATTTTTTCGCTCTGAGCCGCGCGCTTTACAAAAAATACGCGCCGCCGGCAACCAGTGGTTTGTTTTCGCCGGCCCATTAGCCCCTCATCCAAATGCAGCAGCAAAAACCTATGACCAATACCCCGACTTCTCCGTCGGCCAGCGCCGCTGCGAAGCCCGTCCGCCTGATGTCGCTCGACGCGTTGCGCGGATTTGACATGTTCTGGATTGTCGGCGCCGACGCGCTCGTCGGGGCGTTGCGCAAGTTGAGCGACGGCCGGGTGGTTCAAGGACTGGCCGGGCAGTTGGAGCATGCCAGCTGGGTCGGGTTCCATTTCGAGGACCTGATCTTTCCGATGTTTGTGTTCATCGTGGGGGTGTCGCTGGTGTTCTCGCTGACCCGGACGATCGAGCAGGAGGGGCGGGCGGGAGCCGTGCTGCGCATCCTGCGGCGTGCCGGGCTGATGTATTTGCTCGGCATTTTTTACTACGGCGGGTTCAGCACTCCGTTTCATGAAATCCGATTGTTGGGGGTGCTGCAGCGGATCGCGCTCGCCTATCTGTTTGCCGGGTTGATCTTCTGCTTCTTTCAGCGCCGCGGTCAGATCATCTGGTGCGTCGGCCTGCTCGTCGGTTATTGGCTGGTGATGACGTTTGTCCCGGTGCCGGGCGGCACGGCGGGCAACTTCGCCGAGGGACAGAACCTGGCGAACTGGGTGGATCAACAATATCTGCCGCTGCGGAAATGGGACGGCGACCATGACCCCGAGGGACTGCTCAGCACGGTGCCGGCGATTGCGAACTGTCTGCTGGGCGTATTTGCCGGGGTGTTGCTGCGCGATACGAAGCGCAGCGACTGGACCAAGGTCTGTTATCTCGCCGCGGCCGGCCTGGCCCTGGTCGCGCTCGGCTGGCTATGGAATTTCCAGTTCCCCGTCATCAAGAAGATCTGGACGTCATCATTTGTGCTGGTGGCTTGCGGTTACAGTTGCCTGCTGCTGGCGGCCTTTCACCTTGTCATCGAGGGCTGGGGCTGGCGCGGGTGGGCCCAGCCCTTCGTCTGGATCGGGATGAACCCGATCACGATCTATATGATTCACAACCTGGTGGATGTCGGGCAGATTGCGCAGCGGTTCGTCGGCGGTGACCTGAACAAGCTTTACCTCGGTCGCTACGGGGATCTGGCCGTCGCGCTGGCGGGGATGGCCATCACCTTCGGAATCTGCCGGTTCATGTACCAGCGAAAGATATTCCTGCGGTTGTGAGCGCGGCGGAAAGCGGGCAGTACTTGTGAATGGCAGATCATCCCCGTCCAAGACCTGGCCTCGCGCTATCGGTTCCGGCCGCTGGTCAGCGACCAACCTGATGGCCGGCAAATCGCCATTCATCTGGAAAGCTTGTTCCGGCAACACGGCGCGCCGTTGTTCCTCAAACGTGACAGCGGTTCGCCCTTGAAATTCTGCGACTCCCGTATCGTCGTTTTGACGATCGCACCAAGTGCAAGTCCCCGGAGCGACCTTATGACCGTGATCGCCAGATGGCAAAAAGACTTGTAGAAACGATTTATACCACCTCTGGTTTGAAACTGCACCATTCGCTGATAATTGTAGCGGAGTCTGTGACCGCCTTTGGGCCAACGGAACGGCGGTCATAGAGCGCCGCTACAGTGCAATTTCAAACCGAAACTGGTATTACCGCGAAACTGCCGGAACGGCACCCTGACGCAAGTTTTTGAACAGTTGGGGATTCAGGTGGCCCGGGCCGAAACGATAAGATTTCAAGTGAAACATTTTGTTGAATTTTCCAAAAATTCACAGCGCAACGGGGCCAAAGCGGGTCCGCACGGGCTGATCCGCAAATCGCATGGCTGGCTCACGGCGTCTTCGCGGTGACGGCCTGCTTGCTCCAGCGTACGGTCGCCGACTTCAGGCTGGCCGAGTCGCTGCCGATCCGGACGATGAATTCCCCCGGTTCCCAGTCGTATTCCAAATTGCCATTGTAGAATTTCAAATCGTCAGGGGTAATGCGGAACGTCACTTCCCTGGTCTCGCCCGGCTGCAAGCGCACTTTTTGGAATCCCCGCAGGTCCTCCACGCTGCGCGTCACGCTGGCCGCCGGCTGGCTGAGGTACAACTGCACCGTCTCCTCACCGGCACGCCTGCCCGCATTGGTCACGGCAACCGAAGCAAGCAGTGTCTGGTCGCCGATGAGGTTGGTCTGGCTCAGTTTGATGTCCCCGTAGGCAAACGTGGTGTAGCTCAAGCCGTAGCCAAACGGATACAGCGGGTCATTCGAGACGTCGAGAAAACGGGAAACGTACTTGGCTCCCGGATCACTCAGGTAGGGACGCCCCGTGTTCTTGTGATTGTAATAGATGGGGATTTGCCCGACGTTGCGCGGAAAAGTGGCCGTCAGTTTTCCGGACGGATTGTAATTGCCGAACAGAACGTCGGCCACGGCATTGCCCGCTTCGGTGCCGCCAAACCAGGTTTCGAGAATCGCGCCGCAATGCTCCGCTTCCCAGCCCAACGTCAACGGCCGGCCGTTCATCAGCACCAGCACCACGGGTTTTCCGGTTTCCACCAGCGCTTGCAACAGGTCCCTTTGACATTCCGGAAGTCCGATGTCGCTCCGGCTCGCGGCCTCGCCACTCATGCTGAAGGCTTCGCCGAGCACCGCCACCACCACATCCGCGCGGGCCGCCATGGCCACCGCCTCCGCCACCATTTCCCGCGGCGAACGACTGTCCACCGGAATCTCCTCGCCGAACGCCTTGAGCGTTGCCCGCAGCGCTGGATCATCGGTGAGGTTCGCGCCTTTCGCGTGAAGGATCGTCACTGCCGAACCGGCTACATGGCTGATCCCCGTCCGAAGGCTGACCGCCTGCTGCCAGTCGCCGCCGCCACGACAGCAGCCCAGCAGGTTCTCCTGGTCATCCGCCAGCGGACCCACCAAGGCAATGACGCCGGATTTCTTCAAGGGCAGGAGCTGCCGGTCGTTCTTCAGCAGGACGAACGATTGCTCCGCCATCTCCCGCGCGGCTTTCCGGTTTTCCGGCGTGAGCATTTCCCGGCGAGCCCGTTCCATCGTGCAGCCGCGATAGGGATCGGTAAACAGCCCGAGTTTGTATTTGGCCTCGAGAATTCGCCGGCAGGCCTGATCGATCATTGACTCGGAGATTTCTCCATGCGCAACCAGTTCCGGCAAATAATTGAGGTAGGCCTCGCTGACCATGTCCATGTCCACCCCGGCATTCAGGGCCAAGGCGGCATCCTTTCGGAAATCGCCCATGCCGTGCTCGCTCATCTCACTGATGGCCGCATAGTCCGTGACGACGAAGCCTTGAAAACCCCACTGCGTTCGCAGCAGGTCCGTGAGCAGCCAGTGATTGGCCGTTGCCGGCACCCCGTTAATTTCATTGAAGGAACTCATGACGCTGCCGGCGCCGGCCTCCACCGCCGCCTGGTACGGCGGCAGGTAATACTGGTACATTCTGATGCGGCTCATATCCACCGTGTTGTAGTCGCGGCCCGCCTCCGCCGCGCCGTACAAGGCAAAATGCTTGACGCACGCCATCAGCGCGTTGCTGCGGCTGAGGTCGTCGCCCTGGTAACCACGCACCATGGCCCGGGCAATCTGCGCGCCCAGATACGGGTCTTCCCCCGCGCCCTCTGCAATCCTTCCCCACCGCGGGTCCCGGGCGATGTCCACCATCGGCGAGAACGTCCAATTGATGCCATCGGCGCTCGCTTCAGTCGCGGCAATGCACGCGCTCCGCTCGATCAAATCCGGGTTCCAGGTGCAAGAGAGCGCAAGCGGGATGGGGAAAACCGTCTTATGGCCATGAATCAGATCATACCCAAACAGCAGCGGGATGCCCAAACGACTCTCCTTGACGGCCAGCGATTGCAGCTTCCGCACCGCGTCCGGCGTGTAGGTGTTCAAAATCCCGCCCACCAGGCCGTGGCGAATCTTTGTTTCCGCGTCCTTGCTTAGTTGCGGCCCGGTCACATCGAAGCCCACCGCCAGCAGATTCAATTGCCCGATTTTTTCGTCCAGCGTCATCCGGCTCATCAAATCGCCAACTAAGGCGTCCATCTGGGGATCGCTGACCGGTGGTTGGGCATAAAGGCAACCCGACACCATCAACCCGATAAAACCCAGGATCAGTTTGTTTTCTTTCATTTCGCGTTTATTGTTCCGGGAACGGAAAAACATTTATCACAAGCCACCAGCCTTTGTCACAATGATTCCGCCCGGGAGCGGCGGTCCAAAGATATATTGACAACCCCGAACTCGCATGCAAAGGTTGATGACTCCGAACTCGCATGCAAATTTGGATTGAAGCTGCCCGTGTCAGTCTATGAAATACTTTTTTAATTTGTTCGCCGGCAGTTTTCAATCCGATCAGATCCCGCACGGGAGAACAAAATGCACATCCTTAAACTTCCGGCTTTTGGCACTGGCCGGCGGCATGGTACTGGCTGGCAGCCCGGCTCAAGCCCAAAACCTTTTGGTGAACCCGGGTTTCGAGACCTCGCCTTATGGGCAGGTCGTTGCGTCGGGCTGGAAGTATTTTGCGCCGCCGACGCTTGGCGCCGGTGTTCAGGATTATTGGGTGGTTAACTTGAATAGTGTTGGTTGTAGTGATATGCTCTCACATTCGGGAACTTACTTTTGGAAGGAGTGGGGTGCCCTTTATGCCGCTGCGCCCACAAATAATGTGGCGGGCATCTACCAAACCTTCAGCAGCGCTCCGGGAAATATCTATCAGGCGAGCGGGTGGTTCTGCACCTCGACTTGTGACAAGGAGGGGCCGGATTGCACTAATTGGATTCAAGTCGAGTTCCTCAATGCGAACACGAATGTTCTCGCCCTTTACAAGTCGCCTAATTTCTCGACCAGTGTGGGGACAGAAACCTGGTTTCAATATCAGGTAACCTACGCTTGCGATTTAACGCAACCGGTATCCACCGGCGATCCGTATTTCTCCACTTACGCGGTGACGGGTTCGGTAAGTCAGTTGGTGGCCCCGCTTGGGACGGCAATGGTCCGTTACCGGTATTGCTATCTTCAGTCTGGCAGCGAAGGGGGGTCGGCGTTTCTCGACGATGCAGTTTTGAACCAGGTCAGTGTCGCTACGAACATCGTCGCACCCCCAACCGGCCTGGTGATCCTGGCGGGGGATCAAAGCGTTGTATTGCACTGGGATGCGGATACTGTAACCAACCTGTCGGGATATAACGCGTATCGTTCGCTTTCCAGTGGCGGCCCGTTCGTCGTGCAGAACAGCAGTCTGCTGACCACACCGGGTTTCTGTGATCTCAACGTCAGCGATGGGCAGACGTATTATTACCAGGTCACGGCGGTGACCACGACCCCCCAGGAAAGCCTGCCTTCCGCCACCGTCTCAGCCGTTCCCAATCCCTTTGCCAACGACGATGCCTTCCTGGATTACGTCCAGCAGGCCAATTTTGATTACTTTTGGTACGGGGCGAATCCGGCCAATGGCCTGATTCCGGACCGGACCGCAACCGGGTCGCCCTGCAGCATCGCGGCGGATGGATTTGGGCTGACCGCCATCGGCATTGGGGTTGACCATGGCTGGATCGCGCGCGACCAGGCCGCCGCGCGTGTTTTGACGACGTTGAACACCTTTCTTCAAGGCCCGCAAGGCACCAACACCACCGGCGTCATGGGATACAAGGGCTGGTTCTATCATATGCTGGATATGAACACCGGGTTGCGATCTGGCTCTTCCGAACTCTCCTCGATTGATAGCTGCCTC
>Ga0181538_10001737_pt1 | contig 23864 bp, 23 predicted proteins | sample PEATcosm2014_Bin_40_FD_119773 | JGI IMG/M metagenome (GOLD analysis project Ga0181538, IMG submission 119773) | Peatland microbial communities from MTU Mesocosm Facility, Houghton, MI, USA - PEATcosm2014_Bin23_30_metaG | ecosystem: Environmental > Terrestrial > Soil > Wetlands > Peat | place... | reverse complement strand
CTCCCGCTCGCTGGCCGCCTGCGAGGGTGCCGTCCTCCTGGTGGACGCCTCGCAGGGGATCCAGGCCCAGACGCTGGCCAACTGCTACCAGGCCCTCGAGAACGACCTCGAGATCGTGCCGGTCCTGAACAAGATCGACCTGCCGGCGGCGGACCCGGTGCGCTGCGCCCTCGAGATCGAGCACGTGCTCGGCCTGCCGGCCGAGGACATCCTGCGCATCTCGGCCAAGACGGGCGAGGGGGTGCCCGAGCTGCTCGACGCGATCATCGCCCGCATCCCGCCGCCCCAGGGCGACCCCGAGGCGCCGCTGCGCGCCCTGATCTTCGACTCCTCCTACGACCAGTACCGCGGCGTCGTGAGCTCCCTCCGGATCGTCGACGGGACGCTGCACTCGGGTGCCCGCCTGCGCTTCATGCAGGCCAACGCGGTGCACGACATCGAGGAGGTCGGTGTGCGCACGCCGACGGCGCTCCCGGTGCAGCAGCTGGGCCCCGGCGAGGTCGGCTACCTCATCGCCGGGATCAAGGACGTCGGCGAGGCCCGGTCCGGCGAGACCGTCACGACGGCCCAGCACGGGGCCACCGATGCGCTGGCCGGCTATCGGGACCCCAAGCCCATGGTGTTCTGCGGCCTCTACCCGGTGGACGGGGACGAGCTCCCCGACCTGCGCGACGCGCTCGAGAAGCTCAAGCTCAACGACGCCAGCTTCACCTTCGAGCCGGAGTCCTCCCACGCCCTGGGCATCGGCTTCCGCTGCGGCTTCCTCGGCCTGCTCCACATGGAGATCGTGCGCGAGCGCCTGGAGCGCGAGTTCGACCTCTCGCTGATCGCCACGGCGCCGAGCGTGGCCTACCGGGCCTTCCTCACCGACGGCAGCGAGCTCGACGTCGACAACCCGACCGAGCTGCCCGACGCCAGCCGCATCGACCACATCGACGAGCCGATCCTCACCGCGACCATCATCACGCCGAGCGAGTACACCGGCACGGTCATGGAGCTGTGCCAGAGCCGCCGGGCCGAGATGTCCCGGATGGAGTACCTCTCGCCCGAGCGCGTCGAGCTCGTCTACTCCATCCCGCTGGCCGAGGTGGTGATCGACTTCTTCGACCAGCTGAAGAGCCGCACCAAGGGCTACGCCAGCCTCGACTACGAGCCGGCCGCCTACGCCACCGCCAACCTCGTGCGGGTCGACATCCTGATCAACCACGCGCCGTGCGACGCCTTCTCGACCATCGTCCACAAGGGCTCGGCCGACGTCTACGGCCGCAAGATGGCCGAGAAGCTGCGGGAGCTGATTCCGCGCCAGCTCTTCGACGTCCCCATCCAGGCCGCCATCGGCGGGCGCATCGTGGCCCGCGAGACGGTCAAGGCCAAGCGCAAGGACGTCCTGGCCAAGTGCTATGGCGGTGACATCACCCGCAAGCGCAAGCTCCTCGAGAAGCAGAAGGAGGGCAAGAAGCGGATGAAGAACATCGGCCGGGTCGAGGTGCCCCAGGAGGCCTTCATCTCGGCGCTCCGCCTGGGCGACGACTGACCCGGACGAACCCGCAGCGTGGCGTCGGGCGCGGGCCGCCGACCGGGCCGCTCACCGGCCGTTGCGGCCTGCCCGGGGCCGGACCCCTGGCACTCGGTAGACTTGAGTGCCAGGCACGCCAATGACATCCCACGCCGACACCGCCCCGACCTCCGATGCCGGTGACGAGCGCGACCTGAACGCCCGCCGGGCCGCCATCCTCGAAGCGGTGGTCACCGAGTACATCGGGACCGCGGAGCCGGTCGGCTCCTCCCACGTGGCCACTGCACCGGGGGTGCAGGTGTCCCCGGCGACCGTGCGCTCCGAGATGGTGGCGCTCGAGCGTGAGGGCTACCTCGTGCAGCCCCACACCAGCGCCGGGCGCATCCCGACCGACAAGGGCTACCGCTTCTTCGTGGACCACCTGACCGCGCCGGGTGTGCTCGGCCCGACGCAGCGGCGCCAGGTGACCCAGTTCTTCGCCCAGGTGCACGGCGAAATGGAGACCGTCCTCGAGCGGGCGACCGGCCTGCTGACGGAGCTCACCTCCTATGCCGCCGTCGTGGTCGGGCCCTCCCACGAGACCGCCACCATTCGCTCGGTCCAGCTCGTGGGCCTCTCGCCCCAGCACGCGCTCCTCGTCGTGGTGCTCTCCGACGGCGCCGTCGAGAAGCGGACCATCGACCTCGCCGACGGGACCTCCGAGGAGGCCCTCGGGAGCGCCGGCGCGCTGCTGTGCGCTCATCTCGTGGGGCAGACCCTCTCGGGGCCCTGGACCGTGCCGGCCAGCGGGTCCAAGGAGGTCGACTCGCTCATCACGGCCGGCCGGACCGCCGTCGGCTCCATGGAGTCGATGGAGTCCGACCAGGTGTTCGTGGGCGGCTCGCCGCGCCTGGCCGAGTCCTTCGAGGCCGTCGAGACCGTGCGCTCGGTGCTCGCCATCCTGGAGCAGCAACTGGTCGTCGTGAACCTCCTGCGCGACGTCCTCGACCGCGGGCTTTCGGTCGCCATCGGCACCGAGCACGGCTTCGAGCCGCTGTCGTCGTGCGCCGTCGTCGTGGCGCCGGTGTCCCTCGACGGCCACGCCCTCGGCGCGGTCGGGCTGCTCGGCCCCACCCGCATGGACTACCCGCGGGCGATGGCGGCGGCCCACGTGGTCGGCGAACGGCTCGGCGAGCGGCTGGGCGGAGGACACGATGGCCGTCACTGACGGGCTCGGTGACCTGTACGCGCTGCTCGGCGTCCGCCCGGACGCCAGCGACGAGGAGATCAAGCGCGCCTACCGGGCGCGCGCCCGCGAGCTGCATCCCGACACCAACCAGGGCGACCCCGAGTCCGAGGCCCGCTTCAAGCAGGTGACCGTCGCCTACGAGGTCCTGCGCGACCCCGAGCGCCGGGCCCGCTACGACCGCCTGGGGCCCGAGGGCGTCTTCGGCGCGCAGGCCGGCGGCGTGGGTGGCTTCGGCTTCGACGGCGGGCTGGGCGACATCTTCGAGGCCTTCTTCGGGCAGATGGCCGGGGGCGGCAGTCGCCGCCGGGGGCCCCAGACCGGTGCCGACGCAGAGGTGCGCCTCGACCTGGAATTCGCCGAGGCCGTCTTCGGCTGCCGCAAGGAGATCTCGGTCCGGTTGCCGGCCCTGTGCGCGACCTGCGCCGGCCGGGGCACCGCGCCGGGGACCGATCCGGCGACCTGCGTCGACTGCCAGGGCAGCGGCGAGCTGCGGCGCGTGCGCCAGTCGCTGCTCGGGCAGGTGGTCACCAGCGCCGCCTGCGCGCGCTGCAGCGGCACCGGCGAAATGATCCCGAACCCGTGCGCGGACTGCCGCGGCGAGGGCCGGCGCATGCAGGAGAGCACGTTCACCGTCGAGGTGCCGGCCGGCGTCGAGGACGGCCTGACCCTGCGCCTGGCCGACCGCGGCGCGGCCGGCCAGCGGGGTGGCCCGAGCGGCTCGCTCTTCGTGCACCTCTCCGTGACGCCCGACCCGCGCTACGAGCGCCAGGGCGACAACCTCCACACCACGCTCACCGTCGGGGTGGCCCAGGCCGCCCTCGGCACCGAGGCCGACGTCGAGTCGCTCGACGGGCCCCAGCACCTGACGGTCGGGCCGGGCACCCAGCACGGCCACGTGGAGCGGGTCCGCGGCCTCGGCGTGCCGCACCTGCACGGCCGCGGCCGGGGCGACCTCTTCGTCCACGTGCTGGTCGAGACGCCCGGCGACCTCACGCCCGAGCAGGACGAGCTCCTGCGCCAGTACGCCGCCCTGCGGGGCGAGGGCGTCTCTCCCCCGGGCGCCGGCGGCGGCGAGGGTGTCTTCTCCCGCATCCGCTCCGCCTTTGGCTAGCACCGCCCAGCCCGCCTACGCCGCCATCGCGGTGCGGGCCGCCGCGGCGGCGCAGGTCCTCGTGCGCGATCCCGCCCACCCGACCCTCGACGAGGAGGACGTGCACCACCTCGGGCGGGTGCTGCGCCTGCGCCCGGGCGAGGAGGTCATCGCGGCGGACGGGCTCGGCCGGTGGGCCCGCACCGTCTGGCGCGGCGAGCCCGACCTCGAGCCGCTCTCCGCCGGGACCGGCGTCGGGGGCGACGGCACCGTGCAGTTCGAGCCCCGGGCCGAGCCGTCCCTCACGGTGGCCTTCGCGCCCGTCAAGGGGGAGCGCCCCGAATGGGTGGTGCAGAAGCTGACCGAGCTGGGCATCGACCGCATCGTGCCGCTGCTCAGCGAGCGCAGCGTGGTGCGCTGGACCGGCACGCGCGGGAAGGCGACGGTGGAGCGGCTGCGCAGGGTGGCGCGCGAGGCGTCGGCCCAGTGCCGGCGCGTCTGGCTGCCCGAGGTCTCCGACACCGTGTCCTTCGCCGACCTCGGTGACCTCGGCGGACCCGGCGAGGTCGTGCTGGCCCAGCTGAGCGGCGACCGGCCGACCGTGTCCCAGCGCGTGGTGGCCGTGGGCCCCGAGGGTGGCTGGAGCTCGGGTGAGCTGGCCTCCGGGCTGCCCACCGTGGGGTTCGGCCTGAGCGTGCTGCGAGCCGAGACGGCCGCCGTCACCGCGGGCGCGCTCCTGGCCTCCCTGCGTACGGGCACCGTGGCCGCGGTGGACGGATCACCGGGGTCCGGCCCGGCGCGGGGGTGACGAGGTGACGGCCCGGCATGGTCACGAGGACGCCCCGGCGGCCGGTAAGTTCGGGCGCGTGATCGGTCCGGAGGAGAAGGACGGCGAACCCCGGGCATGACCGACTGCCTCTTCTGCCGCATCGTGGCGGGCGACATCCCCTCCGACAGGGTGCACGAGACGGAGACCACCGTCGCCTTCAAGGACATCAACCCGGCGGCGCCCCTCCACGTGCTCGTGGTGCCGCGCCGTCACATCGAGGATGCCGCGGCCGTGACCGCCGAGGACGGTCCGGTGCTGGCCGACATGCTCGTGACGGCCCGGGCGGTGGCGGAGGCGGCCGGTGTGGCCGTACCGGACCGCGGCTACCGGCTCGTCCTCAACGTCGGGCCGGACGCCATGAACTCTGTCCCGCACCTGCACCTGCACGTGCTCGGGGGCGAACCACTGAAAGGACACTTTGCCAGCGCATGACCGCCTCATGACCACGACCCTGCGCGCCGAGTGCTTCGTCCCCGGCAACCACCTGATGGCCGGGCTGCTCGGCACCCGCGACGAGCACCTCCGCCAGATCGAACAGGCCTTCCCCGACGACCAGATCGTGGTGCAGGGGAACCGGATCTCGGTCGAGGGCCCCGCGGCGGAAGTCGTGGTGCGGCTCTTCGACGAGCTCATCCTCATGGCCCAGTCCGGGCGGGACCTCGACTCGTCGACGCTGGCCCGCACGATCGACATGGTCCGCGAGGACATCCGCCCCAGCGAGGTGCTGCGCTCCGAGGTGGTGCGGGCCGCCGGCGGCAAGACGGTGCGCCCCAACACCGCCGGGCAGAAGCGCTACGTCGACGCCATCTCGCAGAACATCATCACCTTCGGGATCGGCCCCGCCGGCACGGGCAAGTCGTACCTGGCCGTGGCCCAGGCGGTGCACGCGCTGCAGTCCCGGCAGGTGGCGCGCATCATCCTCACCCGGCCCGCGGTCGAGGCGGGTGAGCGGCTCGGCTTCCTGCCCGGCGACCTGATGGCCAAGGTCGACCCGTACCTGCGGCCGCTCTACGACGCGCTCTACGACCTGCTCGAGCCCGAGGGCGCGCAGCGCCTCCTCGACCGCGGGACCATAGAGGTCGCGCCGCTCGCCTTCATGCGGGGCCGGACGCTCAACAGCTCCTTCATCATCCTCGACGAGGCGCAGAACACGACGCCCGAGCAGATGAAGATGTTCTTGACCCGCATCGGCTTCGGCTCCAAGTGCGTGGTGACGGGTGACGTGACCCAGATCGACGTGCCGGGCGGGCGCTCGGGCCTGGTGGGGCTCGAGCCCGTGCTCGGCGGGATCGACGACATCGCGTTCGTCCACCTCACCCGCCGTGACGTGGTCCGCCACAAGATCGTGGCCGACATCGTCGACGCCTACGACGTGGCAGAAGGGCGGGCGGGAACCACGCAGTGACGATCGACGTGTTCGCCGCCGATGAGCAGCAGGCTCATCCGATGGACGTGGCCCGCTGGGCCGAGTTGGCGCGCCAGGTGCTGTTGGCACGGGGGGTCAAGGGGGAGACCGAGGTGTCGCTGCTCTTCGTCGACGAGGACGCCATCGCGGCGCTGAACGAGCAGTTCCTCGGCAAGAGCGGCCCGACCGACGTGCTGTCGTTCCCCATCGAGGACGAGCCGGGCCCGACCGGACGCTCGCCCGACTTCGGCGGGACCGGGCCGGGGACCTCGTCCGAGCAGGGCGCGCTGATGCTGCTCGGCGACGTCGTCATCTGCCCCGTCGTGGCGGCCCGCAACGCCGAGGAGCACGAGGTGCCCTTCGAGGACGAGGTGGCGCTGCTGGTCGTCCACGGGTTGTTGCACCTCCTCGGCATGGACCACGAGAACGACGCCGAGGCGGAGCGGATGGAGGCCCTCGAACAGCAGCTGCTCAAACGCTTCTACCGGGTGGGTCACGGGGCGTGAGGATGGGGACCCTGTTGGCCACATCGGGATTCCATGCCCAGGACGTGATCCTGATCGTGGTGATCGTGGTGCTGCTCGCCGGGTCGGGTGTGCTGGCGATGGCCGAGACGAGCCTGGTCCGCATGAACCGGATCAAGGCCAAGTCCCTGGTCGACGAGCACAAGCGCGGGGCGCGGCAGCTGGCCCGCCTCATCGACAACCCGGCCAACTTCCTCAACCCGATCCTCTTGCTCGTCCTGATCTGCCAGCTGGTCTCCGCCACCCTGGTTGGCATCGTCGCCGAGCATCTCTTCGGCGGCCTCGGCGTGCTCCTCGGCATCGTGTTCGAGATCGTCGTCATCTTCGTGTTCTTCGAGGCGGTGCCGAAGAACTGGGCGGTGCGGAACTCCGAGCGGGCCGCGCTGCTCAGCGCGCCGATCGTCAGCGCTCTCATCCGCTTCCCCCCGATCCGCTGGCTCTCGGCCCTCCTCATCGGCCTGGCCAACCGGATCATCGGCGCGACCGGTGACGACCGGGGCGGCATGCGCCACTCCTACATCACCGACTCCGAGCTCAAGGCCATGGCCGACGTGGCGCACGAGGAGAACGTGATCGAGCGCGACGAGCGGACGTTCATCCACTCCATCATCGACTTCGGCGACACCGTGGCGCGCGAGGTCATGACGCCGCGTCCGGACATGGTGATCGTCGAGTCGGACGTGACGGTGCGCGATGCGCTCGAGTCCGCGCTGGCCGCCGGATACAGCCGCATCCCCGTCGAGGGCGAGGGGATCGACGACATCATCGGCATCGCGTACACCAAGGACCTGGTGCGCGCCGAGCGGGTCGGCAAGGCGGCGCAGATGGTCCGTGACAGCGTGCGGCCGGCCAAGTTCGTCCCCGAGTCCAAGGAGGTCTCGGACCTGCTGCGCGAGATGCAGGAGGAGAAGTACCACATGGCCATCGTCGTCGACGAGTACGGCGGCACGGCGGGGCTGATCACGCTCGAGGACCTCCTCGAGGAGCTGGTGGGCGACATCGTCGACGAGTTCGACGTGGAGGAGCCCACCGTGGAGCGCCTTGACGACGGCTCGGTGCTCGTCAGCGCGCTCTATTCGGTGGACGACGCGGACGAGCTGCTGGGCGCCGAGCTGCCGCGCGGCACGTGGGACACCGTGGGCGGCCTCATGCTCGACCTCGTCGGGCGGGTGCCCGATGCCGGCGACTCCGTCGAGGTGGACGGCTTCCGCCTCACCGCGTTGGACGTGCGCGGGCGGCGCATCGGCCGGGTCCGCATCGAGGCGACGGGCGCCCACGCCGGCGCCGACCACGCCGGTGGCGACGGCGAGCGGCCGGGTGGCGCCAACCACAACGGGAACTGAGCCTGATGCGCTCGGGCTTCGTGGCGGTGGTCGGCCGTCCCAACGTGGGCAAGTCCACCTTGGTGAACCAGATGGTGGGGACGAAAGTGGCGATCACGTCGTCGCGGCCCAACACGACGCGCCACCGCATCCTCGGCGTGCTCCACGACACCGAGGCCGACGCGCAGGTGGTCTTCGTCGACACGCCGGGGATCCACCGGCCCAAGACCGCGCTCGGGACCCGGCTGAACGAGACGGCGACGGACGCGCTGAACGACGTCGACGTGATCCTGGCGGTGGTCGACGCCACCGCGAAGATCGGCCCGGGGGACCGGACGGTGCTCGAGCGCGCGGCGCGCCAGGTGCAGCGTGCCGGTGCGGCGGTCAGCGGCCGGGCCGACGACGGCGACGACGACGGTGACGACGACGACGGTGACGACGACGACGGTGACGACGCCGACCCGGTGCCGAGCCTGGTGGTCGTGGTCAACAAGGTGGACCGGGCGAACAGCGCCCAGGTCCTGGAGCGCCTGGCCGAGGCCAAGGCGGCCGTCGACGCGCTGGGCGACCTCCCCGGCGTGGAGTACTTCCCGGTGTCGGCGCGCACCGGCCGCGGCGTCGAGGCGCTGACCGACCACGTCGTCGCCCGGCTCGCCGAGGGCCCGCCCTTCTTCCCGCCCGATGTCGTCACCGACACGCCCGAGGCGCTCTGGGTGGCCGAGCTCGTGCGCGAGCAGCTGCTGGCCAAGACCCGGGACGAGCTGCCGCACGCCATCACCTGCCGGGTGACCGAGTGGGAGTGGCCGCACATCCGCGTCGAAATCATCGTCGAGCGCGACTCCCAGAAGGCCATCGTCATCGGCAAGGGGGGTGAGGTCCTCAAGGCGGTCGGCATCGCGGCGCGCGAGGAGCTGCCCGAGGGCACCTATCTCGACCTGCACGTGAAGGTCGAGCGCCGCTGGCAGAACCGCGCCGAGATGCTCGACCGCCTCGGGTACTGACGCGCGCCACGGGCGACTCTAAGCACCACCGTTTAGTGTTTCGGGGTGCCCACCGCCCGGCCCCGTGACCCCGCCTTCCCGGCGGGGCGACCGGACCCGCCCACGCTGCGTGACGTGGCCGACGCCGCCACGCTCGACCGGGTCTTCAGGGCGCTGGGCAACGAGACCCGGCGCGGCATCCTCGCCGTGCTGCACGACCACCACGGTCCCATGAGCTCGCACGACATCGCGCGGCGCTTCGACATCCCGTGGCAGGGCGTCTCGCGGCACCTCCGTCTCCTCAGCGAGGCCGGGCTGCTCGTCTGCGACGTGCGCCCGAACGCGCGCGTCTACGCCCTCGACCGCGAGCAGTTGCGCCGCGTGGCCGGCCGCTGGGTCATGCGGGTGGCGACCGAGGGCACCGTCGACGTGCAGGGCACCCTGGCCTTCGACTTCGCCGAGTAGCGCCTACGCGGCGCCGTCCTCGAGCGCGTGCCGAAGGAACGACTCCACCTCCGCGCGATCCACCGAGCGCCGCATGGGGGGCAGCGTGGAGAGCAGGACGCCGCGGTACGACGACGTGGCGAGCCGGGGGTCGAGGACGGCGACCACGCCGCGGTCGTCGGCGTTGCGGATGAGACGGCCCGCGCCCTGCGCCAGCAGCGTGGCCGCCCGCGGCAGGTCGACCAGCTGGAAGGCGCGCCCGCCGGCGCGGTCGCGGCGCGCCTGGAGCAACGGGTCGTCGGGGCGGGGGAAGGGGAGGCGGTCGATGGTCACGAGCGACAGGGCGCGGCCTGGGACGTCGACCCCCTGCCAGAAGCCGAGCGTGGCGAAGAGGCAGGAGGTCTCGTCGCGCGCGAACTCCTCGAGCAGCCGGCCCTTGGGGAGGTCGCCCTGCCGGAGGAGGGTGTAGGGCAGCTCGGGCGCCAACGCGTCCGCCGCGGCCTCGGTGGCGCGCCGGCTGGTGAAGAGGGCGAGGGTGCGCCCGCCGGCCGCCTCGAGCAGATGGGCCAGCTCCTCGTGCAGCGCCTCCTCGGCCCCCGGGGCGCGGCGGTCGGGCAGGTGGCGCGCCACGTAGAGCAACGCGTGGGAGCGGTAGTCGAAGGGGCTGCCCACGTTGAGCTCCTCGGTGGGGAAGCCGTCGAGCCCGACCCGCTCCACGATGCGCGGCGGGATGGTGGCGCTGGTCAGCACGGCCGTCACCTCGCCCCAGAGCATCCCCGCCAGCGCCGGCCCGACGTCAATGGGGGAGAGCCGGAGCCGGGCGTTGCGCCGGGTGCCGTCGACCCAGGCCACCTCGCCGTCACCGCGCCCCACCAGACGGTGCAGGTCCTCGGTCAGGCTGGCGGCGGCCGACAGGGCGCGGGTCTTGCGGCTGGCCCGGTCGGGGTCGGCCGCGTCGCCCCCGTCGGACAGCAGCGTCCGCTGCGCGCCGCCGCGGCGCAGCGCGTCGGTGACCCGGCGCGCCACCTCGCCGGCGCGCACGAGCAGCTCGGCCAGCTCGCGGTCGTCCACCGGCGGGCGGGAGCCGTCGTGGAGGACGCGCGTCCCGACGCGATCGACGAGGAGCGCGCCGAGCTGGTCGCCCAGCGAGCCGAGGGAGTCGAGCAGCTCCGCGTCGCGCGCCTCGACCAGCGGGCGGGCGGCGGTCACCAGGGCGCGGAAGCGGCCCGGGGTGAGCTCGACGCCGAGGCTCGAGGTCATGACCTCCTCGAGCTCGTGGGCCTCGTCGAAGACCACCGCGTCGTGCTCGGGCAGGACCACGCCGCCGCTGGCCAGGTGGGCGCCGTAGAGATGGGTGTTCACGACGACCACGTCGGCCCCTGCCGCGCGGTCGCGGGCCGCCTCGGCGAAGCAGCGCTCGCCCGACGGGCAGTTGAACCGTCCCGGGCACTCCCGGGGCCCGACGCTCACCATGTTCCAGGCCCGGTCGGACGGCTCGAAGCTCAGGTCGCCGCGATCGCCCGACGCCGAGGTCTGCGACCAGGCCACCAGCGTGCGCACCTCCTCGACGAGGCCCTCGGGCGCCGGCGCGCCACGCTCCTCGGTCTCGGCGCGCTCCACCTCGCGCTCGTCGGCGGGCGGGTCCGCCGCGTCGCCGAGCTCGGGCTGAATCCCTCCCGAGCCCACCTCGGCCACCCGCTGGCGGCAGATGTAGTTGCTGCGGCCCTTGAGGACCGCGTACTCCAGCGGGACCGGGAGCCCGAGACCCGACTCCATCAGGGGCAGGTCCTTCTCGGCCAGCTGGTCCTGGAGCGCCTTGGTGGCCGTGGCGACGACCACCTTCTTGCCGCTGAGCGCGGCGGGGATCAGGTAGGCCAGCGACTTGCCCGTCCCCGTGCCGGCCTGGACGACGAGGTGGGTGCCCGTGACCAGGGCCTCGGCCACGGCCCGGCACATCTCCTGCTGCTCGGGCCGGTGCTCGCCCCCCGGCATCTGGGCCGTGATCTTGTCGAGGCCGGCGACGCCGTCGTCGCCGGCCTGGCGGGCGTCCTCGACCGACCCTCCTTGGGAGCCGAAGACGTCGAGCTCGTCGAGCTCGTCCAGCTCGTCGGGCCCGCCCAGGCCATCGGGGTCGAAGTCGGGCTCGGGCTCGTCCCAGCTCTCGTCCATGCACCGATCATGCCCGCGGGCGCCGACACCCGCGGGCGCCGACCCCGGGGCCCTCGGAGCTCAGCTGGCCCATTGCGCCGTCCACTCCCCGGCAACCTGGCCGGAGATGACGTTGAGCCGGTTCCAGGTGTTGATGGCTGCGATGCAGACGACGAGGGCGGCGAGGGCCGGCTCGTCGTAGTGCCTGGCGGCCTCGTCGAAGACCGCGTCGGGCACCGCGTCGGCCTGGTCGGCCAGCCGGGTCCCCGCTTCGGTCAGGGCCAGCGCCGCCCGTTCGGCGTCGGTGAAGTACGGGGTGTCGCGCCAGGCGGCCAGGGTGAAGAGGCGCTCGTCGGTCTCGCCGGCCTTCCTCGCGCCGCGGCCGTGCATGTCCAGGCAGACGGCACAGCCATTGATCTGGCTGGCGCGCAGGTTCACGAGCTCTATGGTCGTCTGCGCCAGACCGGCCTGACTCGCCGCCCGGCTGGCCGCGTGGCTGACCTTCTGGAGCGCGTCGAGGACGCCGGTGACGCTGAGGGCGGGGTTGCTGATCCGGGATTGCATGGGTTGCTCCTTTTCGCATCGGTTGGCTGGTTCGTCTGCCTCCTTGACACCTCGGGAGCGGGGAATGTGACCGCGGGACGCACGCAGTTCGTTGGCCTGCGGTATCGAGGTCGTTCAGCTCGCTGTCACATCGGAGGCCGCTGCGGGGTCATGGTGGTACCACCTTCAGCGAGGATGCGAGTGATGGACGAGGACGAGTGGCTGGCGGAGCGCTTCGAGGAGCAGAGGGCGCACCTGGGCGCGGTCGCCTACCGGATGCTGGGCTCCCTCTCGGAGGCCGACGACGCCGTCCAGGAGGCCTGGGTGCGAGTGAGCCGGGCCGGCGTGAGCGAGGTCGAGAACCTCGGTGGATGGTTGACCACGATCGTCGCCCGGGTCTGCCTCAACATGCTGCGGTCGCGCAATGTCCGGCGCGAGGAGTCCCTGGACGAGGTGCACCTCCCTGATCCGGTCATCAGCCGCGCGGGCCAGCTCGGACCGGAGGAGGAGGCGCTGCTCGCCGACTCGGTCGGCCTGGCGCTCCAGGTCGTGCTCGATGCGCTGGCGCCGGCGGAGCGGCTGGCCTTCGTCCTCCACGACATGTTCGATCTCCCCTTCGACGAGATCGCCCCCATGGTCGGTCGGTCACCGGCCGCGGCCAGGCAGCTGGCCAGCAGGGCCCGCCGCCGGGTCAAGGACGCCACCGTCGCTCCGCCGGACCCGGACCTCACCCGCCAGCGCGCCGTGGTCGACGCCTTCTTCTCGGCCGCCCGGGCCGGCGACTTCGACGCGCTGGTCGCCCTGCTCCACCCCGACGTCGTCCTGCGGGCCGACTACGGCCCCGGCCGCCCCTCCGCGTCCAGGATCGTCCGCGGCGCCGACGCCGTCGCACGCCAGGCACGCCTCGGCGCCAACCCGGCGGCAGAGCTCCACCCGGCGCTCGTGAACGGTGCCGCGGGCGTCGTGATCACGCTCGCCGGGCGGGCGCACGTCGTCATGGCCTTCACGGTCGCCGGGGACCGGATCGCCGAGATCGACGTGTTCGCCGACCCCGAGCGCGTCCGCAGGGTGGCGTCGGCCGTCCTCGGGGGCGAGTGAGCGCCTCGCCCCGTCGGGGCGGTCAGCGGCTGGAGACCTCTACGACGACCACGTCGCAGTAGTCCGTGTACGCCTGCTCGCCGAACCCGGTCCACATCTCGACGGCGGGCGGCGGCATGTCCTCGAGCACCGCAGCACGTTGCTCGTCGCTCATTCGTTCCCGGATGAGACCCAGGATCAGCCAGATCTTGTCGCCTTGGAAGTTGGCCATGCCGTGGCCGGGGAGCGCGTTCCATTCCTCGGCGGAGAGATTGGCCTCGGCCAGGGGCAGCATCTTCGCCTCCTCTTCGTCGAGGTGGGTGACCAGCTGCGCGTGCAGCGCCGCGAGGGCGTCCTCGGCCGCCTGCTGCGACGCCGCGTCACCCGCCGGCCACGCGGCCAGCGAGGCCCGCGCCTCCTCGAGCAGGCGGAGCGCCTCCTCGTGCTGCTCGGCCATGTGCTCGACCAGCGCGCCCTCGCCGGCGCAGCGCTCCCTCAGGAGCGGGAACACGAGCTCCTCCTCGCCGCCGTGGTGCGACTCCAGGAAGGACAGGATGTTGTCGTAGTAGTTCGCGATCAGCGCCACCCGCTCGGCGTCGCCCGGCTCAATGGCGCCGACCAACCGGGGCGCCGCGCCCAGGGTGTCGCGGAAGGTGCCGTGCACCGCGTACATGGTGTCGACGTCAGGACGTGGTTCCACTGCCACAGGGCCTCCTTGATCCTCCACCCCACACCGCCCGGCGGGGGGCTGCCACAGACTCCCACACGGCGGTTCGCACCGAGGCGGGATTCGGGCCCGGGCGCGCCGCGGTAGCTTCGGCGGGTGACCCCCGACCCGGTCCCGCCGGAGCTCGACCTCTCACGCGTCCCGGTCCACGTGGCCTGCGTCATGGACGGGAACGGCCGCTGGGCCAGCGCCCGCGGGCTGGCGAGGACCGAGGGGCACGCCGCCGGCGAGGAGGCGCTCCTCGACGTGGTCAACGGCGCCCTCGAGATCGGCGTCAAGTGGATCACCCTCTACGCCTTCTCCACCGAGAATTGGCGCCGGCCCCCCGACGAGGTGCGCTACCTCATGAACTTCAACCGGTCGCTGCTGGCGCGCCGCCGCGACGAGCTCAACGAGAAGGGCGTCCAGATCCGCTTCGCCGGCCGGCGGGACTGGCGGGTGCCCCGCGGGGTGCTCAGGAGCATGGACGAGTCGATTCAGCTGACCAAGCACAACCGGCGCATGGTGATGACGATGGCCTTCAACTACGGCGGCCGCGCCGAGATCGTCGACGCCGTGCGCGCCCTCGTCGCCGGGGGGACCCCGGCCAACAAGATCGACGAGAAGGCTCTCCGGCGCCACCTCTACTTCCCCGACATGCCCGACCCCGACCTGGTGATCCGGACCTCGGGCGAGACCCGGATCTCGAACTTCCTGCTCTGGGAGATCGCCTACAGCGAGCTCGTCTTCCCCGAGACCCTCTGGCCCGACATGCGCCGGGGGCACCTCTACGAGGCGGTCATCGACTACCAGCGCCGGGTCCGCCGCTTCGGCGCCGTCAACCCCTGACGGGACGGCCGCCCGGGATCCCCCGACCGAGCACCCCTGGATGGGGCGCCGACGACGGGCCGACCCGGCGCGGCCCGCCCAGCTGCGAAACTGGAGGGGCATGTCCATCACCACCCGGATCGCCGTCGCCGCCGGGATCGTGTTCCTGACCGCCGTCGTCATCGTCGTCGTGCTCGCCGCGCACGCCGGGCTGGTCCTCGTCGCGTTCGTCGCCGTGGCGGCGCTCGTCGCCGGGGGCAACCTGCTCTACGGCCGCCATTCGCACGGTGCCGCCGCCGTCGAACGCGTCCGGGCCGCCCAGGAGGCGCACGACCGGGCCGCCGACGCGGCCGCCGAGGCCCGCCGCGCCGTGGCCGAGGCAGAACGGCGCGGCGAGCGCTACTGCCCCCTCGACCCCGCCCACCCCCGGCCCGGCGCCGAGCGGTGAGCCTGTTCCGTGACCGCGGCGTGGTCCTGCGGACCTACCGCCTCGGCGAGGCCGACAAGATCGTCGTCTTCCTGACCGAGCGCCACGGCAAGGTGCGCGCCGTGGCCAAGGGGGTGCGGCGGACCACCTCGAAGTTCGGCGGCCGCCTCGAGCCGCTCACCCACGTGGACCTCCTCCTGTGGCAGGGGAGGAGCGATCTCGACATCGTGAACCAGGTCGAGGTGCTCAATGCGTTCCGGCCCATCCGCGAGGACCTCGAGCGCCTGCCCCCCGGCATGGCGCTCGTCGAGGTGTCCGACCAGATGGCCCAGGAGCGCCACCCCGACCCCCAGCTCTACGCCATGCTGGTGGGCGCGCTCGGCGCGCTGGCCGACGTGCGGGCCGCCCCCGCGCTGGTGGCGCCGGCGTTCTTCCTCAAGGCGCTGGTGCTCGAGGGTGCGGGGCCCGTCCTGGGCGAGTGCGCCGCCTGCGGCGAGCCCGACGGCACGGTGGAGCTCGTGGCCTTCGACCTCGTGGCCGGCGGCACGCTGTGCCGGGCGCACCGCAGCGGCCGGTCGGTGAGCGCCGCCGGGCTGGTGCTGCTCGGCCGCATCCTCGGCGGCGACCTGGGCGCGGTGCTGGCGGGGCCGCCGCCGCCCGCCACCGACGAGGTGGCCGAGCTGGCCACCGAGGCGATGGAGGTCCACCTCGACCGCCGCATCCGTTCGGTGCGCTCCACCGCCAGCCTTTGAGCGCCTTCGGCGTCTACGTCCACGTCCCGTTCTGCCGGGAGCGCTGCGACTACTGCGCGTTCGCCACCTACACCGACCGCGACCACCTCATGGAGCGCTACGCGGAGGCCTGCGTCAGCGAGCTGCGGCGCGCCGGGGAGGCGGGTGACCTCGCGCCCGCCACCTCCGTCTTCTTCGGAGGGGGGACCCCGTCCCGCCTCCACCCCGACACCCTGTGCCGCATCCTCGGCGCCGTCCCGCGCGCGCCCGGCGCCGAGGTCACCGTCGAGTGCAACCCCGAGGACGCCGACGGGGCGCACCTCGGCGCGTATCGGCGCGCCGGCGTGACCCGGGTCTCCTTCGGGCTGCAGTCGACGCAGGACCACGTCCTCGCCGGCCTCGGCCGGCGCCGGGTGCCCCAGGCGGCCGAGACCGTGTCCGCCGCGGTGGCCGCGGCCGGGTTCGCCACCTGGAACCTCGACCTCATCTTCGGCGCCGCCACCGAGAGCGACGCCGACTGGGCCGCCACCCTCGACCACGTGCTCGGCCTCGATCACCCGCCGCCGCACCTCTCGGCCTACGGGCTGACCGTCGAGCCCGGCACGCCGCTGGCCCGCGACCGGGCCCGCCATCCCGACGACGACGCCCAGGCCCGGCGCTACGAGCACGCCGAGGCGGTGCTCGCCGGGGCCGGCTACGCCTGGGAGGAGATCTCCAACTGGGCCCGGCCCGGGCACGAGTGCCGCCACAACCACCTCTACTGGGAACAGGGCGACTACCGCGGCATCGGGTCGGCGGCACACTCGCACCGCGACGGGGAGCGCTGGTGGAACGTGCGGACGCCCGACCGCTACATCGACGCCGTGGCGGGTGGCCGCTCGCCCGAGGGCGGCCGCGAGGTGCTGACCGCCGCCCAGCGCGACTTCGAGGCGCTCTCCCTCTCGCTGCGCACGCCGCGCGGGGTGCCGTGGGACCGCCTGGAGCGCCCCGAGGAGCTCGAGGGCCTCGTGACCCGCGCCGGCGGGCGGGCGGTGCTCACCGTGCGCGGCCGGTTGCTGGCCAACGAGGTCGGGGCCAGAATCCGCTCCGGTATCCTGCTCCGATGACCGAGACCGCCGGTGCCCCCGCTGACGACCTGATGGAGAAGGTCGTGCGCCTGTGCCGGACCCGGGGCTTCATCTTCCCCTCGGCCGAGATCTACGGCGGCTTCCGCTCCACCTACGACTACGGGCCGCTGGGCGTCAACATGCTGCGCAACGTCAAGAACGCCTGGTGGCGCGCCATGGTCCAGCTGCGTGACGACGTGGTCGGGCTCGACGCCGCCATCCTCGGCCCGCCCGCCGTCTGGGAGGCCTCGGGGCACCTGGCCACCTTCACCGACCCCCTGGTCGACTGCAAGAGCTGCCACGAGCGCTGGCGGGCGGACAAGATCGACGGGGTCTGCCCCAACTGCGGCTCGCACGACCTCACCGAGGCGCGCGCCTTCAACCTCATGTTCAAGACCCACGCCGGCCCCGTCGAGGACGAGGGCCACGTGGCCTACCTCCGGCCCGAGACGGCGCAGGGCATGTTCACCAACTTCGCCCACGTGCTGGGCACGACGCGCAAGAAGCCGCCCTTCGGCATCGCGCAGGTGGGCAAGTCCTTCCGCAACGAGATCACCCCGCAGAATTTCGTGTTCCGCACCCGCGAATTCGAGCAGATGGAGATGGAGTACTTCGTCCCGCCCGCCGACGCCCAGACGTGGTTCGACTACTGGCTGGCCGAGCGCATGCAGTGGTATCTCGACCTGGGCATGCCGGCCGACAGGCTCCGCCTGCGCCACCACGAGGCGAGCGAGCTCTCGCACTACTCGCGGGGCACCGCCGACGTGGAGTTCGAGTTCCCCTGGGGCTGGGACGAGCTCGAGGGCATCGCCAACCGCGGTGACTTCGACCTCACCGCGCACGCCGCCCGGTCGGGCGTCGCCCTGGACTACTTCGACCCCCAGACCAACGAGCGCTACACGCCGTACGTGATCGAGCCGGCCGCCGGCGCGACCCGGACGATGATGGCCTTCCTGCTGGCGGCCTACAGCGAGGACGAGGTGGGGGGCGAGGCGCGCACGGTGCTGCGCCTGCACTGGCGGCTGGCGCCCTACCAGGTGGCCGTGCTGCCGCTCTCCAAGAAGGACACGCTCGAGCCCGTGGCCCGCAAGGTCCTGGCGACCCTGCAGCCGCACTTCATGTGCGACTACGACGTCACCCAGAGCATCGGCCGGCGCTACCGCCGCCAGGACGAGGTCGGGACGCCGTGGTGCGTGACGGTCGACTTCGACTCCCTCGAGGACGACGCCGTCACGGTGCGCGACCGCGACACGACCGAGCAGGTGCGCGTCCCGATCGCCGACCTGGTGTCCGGGTTGCGCCGGCGCACCGGCGAGGGGTAGCGCCCCCGCCGGGCGTCCACAGGCGGTCGACCAGGAATCGGCCGGACCGACCGCACGGAATCTGCTCAGGCCACCTTGCGGTACTTGCGCACCGCGGCGGGCGCAAGGACCACCAGCAGGCCGGCGCACCACAGCAGCGCCGCTTCCACCGCGCCGGTGTCGTGCAGGACGCCGCCGACCATGAGCGACCGCGCCGCGTTGACCACCTGGGTCACGGGTTGGTGATAGGCGAAGGCCTGCAGCCAGCCCGGCATGAAGGCGACGGGGACGAAGGCCGACGAGGCGAAGAGCAAGGGGAAGATCAGCGGGAAGACCATGACCTGGGCCGTCTCCGCGTTGGGTGCGGACAGGCCGATGTAGGCGAACCCCCAGCTCAGCGCGTAGGCGAAGAACAGGATCAGCAGCACGCCGCAGGCGAAGTACGCGACGTTGGTCCCGATGCGGAAGCCCACGGCGTAGCCGACGGCCGTGATCAGCACGACCACGAAGACGTTGCGGACCACGTCCGCGGTCGTGCGCCCGGCCAGCACCGCGGCGCGGCTCATCGGCAGGGCGCGGAACCGCTCGATCAAGCCCTTGTGGAGGTCCTCGGAGAGCCCCGCCGCCGTGCTCATGGCGCCGAAGATGACCGTCTGCACGAAGATGCCCGGCATGAGGAACTGGATGTAGTGGCCGCCCGGGACGTGAATGGCCCCACCGAAGACGTAGGTGAAGAGCAGCACGAACATGATGGGCTGCAACGTGGTGAAGAAGAGCGCCTCGGGCGTCCGGGTGAGCGCCAGCAGGTTGCGCCACGTGATCGTCATGACGTCGGACACGGCCCACGACAGGCGGTTGCCCTGGCTCGGCTGGCTGAGGCGCACCGGTGCGGTGATGGCGGTCGTCGTCATGCGGCATCCTTCCCGTCGGCTACGCCGCTCTTGCGGGACCGGCCCAGGCCCCGCCTCGGCTTCGCGGTCTCTTCCACCTCGTCGTCGATCGTCGTCTTGTGGCCGGTCAGGTTGAGGAACACGTCGTCGAGGCTGGGCTCGCGCAGGGCCAGTCCGGCGATGGGGATCCGCGCCGCGTCGAGCGCACGCAGCACGTCGGCGCCCGCCTTGGGGCCGTCGGAGACCGTCAGCTCGACCACGACGTCCTCGATCACCGGCGCCTTCTCCGAGAACGGTGCGAGCAGCGCGACCGCCTGGTCCATTGCATCCCGGTCGCCCAGCGTCACGGAGACCACCGACGTCCCCAGGTCGGCCTTGAGCTGTGCCGGCGTCCCCTCGGCGATGACGCGCCCGTGGTCGATCACCACGATGTCGCGGGCGAGCCGGTCGGCCTCTTCGAGGTACTGCGTGGTCAGCAGGACCGTGGTGCCCTCGCGGACGAGGTCCTCGATGGCGGCCCAGAGCGACTGGCGGCTCTGGGGGTCCAAGCCCGTCGTCGGCTCGTCGAGGAAGAGGACGGGCGGATTGGCCACCAGCGCGGCGGCCAGGTCCAGGCGGCGGCGCATGCCGCCGGAATAGGTCTTCAGCACGCGGTCGCCGGCACCGGACAGCCCGAAGTCCTCGAGCAGCTCGTCGGCCCGCTGCGACGACACCTTGCGGCTCAGGTGGGAGAGGCGCCCCACCATGAAGATGTTCTCCCGGCCCGTCAGGTTCTCGTCCACCGCGGCATACTGGCCGGCCAGCCCGACGGTGCGGCGGACGGCGTCGGCCTGCGAGACCACGTCGTAGCCGAGCACCGAGGCGCGTCCGGAGTCGGGGCCGAGGATGGTGGAGAGGATGCGCACCACGGTGGTCTTGCCGGCGCCGTTCGGGCCGAGCAGCCCGAGCACCGTGCCGGCCTCCACCTCGAGCGAGACCCCGTCGAGGGCCCGCACGTTGGCGGGCGGGAAGACCTTCACGAGGTCGTGCGCCTCGACGGCGAGTGAGCGTGCGAAAGAATTAGCCATTGATAAAGAAACTTAGTGATAAAGTTACTTACGTGTCAAGACAATGGTCACGCGCCGAGCTGGCCCAGCAGCTGCGCAACGAGATCATGGGGTACCTCGGCGCGGCGAGCGACTTCAACGAGGGGCTGGCCAAGAAGCTGAGGCTGAGCAGGACGGACATGCGATGCCTGGACCTTATTGGTCGCCTCGGCCCCATGACCGCGGGCCGGCTCGCCGAGGAGAGCGGGCTGACCACCGGGGCGGTCACGTTCATCCTCGACCGGCTCGAGGGGGCGGGCATGGTGACGCGGCGCCGGGACACCGAGGACCGGCGCCGGGTCTGGGTCGAGATCGTCCCCGAGGCCCGGCAGCGGCTCCAGGTGCTGCAGCAGCCGGTCGCCGAGGAGATGCGCGAGGTGGCCCAGCGCTTCAAGGCCGACGAGCTGGCCGTCGTGCGCGACTTCATGCGCCAGGCCAAGGAGGTCTTCTTGCACCACGTCGCCGGCGGCGCGGCCGCTTCGGAGGAGGCCCCGGAGGGAAAGTAGGCTTGAGCATCCCCGTCCCAGGTTGGGAGGGGTTCCCAGTGACCGCGCTCGCCATCGCGGTCCGCGGTTCGCCCGCCCAGGGCAAGGAGGCCCGATGCCGTACGTCTTCGACTTCGACCACACGCACCCCCGCCCGCCGATGGAGCTGAAGGACCTCCTCGGCGGCAAGGGCGCCAACCTGGCCGAGATGACGTCGGTACTCGAGCTCCCCGTGCCCCCGGGGTTCACGATCTCGACCGACGCCTGCCGCGACTACATGGCCGGTGGCTGGCCCAAGGCCCTCGACGCCGAGGTGGCGTCGGCCCAGGGCCGGCTCGAGGCCGCCATGGGCAAGGCCATCGGCGACGCCAAGGACCCCCTGCTGGTCTCGGTGCGCTCGGGGGCCAAGTTCTCCATGCCCGGCATGATGGACACCGTCCTGAACCTGGGCCTCAACGACCGCTCCGTCGAGGGGCTGGCGAAGCAGACCGGTGACGAGCGCTTCGCCTTCGACTCGTACCGGCGCTTCATCGCCATGTACGCCCGCATCGTCCTCGAGCTGCCCGGCGAGGAGTTCGACTCGCTCTTCGACGCGGCCAAGGAGCTGGCCGGGACGACGTCGGACGCCAAGGTCCCCGTCGAGCTGCTGCGCTATCTCGTCGACTCCTACCAGCAGATCGTCGAGCGCCACACCGGCAAGCCGTTCCCCCAGGCGCCCGCCGAGCAGCTGCGTGGGGCCATCGAGGCGGTGTTCCGCAGCTGGAACGGGCCGCGCGCCATCGCGTACCGCGAGCGCGAGCACATCGCGCACGACCTCGGCACCGCCGTCAACGTCCAGGCCATGGTCTTCGGCAACCGCGACGACAACTCGGGCACGGGCGTCGGCTTCACCCGCGACCCCGCCACGGGTGCCAAGGGCGCCTACGGCGACTTCCTGGTCAACGCGCAGGGTGAGGACGTCGTCGCCGGCATCCGCAACACCGAGCCGATCTCGGAGCTGAAGAAGCAGTTCCCCAAGGTCCACGCCGAGCTGCTCAAGATCTTCGACCGCCTCGAAGCGCACTACCGCGACATGTGCGACACCGAGTTCACCATCGAGCAGGGCAAGCTCTGGATGCTCCAGACCCGGGTCGGCAAGCGCACCGGCGCGGCGGCCCTCAAGATGGCCGTCGACATGGTGCGCCCGGGCGACCTCGGGATCTCCAAGGCCGAGGCCGTGGCGCGCCTCACCGAGGACCACCTCGACGCCGTGCTGCACCCCCAATTCGCCGGTTCGGGCTACGCCACGTGGGCCAAGGGCCTCGGGGCGAGCCCCGGGGCGGCCGTGGGTCGGATCTACTTCAGCGCCGACGACGCCGCCGAGGCGGCCGGGCGCGGCGAGCAGGTCATCCTGGTGCGCAACGAGACCTCGCCCGAGGACGTGCACGGCATGCTGGCCGCCGAGGGGATCCTGACCGCGCGGGGCGGTCTGGTGAGCCATGCGGCGGTCGTGGCGCGGGGCTGGGGCAAGCCGGCCGTCGTCGGCGCCGAGGTGCTGCGCCTGGGCGACCACCAGGTGAGCGCGAACGACGTCACCCTCTTCGAGGGCGACTGGGTGTCCCTCGACGGCGGGGCCGGGATCGTCGTGGCGGGCCAGGTGCCGCTGACGGCGGCCAAGCCCCCGGCCGCCTTCGACGTCGTCCTCTCGTGGGCCGACGACATCCGCAAGGGCCACCTGGCCGTCCGGGCCAACGCGGACACCGGCGAGGACGCCGCCAACGCGCGCAAGCTCGGCGCCGAGGGCATCGGGCTGTGCCGCACCGAGCACATGTTCCTGGGCGAGGACCGCCTGCCGGTGGTGCGCCGCATGATCCTGGCCCACTCGCCTTCCGAGGAGGCCGACGCGCTCGAGGAGCTGCGCCTCGTCCAGCGCGAGGACTTCATCTCCATCCTCACCGCCATGGACGGGCTGCCGGTCACGGTGCGCCTGCTCGACCCGCCCCTGCACGAGTTCCTGCCCTCCACCGAGGAGCTGGCCCACAAGGACGCCACCGTCGGGCTCAACCCCGAGGAGCGGCGCCTCTACGAGGCCGCGCTGTCCTGGCAGGAGTCCAACCCGATGCTCGGGACGCGCGGCGTGCGGCTCGGGGTGATCAAGCCCGGCCTCTACGCCATGCAGGTGCGCGCGCTCATGGAGGCGGCCCGCCAGCGGGTGGCCGACGGCGGGCACCCCATCGTCGAGATCATGATCCCGCTGACCGTGAGCCGGGCCGAGCTCGCCCTCGCCCGGGGCTGGGTCGAGGACGCGGTGGCCGACGTCAACAAGGAGCGCGCCCCGCGGCCGTCCAAGGGGGCCAAGGCGGCCGCCGCCAAGGCGGGCAAGCTCGAGGTGACGATCGGGACGATGATCGAGACGCCGCGGGCCGCCCTGCGCGCCGAGGAGATCGCCGAGGTGGCCGACTTCTTCTCCTTCGGGACCAACGACCTGACCCAGATGACCTTCGGGTTCTCGCGCGACGACGTCGAGGGCCGGATGATGGACGCCTATCTCGAGCTCGGACTGCTGCCGCGCAACCCCTTCGAGGTCGTCGACTTCGACGGCGTCGGCGAGCTGGTGCGGCTCGGGACGGCGCGGGGCCGGGCGACCAAGCCGGACCTCAAGGTCGGCGTCTGCGGCGAGCACGGGGGCGACCCCGCCTCCATCGGCCTCTTCTACGACGCCGGGCTCGACTACGTGAGCTGCTCGCCCTTCCGGGTGCCGGTGGCCCGCCTGGCCGCCGCGCAGGCGGTGCTGGCGGAGGCGGAGGAGAAGAAGGCGGCCGCCAAGGGCAAGTAGCTAGGCTAGGCCGGCTCGCCGGGGCGGCCGGCGACGACGTAGCGCCGGAGCGCGATGACGGTCCAGACGGCCTCGACGACGCCGAAGGGCCAGGCGCCCGAGAGGAAGCCGTAGGAGCTCGAGAGGGCGCACCCGACGGCGAAGGCCAGGACGAACACCCTGCCGCGGGCCTCCAGGGCGTACATGCCCATCATGAAGGTCAGGGCGCAGACGCCGTAGACGGTCACCGCCATCGGCCAACCGTAGGCCAGTCACGGGGGGCGCACATCGCCGCGGTACCGTCAGGGTGTGGGGATACCGGACGAGGAAGTCGCCCAGGTCCGGGCGGCCACCGACATCGTGGCCCTCATCAGCGAGCACGCGCTGCTGAAGAAGGTGGGCCGG